>ENA-OQOA01000018-OQOA01000018.1-human-gut-metagenome-genome-assembly--contig:-NODE-18-length-94156-cov-7.189878_pt1 | contig 94156 bp, 84 predicted proteins | sample MGYA00242633_ERZ504888 | MGnify/ENA primary metagenome ERZ504888 (study PRJEB26092, sample SAMD00036372) | human gut metagenome | host: Homo sapiens | study: EMG produced TPA metagenomics assembly of...
ATATAAATATTTTACATATCAGAAACTAACGGAGGTGGTTTTTTATGTATTTTCCGGTATCAGCACTGCTGATCGAATTTATGATCCTGTCGATTGTGAATCGGGAAGATTCTTATGGATATGAAATCAGCCAGACGATCAAACTGGTTGCAGACATCAAAGAGTCGACACTGTACCCGATCCTGAAAAAACTGGAAAAGGCGGGCTACGTGACGACGTATTCCGCAGAGTACCAGGGCAGAAAACGGAAGTATTATTCGATCACAGAAGCAGGAAAAACACAGATGGCGTACCTGCAGGGCGAATGGAAGTCCTATCGTGACACCATTGACAACATCATCGAGTGGAGGAAAAAAGAATGACGAGTGGGGAATATCTGAAACAATTGGAAAAGTATCTGAGGAAGCTTCCGCAGAGCGACTATGAAGATGCGATGGAATACTTCACCGAGTATTTTGCAGATGCCGGTCCGGAAAATGAGCAGGCCGTGATCAAAGAACTCGGAACACCGAAACAGGCAGCCGCCGAGCTGATGCGGAATCTTCTGGACAAAAAAGTAGATGAACGCGAGGCAATGGAAAAGGAAGAAAAACAGAAAGAGAAGAAAAAACGACAGGCGCCAACGTCGTCTGGATCGCGATTCTCGCCCTGTTTGCAGCCCCGATCGGAGCCCCGATTCTGATCAGCATTCTCATTGTTCTGCTCTGCGCGGCCCTCTGTGCGGCACTGCTTGATATGAGCGTCTTTCTGATTGCAGTTGTCGGCGTGGCCGCCGGAATTAAGATGCTGCTGCGCGGCATTCTGGCAGTCTCGGTTTCCTTCGGCGGATTCTGCTTTATTACCGGAATGGGCGTTTTCATGCTGGGAATCAGTATTCTGTGCGCGGTGTTCGGCGTATACTTTGCAAAATGGATGGGACGGCTGTTCGTGTGGTGTACACGTAAGGTAACGAAAAAAGGAGGAAGCAGATCATGAAAAAATGGACAAAAACAGCATTACTGACAGGATGTGCCTGCTGTATTGCCGGTGCAGTGCTGATGTTCAGCGGATGGGCAAGCGGCGGAAAAGCATACGCGGAAACGTATGATCTGAATGCGATGAGCGGTTCTGCGAAGAAGGAAGACGGCATTTCCGCACAGGAAAAGATAAAACTTGATGATTTTGATGAACTGCAGGCAGACCTTACGATCGGCGACCTGAACATCCTTCCGTCCGGTGACGATTCCTGTTATCTCGCCTGGCGGATTCCGTCGAAAAAAGGAGAGACTGCAGTGGAATATCGCGTGCGGGACGGTGTTCTGAGCATCGAAGAGACAAGCGCAGTGTCCGATACGATTTACATTAATATTGACTTTACGGAAGAAATCTTAAGTGGCGGTAAACAGTCGGAAACAGGAGTGATTCTGTATGTACCGGAAAAGAAGGTACTGAAAAAAATAGAGGTAACGATGGGATTCGGTGATGTGCAGATGAATGGCATCCAGGCGGAAAGCGGAAGACTGCAAAATGCGGATGGAGATATCACACTTTTCGGATGTGACATGCAGAATATCAAATGCAAAGCAGATTACGGTGATGTGGAACTGAAGAGCGGAACGTGGGAGAATGGGTCGATCACGCTGGAGGATGGCGATGCGAAAATCCAAAATACGAAGCTTTCCGGAGACGTGTCGGTGGAAAACTCCTACGGCGATATTGACCTTGAACTGGGTAAAAAAGATCTGGAACGGCTGGAAATTACGGCAAAGACAGATTTTGGGGAGATCGATGTACCGGATACCATGGAGAATCTGATGCAGAAAGAGGAGGACGAGCAGAGCTTTTCTTATGTACCGGATCAGGCTGCGGGCAGAATCACACTGATGACAAAGGATGGTGATATCTCGTTGGAAAACGATTAAGCGTTTGTGACTGTTCAGGGGCATATGAAATTCCAGAAAAATCGCAAAGCATGCCCGCATGAATGAGCGTTTTTGGAAAATAAGACAAAAGTGACAAAAACACAGGAGGCTGTTTGGATGGTTTCACCAGAAAAAGGGAAATGATCCAAACAGTCGCTTGTTTTTTGTACTTAAATTTTCAGCTTTTAACTTGATTTGTAGATTGCGGTGCTTTAAAATAAAAGTAATAAAGCATTGTGGAACGGGCTCCACAGACCGGCAGCGGGGGAAAAGCCGGAACGAATCAGTAGAAAACAGCCCAAGTGTCAGAATAGGAGTTAGGAGAAACTATGGCAAGTATTAGAGATGTCGCGATCAAAGCGGGAGTAGGAATCGGAACGGTATCCCGTGCACTCAATGGGAGCGGGTATATTTCCGATGAAACAAAACAGAAGATCATGCAGGCAGTGGAGGAACTGAACTATAAACCAAATGAGCTTGCCCAGAACCTGTTCCGCAACAAGTCCGGTTTTATCGGAATTGTTGTTAAGAATCTTTCACATCCGTTTATGGCATCTCTGGTGAAACATGTCGAGAATAATCTGTACACGAATGGCTACAAGTGTATGCTCTGCGAGGTTGGGGACAATCCGAACCGCATCGAGGAATTTGTGGAAATGCTGCAGCGAAATGTCATGGACGGCATTATCTGCTGTGCGGATATTCCGTCTTCTATCAGCCTGGCGGAAATTCATCGTCCGATTGTCATGGTTGACCGCTACGTCACCGAGGGGATTCCGTGTATACATTCCGACCATAAGCGCGGCGGTGAGCTTGCGGCGCAGGCACTTTTGAGCGCCGGATGTAAGAACGTGGTCTATTTTGTGTCGAGTGCAACAGAGCGTGGTTACTCAATGGAGCGTTACCGACGGTTTGCGGAAGTCTGCAAACAGCATAAATGTAAAGTTACAGCGATTGGTGGCGGAAGCAAGATTCCGAATTTCCAGAGCGGCCCGACGATCTGGAAAAAATACATCAGCCATTTTGATGGAATTGATGGACTCTTTACAGCCGATGTCACAGCGGCAGTGTGCATGAAGATGCTGCAGAAAAAAGGAATCAAGATTCCGAAAAAACTGAAGGTGGTCGGCTACGACGGTCTGGATTTTACCCGCTTTTTGACACCGGAGCTGACGACGGTCCGTCAGAATGTGCCGGAAATCGCAAAGCGGAGCGTGGACACCATCATCCGCATGATTGATGGAAAGAAGATTGAGGAGATGGAGCAGATTGTGGATGTGACCTTCCGAAAAGGAGAAAGTACCTGAAGGTAACAAAACAGGGAATCGCCGAATTTTGCATCATTCTCCGGAATTGCGATAGAACAAAAGAAGAACAGATATCAGAGACACTCGATCTGAAAAGAGAGGGTGTCTCTTTTTCATGTATAAAATAAAAATGAAATAAAACCAACTTATATGCGGCAAAAGGACAGAAAGACTGAGCAAAAGGAGATGGAATCGCTGCTGAAACAGTTGCAATTGTCGAAAAAATAGTGAAAAACGGAAAAGTGGAACATATGGAACAGAAAAAGCATGGAACAGCGGAACATGTGGAACAGGAGAATGGGAGAAGAAAGAAGATAAGTGTGAATTTTATGAAAAACAGGATGCATATTGCACAAAAACATAAAATAAAAATTGTGAAAATGTTAAAAATGACGAAAAAATATTGAGAACTTGTTGACATTGGATGAACTGCGTACTATGATACAGATATGGAACGGGTTCCACAAGACAAAGTGCCAAAACGGAAACAATGCGAATGTGGAACGAAAAGCGGTTGGTAAAGCTTTTAGAGAAATAAGGAGGGAACTATGAAGAAAAAACGTCATCGCCGAAAACGGCAGAAAGTGGAAAATTGAAAAAAGCGCTCTCGTGCTGGCAGCTGTACATCCTGCTGATTCCTGCACTGATCTGGCTGATCGTTTTTGCTTACTATCCAATGTACGGCCTGATCATCGCCTTTAAAGATTTTAAAGGCCGCATGGGAATCATGGGAAGTCCGTGGGCAGATCCGATCTTCAAGTATTTCAAAATGTTCTTCAGTACCAGTATTGCCATGACGGCAATCAAGAACACGATCGTCATCAGTCTGGAGAGCCTGATCATCGGATTCCCGATTCCGGTTATCTTCGCACTCTTACTGAACCAGGTACAGAGAAGCGGACCGAGACGAATCATTCAGACCATCTCCTACGCACCGTACTTTATGTCAAACGTAGTTGTAGTCAGCCTGATTTCCGTACTGTTTTCCGCAAACGGTCTTGTAAACCACGCAGTTATGGGAGCCGGCGGAAAAGCAATCATGTTCACCAGCCTTCCGGAGTATTTCCGCAAACTCTTCATCGGAAGTAACATCTGGCAGACGATGGGATTCAACGCCATCATCTTCATCGCAGCACTGACCGCAATCAGCCCGGAATATTACGAAGCAGCAACGATGGATGGTGCTTCCAGATTTCAGAAGATCCTTTACATTGATTTACCTCTGATTATGCCGACCATCATCCTGATGCTGATCCTTCAGGTAGGTAACATTATGAACGTGGGATATGAGAAAGCTTATCTGATGCAGAACGGTACCAACACAACCGTCAGTGAGATCATTTCGACATACGTATACAAAGTAGGTCTCCAGACCGCACAGTACAGTTTTGCGACAGCCGTTGGCTTATTTAACTCTGTTGTAAACTTCATTATTCTGGTTATCACAAACGCAGTTGCAAAGAAGACCAGCGATATCAGTATTTTCTAAGAGTCAGGGGGCTTGAAAAATGGCAAATAATAACACTGTGAAAAAGAAAAAAGTAAAAATGAGTACGGGAGACAAGGTCTTTACTGTGATCAATACCGTTATCATGATCCTTGTCTGTATCGCAATTGTATATCCTCTGTACTACGTGCTTCTGGCATCTGTTACAGACCCGATTGTTGTAAGCTCCGGTAAATTCCTTCTCTATCCGGAAGCGTGGTACACCAACGGATATGAAACCACACTGAAATATCAGCCGCTCTGGACCGGCTATGCAAACACCATCAAGTATACCGTAATAGGAACGCTGATTTCCCTGGTCTGCACCATTCCGGCCGGCTATGCACTTTCCAGATACGATATGGTAGGAAGAAAACCGATCATGTTCCTGTTCACCTTCACGATGTTCTTCAGCGGCGGTATGATTCCGATGTACTTAACGGTACAGCAGCTGCACATCTACAACACAACATGGGCTATGGTTCTTCCAGTAGCAGTATCCGCTTACAATCTGATCGTATGCCGCTCCTTCTTTGAAAGCGGTATTCCGGTCGAGCTTCTCGAAGCAGCAAAAATCGACGGCTGCAGCGATTTTGGATTCTTCTTCAAAATTGCAATTCCGCTGTCGAAAACCATCATCGCAGTTATGTGTCTGTTCTATGCAACCGCAATGTGGAACCAGTTCTTCAACGCACTGATGTTCCTGCAGGATGACAGTAAGATGCCTCTTCAGGTCGTTCTTCGAAACCTGGTACTGATGAACCAGTCCAACCAGATGGGAAGTAGTGCTTCTGAGATGGTAACAAAACAGAAACTGGCTGAGCAGTTAAAATACTGCGTTGTAGTTGTTTCCGCATTCCCGCTGCTGTGCGTATATCCTTTCCTGCAGAAATACTTCGCAAAAGGTGTTACAATCGGTGCAGTCAAGGGCTGATGCAGAACAGAAAAGTTATCGTTACAGAGTTCATGGCTACAACAGACATGATTTTATAGTAGAAACACAAAAATATTTACGTATTTCACTGCCGAAAAGGCAGCAAAATAAAGGAGGAACAACATGAAGAAAAAAATCGTATCCGTATTACTGGCAAGCCTTATGGTAACCAGCATGCTCGCAGGCTGTGGAAACAGCTCGGGCAGCTCAAGCAGCTCCGGTGCAGGAAGCACAGGAGGAGACACCACATCTGCATCCGGTACAGAAGCAGGTGACACAGGTCTCACAGCAGAAGAGCAGGAAGCAGTAGATGAGGGAATCATCCAGCTCGACGGTACCCTTCCGATCATCAAAGATCCGGCAAAATTCGAAGAGAAATACGGAAAAATTTCCGCTCTGATCGTAAACTCTGCAGACAGAACCGTAGAAGTAGGCGACCTGGCTATGTGCAAGAAATGGTTCGAGGACACAGGAGTAGAGTTTGACTGGCAGCCGATCCCGCAGGAGAGCGCAACAGAGAAAATCAACCTGATGCTTTCTTCCGGACAGGATCTTCCAGATGTATTCTGGAACTTCGGCGATGGTAAATCCGGAAACACCGTAGTTCAGTACGCGGATCAGGATGTATTCCTTCCAACAGAAGGCCTGATCGAAGAGTACATGCCGAACCTGAAAGCATTCCTCGATGACAATGAGCAGTATCAGCTTGAGATCACCGCTCCGAACGGCCATAAATATGGATTCCCGTACGTAGAGGAAATGAAAGGTCTTGTATTAACACCTGGACCATTCGTGATTAACAAAACATGGCTGGATAAAGTAGGCAAAGAAGTGCCGACAACCGTAGACGAGTGGGTAGACTGCCTGAAAGCATTCCGCGACGGCGGCGATCTGAACGGCAACGGCGAAGCTGATGAAATCCCAATGGCAACCTGGTTCGGTGCAACCGATACCTTTGGTTCCTACAACCTGTTCTATCGTTTCACGGGTGCATTCGGATGCGCTGACTCCTACTGCGGAGGAAATGCATATGCGGATCACTTAAGACTGGTTGATGGAAAAGTTACCTTCACTGCAACAGACGAAGCATTCAAGAAAACAGCAGAATTCTTCAATATGCTGTATGAAGAAGGACTGATCTGGAACGGCTCCTTCGAGGCAGACTCCAGTATGGCATTCAACGCTTCCCTGATCAAAGAGAACGTTGCAAAGATCGGTTCCTTCGGTGTTTGGGGCGATCAGGAAATTACAAACCAGGAAGTACATGATCAGTACGTAGCAGTTCCAAGACTGCAGGGCGAAGACGGTATGACCGGTTTCGAGTGTAACTACTCTGAGCTGCAGGATTCTTCCGATACAGCAATCACAACAACCTGCAAATTCCCGCACGTTGTTGCAAGATTTGTAGATTACATGGTAGGCGATCCGGAAATTTCTGTTACATCTAACTGGGGTGCAATCGGATACAACTATGAGAAAGACGAGGACGGCATTCTTCGTACACCACTTGATGAAAATGGAAACTACAAACCTCTGAATCCGGATTATAAGAACTTTGGTGAGGCTCGTATAAACTCCACAACCTGCCGTGGTTCTATGATCGTTCAGAACGAGTACTATGATACTGTTTGCGGATACACCTTTGATGCTGTAAAGCTTCTCGAGATGCAGAAAGAAAACGGTAAAGATGACATCATGGAAGAGTATGACACTATTCCGCGTGTTCTGATGACCCAGGAAGAGCTTCAGCGTCTGGCACAGATTCAGCCGACCATCTCCGATATTGTTGATCGTTACATCACCACATGGGTAACCGGCGGCGTTGATGATGCAAGCTGGGATTCCTATAAAACAGAGCTGGAAGGCGCTGGCTTGAATGAACTGGTTGAGATTTACCAGGGCGCAGTAGATCGAGCAGCTTCTGCAGCAAACTAAAAATCGGGCGAAAAGCGATTACGAAAAAAACAGTAACGTAAACGATTTGTAATTGATGTTCTACAACTAAAGAAATTCTAAATGTGGCCATGTTGTATCCCATATAACATGGCCATATTTAAAAAGAAGACTATTTCGTTCTTATTTCTTTTTTGGTTGAAGTTCCAAATAGAAAAAGATAAAATAGGAAAAGAGAGAACAGGAAAAGAGGGATCCTATGAGTAAACAGGGAAAAAGAGATTTTAGACCGAACATTCATTTTACACCGGAGAAAAACTGGAACAACGATCCGAACGGACTGATTTATATTGATGGTATCTGGCACCTGTATTATCAGTGCAATCCAAATAACGTTGTATGGGGACCGATGCACTGGGGTCATGCAATATCGAAAGACCTGATTCACTGGGAGCATCTGCCAATCGCCCTGTACCCGGATGAGATCGGAACGATGTACTCCGGAAGCATGGCATACGATGAAAATAACACCAGCGGATTTGCGAAATACGGTGAGAAGCCGATGGTGGCTGTCTACACGGCGCACAATATGGAAACAGGCCTGGAGCAGCAGTGTATTGCATACAGTCTGGATCAGGGAAAGCATTTTGAAAAATATTATGGCAACCCGGTGATCAAAAACCCGGGCACACCGGATTTCCGTGATCCACGCGTCTTCTGGAATGACAAAAAGGACTGCTGGAGCCTTGTTCTGGCATCTGGCGACCATGCAGAGTTTTACGCATCCCAGGATTTGAAAAACTGGAAGAAAACAGGCGAGTTCGGTGTCGGTGTCAATAAAGTGCCGACTGTATGGGAATGCACCGATCTGATCCGTGCTAAAACAGGAAATGAATTTGACGGATTCAAATGGATTCTGATAGTCAGCATGATACATCCGGGAACCGAAGGCCGTGCCAATATACAGTATTTCGTCGGTGATTTTGATGGAGATACCTTCCAGTGCACCGAGATCACAGACGAGCCGCTGTGGATTGATTTCGGATTCGACAACTATGCCGGCGTAACGTATGGAAACTACGACCGCCCGGTTTACCTTGGATGGGGCGTTAATCCGCTCTACGCGAACTTTGTTCCGACCGGTGAGTATTCCGGTCTGATGACACTGCCAAGAGAACTTTCACTTTGTGAGACCGATGAGGGCTACCGCCTGAAAACAAAACCGTTCGGGATCGATGAGTACCGTGCGGGTGCCTTCCCGATTGGAAATCAGAAGCCGCTGCTGACCGAGAGCTTTGGACTTCTCGTGCAGGGCAATTTCGGAAGAATTGCACTGAAAAACAGCAGAGGTGAGGAAGTAGTCATCGAAGTGACGGTGGACAGCATCACGGTGGACCGCTCTAAGAGCGGCAACCTTAGTTACTTTGAGGATGTAGATCCGAAGCTCTTCAAAAAAGAGGATCTGCTGGTATCCACAACAAAACGTTACATGCGCGGAAATGTCAACATGGAGATTATTTTTGATGTTTCCTATCTGGAGATTTATGCAGATGGTGGTCTGGAGACCGCTTCTGTATGTGTTTACCCGGATGCTCCGTATCAGGTGGTTTCCACAGACGGAGATCTGGAAGTGAAAATGTACACCATTAAAAAATAGGGGATATGTTTATTTTGGGAGGTTTTACAAAAATGATGAAAAAAAGAGATTACAGACCGAAAATCCATTTTTCGCCGGAAAAAGGCTGGATGAATGATCCGAATGGCATGGTTTATGTAGATGGCGTGTACCACTTCTTTTATCAGAAGTACCCGTATGATACCAGCTGGGGACCGATGCACTGGGGCCATGCAACATCACGCGACCTGATTCACTGGGAGCATCAGCCGATCGCACTTTATCCGGATGAACTGGGATTTATCTTTTCGGGAAGTGCTGTGTATGATACGCAGAATTCTTCTGAGTATGGTACCAATGAAAACCCGCCGATCATTGCTATTTATACCAGCCATCATAAGGACGGTTTGGAACAGCAGAGTATTGCATACAGCAATGATAAGGGCCGGCATTTTGAAAAGTCATATCTGAATCCGGTCATCAAAAACCCGGGAATTTCCGATTTCCGTGACCCGAAAGCGTTCTGGAATCCGGTCAGAAGATGCTGGAGTCTTGTTCTTGCAGCGCAGGACCGTGTCTTCTTCTACGCATCCCAGGATATGAAAAACTGGGAGAAAACAGGAGAATTCGGACCAGAAGGAAATCATGTGAAGGGTGTGTGGGAATGCCCGGATCTGTTCCCGATTGAGTATAAGGGGAAAAATGTATGGGTTCTTGTTGTCAGCATGACAAAAGCCTCCGAGGACGACCACTGCAAAATGCAGTATTTCCTGGGTGATTTCGATGGAGAAAAATTCCTCTGCACCTATCCATCCGATGAGCCAAGATGGCTGGATGAAGGCTTCGACAACTATGCAGCCGTTACATTCCAGAATGCGAAAGATGTTCTGCTGATGGGATGGGGTATGAACTGGCAGTATGCAGCACAGACTCCGACAGAAGAGTACTGTGGCCAGGCAACCCTGGCGAGAAAGCTGTCCCTGACAGAGGTAGATGGTGCGCTGACCCTCGTGGCTGCTCCGGCCGGACTGGAAAAATTTCGCCACAGCAGCTATCCGATCGAGAATCATACAACGATCCGCACAGAGACCTTTGGACTGAAGGTTTCCGGAAAAGGAGATGCGAAAATTTGCCTGAAAAACTCAGTAGGACAGAAATTGAAGATTTATGTAACTGACACCAAAATCACGGTTGACCGTACCATGGCTGGCTACAAAGAATTCAGTGAGCACTTCATGACAGAAAAATATTCCATCAGCACCGCAGCGAGAAAGAAAGACGGAGCATGGAATCTGGAGCTTGTTTTTGATGTTTCCATTCTGGAACTGTTTGCTGAGGATGGCGTAGATGCTATTTCCACAGTGGTTTATCCGGAGACACCGTACGACCGTGTAAGCTGGAAGGGCGATCTTTCCGTTGAACTTTACGAAATTGATGCATAAGGGCTGAAAGAAAGGGGAAAAGCAAAATGGGATACTTTAAAGATGTGACACCGGAATCAGCTGGAATCAGCTCCAAAGGAATTTTGAATTTTCTCGACCGAATCGAAGAGAACCAGATTGAGCTGCACAGCTTTATGGTGATCCGCCATGGACAGTGTGCGGCGAAGGGCTGGTGGAAGCCGTATGATGAAAAATTTCGTCATCCACTGTATTCGTTCAGCAAATCGTTGACAGCAACGGCGATTGGTTTTGCAGAGCAGGAGGGAATCTTATCGCTGGATGAGAAAATTGTCGATATCTTTCCGGATCTGCTGCCGGAAAACCCATCTGAAAATCTCAAAAAGATCACACTGCATCACCTGCTGATTATGGGCTGCGGCCACGAGACGGAGATTATGGACAATTCCGAAAACTGGATTTCTATCTTTCTTCATCATCCGGTGCTCCATGAACCGGGAACATTTTATAAATACAATACAGCCGGAACTAACATGCTGGCTGCCGTTCTGAGGAAAAAAACGGGACAGAACGTCACAGAGTTTCTGAAATCCCGTCTGCTGGAGCCGCTTGGCATCACATCCCTTACCTGTGCGCTGCTCGGAGACGGAACGGAGCTTGGCGGAGGCGGTATGAAGATGGTAACGGAGGATATGGCAAAATTCACGTATTTTCTGTCCAGACAGGGCGAGTGGGAAGGAAAACAGCTGCTTCGAAAAGACTGGTTTGAACGCGCCTGCCGCAAGCAGATTGAGACGGAGGGCGATTCGGAAGACCACGTAAAAGACTGGGCGCAGGGCTACGGCTATCAGTGCTGGATGTGCCGTTATCCGGGTTCCTTCCGCGCAGATGGTGCGTACGGTCAGTTCGGCGTTGTGTTCCCGGATCTCGATCTGATTGTGATCCTGACAACAGCAACAGAACAGACGCAGGAGGAGCTGAGTGCACTGCAGGAGGAACTGATCCCGTATGTGAAGAAAGAGGCAGGAGAGCTGCCGCCGTCCCCGCTTGCCGGTGCGGTAAAAGAGCGTACCGCGCAGCTGGCACTGCAGCCGCGCAGAGGAACGAGAAATCCGTTTATGGAAGAAAAGGTAAGTAAGCATGTTTATGTATCTGTTCCGCTGATGGACAACCAGCAGCTGCCGGATTCTGCAGAAATTCTGATCGGCGGAAGCGGTCTGTTTTCGCTGGAGACAAGCCCGATTCAGGAGATGCGATTCTCCTTTGGCTGCGATAAGATGTACTGGAAAGTACAAGAAGGCGGGAAAGAAAAGGAATTTGTCCTCTCCATGCGCCGGGGTTTCGCCTATAGTGAGGCGGATGGCCATATTTATGCTGGATCTGCTGCATGGCGTACACTCAATACGCTCGAGATGGAGCTTCGGCGAATGGACGGTTTGAGCGGTGGCCGCATGATCGTCAGATTCCAGAAGGAAAATCTTCTGCTGGAGGCAGAGGATACGCTGATTAGTGTCGGTGGACTTGGTATTTCACCACGTCAGGCACTGACTGTATTTGGAATAAAAAAGATTAAACAGGTCGAAAGAGAGAAAAACCGGCGGAATTTTCCGTCGGTTTTTCCATAACAGTGTGAAAATCCTGTAAAAAAAAGAAAAACGATATGCAAAGCCGAACGGAAGAATTGCCAAGTCTCTCTGAACATGGTAAACTTTTACCTATATTGGAAAAGAATCGACACAAAATATCGAGATACAGGAGGCTCTATGTCAGTTTTTTCAGATTTATTATCCGAATATATCACCATGAAGGATGTCGGGGTTTACCCGCTTTCACAGTTCTGCGGACTCGATCGTTCTTTCATGTATAAGATCATCAATGGAAAACGAAATCCATCCGGGGAGGATGTTGTGCGGAAGATGGCACAGTTCATGCAGCTGACGCCACGGGAAAAAACAGATTTCATGGATGCATTTTACATTACCCAGATGGGTGAAGAGGTTTATTACCGGCGCAAATTGGTCGGAGAACTGATTGAAACGTTCAGCCACCGCGAGGGGAAAAAGGAATATATCTTCCATGAGGCGGAGATTGCAAAACTGGAATTGAACGGGGGGTAGCGGAGAGATTCCCTTTCGGGGCACAGTGCATGTGCGGCATGCAATTTTGCAGCTGTTTTTCGGTGAAGCTGTAAAAGAAGACGGAAAAATTTCCGTTCTGGTCCAGCCGGACTTCGATTTTGCCATGGAACTTCTGCAGGTATTCGGGGAACAGAACCCGAATTTGACGATTCAACATCTGTTCTGCATGAACAACAACGAGAAGATGGTTTCGATGCGGAAAAATTACAACCTGAGTTGTCTGCAGAAAATTCTCCCGATCTGTGCCTGCGGCTGCGATTACCGTGCGCGGTACTACTACGACAATGTGACGGCACGGCTGAATGAGTTCCGCCTTTTCCCGTACCTCATCCTGACGGAGCACTGTGCGCTTGCTTTCAGCGCCGATTACCAGAATGCACTTTTGTTCCGGGAGGAGACGACGCTGCGGATGATGCGCGAGATGTTTGAAGGCTATTTCAAACAGTCGGAGCCGTTGTTTGAACGTCTTGACACGGTACAGTCCCAGCTTGGCTATACGGAAACACTGATTCGTCACTTTATCGCATCAGATTCCCCGCGGTATTTCTTCCAGAGAATGCCGTGTCTTTCCGGCCTTCTGACAGCAGAAATGCTGGAGCGCCATCTCGTAAAAGAAATGCCGGAGCGAGATCAGATGATACAGGCGGTTGCGCAGTATGCAAAGGTGATGCAGACACAGGTGCTGGATAAAAAAACGACGATGTTTTTCTCAGAGGATGGCATCAAAAGTTTCCTGGAAACGGGGCGCGTGGATGAGTATCCAAAAGAGTGCTATTTTCCGCTGGACTTTGACGAGCGTATCGCCCTGATCCGCCGCTTTCTGGCGCTGCGGGATCGCGCGAATCTTCGTATGATCCGGGAAACGAAAGAGAGAGCAGAGCATGCGCTGAATATTTCGGTCAATGCAAACGAGGGCTATCTTCTGTTCCAGACGCGGACAGAGCGGCTGATTTACCTCAGCATCCGGGAACCGAGCATTCTTATGGCATTCTACGATTACCTGGAATCCATGAGGCCGGAAGAACTCTGCACGGAAGAGGAGATGCTGGAACGTGTCGAAGCCATTCTGCATGAATTTGTGGCTTGTCATTCCAGAGAAGGTTCGATATAATAGAAAAAAGGATATTTCCAAACCGGTCATCTCGGGTGAGTTCCGGTGTGTGTCTGCTGAAAAGAAGGCTGGACACACACCGGGCGGAAACCTGTGGATGACCGGTTTTGACTGTACGAAAAAGAAATGGGGGTTTTTACGAATGAGTGCAGAAAGTAAGACAAGAATGACGGAGGGCAGCATTTCGAAAAAGATGATTCTGTTTGCGATTCCGCTGTTTCTTGGCAATCTGTTCCAGCAGTTGTACAACACGGCTGACTCACTGATTGTAGGAAATTTTCTGGGAAGCAATGCGCTGGCAGCGGTCAGCTCTTCGGGCAATCTGATCTTTCTGATGGTTGGTTTTATTAACGGTATCGCAATGGGCGCCGGTGTCGTGATTGCAAGGTATTACGGAGCGAAAAACCGGGAAGATCTGCAGAAAGCGATCCATACGACCGTGGCGTTCGGCCTGGCGGCCGGTGTAGCGCTGACTGTGCTTGGCATGTATCTGGCGCCGAAAATCCTTGTGCTGATGGGAACACCGTCCGATGTCCTGCCGCAGTCCGTCGAATATTTCCGTACCTATTTTGCAGGATCTCTTGGTTTTATCATGTATAACATTTTCGTCGGCATCCTGCAGTCCGTTGGCGACAGCCGTCACCCGCTGATCTATCTGATCGTATCGTCGTGCATCAATGTTGTGCTCGACCTGCTTTTTATCGGAGGGCTTGGCATGGGGGTCGGTGCGGCGGCGCTTGCAACGGTCATTTCCCAGTTCACAAGCGCGATTCTCTGCATGATCCATCTGCTGCGGACGAAGGAAGAGTATCGTCTTCATATCCGCAAAATCCGTTTCGACGGCCGGGCGCTTGGCGAGATTATCCGCAACGGTGTGCCGTCCGGTTTCCAGAACTCGGTTATTTCGATCGCAAACGTTTTCGTGCAGACGAACATCAATGCATTCGGGAAAATGGCGATGGCAGGCTGCGGTTCATATGCAAAAATCGAGGGTTTTGCATTCCTTCCGGTTACATGCTTTACGATGGCATTAACGACGTTTGTCAGCCAGAATCTCGGTGCAAAACAGTATGACCGGGCGAAAAAAGGAGCGCGGTTTGGCATTCTCTGTTCCATTACCATCGCCGAGCTGATCGGGTTTGTGATCTATGCGGCCGCACCGACTTTGATTGCGGCGTTTAACAGCGATCCGGCCGTTGTCCATTACGGCGTGATGCAGGCGAGAACGATTGCACTGTTTTATTTTCTGCTGGCGTTTTCTCATTGCATCGCGGCTGTGCTCCGCGGTTCCGGGCACGCCGCGGTTCCCATGGTTGTCATGCTCTGCGTCTGGTGCCTGTTCCGCGTCAGCTACATTACCGTGACGGTCCGGCTGATCCCGGATATCCGCGTGATTTTCTGGGCTTACCCGCTGACCTGGAGTATCAGTTCTGTCATTTTCCTGTATCTGTTTTTGAAAGGAAAATGGGTATACGGTTTTGAAAAAGGAGGAAAACAAAGATGAACGCAGAATCGACGAGAGAAGCGCTTGATGTGGCATCGCTGGCGGGAGACATCCTGCTGGCGAGCGGCGCGGAAATCTTCCGTGTGGAGGAGACGATCGACCGCATTGCGCGGGCGTATGGCGTTGACTCCAGCGATGCGTTTGTGTTGAGCAGTGGTATTTTCCTGACAGCTGAGAGCGGAAAAAAGCAGGAATTTGCCCGCGTGCGTCACATTCCGCTGTCGGCGGCGCGGCTCGACAAGGTAACGGCAGTCAACCAGCTCTCCCGCGAAATCGAGGAGGGGCTGCACGCGCCGAAGGAGGCGAAGGCCTGGCTGCTCGACATTCAGCGGATGCCGGACAAACCAAGATGGCACCAGGTACTTGCATCCGGTGTCGGAAGCGCGTGCTTCTGTTTTCTGTTCGGCGGCGATGTGGTGGACAGCATGGTAGCATTTCTGTCGGGCTTTGTTCTATACTTCTATCTGCTGTACCTGCTGCGCGGCAGAATGTCAAAAATTGCGACGAATATTTCCGGCGGCGCGCTTGTCACACTGATTGCCGTTTTTCTGTATCAGGCGGGGATCGGCCATCATCTGGACAAGGTCATCATCGGTTCGATTATTCCGCTGGTGCCCGGTGTCAATTTCACGAACGCCATCCGTGATATTGCGGATCAGGACTACATCGCGGGTTCCGTGCGGATGCTCGATGCGCTGCTTGTGACATTCTGTATTGCGCTTGGCGTCGGACTGATTATCACAGGATATCATCAACTGGCGGGAGGGATGCAGCTATGAGTGATACCATTCGTTTAATTGCGGAATTTTTTGCAGCCTGCGTCGGAACGATTGCGTTTGCGCTACTGTTCCAGGTGCCGCGGAAATACTACCTGTACTGCGGACTGGCAGGTGCCTGCGGCTGGATCTGCTATAAACTGATCCTTCCGCATGCGACAGAGCCGGTGTCCATCTTTTTTGCAACGGTGCTCGTCATCCTTCTGTCGCGCAGCTTTGCGGTGTACAAGCGCTGTCCGGTAACGGTATTTCTGATTGCGGGTATTTTCCCGCTGGTGCCGGGAAGCGGCATCTACTGGACTGCTTTTTACGTGGTAACCAATGATCTGGAGCGCGCCGGTGCAAGAGGATTTCTGACCCTGAAGGATGCAGTTGCGATTGTGCTTGGCATTCTCTTTGTTTTTGAGTTTCCGCAGAGCTGGTTCCGTAAGGTGTTGACAGACAAAAGCAAATAACCTATTATTGTAGTAGAGATTATAAACAAGGAGGAAGGAAAACAAATGGCATTAAATCAGTTTTCCAGAACACAGCTTCTGCTCGGACAGGAGAGCATGGATCTTCTGGCGAATGCAACCGTTGCCGTTTTCGGTATCGGCGGCGTGGGCGGCTATACCGTGGAGGCACTGGCAAGAAGCGGTGTCGGCCATTTTGTGCTGGTAGACGATGATAAGGTCTGCCTCACCAACATCAACCGTCAGATTATTGCGACGAGAAGCAGTGTCGGAAAATATAAAGTAGACGTAATGAAAGAACGCATTCTGGATATCAATCCGAAAGCGGAGGTAGAGGTATACAAATGCTTTTATCTGCCGGAAAATGCGGACGATTTTGATTTTTCGAAGTATTCATACGTGGTGGATGCTGTTGATACCGTGACAGCGAAGATTGAGATTATCATGCGCGCCAAAGCGTGCAATGTGCCGGTCATCAGCTGCATGGGAGCTGGAAACAAGCTGGACCCGACGAAGTTCCGCGTGGCGGATATCTATAAAACGAACATGTGTCCGCTGGCAAAGGTCATGCGGCGTGAGATGAAAAAACGCGGCGTGAAGAAACTGAAAGTGGTCTATTCAGAGGAAAAATCCCTCCGTCCGCTTGAGGATATGAGCATCAGCTGCCGGACAAATTGTATTTGTCCTCCGGGAGCTGCAAGAAAATGCACGGAGCGGCGTGATATCCCGGGCAGCGTAGCGTTTGTGCCGTCCGTAGCAGGACTGATTCTGGCGGGAGAGGTCATCAAAGATCTTTCCGGTGTCAGAGAGAGACGGCAGCTGCAGTAAAAATAAGAATAAAAGGGACGAGCCCCGGAAAAGCAGTTGTGCTTTCCGGGGCTCGCCTTGTGTTTATGGAGATTTGAAATTTGAAAAATTACATTACGGCAACAACATCATATTCGGTGCAGCCTTCGGTGAGCGGAATCAGATTTCCTTCTACTGCGGTTCCGTTTACCGTGAGGGAAGAAATACCTTTCTCCCTGTGCTCCGGATTCTTAAAGGTAATGTTATACCATGCACCGCGGAAGTATCTGCGGATCTTGAACTCTTCCATATCGGACGGAATACACGGATTTAAGGAAAGTCCGTCGTAATCCGGCTGAATGCCGAGGATGTACTGGGAAACATTGACAAAAGTCCATGCGGCAGTACCGGTCAGCCAGGAGTTCTTTGCCTCACCGAAGTGAGCAGCGTCTTTTCCGGCGATCATCTGAGAGTAGACGTACGGCTCGGTGCGGTGGATCTCGCTGATGTCCTCAATGTAAGCCGGGCAGATCTTGCGGTACAGGTCAAATGCGCGGTTTCCGTGGCCGATAACGGTCTCAGCGATGGAGATCCATGGGTTGTTGTGGCAGAAGATACCAGCATTCTCTTTGTATCCCGGCGGATAGGAGGAAACCTCACCAAGATTCAGGTAATACTTGGTGTAAGCCGGCTGCAGAAGAACAACGCCGTACTTGGTTTCCAGAATGTTCTGGACAGAAGTCAGGGCTTTTTCTGCCAGTCCTTCTTTGACACCGATTTCAGCAAGAACACAGAAGCCCTGCGGCTCGATGTAGATCTTACCTTCCTCACACTCATTGGAGCCGACTTTTTCGCCTGCTGCATCATAAGCACGCAGGAACCATTCGCCGTCCCAGCCTGCATCAAGGACTGCCTGGTAAACTTTTTCGACTTCTTTTTCTGCGTAAACAGCTTCTTCCTCATTGCCTCTGCGGCGGCAGATGGCTGCGTACTCTTTGCCGTATTTTACGAACATAGCGGCGATGAAAATGGACTCAGCAACCGGTCCCTCGGAAGGTCCTGTCGTCTGGAACGGTTCGCCCGGCTCTGCAGAGAAGCAGTTCAGGTTCAGACAGTCATTCCAGTCAGCACGGCCGATGAGCGGCAGTTTGTGCGGTCCGAGATGGGTTACGGTAAAGTCGAAGGAACGTTTCAGGTGCTCCATCAGAGGCTGTGCCTTGGTGGAATCGTTGTCGAAATCAACCTGCTCATCGAGAATGGAGAAATCTCCGGTCTCTTTGATGTAGGCGGCGCATCCGGCGATCAGCCAGAGCGGGTCATCGTTGAAGCCGCTTCCGATATCCATGTTTCCTTTCTTCGTCAGTGGCTGGTACTGATGGTATGCGCTTCCGTCTTCAAACTGGGTAGCGGCAATATCGAGCAGACGCTGTCTTGCGCGGTCCGGGATCAGATGAACGAAGCCGAGCAGATCCTGGCAGGAGTCACGGAAGCCCATGCCGCGGCCGGTGCCAGACTCAAAGTAGGATGCGGAACGTGACATGTTGAAGGTAACCATACACTGATACTGGTTCCAGATGTTGACCATGCGTCCCAGTTTTTCATCTGCACAGGAGAGCGCATATTTTGCCAGCAGGCCTTCCCAGTAGGAAGCAAGCTCTGCAAGTGCTGCGTCAACCTGCTCGTCGGTCTGATAGTGGGAGAGCATCTCTTTTGCCGGTTTTTTGTTGATCACGCCAGGAGCTTCCCATTTGTCATCCGCTGCATTCTCACAGTAGCCGAGAACGAAGATAAAGGAGCGGGACTCGCCTGGTTTTAAGGTAACGTCGATGTGGTGGGAACCGATCACACCCCATCCGCTGGCAACGGTGTTGCCTGCAGTGCCGCGCAGAACGGTCTCCGGGCGGTCATTTCCGCGGTAAGCGCCAAGGAAAGCGTCGCGGTCGGTATCGTATCCGTCGATCGGGCAGTTGACTGCATAAACAGCGTAATGTCTGCGGCGCTCGCGGTACTCAGTTTTGTGGTAAATCTCAGAACCCTGGATCTCAACTTCGCCGATGCTGAAGTTTCTCTGGAAGTTGGTCATATCGTCCACGGCGTTCCAGAAGCAGAACTCTACAAAAGAAGTCAGAGCCAGTGTTTTTCTTCGGTGCCGTTGTTGGTCAGCATGAGACGGTTTACTTCGCAGGAATCTGCCAGCGGAACAAAAGCGGTCAGTTCAGCGGCAACTAAGTTTTTGGAAGAAACAAAGCGGCTGTAGCCAAGGCCATGATGGCACTCGTAGGAATCGAGCGGCGTCTGGGTCGGCTGCCAGCCCGGGTTCCAGACGGTATCGCCGTCCTTGATGTAGTAGTAGCGTCCGTTCTGATCGAGCGGCGTATCGTTATAACGGTAACGGGTCAGACGCAGAAGTTTTGCGTCCTTGTAGAAGCTGTATCCGCCGCAGGTATTGGAAATCAGAGAAAAGAAGTTCTCAGATCCCAGATAGTTGATCCACGGAAGCGGAGTCTTCGGGCTTGTGATGACATACTCTTTTTTCGCATCATCAAAATGTCCAAATTGCATGTGTGATACCTCCTTCGTCGTACAATGTAATTTCATTATACAGCCGAAAAAAAGAAAAACTAGCAAGAATTTGCTAAAAAATATAAAAAAAACGCCGAAAACCGTTTTCGTGACAGTTTCGGCGTTTGTGGATATTCACGAATTGTTCCGCGATTCTGCAAATATTCGGAATCCGCTGGCGCTACGTCCTCATGTTTGGCGGTTCCAAATTCGAACGCTTTATCGTGCAAGCACGAACAGCTTTCGAACTTTGAACCCTGGAATATCAGATCTTCTCGTGATTCTTAAATTTCTTAATAACTTTCTGAATACGATCCGCCGGATCCAGCAGTCCGCTGATGGAGGCATCGTGATTCAGCTTGTCGATGATGAGAGCGATATATTTGCTCAGGTCGCAGCTGATGTAGTACTCGCGGGAGAGAAGCTCCGGTGTCTGGTATACGACGTTGGTGGTCAGAACTTTTGTGAAGAGTCCTTCCTCATAAGCCTTGTCGAATTTCTCCAGTCCGCTGGTGAACAGTCCGAAGGTCGAGCACATGTAGATGTTGCGTGCCTCACGATCCTTTAAGAGTTTGGCAACTTCCAGCATACTCTCGCCGGAGGAGATCATATCGTCGATGATGATCATATCCTTACCTTTGACATCAGCACCGAGAAACTCATGGGCAACGATCGGGTTGCGTCCGTCAATGATGGTAGAGTAGTCGCGGCGTTTGTAGAACATACCCATGTCAACACCGAGGTTGTTTGCCATGTAGATAGCACGGCCCATACCGCCCTCATCCGGGCTGATGACCATCAGATGATCCTTGTCGAGCTTCATATCCGGTGCATTGCGCAGGATGTTTTTGATGAACTGGTAAGCCGGCTGGATGGTTTCAAATCCATGCAGCGGAATCGCGTTCTGGACACGCGGGTCGTGAGCGTCGAAGGTGATGATGTTTTCTACGCCCATAGCAGTCAGCTCCTGCAGACCAAGTGCGCAGTCGAGAGACTCTCTTCCAGATCTCTTGTGCTGGCGGCTCTCATACAGGAATGGCATAATGACATTGATTCTGCGGGCTTTTCCACCGATGGCTGCGATGACACGCTTCAGATCCTGGAAGTGGTCGTCCGGAGACATGTGGTTGGTGTAGCCGCACAGAGAATAGGTCAGGCTGTAGTTGCAGACATCGAGCAGAATGTAGATATCGTCACCGCGGACAGATTCGTTGATGATACCCTTTGCCTCGCCTGAACCGAAACGCGGAACCTGAGACTGGATAATGTAGCTGTCACGCTCATATCCTTCATAGGCAGCGACATATTTTTCCGCAAATTCATTGCCGCGTCCCTTTCTCCAGCTGACCAGATAATCGTCGACCTTTTTTCCAAGTGCGGCGCTGCTGTTCAGCGGGATCAGTCCCAGTCTTCCGATTGGCAGTGTGTCAAAATGTCCTTCAGTTCCCTTACTCATGCTTTGGTTCCTCCCAAAAGTTTTTTCTGGATCCGAATATCGTTTCCAAAAAGTTTAATGATGGTGTAGTTACTTGAAATTCGTGAAAAGGTACGTTCCGAGTACGTCTCCATGAAGCGGTCAAGGGGCAGGTTCGTGGAGATGATCGTCGATTTCTTCCGCAGGATGCGTTCGTTGATGCAGAGAAAGAGCTGGGAAGAGACGAAGCTGTTGGTCAGTTCCGTACCTAAATCATCGATGATCAGAAGATCGCAGTCAAAGATATTGGCGTGAGCGTCTTTTGCTTCTTCTGAACTGGAAAAGGTGTAGCGTGCAAACAGGTCAAACAGATCAAATGCAGTAAAATAAATCACACAGAACGACTGCTCGATCAGCTCGCGGGCAATACAGTGCGAAAGAAACGTTTTTCCGACACCGGTGTCGCCGTAAAAGAAGAGATTTTCAAACGACGAGCCGAAATTGCGGACGAACGCCTGGCTTTTTTCGAGCGCGGCAGCAGCGGCCTCGCGGGAAGTGAGCGGTGTTCCGGTACTGGTCAGGCTGTCCGAGTAGTAATCCAGAGAGAACTGGCTGAAATTTTCGGCTTTCAGAAGCTCCTCCACGTTGGACTGCCGGTACAGAAGATCGACGGCAGCTTTTTTGAAGCAGGCGCATTTCTGCGTGCCGTTGATGTAGCCGGTGTCGCGGCAGAGCGGGCAGTCATACGTCAGCTCGAGATAGTCTGCCGGGTAGCCGTGCATGGAAAGGAGCGCCGCGCGTTCCTGGGAACGGTCACGGATGGCAGCATTCAGGTCGAGATCCATGGAAGCGTCTCCGTTCAGCATCGCTTTTGCTTTCCGAACCGAGAGGGATGCAATCTCGGCGTCGATTTCCGCAAGGCGCGGAATCTTTTCATAAGCAATGCGGATGTGCTCCTGCTGTTCTCTCTGGTGGCGGAGCTGCCGTTCGTTGTACATGCGCATAATCGCATCGTATTGCGGGTTTGTCAGTGCCATAGTTGTTTCGTCCTCCGGGCGTTATTTCAGAAGCTGTTCTTCTAACTTCTGGTAGTCGTATTCTCTCTGATGGAAATTGTTGAAGCGGTTACTTGAAGCAGCAGGAGCGGTTTTTTCGTGCCGCATTCTGATCAGAAGCGGTTTTCTTCCTTTTCTGGTGCTCCGCATCGCGCTGTTCGACGTCTGCCATGGAGCGGACGCCCTGTTCCTTCCATTTGGAGAGAATGCCTTCCGCGTACTGGAAGCTCGGCTGGCCGATCTTGGAAACGGTGCGCTGACAGGCTTCGGTGATAAGATCAATCGTAAAACCGTAGGTATTCAGCCAGCGGTCCATCATCTCGGCTTCTTTTTCCACCGGTGCGCGGTTGCGGATGCCGAATGCTTTCAAAATTGTGTAGTAATGTTTGTTGAATGTCGTGGTCTCCTGTTTGGCAGAGGCAACATCGCGGATTCCGCTTTCCTGCCAGGCGAGTCCTACCTTTTTCAGGTAGTGGATGCTGGTGCTTCCCTTCGAAACACAGTATTCCACCAGGTATTCCAGAAGATCCGCGGAAAAGTGGAGATCATCATAGAAAAACATGATGCATTCGATTTCCGTTGGCGACAGAAGATGACCGAAATACGTCTGCGCAACGTAAAGAACGTGCTGCAGTTCTTCGCGGCTGCCGGGAGCGTGTTTTTTTTCTACTGACTGTCCGGAAATACCGGAACTGGAAAGATCATCTGCCGGAGAAGAGGCAGATGGGGCAGAAACGGCCGGCTGTGGTGATGGAGCCGGGGTCTGTTCCGTCTGCGGGATTTCAACGGATACAGCAGAAACAGCCGGTGCAGCCGCAATCGGGCCGGAAATCGAGGATTCCGGTGTTGGAAGGATTCCGCTTTCTTCCTTCCGGACAAACGGCAGAAAGGCGATTCCGGTCGGAACGCTTTCCCCGGCGGTGTAGGAGAGCGAGAGGAGTCCCTGCTTCTCCCAGTATTTCAGCGCACGGACGATATCGTTTTCCGTGCAGGAAAAAAATCTGCCATCGATGACAGAGTGGAATCCTGCTGATGGTCTTTGACCAGCTTCAGCAGATAAAGGTACACTTTTACAAATTCTCCGTTGGCTGCGGGCATATATTGTTCCAGAAAAAGATCCGGCACAGCAGTCACACTGGCCAGGCAGTCATTGTTTAATGTCAGCATACTCAAAATTACACCATCCTGTTCTTATCGTGCGGCAGATTTTTACTTTTAGCGATCTGTTTTTATTATACGTCTTGCCTTCTCATACACAATCAAGTATAACACAGTATTTTCGACAAGTGAATAGGTGTTTTGCGGAAAAAACATTCCGGGAAAAAAGCACGGTGGATGAAAAAGGACTGTGGACAATGTGGATAATGTGGAGAAATCCGTTTTGTGAAATATTATCATCTACCAAAAATGTTGAAAAATGGAGGAAAACAGGGAAGTATAGGACTTTCTGGTGATATCGTTATGTAAACAAAGTTATACACAGGGAATCCACATTGTGTAGATCGTAAAAATGTGTATAAAATTGTGGACAATGTGGATAACTCTGAAAACAGGCGAAAATACAGGAAAATAGCTGTGAATAAAAATGTGCGTAACTATTTGGCGAAAAGGCAGATTGTGTGGATTCGGAGCAAAAAAAGACCCTGTGGAAAAAGGAAAACTCCATTTTCCACAGGGAGCAGGTAAAGCGAAAGAATGATTTTATTTTTCGGAAGCAAGAAGCTCCTCACCGATTTTTACAACGTCTCCGGCACCCATGGTGATCAGCATGTCGCCCTCGGCAAGATTTTCGTTCAGATAGTTTTCGATTTCCGCAAAGGATGGGAAATATTCGCAGGCAGTGCCGAGTTTTACAATGCGCTCCTGGATATCTTTGGAGGAGATGCCGAGCGTATCGGTTTCTCTGGCTGCGTAAATATCGGCGAGAACCACATGGTCTGCCAGGGAAAGAGCGGCGGCGAAATCATCGAGCAGCGCTTTCGTTCTGGTGTAGGTATGCGGCTGGAAGACGCACCACAGTGTTCTGTGCGCACAGTTTTCAGCGGCTTCCATCGTTGCACGGATTTCGGTTGGATGATGCGCATAATCGTCGATCACCTTTGCTCCGTGGTATGTACCTTTATACTGGAAACGGCGGTCGGTTCCGCGGAAGGTGGCAAAGCCTTCGTGGATGGCGTTTTCCGGCAGCTGCAGTTCATCGGCCAGTGCAATGGCAGCCAGGGCGTTGGAAACGTTGTGAAGTCCCGGAACCATCAGCGTGTAGCGACCGCGCAGCTCGCCACGGCAGATGCAGTCGAAGGACGGGTGATCGAACTCATCGTAGGTGATGTTGGCAGCGGTATAATCAGCGACAGCCTGATTCTCCAGCGCGTAGGTGACAACCTTACAGCCAAGACCTTCGGTCACGTAATCGTATTTCGGCGTATCGGCATTGATAATCAGCATGCCGTCGGTCGGGAGCAGACGGGCAAACGCACGGAAAGAGTGGCGGATGTCGTCGATATCCTTGAAGAAATCGAGATGGTCTGCATCCATGTTGAGGATAATGCCGATTTTCGGAAAGAAGCTTAAGAAACTGTTGGTATACTCGCATGCCTCGGTCAGGAAGGTTTCGGAATGGCCGACACGGATATTTCCGCCGATGGACGGAAGAATACCGCCGACAGAAATAGTCGGATCGCAGTCAGCGGCCATCAGAATGTGGGAGAGCATAGAAGTTGTTGTCGTCTTTCCGTGTGTACCGGAAACGGCGATCGGTGTATCGTAGTTGCGCATGATCTGTCCGAGCAGCTCGGCACGGGTCAGCATCGGAACACCGGCAGCTTTTGCAGCGGCAAATTCCGGATTGTCCGGATGGATGGCTGCGGTATAAACAACAAGGTCGGTTCCCGGAAGAATGTTTTCTGCCTTCTGACCGTAGAAAACCTGTGCGCCAAGAGAAGTCAGGTGGCGGGTCAGGTCACTTTCTTTTGCATCGGAACCGGAAATTGTAAAGCTTTCTTTTAAAAGAATCTCGGCAAGGCCGCTCATGCTGATGCCGCCGATGCCAATAAAATGTATATGGATTGGTTTGCTGAAATCTACTTCGTACATGGTATCTCCTTCAATGTGTCTTTTCACTGAAAATGGGGAAATTTTCTCAATACATATTTTTCAATTAATATAGGAAAGAACAGAACGAAATGCAGCGCCGGTTCCCCGGAATCCGGCTGGAACTGTTCTGGCTAATAGTATACACGTATTTGCCGGAAAAGTAAAAGAAAAAAAGCGGATGAATTCGAAAATGAAATAAAAAACAATGGATAAGTATTATAAACCAGAACATATGCAAAAAGAAATATTGCAAACTAAAATGAACGAAATGTAACAAAAACTGGTAAAAATAAATGAATACGCTGTCGAAAATTGTAGAAAATCATGATACGATTTTTGACACAAATAAAATGCATAGTCAAAATCAATAAAATATAAGATAAAATAAAAGAAAAATTATAAAAAATGTTCACAATGAGACGGAAGTGTGATATAATTTTAATTGTAGTTATCAAAGAAGTGCGTGGATATGAAAAACCAGAACCGACAGCATGGTTGCTGTTTCGTACACAGGGAGACAGGTGCTGTTTCGCTGCGTGAGAAAGTGATTCAGGTGTAAGTAGCCCCTTCCTGCAAGGCAAAGCCTGAAGGGGGCAGCGAAGGTTACCGTTCGCGGAAAAGCGGTGAACGGTAAGCGTAGAACCGTACATTCTTACAGTTACTGCAAATCTTTAGATACGACAAGAGGTGATTGCATGATTAAGAAAGAGATGATAGCAATGCTGCTGGCAGGCGGTCAGGGAAGCCGTCTCGGTGTGCTCACGGAGAAAGTGGCAAAACCGGCAGTAGCATTTGGCGGAAAGTATCGAATCATCGACTTCCCGCTCAGTAATTGTATCAATTCAGGAATTGATACGGTAGGCGTACTGACCCAGTATCAGCCGCTGCGGCTGAATACCCATATCGGAATCGGTATTCCGTGGGATCTCGATAAAAACGAAGGCGGCGTAACCGTTCTGCCGCCATATGAAAAAAGTACAAACAGCGAATGGTATACAGGAACTGCAAATGCAATTTACCAGAACATGGCTTATATGGAAACATACAATCCAGAATATGTTCTGATTCTTTCCGGCGACCACATTTACAAAATGGATTACGAGGTGATGCTTGACTATCACAAAGCAAACCACGCAGATGTGACCATCGCATGTATGCCGGTACCGATCGAAGAAGCAAGCCGTTTCGGTGTCATGATCACAGACGGAAACGGAAGAATTACCGAATTTGAAGAAAAACCGGAGCACCCGAGAAGCAACCTCGCTTCTATGGGCATCTATATTTTCAGCTGGAAAGCATTAAAGGAATCTCTGACAGCCCTGAAGGATCAGCCGAGCTGTGACTTCGGAAAACACATTCTGCCGTACTGCCGCGACAACGGAAAACGTCTGTTTGCGTATGAGTTCAACGGCTACTGGAAAGATGTCGGAACGCTTGGCTCATACTGGGAAGCAAATATGGAGCTGATCGATATTATTCCGGAATTCAATTTATATGAGGAATTCTGGAAGATCTATACCAAAGGTGATATCATCCGTCCGCAGTATGTTTCCGGGGACGCTGTCATCGACCGCTGTATTATCGGCGAGGGCGCTGAAATCTACGGAGAGGTACATAATTCCGTCATCGGTGCGGATGTGCGCATTGAAAAGGGTGTTGTTGTAAGAGATTCTATTATTATGCGCCACAGCACAATCGGCGAGGGAACCCAGGTCAATAAAGCCATTATTGCAGAAAACGTACATGTCGGCAAACATGTTGTGATGGGCGTTGGCGAGGAAGCGCCGAACGTCTTAAAACCGAATATTTACGGATTCGGACTTGTGACCGTTGGAGAAAAGGCAGTCATTCCGGATGGCGTAACCATTGGAAAGAATGTCTGCATTTCCGGCGAAACTTCCCTTGAGGATTACCCGGATGGCACACTTCCGTCCGGCGGAGCAATTGTAGAAAAGGACGGTGAGTAATATGAGAGCATTGGGAATTATTCTTGCAGGCGGTAACAACAACAAAATGAGAGAGCTGTCCAATAAAAGAGCCGTTGCAGCTATGCCGGTCGCAGGCAGCTTCCGCAGCATCGATTTTGCGCTGTCAAGCATGGCAAACTCTCATATTCAGAAGGTGGCTGTCCTGACACAGTACAACGCCAGATCCTTAAATGAACATTTGAGCTCTTCCAAATGGTGGGATTTCGGAAGAAAACATGGCGGTCTGTTTGTATTTTCTCCAACCGTTACATCAGATAACAGCTGGTGGTACCGTGGAACGGCAGACGCGATCAGTCAGAACCTGAGCTGGCTGAAAAACAGCCATGAACCGTACGTAGTCATCGCATCGGGAGATGGCGTATACAAACTGGATTTCAATAAGGTACTGGAATATCATATTGCAAAACGTGCGGATGTTACTGTGGTATGCACGGATTCCAAGGAAGCAGATACCAGCCGCTTCGGCGTCCTGAAGATGAATGAGGACTGCCGCATCGAGGAGTTCGAGGAAAAACCGATGGTTTCGAGCTCCAACGTGATCTCTACTGGTATCTATGTCATACGCCGTCGCCAGCTGATCGAAATGATTGAGCGCAGCGCACAGGAAGACCGTTACGACTTTGTAAAGGATATTTTAATCCGTTACAAAAATCTGAAACGGATTTACGGATACAAGATTAGTACCTACTGGAGCAACATTGCTACCGTAGATTCCTATTACAGAACCAACATGGATTTCCTGAAACCGGAGGTAAGAGATTACTTCTTCGGCCAGTATCCGGGCATCTACTCCAAGATCGACGATCTTCCGCCGGCAAAATACAATCCTGGCTGCACAGTGAAAAATTCTCTTGTATCCAGCGGCTGTATTATCAACGGACAGGTTGAGAACTCTGTTTTGTTCAAGAAGGTATATGTTGGAAACAACTGTGTGATTAAAAATTCTATCATCTTAAATGATGTATATCTCGGAGACAACACTCACATTGAAAACTGTATTGTGGAGAGCAGGGACACCATCCGTGCAAACTCCTATCACTGTGGGGAGGACGGCATCAAAATTGTTGTCGAGAAAAACGAAAGATACGCCATCTGATTATGGGGTGAAAGGGGCATAAAAGTTTATGAACATTACAGACGTAAGAGTACGCAAGGTGACAAAAGAGGGAAAAATGAAGGCGGTTGTGTCTATCACAATCGATGATGAATTTGTCGTACATGATATCAAAGTGATTGAAGGAGAAAAAGGACTGTTTATTGCAATGCCGAGCCGTAAGGCTACGGACGGGGAGTACCGCGATATCGCACATCCGATCAACTCCGGAACCAGAGAAAAGATTCAGACCATTATCCTGAAACAGTACGAACAGGCGATGGCAGAAGCGGAAGCAGAGGAAGCTGCTGCAGAGGCCTGAGCAAAAAGGAGAAAGAATGCCCCCGGGCGGAAAACGGAAGTGGTTACGTTTTCCGCCCGGGGGCGTTTTTGTCAGTAAAAACAAAGATGACGATATACAAAAGTATATCGCCATCTTTTTATGAGGGGGGAGATAGTGAGTGGTTTATCAACTATCCGAGCTTTATTATAAAAGGAATATGTGAGCAAAGTGTGTCCAAATTCTAAAAGAAATGGAAAAAATATAAAGAAAAGAAGAAAAATTGTGGGAAGAGGTATGGACAGAAGAGAGAAGAGAGCGTAAAGTGAGAGAAAAATGTATCTTCGGAGTCTTTTTTTTGTGCCTGTATTTGCGTGAGCTGAAAAATTCCGGGAGTACATCATAAAAAGAGGAGGAAACAGGATGAGACAGAAAAGAATCAGCGATTACGGATATCGGATAGGACATCATGAAAGCGGACCGCAAAATAAAATTACGGATGTGCCCGGTGTGCGGGTAGGCCATGCGACGGTGGAAAGTGGAAATCAGCATACCGGAGTGACGGTGATTGTGCCGGGAGAGGGCAATCCGTTTCTGAAAAAGTACCTGGCGTCTGCCTACGTGCATAACGGTTTCGGGAAAACGTGCGGTCTTGTGCAGGTACAGGAGCTCGGAACTCTTGAAACGCCCATTGCCCTGACCAATACACTGAATGTCGGAAAAGTGGCGGATGCCATGATTTCATGGATGATACAGCAGACCAAAAAAGAAGGGGAAGATGTTTTTTCCATCAATCCGGTTGTCGGAGAATGTAATGATTCGAGAATCAATGAGATTTGTAACCGGGTAGTGGGGGAAAAAGAGCTGTATCAGGCACTGGAGCAGGCGGATACAGACTTTGCGGAAGGTGATATCGGCGCCGGAACAGGAACTATCTGCTATGGGCTGAAAGGGGGAATCGGATCGGCATCCCGCACGCTGGTGCTTGACGGAAAAACATATACTATTGGTGTTCTGGTGCAGTCAAATTTCGGGGCAACCAGAGATTTGAAAATCAGTGGAAAACCGGCAGGGGAGAAGATTCTGGAGCGGATCCGGAAGGAAGAATGCGGAAGCAGCGCCGAAGACCGGGGATCGATTATGACGGTTCTGGCAACAGACCTTCCGGTATCGGAGCGGCAGCTGTACCGGATTATCCGCCGCTGTGGAGTCGGAATCGCCAGAACAGGAGCCTACACCGGCCACGGAAGCGGTGAAATCATGATCGGATTTACAACAGCAAACCGCGTAGACACAAAGAGTACATGTGAGGTGGAAGCGTGCGCCCGGATAAAAGAAGAAAAAATCAACGAGGCATTTGAAGCAGCGGCAGAGGCTGTGGAGGAAGCGATCCTGAACTCTATGGTAACCGCAAAGGAAAAAAGAGGCCTGGACGGAGCCAGATACCGCAGCCTTGCCGAATTTCTGGAAATACCGGGATTTCTGAAATAAATTATTTTTCCAGAACCATACGCCCCAGCTCGGAAATTTCACATCCGCCTTTTGTCCGGTGCACGATGAGATAACCGGCGGAAGAAAGCTCTCCGAGTACGGTGCGCAGAGCCGCTTCGGATACAAAGGTTTCTCCGTCGGCCAGTCCGTTTTTGATTGCCAGGCGGCCTGCTTTCGGATGCGTCGATACGAAAGAAAGAACCTGATATTGAAGGTCGGTGAGGGAAACGTCAGCCATCTGGCGGGAGCGGAGGTACGTCGGCAGATCGGAAAGCTGCAGCTTATGGCTGCTGTACCGGGTAAACAGGCTGCAGGACAGATTGTACAGCTCATGAATATTTCCGGGGTACGCATATTCCTTCAGAAAGTGCAGAAGCCCTTCCGAAAAGATCCGGTCGCAGGTCATATCGGTGTTGTGGAAAAACTGAAGCAGAAAGTAATTGAGAAGATCGGGAATATCCTCCCTGCGTCTGCGGAGCGGGACAGTCTGAAGCTCTGAAGCACTTAAAAGGTGAAAAAGTTCCCGCAGGAAGGTTCCTTTTTCTACTTTTTTGTAAAGGTTATCATCCGCAATAGCAATGATCCGCACATCGAAACGGCGGGTTTCCGGTGCGGAAAAGAAGTTACCATGAACATTGGTAAGAACATTGACCAGCAGATCCTGAATGGAAAGCGGAAAACGGTCCACCTGGGAAAGAACGAGTGTGCCATGGTTGGTTTCGGCAAGAAGCCGGAGCAGAGAGGCTTCGGTCAGATCATTTCCCGGAGAATGAAGAACGGAAAACGGATAATGATGGCGGCGCGAAAAATTGTGGATCGCACGTGCGAGTGTCCTGCGCTGTGTACCGCTTTCTCCCTGGATCAGAATCGGAAAATCAAAAAGTGCAAGATGTCTGGCCTGCGCCATCAGATTCTGGACGGAATCTGCGTGGGACAGGGAAAGCGAAAAGGTACGGGAGGAAGCAAAAAAAGTGCTTTCTTCCGTTTTTTCGTCTTTCGGAACCGACATTTCCGTGGATCTGCCCTCGGGAAGAAACGCAAGAAAAACAGGCTCTGTATCCGGAAAAACCATAGAGAGAACGCTTAACGTGATCTGTGTTTTCTGATCCGAAAGGAGAATAGTCCAGTCACCGTTGCGGTCGAAAGCCGTATCCGCGTAGGCAGGCGGAAAACATTCCGAAAAAGGCTGTCCTTCAAAGTTGGAGGAGGGAAGCGAGAAGGCATGTGCAAATTTAGTATTCATAAACTGAATGCGGCCATCCGCACCAAACAGACAGATGCCAATGGGAAGAGAGAACAGGATCACCTGCATGAGCTGTTCGGTCTGTACATAATTGGTATAGTAAGTTTCTGAGGTCTTGACGGTGTGAAGAATTTGATTGACATAATTGCGCGATACACGGTTTACGGTCTGCAGAGGAATGTTGAAATATTCGCAGAGCTGTAAAATAGTGGAAATATCGATGATACGGTTGCCGATATCCAGCACATTCGGAATGCGGGAAGGAACGAGCTGCGGCTCGCCGGCGGTGATAGCAAACTGAATGTCAGACTCGGTATCCTTGCATCCTGGATAAAACGGAACAAAGTCATATTGTGTGACGCCGCATTCCTCAAGCTGGGAAATGATAGCGAGCGTGGAATATCTATCATCGTTTACCAGATAGACACGTTCGTGCGGCGGAATCTGAATGATTTTATCCAGGAACATATGGTTGAAAACGCGGTCGCAGGGGAGCTGCAGAATGGAAGGGTCGATGGTAAGCGGAAAGGTTTCCATGGCGCGGGCGCTTGGAAAAAGGACGCACTGGTATCCCCGGAAGAGAGATGGGTCTGTGGCCTGTTCTCTTAAAAGGGTATTAAAGGTGAGATATTCACCGAGCACGGAGTGAAGATAAGACTGAAATTCGGAAAGCATTCGTTTCCGGGAAGAAATGATCAATACGTTGCCAAGCTTTTGCGTTCTGTTCATAAAGGGCCTCTTTTCCTGCTAAAAAGTGGTAATAGGTTAAAAATTAGGATAATTATACCATTTTTGACGAAAATAAACAACCTAAATGCAAAAAGACAAAAAAGAAATAAAAATCAGGAAGAATGCTTTGACATAGTAATGCATTGCATCTATAATACCGATTAAGCAAAGGGGCTGTAAAATAAAGGTAAGGCATCTTTGCTCTTTTTTATATCATGGTTCTGTTATCTGTGAAAAAAGAACAAAGAAAACAGCAGCATTTGCAGAAAAGGAGGAGACAACAATGAAAAAAGACATGTAATGCGTGCTCTGGTTGCAGCAGCAACAGCACTGGCATTGACAGCATGCGGATCGACAGGTTCTTCTGACGCAAGTAAGAGCACATCGACAGCAGCATCAACAACGTCCGCTGCATCGACCTCATCTGGTTCGGAAGCAGATACAGAGAATGAAATCACGATCCCGGCAGGCGAGTCGGTATCCCAGGATTCAGATGTTACGGCAATGGTAGCTGTAGATTTTACCACCATGGATCCGATGGATACTTCCGATACACTTTCCGGTGGTGTACAGCGAATGATGATGGACGGTCTGTTTGGATTCGATGAGAATATGCAGATCATTCCGATGCTGGCAACCAGCTACGAAGCAAACGATGAAGCAACCGAGTATACGATCCATCTTCGTGAGGGTGTAAGCTTTACCGATGGAACTCCGTGGAATGCAGACGCCCTGATTGCAAACGTAAATAAATGGGCAGATAAGAGCCTTGGACTGAAACGTACTACATTCCTCTGCAATGTTCTGGATCATGCAGAGAAGATAGATGATTATACCGTTAAAATTTATTTAACACAGTCATTCGGTGCTTTCATCAGCAACCTGGCACATCCGGCTACGCTGATCATGAGCCCGAAACAGATTGAAGCAGGAGAAGATGCCTGTGCACAGGCACCGGTAGGAACCGGCCAGTACAAATTTGTTGAGTGGGTTGCCGGTGACCATATGAAGGTAGAGCTGAACAAAGACTGGTGGGGATATGACGCAGACGTCTGCGGCGGAACTGCTCTGGCAGATGCAGATGCAGGATTTAAGAGCATCACATTCAAACCGGTTGCAGAAAGTGCTACCCGTGTATCTGCAGTTCAGGCAGGTGACGCACAGATTATGTGGTCTGTACCGACCGAAAGCGTTGACACCTTAAAAGGTGACAGCAACGTATCCGTTGGAATGGGCGACAGCATCGCCGTATGGTACTTCTTCATGAATACACAGAAAGCACCGTTCAACGATGTTAAGGTTCGTGAGGCAATGGCTTATGCAATCAACAAAGAGGCATATATCCAGGTCGTTATGAACGGTTACGGTTCTGTGGCAACTTCTATGGTAGGAAAAGAAGTACAGCACTACAAAGGAAATGATCCGTATTCCTACGATCCGGAAAAAGCGAAAGAGCTGTTAAAGGAAGCAGGATATCCGGATGGATTTACCACAACACTAATGTACAGCAACACGACAGCAAATCAGAAAAAAGCAGAGTTCTACAAACAGCAGCTTTCTGAGGTTGGTATTGATCTGGAATTGAACGGAATGGAAAGTGCCGTTCTGAATGAAAAGGTTCAGGGAGCTGACTGCGCAGGAGCAGATGCCGAGGTTGAATGCTACTTAAGCGGATGGTCTACTTCCACCGGTGATGCTGACTGGGGACTTCGTCCGATGCTGGCAACCGAGTCTGAGCCGCCGATGAGCTACAATGTCAGCTACTATGAGAATGAAAAAGTAGATCAGCTTCTCAAAGACGGTCTTGCAACTGCAGATGAAGACAAACGTGGTGAGATCTATGGAGAAGTACAGGATATCGTATGGAAGGATCTCCCGCTGCTCTGCATCGCAAGCGATAAAAACATCTGGGCAACCAGCAACAACATTACCGGAGTATATCTGTTAGGCGATGGAAGCATCGGCATGAGAAATGCCAGAATGGCAGCCGAATAACGGCAGACTGAAACAAGGATATGAAAAAGACCCCGGCGTCCTTCCATCAAAAGAGGGCGCCGGTTTCTTACAAACAGGAAAGCAGGCAGTGATCCGTGGGATTGTACCTGTAGGATAAGCATGAAAGTAGGAGATACAATATGCCAAAATATATACTGAAGCGTATTGTGGGTACGATCCCCACACTGATTATTGTTGTTACATTTGTATTTTTCTTTGTCCGCCTGATTCCGGGAGATCCGGCGAGACTCGTTGCAGGAGAGCAGGCAACACAGGATGACGTAGAGGCAGTAAGAGAAGAGCTTGGCCTCAATAAATCCATTCCGACACAGTATGTTACCTATGTGACAGGACTTTTAAAAGGAAATCTCGGAACATCCCTTCGCACAAAGCAGCCAGTTACAAAGGAGGTTGCGGGAAGATTCGGAAATACCGTTCGTCTGGCATTTGTCACATTGCTGTGGAGTTCGGTTGTGGGTGTGCTCTTTGGTGTGTGGTCCGGAACTCACAGGGGAAAATGGCAGGATTATACCGGAATGACGATTGCGGTCTCGGGTATTTCGCTCCCCTCGTTCTGGATCGGCTTTTTGCTGATTATGCTGTTTGCGGTAAAACTGCGAATTCTGCCGACAACAAGCGGAACGAGCCTGAAAAGTCTGATTATGCCGTCTATTACGCTTGGCGTCGGAATTGCAGCCGTGATCGCACGATTTACAAGATCCTCCATTATTGAGGTGTTAAAAGAAGATTATGTCAGAACAGCAAGAGCAAAAGGAATCAAAGAAAAGGTTGTGATCTGGAAGCATGTTTTCCGCAACTCCATGATCTCCGTCGTGACGGTTGTGGGTCTGCAGTTCGGCTTTCTGCTGGGAGGTTCTGTTGTCACAGAAACGGTATTTGCCTATCCTGGCCTTGGCTCCCTTCTGATTGAATCGGTCAATTACAGAGATTATCCGGCAATCCAGTCCCTGATTCTGATCTTTTCGCTGCAGTTTATCGTCATCAACCTGATTGTCGATATCCTCTATGCGGTTCTGAATCCGGAAATTAAACTTCAGTAGGAGATGAGTGGAATGAAAGAAAGAAAAAGTACAGACCGAGAACCAGGAGAGAATTAAAACTCCGTTTTCTGAGATGGTTCGAAAATTTAAAAACAGAAAAATGCAGTAGTTGCGCTTGGCTTTATCATTTTCCTCATTTTCCTTGCATTTTTCGGAAGCAAAATTGTGCCGTATGGAATCAATGAGTATGATTACAATGCGATTCTGCAGGGACCAAGTATGAAGCACCTGTTTGGAACAGATGAGTTTGGACGGGATCTGTTTTCCCGTATCATCTGTGGAACCCGGATTTCACTTGCGGTCGGATTCGGCGCTGTTACGGTCGGTGCAGTCTGTGGTACCATTCTCGGACTTCTGGCCGGATATTACGGCGGATGGATTGATTCTATTATTATGAGAATCTGCGATGTCCTCTTCGCTTTTCCGGGACTGATTCTTGCAATCGCCATCGTGGCAATCCTCGGAAGCGGCATGACAAACGTTGTGATTGCGGTCGCTGTCTTTTCTACACCGACCTTCGCACGGCTTGTCCGAAGCAAAACGCTGACCCTGAAAAATTCCGTTTTTGTCCTGGCGGCACGGAACATCGGTGTTTCCGATGCGAGAATTCTGTTTCACCATATTCTGCCGGGAGCCATTCCGGACATCATTGTACAGTATTCCATGTCATTTGGATCTTCCATTCTGACGGCATCGAGCCTTTCCTTCCTGGGAATGGGAGCACAGCCGCCGACACCGGAATGGGGACTGCTTCTTTCCAACGGAAGAAACTATATGACGAGCGCAATGTATGTGACGATTTTCCCGGGTCTTGCGATTTTCCTTACCGTACTGAGCTTTAACCTGTTAGGCGACGGACTTCGCGATGCACTCGATCCGAAACTTTCCGATTGATAAGGAGGAGCAGAAGTGGCTACTGATAACGTACTTGAGATAAAAAATTTACATACGTATTTCTATACCGATGGCGGTGTGATCAAAGCAGTAGACGGTGTCGATGTGAAGCTTCGACGCGGCGCAACGCTTGGCATCGTAGGCGAGTCGGGAAGTGGAAAGAGCGTGACATCCCTCTCTGTGATGGGATTACTGGCTGGAACGAAAGGAAAAATTGCTGATGGCGAAATCCTGCTGGATGGCGATGACATTGTAAAGCTGACGAAGGAACAGCAGAGAAAGCTGCGCGGAAGCAAAATTTCCATGATTTTCCAGGAACCGATGACCAGTCTGAACCCGGTCATGAAGATTGGGGACCAGGTGGCAGAATGCGTTCTGCAGCACGAAAAAATATCAAAAAAAGAGGCACTGAAAAAGGCAGAGGACATGCTCCGGAAAACGGGTGTTCCGCGTGTGGAGCATATGATGAAGGAGTATCCGTTCCAGCTTTCCGGCGGCCAGAGACAGAGGGTCATGATTGCCATGGCACTTGTATGCAAGCCGGAAATCCTGATTGCGGATGAGCCGACGACTGCACTGGATGTAACGATTCAGGCACAGATTCTGGATCTGATGAATCAGCTGAAAAAAGAGACAGGTACATCCATCCTGTTTATTACACATGATCTTGGCGTCGTTGCAGAGGTCTGCGATGATGTTGCCGTTATGTACTGCGGCCGCGTGGTAGAGCGCGGAGATGTAAAAACAATTTTCGCCAATCCGTCCCACCCGTATACGAAGGGACTGCTGGGATCGATTCCGAGACTGGGAGACGCCGGAAAAGAACTGAAGTCGATTCCGGGTAACATTCCAAACCCGAAATATATGCCGAAAGGCTGCAAATTTGAGCCACGATGTCCATACGCTTCGGAAAAATGCCGCGAGGAAGAACCGGGATTTTTCCAGATCGAGGAAGGCCATATCAGCAGATGCTGGCTCTGCGAAAGCGGACAGCTCAAAACAGATCACGTAGAGAAGGCAGGTGACTAGGATGTCAGATACATTACTTAGAGTAGAGGATTTGAAAATTTATTATCCGGTTGCCGGAAGCGGATTTGGGAAAAAGGAATTCGTCAAAGCGGTAGACGGAGTTACCTTTGAGGTGAAAAAAGGCGAGGTATTCGGAATTGTAGGCGAGTCCGGCTGCGGAAAATCCACACTGGGAAGAGGGGTCTGCAAACTGGAAAATCTGACATCGGGCCATGTGTATCTGGATGGAGAAGATATTACAGAGTACAATGACCGGAGAATGCGTTCCATCCGGAAAAAGGTACAGATGGTTTTTCAGGATCCGTATGCGTCCCTGAATCCACGGATGTCCGTTTTTGACATCATTGCAGAGCCGCTGCTGGTGCATCATCTGTATCAGGATAAAGCGGATCTGGAAAAGAAAGTGCTGGATCTTTTGCACCGGGTAGGACTGGATGACTACCATGCAAACCGTTATCCACATGAATTTTCCGGCGGTCAGCGTCAGAGAATCGGAATTGCCCGTGCACTTGCGGTAGAACCGTCTCTGATCATCGCAGACGAACCGGTTTCGGCACTGGATGTGTCTATTCAGGCGCAGGTTCTGAATCTTTTAAATGAACTGAAGCATGACCTGGATCTGACCTATATTTTTGTTGCACATGACCTGAGCGTTGTGGAATACATCAGTGACCGTGTCGGCGTTATGTATCTCGGCAATTTCGTGGAGGTCGGAGAAAAAGAGAAAATTTACAGCAATCCGATGCATCCGTATACGCAGGCACTGCTTTCCGCAGTTCCGGTTCCGGATCCGACGGCAAAAAGAGAAAGAATTCTGCTTGAGGGAAGCATCCCATCCGCCCACAAGCCGCCGACAGGCTGCAAATTCCATACCAGATGTCCAAAATGCATGGAATGCTGCAAAACACAGGCGCCGGAGCGGTATGAAGTGGATGACGGACATTACGTATATTGTCATCTTTATGATAAAGAAAGAAGGAAACAGCAGAAATGAAGCTTTTTATCAGTGCAGATATCGAGGGCTGTGCCGGAGTGGCACTGACCGATGAAACACATAAGAAGGAAAGCGTATACCAGAGATTTGCAGAGGAGATGACCGAAGAGGTCGTTGCGGCATGCGAAGCAGCACATGAAGCGGGTGCGGATGAGATTGTCGTAAAGGACGGTCACGGAGATGCATCCAACATTGACCCGCTGAAAATGCCGGAGTATGTCACCCTGATCCGGGGAAAGAGTGGTCATCCGTATAATATGATGTATGGTATCGACGACAGCTATGACGGTGTACTGTATCTTGGATACCATGCACCGGCAGGAGATCCCAATTTTTCGATCAGCCACACATCGACAGGAAACAGCCTGTATATTCATCTGAATGGAAAAGTGATGAGTGAGTGCATGCTGAACAGCTATACAGCAGCATCACATCACGTACCGGTGCTGTTTCTTTCCGGAGATGAAGAGATCTGCCGTCAGGCCAAAGAACTGATTCCGGGCATTACGACAGTGGAAACGAAGCATGGTGTCGGTGCGGCAACGTGGTGCAAGGCGAAAGGAAAAGTGATATCCGAAATCCGGGAAGGGGTAAAAAAGGCAGTTGCCGGACAGAAAAAAGAGTGCCAGGTGGCTCTTCCGGAGCACTTTACATATGAGGTAACCTATAAAGACTGGAAAAAAGCGTACACGATGTCGTTTTATCCGGGAATGAAGAAGGTAGATACCTTCACAAATAAGCTGGAGACAGATCGCTGGATGGATATTGTCACAGCACACTGCTTTGTTGTATATTAAGAATATAAATCTGATAGAAAACCAAAGAAAAGAGGATAAAACAATGGATATAGAAATGTTTGGCAAGCTTTCCGATGCATTTGGACCAAGCGGATTTGAGGAGGATGTCATCCGTACCATAGCAGATTACTGCAAAGAATTTGATGTAGAAAATGACGCAATGAATAACCTGTATGTGCGGATGCCGGGAACAGAGAAGGATTCCCGTCCGGTCATCCAGCTGGATGCCCATCTGGACGCATGCGGTTTCATGGTACAGAATATCCAGGACAACGGATGCCTTGGCATTATCATGCTTGGCGGCTTTCATCTGACCAGCCTTCCGGCACATGCGGTATGGATCCGCACCAGATCCGGAAAAATGGTACATGGTATTATCTGCGCAAAACCGGTTCATTTCATGACAACAGCGGAACGCAGCAGTCAGACTCTGGAAATTGAAAAAATGTATGTGGATGTCGGAGCAACCAGCCGCGAGGAGGTTGAAAATGTTTTCGGAATCCATATCGGTGATCCGATGATGCCGGATGTAACCTTTGAATACGATGCAGAGCATGAGATCTGCTTCGGAAAAGCATTTGACAACCGGGCCGGCTGCGCATGCATCGTAGATACGATGAAACAGCTGGAAAAGGAGCAGGCTTCTCTTGCGGTTAATGTTGTCGGCGCTTTTGCAGCACAGGAGGAGGTCGGAACCCGCGGTGCTGTGGTAACAAGCCAGATTGTAAAACCGGACCTTGCCATTGTATTTGAGGGATCTCCTTCCGATGACTTTTTCATCAGCGCAGGACAGGCACAGGGCTGCATGAAGAAGGGAGTTCAGATTCGTATTCTGGACAACAGCTATATTTCCAATACGCAGTTTATTTCACTGGCTGAGGAAGTAGCAGAAAAATGCGGAATTAAATACCAGGAGAGCGTAAGAAGAGGCGGAAGCACAAACGCAGCAAAAATCAGCGTGACAGGAAAAGCAGTTCCGTGTCTGGTGCTTGGTGTTCCATCCCGCTATGCGCACAGCCATTACAATTTCTGCGCAAAAGAAGACCTGGAGGCAGCAAGCGCAATGGCAGCCAATGTCATTCGTGCTTTAGATGAGGAAAAGATCCGTCATATCTGCCATCAGGATGTACTGTAAAATATTCGATAACGAAAGAAAAAGCATGCCGGAAGCGGGTTCACAGGAAAGGTGAAGCCGTTTTCGGCATATCTGGTAAAAAAGGAGAGTTTACAAGTGAGAAAACCGATCATTGGAATCTTGGGAAATACGTATAAAACACAGCCGGGACTTTTTTCAAGCGCGGAGAGAATGTATGTCAACAGCGATTATATCGAATCAGTTCTGAACAACGGCGGAATTCCTATGGCAATTCCGGCAGTTGCCATGAAAGCGGATCCGGAAGGCATACTTGCTGTGTGCGACGGAATTCTGGTTCCCGGCGGAGAGGACTTAAATCCGTGGTATTATGGAGAAGAGCCAAAACCGCAGATCCAGACCATCCGCCCGGAGATCGACGAGGCGTGGTTTGCACTTGGACGGGCAGCAAAAGAGATGGGAATGCCTATGCTTGGCATCTGCAAAGGAATTCAGTTTTTAAATGTCCTGTGCGGCGGTGATCTGTACCAGGATATCTATACACAGAAGGAAACCACAATTCTGCATCTGCAGTCCCTGGAACGGTCTTATCTGCATCACCATGTGGAAATTAAAGAGGGAACCCATCTGGCAGAAATTCTCGGGGCGGGAACCCATGCGGTAAACTCCATGCATCATCAGGCAGTGCGTACGCCGGGAGAGGACATCGTGGTTTCAGCAACGGCGCCGGATGGAACCATCGAGGCGATAGAAAGCCGCAACGGACAGATTGTGGCCGTACAGTGGCATCCGGAAGGGCTGATCCACTCAGCGCCGGAGATGAACCGCCTTTTTGCGGATCTGGTAGAAAGAAGCGGCAGATACAGAGAGAAAAGGTAACGATTTGGAACCATGTAAAAGGAAAGAAAAACCGGGATGGGACTTTTGAACCGTTACGAAAAAATAAGAATGGATAAGAATGCGATTCTAAAAGCAGAGAGCAGGAATCGTTCGGGAGGCAAAAAAGAATGAACAGAACAATAAGAGTATCGGCGGCAGGTGATATTCTGATTATGAAACGGCTTCTGCCGGGATATCAGGATGTTTTGCCGATTCGCGAATTTCTGATGCAGGGAGAGGTTCGGATGGCGAATCTGGAAACAACGATATCGGACGGCAGCTGTTACGCATCGGCGTATTCCGGCGGAACATGGCTGACGGCAGATGCGAAGTGTCTGGAAGATACCCTGCGTTACGGTTTTAATTTCTTGGGATTTCGAATAATCATACGATGGATTATTCCTACGAAGGACTTGCATCTACGATCAGCGAACTGAAAAAAAGGATGTGGCATATGCCGGAGCAGGCAAAAATCTTTACGAAGCATCGCGTCCTGCCATTCTGGACACAACAGCGGGACAGATTGCGGTGATTGATATCTGTTCTACCTTTGAAAATGCGGCCAGGGCGGGAAGTCAGACGGAACGGCAGCCTGGCAGGCCGGGCTTAAATCCGTTGCGCTTTTCGGAAAAATATACCATTACGGAGAAACATGCGCAGGATCTTGCAAAGATTGCAGAGGTGACCGGAATCAACGGACTGCGGGATCTGCACCGGCAGGAGGGATTTATAGCTCCGCTTCCCGAGGGTGTCATGGAATTTGGCGGGAAAATGTTTGAAATCAGCAAGGACGGAACAGAGGGAAGAAGCTCCAGCCCGAATCCGATCGATGTGAAACGCACCGTCGATGCAATCCGGGAAGCGAAGATGACATGTGAGGCAGTCCTGGTTATGGTACATTCCCATGAAATCCGTAAGGACAATGACGAAGAAGTGGATTATTTTCTGGAGGAATTTGCACACGCCTGTATCGATGCGGGCGCCAGCGCGGTGATCGGGGGCGGAACGCATCAGCTGAAGGGAATCGAATTGTATCATGACTGTCCGATTTTCTACTGCCTCGGAAATTTTATTTTTGAAAATCAGTATGTACGCCTTCTGCCTGCGGACTACATGGAAAAATATGGTCTGAATATTCACACGGCAGCATCCATCGGAATCGCCAGGCGGCAGGAGCAGTCCTCACATTCCCTCTACGAAATTCCGGAGGTCTATCGGAGTGTGCTGCCGTATTTCGAGATCTGTCAGGGGAAATGCACACATCTGGAGCTTCTGCCGGTCGAGCTTGGTATGGACAGGGAAAACGCAGAAAAAAATATTCCATACGTGGCAGACGAAAAAACAGCAGAAAAAATTGCAGAATATCTCACCCGTGTGAGCAAGAGATATGGAACAGAATGGGAATACAAAGAAGGAAGGATTGTACTTCATGCGTAAAAAATGGGAAATAGAAGAGGAATACCGAAACTTTTGCCGGAACAACAAAGAACTTGCGCTGCAGATGCTGCGGGAGCTGACACTGACCCCGACGGAAACGGGGAAAGAGGATCAGAGAATCGCATATTGCATGGAATGGATGAAACAGCAGGGCATGGAGTCGGTTCATACGGATGAGCTTGGAAATGTAATCTGGGAGTATCGGCCGGAACAGGAAAAGAAGGTTCTGTATACGGCGCATCTGGACACTGTGTTTTCGCTGGAGGAACCACTGGAGATTAAAGAAGACGGAATGATCTGGCGTTGTCCCGGCATCACAGACGATACCGTGAATGTCGTGATGCTTCTGATGGCGGCAAAATACGTTCATGAGACAGAGCCGGAGCTTCCATGCGGTCTGATTTTTGCAGCGGATCTGGGAGAAGAAGGGCTTGGCAATCTGTGCGGAGTTCGCGCGCTTGTCGACCATTATGAAAAAAATCTGTGCGGAATGGCAGCCTTTGATCTGTATCGGGATAAAATGTATCCCATCTGCATCGGGTCTGTGCGGTATCGGATTTCGGCAAAAACAAAGGGCGGTCATTCTTTCCTGAATTTCGGAAGAAAAAATGCCATTGCAGAGCTTGCGGGCCTGATCGGAGAGCTTTACCGTTTTCAGACGGATGTAGCATCTCATACAACATACAATGTGGGAAAAATAGAGGGAGGAACCTCTGTTAATACGATTGCGCAGGATGCCTCCATGCTGTTTGAATTCCGTTCGGAGGATTACAGGAGCCTGGAAGCCTGCGAAACATATCTGGAGGAGACCATAGCAGCATGCCAGAGTGAGGAGGTACAGTATTCCTGTGAGCTCGTCGGAAAGCGGCCGTGCGCAAGAGAAACCGATCCTGTCCAGATGGCACGTATGACGCGGTGCGCACAGAAAACGCTGAAGGCAGCCGATGGGGAAGAACCGGTATGCTCTGAAGCATCCACAGACTGTAATATCCCATTGTCACGGCATATTCCTGCCATCTGTGTCGGTTTCTGCCGGGGCGGAGGAGCGCATACCAGAGAAGAATGGCTCGATGTCGCCAGCGTAGAAGATGGCATGTGTGCAGCCGTAGCACTCGTATGCCGGCTTCCGTGGATGTGCTGCGAGAGCAGAGTCGTTGTAAGGGACGGGATAGAGGATCGAAAAGAGAAAGAAGAAATCCGGCAGCTGCTGGAGCTGTGCGATCAGGATTTCGTTCCGCCGCTTTCCCACCGCAACAGTACATCCCAGACGAACTGGGCCGAGACAGAAGAAAAGACGGATGGAATTGCAGAATATCTGGAAAATATCTGCAGTCAGCATGTGGTGCTGTGGAAGGAAGAGGGAGTCGTGCGGGCCTTTATGACCTGGAAGGATCATTTTAACTGTGAAAATCTGGAAGCATATCCGGATTCCTGCTATCTGACCACCCTCTGCGTTTGGCCGGATTACCGCGGACAGGGAATTTCGGAGGTAATGTATGCAGAAGCAGAAAAGGACATCGCGGCAAAATTTCCGGGAAGCCGGATTACTCTCCGTACCTGGTCCACGAACGGGGCCCAGGAGCATATCCTGGACAAGCTGGGATATAGTCTTGTCCGGCGGCTGAAGGATGACCGTGGAGAAGGAATTGATACGGTTTATTTTGTGAAAAAGGAAGAAAACGACAGATAACATGGTGCTTGCAAATCGCAGTTGAAGGTGTCATAATCGGAAGCATAAGACAGCAAAAGGAGGGCTATAGCTATGCCTTGTACAACCATTTTAGTTGGAAAGAAAGCATCGTATGACGGTTCCACCATGATCGCGCGAAACGACGATTCCGGTGCAGGCCATTATACATCGAAAAAATTTGTAGTGATTCACCCGGAGGAGCAGCCGAGAACCTATAAAACCGAGATTTCTCATCTGACCATTGAGCTTCCGGACAATCCGATGCGGTACACTGCAGTGCCAAACGCAGAAAAAGGCGAGGGTGTCTGGGCGGCAAGCGGCGTGAATGCAGCGCAGGTCGGTATGACTGCGACCGAGACAATCACATCGAATCCGCGTGTGCTGGGTGCGGATCCGCTTGTTGTTTATCAGCCGGCGGAAGACGGAAAAGAAGAGGTTCCGGGCGGAATCGGCGAGGAGGACCTTGTTTATATTGTTCTTCCTTATATTAAAAGCGCCAGAGAGGGTGTCAAAAGACTGGGCAGCCTGCTGGAGCAGTACGGTACATACGAGATGAACGGCATTGCATTTCAGGACCACGATGAGATCTGGTGGCTGGAGACGATCGGCGGCCATCACTGGATGGCAGTGAAAGTGCCGGATGACCATTATGTGGCCATGCCGAACCAGCTCGGCATCGACCATTTTGATCTGGAGGATGCACTCGGCGAACAGAAGGAATATATGTGCTCAGCAGACTTGAAAGAATTTATTGAAATATATCATCTGGATCTTTCTATGGATGGAAATTTTAATCCGCGCGATGCTTTCGGAAGCCACGATGATTCCGATCACGTTTACAATACACCGCGTGCCTGGTTCATGGAGCGCTATCTGAACCCGCACACGAAAAAATGGGACGGACCGGATGCCGATTACACACCGGTATCCGACGATATTCCGTGGATGATAGTTCCGGAGAAGAAGATCACCGTAGAGGATGTGAAATACGTACTGTCCTCCCACTATCAGGGAACACCGTACGACCCGTATGCCGCATACGGCGATAAATCGTGGAAAGGGGCATACCGATCCATCGGTGTCAATCGGACTGATTTCCTTTCTGTCATCCAGATGCGCCCGGATCACAAAGGAGACAACGGCATTCTGCAGTGGATTGCATTTGCGTCAAATGCATTCAATGTGCTGGTTCCGTTCTACACCGATGTGACGACAACACCGGAGTATCTTTCCAACACAACGGGAGAGGTTTCCACAGATAACTTCTACTGGGCAAGCCGCATGGTGGCAGCAATGGCAGATGCGTCCTATAAGTCTTCTATCTTCCACATTGAGCGGTATCAGGAAAAGGTGATGGCAAAAGGCCATGCACTGATCCACCAATACGATGCGCTGCTTGCAGGGGAGACAGACGAAACAAAACAGACACAATTGAGAGAAGAAGCAAATAACAAAATCGCTGAAATGCTGAAAAAAGAGACGGGTACAACACTGCACAAGGTACTCTTTGAACTCAGCAACCAGATGAAAAACGCGTATTCCAGATCGGATGCGTAAGGCTTTTTCAGGGAAAGAATAAGAGAATGGTTCTGCGCGCAGGAAAAATTGCGCGCAGAATCATTTCCTGTCCGGAACCGCCTCGAACAAACAGGGTGTTACAGTTCGTCGGAAACCAGTGAACGATACGATCCTGATAAAAAATCTCAGCGTACTTTGGTGAATTTTGTTGACAACAGGCAGTTCCTGTGCTACAATAAACCAGCGACATGGAAGAAGGTCTTTTTTTATGCCTGAAATTGCTGAAGTACGAGCAGCAAAAACAGGGCAGAAATGAAGAGACCGCCGCTGATCCGCAAGGATCACAAGCGATAACGCAAATACACAGTGGAGGTGGAAGTCGTGCGCGTAAAAATCACATTGGCATGTACTGAATGCAAACAGCGTAATTACAACATGACAAAAGAGAAAAAGAACCATCCTGAGAGAATGGAGACAAAGAAGTACTGCAGATTCTGCAAAAAGCACACAATGCACAAAGAAACCAAATAATCTTTGGTAAGAGGTGATCCAATGGCAGAAACTGAAAAAAAAGCATCCAAAAAGAGCTGGTTCAAGGGCTTGAAAGCAGAGTTCAGAAAAATCATCTGGGTTGACAACAAAACGCTGGGCAAGCAGACCGTTGCAGTCGTAGCGATCTCTGCAGTAACCTGCGGGTTAATCACCCTGGCTGACAGCGCTGTAATCGAGTTCGTCAATTTATTGATCAAATAAGGATAAAGGTGTCAGAATGTCAGAAGTAAACTGGTATGTAGTCCACACCTATTCGGGCTATGAAAACAAAGTAAAAGCCAATATTGAGAAAACAATTGAGAACCGTCATCTTGAGGATCAGATTTTGGAAGTACGTGTTCCTATGGAAGAAGTTGTTGAAGTCAAGAACGGAACCAAGAAACAGGTACTCCGGAAATTGTTTCCGGGCTACGTTCTGATCAACATGATCATGAACGACGATACCTGGTATGTTGTCCGCAATACCAGAGGTGTTACGGGCTTCGTCGGACCGGGATCCAAGCCGGTACCGCTTACGGATGAGGAAATGGTGAACCTTGGAATCACCGGTGGTGAGGAAAAGGTTGAGCTTGACCTTGAAGTTGGCGATGCAGTCGTTGTAACAGGCGGCGCATGGAAGGATACAACCGGACTGATTCAGAGTATCAACGATACAAAACAGATGGTTACCATCAATGTTGAGCTGTTCGGCCGCGAAACGCCGGTAGAAATAAGTTTCGCAGAAGTCAAGAAGATGTAAGAAATGCCCTAGGGGCGTTTCGTGGGAGGGAAATTCCCGCAATTACCACATTTATTTAGGAGGTGCCGTAAAATGGCAAAGAAAGTTACAGGATATATCAAATTACAGATTCCTGCTGGTAAAGCAACACCAGCACCACCGGTTGGACCTGCACTTGGACAGCACGGAGTAAACATCGTACAGTTTACCAAAGAGTTCAACGCAAGAACAGCAGATAAGGGAGACCTGATCATCCCTGTAGTTATCACTGTATATGCAGACAGAAGTTTCAGCTTCATAACCAAAACTCCTCCGGCAGCAGTTCTGCTTAAGAAAGCCTGCAACCTGAAATCTGGTTCCGGCGTTCCGAACAAAACGAAAGTTGCTACTATCTCTAAGGACAAAGTTCGTGAGATCGCAGAGATGAAGATGCCAGACCTGAATGCAGCAACTGTTGAGGCAGCTATGAGCATGATCGCAGGTACCGCAAGAAGTATGGGTATCGTTGTAGAGGACTAATTTAGAAGAAGAGTTTACATCTTCTCGTATTGACGTGGGAGGGAGATTCCCGCAACTACCACCAGGAGGTTATTAGACAATGAAACATGGTAAGAAATATTTAGAGGCTGCAAAAGCAGTTGATCGTAGCATTCAGTACGATCCGGCAGATGCTATTTCCACAGTTAAGAAATTAGCTACTGCTAAATTTGACGAGACAATCGAAGTTCACATCAAAACTGGTTGTGACGGACGTCACGCAGACCAGCAGATCCGTGGAGCAGTTGTTCTGCCGCACGGTACCGGAAAACAGGTTCGTGTACTTGTTTTCGCTAAAGGCGCAAAAGCTGATGAGGCTGTTGCAGCAGGTGCAGAGTTCGTTGGAGCTGAGGAGCTGATCCCGAGAATCCAGAACGATGGCTGGTTTGATTACGACGTTGTTGTTGCTACACCAGATATGATGGGTGTTGTTGGTCGTCTGGGCCGTGTACTTGGACCGAAAGGTTTAATGCCAAACCCGAAGGCTGGTACCGTAACTATGGATGTTACCAAAGCCGTTAAAGAGATCAAAGCAGGTAAGATTGAGTATCGTCTTGACAAAACAAACATTATCCACGTGCCAATCGGAAAAGCTTCTTTTACTGAGGAGCAGTTAAGCGACAACTTCCAGACGCTGATCGGTGCAATCAACAAAGCAAAACCGGCTACTCTGAAGGGACAGTACCTGAAGAGCGTTACTCTGGCTCCTACTATGGGACCTGGAGTTAAGGTTAATACTTTGAAGCTTGCATAATAAATGAAATACTGAGAACCCCCGGGACTGTAATGGCTCCGGGGGTTTTTTGCGTTGAAAAACGGACGCAGGGGAAAAGCGAATTCCGATTCCTTAAGAAAGAGCTTTATTTCAATGGGAAATAATTGAAAAAGATCAAAATAGTGTTAGAACATGAAAATTAAGATCAAGTATTCTGCCGGAAATGTTAGTATAATGCTAAGTAGAAAGCAAACGAAAAGAGCAGAGCCCATGCATGCGTTTGGAACGGCGGGCTCTGGAAAGGGAGGTTTTTATGCAGTATTTTGAGAAACAGGGAAATGCGCTGATTTTCCGGCAGGATGGGGAGACGGTCCGGGTGGAGCCGTGGCAGAAGGACAGTCTTCGGGTGAGAGGTACGCTTCTTTCGGAGATAGAAGAGGGAAGCATTGCACTGCTTGATCCGGAACCGGTGGAAGCGGAAATTGAGCTGGTGGATGAACTGAAAGCGACGATCAAAAACGGTAAAATCCAGGCGGTTCTCGAGCTTCAGCCGTGGGGACAGAAGCTTCGGATTACGTTTTTGAATCAGAAGGGCGAGGTGCTGCTCTCTGAGATTGCGAACGGCGGAGCGCTCTGCCTGCGCGCACACGATTACCGTGCATTGAAGGGCGGCGCTTATCAGCTGAAAGTATCCTTCGATTCCAACCCGGATGAGAAGATTTACGGTATGGGACAGTATCAGCAGGAGCGAATGAACCTGAAGGGATGCAACCTGGAACTGGCGCACCGCAATTCGCAGGCGAGCATTCCGTTTTATGTATCGAGCCTTGGCTACGGCTTCCTGTGGCACAATGCAGCAGTCGGTGAGGTTCATTTCGGAACAAACACAACGGAATGGCTGGCACGCACCACAAAGCAGCTCGACTACTGGGTAACCGCAGGTGATACCCCGGCGGAAATTGAAGAGCACTTTGCAGATGCCATTGGTAAAGTTCCGATGATGCCGGAGTACGGCCTTGGCTTCTGGCAGTGCAAGCTGCGCTACTATAATCAGGAGCAGGTTCTGAACGTGGCGCGCGAGTACAAAAAACGCGGCATTCCGCTGGATGTTTTTGTGATCGACTACTATCACTGGCCAAGATGCGGTGATTACCGTTTTGACGAGGAATACTTCCCGGATCCGAAGGCAATGATCGACGAGCTGCACGAGATGGGCATTGAGACGATGGTTTCCATCTGGCCGCAGATCGACTGGAGAAGTGAAAATTACGAAGAAATGAAACAGCAGGGACTTCTTGTGAAGAGTAATGCAGGTGTTGATGTTCAGATGCTGTTCCATGGAAATAATGTCTTTTTGGATGCAACGAATCCGAGAACGAGAAAGTACGTCTGGGAAAAAGTAAAGAAAAACTATGCAGATCTCGGCATCCGTACGTTCTGGCTGGATGAAGCAGAGCCGGAATTTTCGACGTACGAGTATGAGTGCTACCGCTACGCCGCAGGCCCGGTGGAAGAGATCGGAAATATTTACCCGAGAGAGTATTCCCGCATGTTCTACGAAGGACAAAAAGAGAATGGTCAGGAAGATATTGTCAACCTTGTGCGCTGTGCATGGCTCGGAAGCCAGAAATACGGTGCGCTCGTGTGGTCCGGGGATATTTTCTCAACCTACGAGGATTTCCGCAAACAGATCTGTGCAGGTCTTCATATGGGACTTTGCGGTATTCCGTGGTGGACGACCGATATCGGTGGATTCCACGGCGGTGTGACCGAAGATCCGGACTTCCAGGAGCTGCTTGTGCGCTGGTTCCAGTTTGGTACCTTCTGCCCGGTTATGCGTATTCACGGAAACCGGGGACCGAGAGAAGAAATCATCAACAAGGCTGGCGAAGTGCGAGAGGGAACCGGAGCTGACAACGAGGTATGGAGCTTCGGAGAGAAAAATTATGAAATCCTGACAAAATTCATCGGTGTCCGCGAAAAAATGCGCGATTACACGAGAAGCCTGATGGCAGAAGCACACGAAAAAGGAACACCGGTCATGAGAACGATGTTCTATGAGTTCCCGGAGGATGCAGCGTGCTGGGACATCTCCGATGCTTACATGTTCGGCTCCGACATCCTTGTAGCACCGATTGTCCGGGCAAAAGCAACGAGCCGTACCGTTTATCTGCCGGCCGGTGCGTCCTGGACGCTGGCAAATACCGGTGATGTTTATGAGGGCGGAAAAGCCTACGAAATCGAGGCGCCGATCGAAACACTGCCGATCTTCCTGCGCGACGGAAAACAGGGATATCTGGTGGGAGAGATCTGATAAATCACAGAGAAGTTGTTTGGTTATGGGCAGGCAGCAAATGCGGATTGCAGATAGCTGTATGAAAAGAGAAAGGAAAAGGGAAAAGCATTCCGGAAGATCGACAAGATCCAAAGGAATGCTTTTCCGATGTTATAAATCAATCCCGGATCCGAAAAACGGATTTTAGCCTTGATCCGCATACGGGCGGACAGAAAAACTTACGGAAGCGGATGACCTGCCGCCAGATACAGCTCATACCATTCTTCCCGCGTCAGCGTAATATTGCATGCCGCAATAATCTCTTTCAGGCGTTTTTCACTTGCCGTACCGGTGACGAGCTGCATATTCGCCGGATGGCGCAGAATCCACGCCGCTGCAATCGTGGTATCACTGACACCGTATTTTTCGGCCAGCACGCGGATTTTCTGGTTCAGCTCCGGATACTCGTCACTTCCAAGGAAGCATCCCTTCCATGACGGCATCTGGAATGGCGACCACGCCTGAAGCGTAATATCATGGAGCCGGCAGTAGTCGAGCAGACTTCCGTCGTGGTCAACCGAGCCCGGTGTCTCCATATTAACTTCCATGCCGTTGGCGACAAGATTGGAAACCGGAATGCTGAACTGTACCTGATTAACAACGAGCGGCTGGCGGACATATTTCTGCAGAAGTGCAATCTGCATCGGCTTGTGGTTGGAAACACCGAAATGGCGGACCTTTCCGCTCTCAAACAGAACATCAAACGCTGCTGCAACTTCTTCTGGCTCTACGAGGGCGTCCGGGCGGTGGAGCAGCAGAAGATCGAGATAATCGGTCTGCAGCCGTTTTAAAATACCGTCCACCGATTCCAGAATGTGCTCTTTCGACAGATCATAGCAGCCCTGGCGGATGCCGCATTTGGACTGGATCAGAACATCCTCGCGGTGCAGGGAAGGATCGGAGGCAAATGCATCACCGAAAACTGTTTCACTCATGCCGCTGCCGTAAATATCAGCATGATCAAAGAAATATGCGCCCTGTTCCAGCGCGGAATGGATGAAATGATTCATCTCGTCTTTCGATTTTTCGGAAAGCCGCATGCATCCGACTGCAATCGAAGGAACTTTTCTCAGATGACTGCCTAAAACCGTTTCTTTCATGACAGAATTCTCCTTTGTGATAAAATAAAATCTTACTCTCACTATACCACTCAAGTACACTTGAGAGTCAATCTTTTTTGGGAAAAAAGTGGTGAAAAGCTTTCGCCAGAACCGCTGCGGATTCGACCAAAACACAGAAAAGCCGAACTTTGTTAACAAAATCGGAACAAAATCGACAACAAAGTTTACTTGCATTTTCGAAAAAATGATGTAAGATAGGGGTATTCGAAAAAAGATCCGAAAGGATCTGTAAATCTGTACTGACTCAGATAATGGAGGTTTACCCATGGATGCAAAAATCATAGCCGGAATCCTGGCAGCAGGAGGCGCAGCCTTAGCCGCCGGCGGCGTATATAGAATGAATAAGAAAACTGGTTACTTCAAAAAAGGAAACTCCGTCCGGTACGATGTTTCCCGGATCCCGTTTAAAAAGACGAGTCCGTTAAAAGGAAAGACGGTTGTCTTCCTGGGATCTTCCGTGACGAAGGGATTTGCGGCCCACAACAATGCGTTCGCGGAGTACATAGCGAAAAAAGACAGCTGTATCTGCATCAAAGAAGCGGTCAATGGAACAACACTGATTGATAACTGTGAGGATTCCTACATCGAGCGCATGCGCGACAATCTCGACCCAGAGCGTCAGGTGGATCTGTTTATCTGCCAGCTTTCCACGAACGATGCAACGCGCAACAGCCCGCTCGGCGAAATTTCGGAATCCCGTGATCTGGACAGCTTCGATGTCAAAACCGTCTGCGGTGCGATCGAGTACATCATTGCGTATGCAAAAGAAACGTGGCACTGCCGGGTCATGTTCTACACTAACCCACAGTATGATTCCGATACGTACGCAAAGATGGTGGAAGCACTTCTGAAAATTCAGGAAAAATGGCAGATCGGCGTGATTGATTTCTGGAATGACGAACGGATCAACAGCATTTCGCCGGAAAAACGGAAACTGTATCTCCAGGATCCGATCCATCCGATGAAGGCCGGCTACGCTGAGTGGCTCGTCCCGGTGATGGAGCAGCGGATTGCCGAATATCTGGAAACGCAGGTATCATAAAAAAGACAAAAAAATACTTTCGTGGTTTCTTTGGTTGGAAGACTCCGCGAAAGTATTTTTTATTGCGCTGCCCTTAATGGAGCCGGATGATCGGGCTGCTGTGCTGACGAAATTGTTTTTCCGTACTTTCTGTTACGTTCCGTTTTTTACGGATCCGGAACTGTTTGAAAATGCCGCGGATGGCGTCGTAGAGCTCCGGCTTTAAGTCCTCAAGCGGGATTGGCTGCTGATACAGGATGGCATTGTAGCTTGTGCCGCTTACGAGTTCCAGAATCATATAGAACATCAGCTCCGGTGAGCGGTACGTATATGCCGCGTGAGAGAGCAGCGATTCGTAAATTGTGTAGATAGCAGGTGCGTCACTGAACGGAGAAAATGTAAGCGAATTTTTGAAGAACCCCCAGCTTAAGTGCTTGGAGATCAGCGTCACAAGGCTGTGGTTGGCAGCAAACTGATCGAGGATATTGTCGGTGATGAAAAGCACCTGCTCCTCAAAATCCTGGATGTCCGGATGGCGCAGCAGATCCGCATAGGCTGCCTGGAATATCTGGCTTGCCTTGTGCGCAATCAGATGATTTCGAATATCGTATTTATCTTTGAAATAAAGATAGAAAGTGCCCTTTGCAACGCCGGCGTTGTTCACGATGTCCGAAATAGAGGTTTTATTAAAGCCGTTGTCGATAAAGAGCGAGAAAGCAGAGTCCAGAAGGGACTCACGCTTCATTTGTTTGTTATTATCAATTTTTCCCACAGAGAGTCTCCTTTCCTGAAAGATATCAAAAACGTGTGTCATTATCCTGCCTATAATTATAGGTATCATACATGGAAACTGTCAAAGGGAAAATGACTAATTTTCTCATTTTTGTGACTATGCACGAAGAAAAAAATGACCGATCGTCAATTTTGTGCAGTATTTAATGTTGACTAAGAGTCATTTTTGCGTTATAACATTAGATGATTGAAAGGCATAGGAAAAACATCCTCGATCTGAGGGAAACAGTATCCCGCAGTATCTTACTCCGAGCGGGTTTTACTTCTCTTATGATCCTGGATTTCATCATAAAAACCATTATAAAAACCACAGAAAGGAAGTTTATCACAATGAATAGAAACAGAAAACTGAGAAAACAGATGATGTCTGGTCTTGCTGTTGGTATGGCTGCTGTTATGGGAGCTGCTCCGGTTTATGCAGCGACAGGAGAGGACGCAGCGGTTTCCAAAGAAGAAACCGTATATGTAAATGCAAATGCAGACGGATCGGAAGATCAGATTACCGTATCCAACTGGCTGAAGAACGCAGGAACGGAAAAGAACCTGCAAGATGAGAGTGAACTGAAGGACATCAAAAACGTAAAGGGCGACGAGGAGTTCACCCAGAGCGGAAACAAGCTGACCTGGCAGACAGACGGCGAGGATATCTATTATCAGGGAACAACCACAAAAGAGCCTCCGGTTTCCGTGAAGTTCACCTATTATCTGGACGGCAAGGAAATCAAACCGGATGACCTGGCCGGAAAGAGCGGAAAACTGAAAATCAAAGTTGACTATACAAACAACACAAAGACAACGGTTGACATCAACGGCAAGAAAGAGACGATGTACACCCCATTCGTCCTGATGACCGGAATGATTCTTCCGCAGGATACTTTCTCCAATGTCAAAATCGACAATGGTAAAGTCATTTCCGATGGAAGCAGAAACATCGTAATCGGATTTGGTATGCCGGGCCTGCAGGAAAGCCTGGGATTAAATTCCGATTCCCTTGAAGATCTGGTATCCGGTGACAGCGATTTCGAACTGCCGGAAAGCCTGGAGATCACTGCAGATGTGGAGAACTTCTCTCTGGATTCTACCTTCACCGTTGCACTTGACGATGTTCTCGACACCATCAATACCGACAACATCACCGGATACGATGACCTGAAGGATGCACTGAGTGATCTTGAGGATGCTGCAATGGAACTGGTTGACGGTTCCAAGGCACTCTCCGATGGTGTGGATACTTTAAAAGACAGCTACAAAGAGCTGGATGACGGTATCGGAACGTTAAAAGACGGCGCTGACGAGCTGAACAGCGGAGCCGGCACACTGGCAGGCGGAGCCGGCACACTGGCAAGCGGAGCATCGACTCTGGCAAACGGAACTTCTACTCTGAACAGCGGAGCTTCTACCTTAAACAGCGGAGCAGCTACCCTGTCCAACGGAGCATCCACCTTAAGCAGCGGAGCTTCTTCCCTGGCAAGCGGCGTAAACTCCTACACCGAGGGCGCTGATACCCTGAATAAGCAATCCAGACGTATCTTGGAAAGAACGGTGTGCTGACTGGAAGCGTAACCGAGTATGTAAACGGTGTGAATAAAGTCGTTGCAGGCGTAAAACAGTACACCGACGGAACAACACAGCTGTCCGACGGCGTTGCTTCTTATGTAGCAGGCGAGAAACAGCTTGCAGCAGGCGCTGAGCAGCTTCAGCCTCTGGCAGACGGCCTGACCGAGGTAAACAGTGCAATCGCAACACTGAACGCAGCACTCGACGGAAAAGATGAGAATGATATTTTAGCAGGAGCAAAACAGCTCTCCGAAGGACTGACCAGTTTGAACGAGCAGCTGCAGAGCACCGATGTACAGAGCCTTCTGACGATGGTAGACGGTATGACCAGCACCGGTTCTACCCTGATCTCCGAGACCGAGGCGCTCTCCGGGGTTCTGAACACCACAATCGCAGGATCTGTCAACAGCATGATGACAAACGGCAACGAGCTGATGAGTCAGATGGATACGCTGTCCAAAGGACTTGAGAGCTACTTAAGCGGTCTGGAGGCACAGATCACGAATCAGGCAACGCAGATGGGAACCCAGATGGCAGCACAGGTTCAGGCATGGGCAGACGGAGCAGCAGCACAGCTGAACCAGGAAGCAACAGCAGCAGCACAGAGCGCAGCTGATGCAGCAGCAAGCCAGGCATCCGCCGATGCAGCAAAACAGGCAAATGATCAGCTCTCCGCAGCAGCGGCTACACTGGATGCACAGATTTCCGCAGCTAAGAGCGCCGGAAATACAGAGCTTGCCGATTCCTTAAGTAAAGCAAGAAATCAGATCGGAAGTGCCAGCGTTTCCGCTTCAGCAGGAACCGTTTCGGTTACTCCGGTTACAGCTCCGCAGATTACTCTTCCGGAACTGAACTTCGAAATCGAGCGCCCGGATCTCTCCGGTCTTGCAGCAATGCAGCAGAAGATGAGCGACATCAAGAGCCAGTACAGTGATCTGCAGAAGACGGTTGCAGCTCTGATGCCGCAGCTTGAGACCATGCAGAAACAGATGCAGACCATCACCGATAATAAAGCAGTTGTTGAGCAGAATCTTGGTGCAATGCAGAAACTGACCGCAGGTGTGGCACAGCTTGATGCAGGCGGAAGCGCTCTGTACAAGGGCATCGGTACTCTGTCCGCAGGTGTGAGCCAGCTGTACAGCAGCACAAATGAGAGCTTTGCAAAAGCAACAGCAGGCATCAATGCACTGAACGCAGGATTCACCCAGCTGAGTGCTTACAATGATACGTTGCTTTCCGGCGCAAGCCAGCTGAAAGCAAATGCACCGGCTCTGGTTGAGGGTGTTACGACTCTGCAGGGCGGCACGACACAGCTGACCGCAGGTCTTGGACAGCTGGGAAGCCAGTTAAGCGATGGATCTGCAAAACTTTCTGCAAACAGCGGAAGCTTAAGAAGCGGTGCTTCTCAGGTAGCAAGCGGAGCATCCCAGGTAGCAAGCGGAGCCTCCACACTGGCAAACGGAACTTCTTCCCTGGCAAGCGGAACTTCTGAACTGAACAGCGGAGCTTCTACGCTGGCAAGCGGAGCATCTACTCTGGCGAGCGGAGCTTCTACACTGGCAAATGGAACTTCTTCTCTGGCAAACGGAGCTTCTGATCTGAAATCGGGAAGCAGCAAGGTTGTTGATGGTATTGACGAGCTGTCCGATGGGGCGAAAGAACTGGCTGACGGTACGAAGAAGTTTGAAGAAGAGGGTACCAGCAAGCTGAAGAGTACCTTTGAGGATGATCTGGGAGATGTACTGGATCGGATTCAGGCGCTGAATTCGGATAAGTGCGCTTATACTTCTTACAGCGGTAAGGCAAATGGAATGGATGGAAGCGTGAAATTTATTATCGAGACTGCAGCAATTGAAGCTGCGGAAGAGTAATGTGATTCCACGGTAGATTGTGAGGCCGCCTGCGGTCGGGATGTTTTCCCCGACCGCAGGCGGCATTTACGTTACGTGGGGTGCAAAAAGACAAAAAATAAGAACAGCCCGCGGATATGCGGGCTGCTCTTTCATAATGAGGGGGGAGATAGTTTTGAGTGGTTCATCAACTATCTAAGTTATAGTATAGGGAAGAAATGTGAGCAAAGTATGTCTATTTTCTAAAAGAAACAGTAAATTTCTAAAGAATAAGTGAATCCATCCATTGAGTAAATCACTTCCGTCCGCCAAAACGTAGATGGGTCCCCAGGCACCGCGGGGGGGGGGGCGGACGCTCCGCTGTGCCTGGGGGTCGTATCCTCCCGTCCTATTCAAAAGAAAGTTTCCGGTTCCCATAACTCTTCCGGTACTGTCCCGGCGTCATCCCGGTGAGTTTTCGGAAAGCCGTGGAAAAATTATGCGCATCCTGAAATCCAACATTATAGGCAATCTGAGAGACTGTGTGATTCGTGTCCGTCAGCTCAGCCATTGCGCTGTCCATTTTGGATTTCAGGATGAACTGCTTCAGTGTCATCCCGGTGCCCTCGTGGAAGAGGGAGGAGAGGTATTTGTCGTTGTAGCCGAAATAACGGGCGAGTTCGGTGACTTTGAGGGACTCGCTGCTGTGGTACTGGATGTAGCTGATAATGTCCTGCAGGATCTGCGTCCGCTGCGTTTCGGAAGTGTAGGTGCGGTAGAAGGGGCTCTGACAGTTGATTTCGCCGAGAACAGCGGCAGTCAGGCTGTTGTTGAGGAACGTGTTGTGGAAACGCAGGGAAGTGTCCTGGAGCTGCTTCATGAGGATGATGACGCGGTTCGGGGAGGAAAGCGTTCCCTGGCGCGGGATGCATAACGTTTCGGGGTAGTTGGATGGAAGCTGGGAGGGAGCAAGGTCCTCAAGGCGGTAGGAGGATGGCGGTGCAGCATGAAACTCATCCAGAACCGATCCGGCGGTCGGGTCAGAAGGAGCGATGATCGGTGCGGAGGGGATACCAGGGATAAAATGGAGCCAGTAGAAAGCGCAGCTTCCTTTTTCGAGCCGTGCTGATGGACGGTCGGAGGCAAAAGAAGATATTCGCCAGGATGGACTTCGTAAGAGCGGCGTTCGTCCGCGATAAAAAGCGTTCCTTCCGTCACAACCATCAGTTCAAAATTGACGAGATTCCGTGTCAGGTGCATCCACTCCGGGGACGGGGACTGGAATTTGCCGCAGAGGTCGTAGGTAAAACAGGCGGCATCTGGAAATAAAACAGAGATCATATGACTTTTTCAAACCTTTTCAAACATTCTTGTATTTTAAACGGCGGTCCGTTTTGCTAAAATAAAACTATAGAAAAACAGGAAAACAGCCGTCAAAAGAAGTGTAACGCTTCCCATATCTGAAAGCAAGGAAAATATCTTTTTCAAACCAGGAGGCGGCGGAAGAAAATGAAAAAGGAGACCGAAAAAATGGATCAGAAAAACTTCAGCAAACCATTATCCCTGGCAAAAGTCCAGGTTACCGATGCATTCTGGAAAAAAGAGATGGAGCTTGTCCGCACCGAAGTAATTCCGTATCAGTGGAATGCCTTAAATGACAATGTTCCGGGAGCAGCACCGAGCTTCTGTATGCGGAACTACCGCCGCGCCGGTGAAGTTGAAAAAGAGCGGAAAGCAAAAGGAGACAAATTTGTTCAGATCAAATATCCGCTGGATACTTTTGAGACACTGCCGAAGGATGGCAAAATGGACGGAAGATTTTATGGCTTCCTGTTCCAGGATACCGATTTTACCAAATGGGTGGAGGCAGTTGCGTACTCCTTGACACAGCATCCCGATCCGGAGCTGGAAAAAACGGCAGATGAAGCAATTGAAGCTGTCTGCGCAGCACAGAGAGAAGACGGATACCTCGATACCTACTATCTGATCAACGATCAGGATATGATTTTTACAAACCTTAAGGACAACCATGAGCTGTACTGCTTCGGTCATCTGACGGAAGGCGCCGTAGCCTATTATCAGGCGACCGGAAAAGACCATCTCTTAAAAGCAGCAGAGCGTTTCGCGGACTTTATTGCCAGCAAACTCGGTCACGGCGAGGGTAAAAAAGCAGGTTATCCTGGTCACGAAATTGCAGAGATGGCTCTGATGCGTCTCTATGATCTGACCGGCGAGCAGAAGTATCTTGATCTTGCGAAATACTTCATCGATGAACGCGGAACAAAACCATACTATTACGATATCGAGCGCGGTCTGACCTGCCCGGAGGGCGAGGAACGATATAGCTACAATCAGGCAAACCGCCCGGTGCGTCAGCAGGATGAGGTGCAGGGGCACTCCGTACGCGCCGTATATCTCTATTCCGGCATGGCGGATGTGGCAAGGGCAACGCAGGATGAGAGCCTGCTGAAAGCCTGTGAAACTCTCTGGAACAACATGGTGCATCAGAAAATGTACGTCACCGGCGGAATCGGTGCTACTCATATAGGAGAGGCATTCTCTTTCAACTATGACCTGCCAAACGATACCGCTTACGCAGAGACCTGCGCATCCATCGGTCTTGTGTTCTTTGCGCGCCGCATGTTGGAAATTCAGGCAAAAGCAGAGTACGCGGATGTGATGGAATTAGCCCTCTACAACGGCGTTCTGTCCGGCATGGCACTCGATGGAAAGAGCTTCTTCTACGTCAACCCGCTGGAAGTACTGCCGGAGGCATGCCACAAGGATGAGCGGAAATTCCATGTAAAACCGATCCGCCAGAAATGGTTCGGCTGTGCCTGCTGCCCTCCGAACCTGGCAAGAACGGTAAGCTCAGTTGCATCTTACGCATACACGGAAAACGACACAACCCTGTTTGTCCACTTGTACATGGGTGGAACAGTGGAAGGAGAAAAAGTAAAAGCATCCATCACTTCCGAATTCCCGTGGGACGGCCATGTTTCCGTGACCTGCGAGAGCGATACCAAAGAGCCGTACACCTTTGCATTCCGCATCCCGGGATGGTGTGCTTCTTATGAAAAAGAGATTCCAAAAGGCGCAGAAGTGGAAGAAAAAGACGGGTATCTGTATGTGACAAAAGTATGGGCGAAGGGTGAGACGATCCGCCTGAACTTCCCGATGGAAATCCAGTTTTTGGCATCCAATCCGCTTGTACGCGAGGACGCCGGCCGTGTTGCCGTAAAACGAGGACCGGTTGTTTACTGTATGGAAGAAGCAGACAACGGAAAGAATCTGCATTTGACAAAACTCTGTGTGAATGGTGAAAAAACCGCAGAAGCAGCCGATGAGCTGGGCGAGCACTTTGTGCGCGTAACGGCCGAGGGACGTCGCATGAAGCTGGGCGATGCGGAAAAACAGCCGTTGTATCATCTGTATCAGAAAGAGGAAGAGGAAAAGACGAAACTGAAGCTGATTCCATATTATATGTGGAACAACCGAGGTGAGGGCGAAATGCAGGTATGGATCCGCGCATGTGAATGATTTTATTAAAGAAGAAATAAAAAACTCCGGAAAAGGGATGGCTCCTGATGCAGCCTCCCCTTTTTTCCGGAGTTCTTGTTATGCCAAAATATGAGAATCCTGCAAAAAAGAAAGTGAATTTTTTGCAGGATTCTTTGTGCTATTGGTACAGATTATTTTCTGCTTCTCATAGAAAGACTGCCGAAAGCAGAAGAAACGGCGGGCAGAATCACGAGGACGACCGCAAGGACAATCATTCGATCCACAAAGTCTGTCATGGCCTGTACAACGCAGACAGAGAGAGTCAGATTCATACCGAGGCTGTGAAGCAGCTGCACCAGCACAGTGGATCCGGAGGAAGTAATTCCACCGAAAACAACCGCGGTGATTGTGGAACTTACCACAGTACCCGGAAGTGAGATCACAAGCGCTGCCGGAAACAGCTTCCAGCCCATGGAGCGGAGGGAAAGACTCTCGCTGCGGGATCCTGCCGTATGGGACGGGCGGAGTCTGCGGAATACAAGGCCGGCAACGAGGCCGATGACAAGCTGCACCGGAATATAGTAAAACGCATAGACATCACTCGTCATGCCGGAAATGAGTCCGGAGATCAGTCCCGGAACGAGGCCTGCAGCAGGTCCGAACAGAGCGGCTGCCAGAACTGTTCCGATGGAGTCCAGATAAACCGGAAGACGCAGCAGCAGAGCAATGGTACCGCCGAGAATATTGATGACACCGCAGAGCGCGAGTGTCGTGAGCTTTAACGTACGGTTAGTATTCATCATGCCTCGCCTCCCTTCTGAAACATCGTCTCATGTGGGAAGACCGGCGGTGCGGTGAGAATCTGGTCGAGAACCGGTGCGGATTCCTCCTGCGGCACGCCGAGAACGCGCTCAAAGAACATCAGGAAGAAACGGCGCACATCGACCTGCGTCAGAATGTGGCTGTTCGGTGCTTTCTGATAAAAATTCATGGCATCCACAACCGTCTGTCCGATGCAGAGGCCTCCGGTTTCTACCTGCGTATACGCATCAAAACCGCTGCAGAGCGACGGATCCACAAGATAAGCGGCCGCGAGCGGATCGTTGATCACGCATCCGATGACCTTTTCCTGTTTCCAGTGGAAATCAAAGTAGAAGCGCGTCAGCTCCTCAATGCGGGTTCCGACTCCTGGATTTACGCATTTCATATATTCCACAAGATTCGGCGTCAGGACAATTTTTCGTGTGACATCCAGCCCGATCATATGAAGCTTTTTGCCTGCAAGCTGCGGCAGCTCGGAAAACGCGCGGAATACTTCGGCTGCGGCATCCGGGTCGCACCAGTAATTGTACTCGGCAACCGGGGAGCAGTTTCCATGGCTCTTATAGCTTCCGCCCATGGAGACAAGAGCCGTCAGGTTTGTCAGGCACTCCGGTGCGCGGGAGATGACTTTTGCAAGGTTCGTCATCGGTCCGAGGGCAAGAATGGTAACATCAGGGGTTGCTTTTAAGGTTTCGATCAGGAAAGAAACAGCGTCCTTGTTTGGCGTAAGGCCTTCGGCATCCGGCCAGCCCGATTCGCCGAGACCGTCCATGCCGTGGGTGTCCATCGCGTCCACGTAGTCGCGGACCAGAGGCGTCTCCTCGCCGACATAAACCGGGACATCTGGTTTTCCAATCATAGAAAGAATTTTGAGGGCATTTTTAGCGCCCATAGAAGCGGGTACATTTCCGCTGACTGTGGTGATGCCGACAAGATCCAGCTCTTTCGAAGCCGCGGCAAGCATCAGGGCGAGAGAATCGTCGATGCCCGGATCACAGTCGATGATCAGTTTTCTTGCATTCATTTTCCAATCTCCTTTGATGAAAATTTTGAGATACTTGGTTTTTATACTGGGAAGTTCACGAACCAGTCCGGACACCCGCAAAAAGACGGGAAAATCCGATTGCATAAATGCACGGGCAAGAGTATAGCACAGATAAAAAAAAAATCCAGTAAAACAAACCTTGCCTGTTTTGAAAAAATCGGTTATGGTATAGAAAAGCATACAGCAAATGAGAACATGGGAGAAAAGAAAATGGCAGATGGATTTTTAGCACCAACTGGGGAATTCTATCCCAAAACAGAAAATTTTCATGCGCAGACCGCGCGGGCGATTTTAGGTCCGGACGGCCAGACGGACGAGCCGATCCAGGAGCTTTTGCGCCGCGGTTATATTTTATTTGTAGGATTCCACAAACCAGGCGAACCGGAAAATCTCCATGCCGATATGGATTACGTCCTCGGCGGACCGGGGTATCCGGCAACCGAAGGGCAGAAGGCCTGGATTGCAGAACATACGGAAGAGCTGTCGAGAAAGCAGCAGTTTGACATCAACAACGACGAGACAAACTTTGAGAAATTTTACATCAGCAATGTCCGCATGTTTCCCTGGTGCAAAGGGTGTGCCGAAGAGAAAGCGCGTGACCTCTGGGGCAATGCACAGAGCGAGGAGAAGCCGAAGCGGTGTGATGCGTGTCCGGCCTTCAGGAACCGTCCGCTTTAACGAAAAACAGAAAATGTCAGAAAATAATCTGGTGAGATTATAATAGGAAGAAAAAATACTTTTGCACAGTAATGCATCAATGGGGGAAATCCGCAGAAGCCGCGTAAATACGCGATTTTTTGCGAATTTCCCCCTTGACTTTTGCAAGGACAGACGCTATAATAAACGAGCGTGCGTAAAAGACTGTTTTTTGTGCGCGCAAAAGCTGCAAAGCAATTATGTTGAACTAAAGCAGCCGTATGAAACCCCGTGGGACACACGGAGAAATCTATCAGGAGGTGAAATGGAATGCCAACATTCAACCAGTTAGTAAGAAAAGGCCGTGAGACTTCCGTAAAGAAATCTACCGCGCCGGCACTGCAGAAAAGCTACAATTCTCTGAGAAAGAAATCCACAGATATGTCTTCTCCTCAGAAGAGAGGTGTGTGCACAGCTGTTAAAACTGCTACACCGAAAAAACCTAACTCAGCTCTTCGTAAAATCGCCAGAGTTCGTCTTTCCAACGGAATCGAAGTAACAAGTTACATCCCAGGAGAAGGTCACAACCTTCAGGAGCACAGCGTTGTTCTGATCCGTGGAGGAAGAGTTAAGGACCTGCCAGGTACCAGATACCACATCATCCGTGGTACACTTGATACTGCAGGTGTTGCTAACAGAAAACAGGCCCGTTCTAAATACGGTGCTAAGAGACCGAAAAAGAAATAATTAAGTAAAACGAGTTCGAGATATATCTAGTATCACAAAAAAGCGAAATGTTGTGCGTTATTCCATAAATCCCCACGGCTGCGGATTTATAGAGAATTTACACGCGCGGACATACTGCAAATAAGTGTGAGTACCGATGATTTAATCGAATGATGGTTAAGGAGGGAAGTAACGTGCCACGTAAAGGACATACTCAGAAAAGAGATGTTTTAGCAGATCCGTTATACAATAACAAAGTGGTAACCAAGCTGATCAACAACATCATGCTGGATGGTAAGAGAGGCGTTGCCCAGAAAATCGTATACGGCGCATTTGCTAAAGTAGAAGAAAAAGCTGGAAAACCAGCAATCGAAGTATTTGAAGAAGCAATGAACAATATCATGCCGGTTCTTGAAGTAAAAGCAAGACGTATCGGTGGTGCTACTTATCAGGTACCGATCGAGGTAAGACCGGACAGACGTCAGGCTCTTGGCCTTCGTTGGCTGACCGCTTATTCTCGTAAGAGAGGCGAGCGTACCATGGAAGACAGACTGGCAAACGAGATTCTGGATGCATCTAACAACACAGGTGCTTCTGTGAAGAAGAAAGAAGAAGTTCATAAGATGGCAGAGGCTAACAAGGCATTTGCTCACTACAGATTCTAAGAGGAGGAAAATCCGTTGGCTGGAAGAGAATATCCATTAGAGAGAACCAGAAACATTGGTATTATGGCTCACATCGATGCAGGTAAAACAACCCTGACCGAGCGTATCCTGTACTATACCGGTGTTAACTACAAGATTGGTGATACTCACGAAGGAACTGCTACCATGGACTGGATGGAACAGGAGCAGGAGCGTGGTATCACAATTACTTCAGCTGCTACAACCTGCCACTGGACTCTGGAAGAGAACTGCAAGCCGAAACCGGGCGCTCTTGAGCACCGTATCAACATCATTGATACCCCAGGCCACGTTGACTTTACCGTAGAGGTAGAGCGTTCTCTTCGTGTACTGGACGGCGCTGTCGGCGTGTTCTGTGCAAAAGGTGGTGTAGAGCCTCAGTCTGAGAACGTATGGCGTCAGGCTGATACCTACAACGTACCGCGTATGGCATTCATCAACAAGATGGACATCCTTGGTGCTGACTTCTACAACGCTGTAGATCAGATCAAGACCAGACTTGGTAAAAATGCTATCTGCCTTCAGCTTCCAATTGGTAAGGAAGATGAGTTCAAGGGAATTATCGATCTGTTCGAGATGAAAGCTTACATCTACAACGACGATAAGGGCGATGATATCTCCATCGTTGATATCCCGGAAGATATGAAAGACGACGCTGAGCTGTATCACACCGAGCTGGTAGAGAAAATCTGCGAGCTGGATGATGAGCTGATGATGCGTTATCTGGATGATGATATCCCGTCTGTAGACGAGATGAAAGCAGTTCTGCGTAAAGCTACCTGCGAGTGTACAGCTGTACCGGTATGCTGCGGTTCTGCATACAGAAACAAAGGTGTTCAGAAACTCCTGGACGCTATTCTTGAGTACATGCCGGCTCCGACCGATATCCCGCCAATCGAGGGTACCGATCTGGACGGAAACCCGATCGTAAGACATTCTTCCGATGACGAGCCGTTCTCCGCACTGGCATTCAAGATTATGACAGACCCATTCGTTGGTAAACTGGCATACTTCCGTGTGTATTCAGGAACCATGAACTCCGGTTCTTACGTACTGAATGCAACAAAAGATAAAAAAGAGCGTGTTGGACGTATCCTTCAGATGCATGCAAACAAACGTATGGAGCTGGATAAAGTTTACTCCGGTGACATTGCAGCTGCAATCGGATTCAAGTTCACCACAACAGGTGATACCATCTGCGACGAGCAGCATCCGGTAATCCTTGAGTCTATGGAGTTCCCGGAGCCGGTTATTGAGCTGGCTATCGAGCCTAAGACAAAAGCAGGCCAGGGCAAACTGGGCGAGTCCCTTGCAAAACTGGCTGAGGAGGATCCGACCTTCCGTGCACACACCAATCAGGAAACTGGTCAGACCATCATCGCTGGTATGGGTGAGCTGCATCTGGAAATCATCGTTGACCGTCTGCTTCGTGAGTTCAAAGTAGAGGCTAACGTAGGTGCTCCGCAGGTTGCATACAAAGAGACCATTACCAAACCGGCAGACATCGACAGCAAATATGCAAAACAGTCTGGTGGACGTGGACAGTATGGTCACTGTAAAGTTAAATTCGAGCCTATGGATGCAAACGGCGAAGAGATTTACAAATTCGAGTCTACCGTTGTCGGTGGAGCTATTCCGAAAGAGTATATCCCGGCTGTAGGCGAAGGTATCGAAGAGGCTATGAAAGCCGGTATCCTGGGAGGCTTCCCGGTAGTCGGTGTTCATGCAAATGTATACGACGGATCTTATCATGAGGTCGACTCTTCTGAGATGGCATTCCACATCGCCGGTTCTCTGGCATTCAAGGAAGCTATGCAGAAGGGAGCTCCGGTTCTTCTTGAGCCTATCATGAAAGTCGAAGTTTCCACTCCGGAAGATTACATGGGTGATGTTATCGGTGATATCAACTCCCGTCGTGGTCGTATCGAGGGTATGGATGACATCGGCGGCGGAAAGATGATCCGTGGATTCGTACCGCTGGCTGAAATGTTCGGTTACGCAACAGACCTTCGTTCGAAAACTCAGGGACGTGGTAACTACTCCATGTTCTTTGATAAATACGAGCAGGTTCCGAAAAACGTACAGGAAAAAGTTCTGTCTGCAAAAGCAAAATAATTTGAGAAAACGTACTGGTTGTGCAGTCCTTACCGGCTGCACAGCCTGAATGTATATCTTTTTCAAAGATTTCCCTTGCAAATAGGACAGAAATGCAATATAATCAGACTTAGCAGGTTTACGATTCAGGTGGGTTCCTGCCACCAATTTAGTCTCAAAAAAGCCCACTGGGCGCAATTTTAAGGAGGACATTTTAAAATGGCTAAAGCTAAATTTGAAAGAACAAAACCGCATTGTAACATTGGTACCATCGGCCACGTTGACCATGGTAAAACAACTCTGACCGCAGCTATCACAAAAGTACTTTCTACCAGAGTAGAAGGAAACACTGCTGAGAACTTCGAAGATATCGATAAAGCTCCGGAAGAGAGAGAGCGTGGTATCACAATCTCTACTGCACACGTTGAGTATCAGACAGAGAAAAGACACTATGCACACGTTGACTGCCCAGGCCATGCTGACTATGTAAAGAACATGATCACTGGTGCTGCACAGATGGACGGAGCTATCCTTGTAGTAGCTGCTACAGACGGTGTTATGGCTCAGACAAAAGAGCACATCCTTCTGTCCCGTCAGGTAGGTGTACCTTACATCGTTGTATTCATGAACAAATGCGATATGGTAGACGACGAAGAGCTGCTTGAGCTGGTAGACATGGAGATCCGTGAGCTGCTGAACGAGTATGACTTCCCGGGAGATGACACTCCGATCATCCAGGGTTCTGCTCTGAAAGCTCTGGAAGATCCGGCTGGCCCATGGGGAGATAAAATCATGGAGCTTATGGATGCAGTAGATAGCTGGATCCCGGATCCGCAGCGTGACACTGATAAAGATTTCATCATGCCTGTAGAGGACGTATTCACCATCACTGGTCGTGGTACTGTTGCTACTGGCCGTGTTGAGGCTGGTGTTCTTCATCTGAATGAGGAAGTTGAAATCGCAGGTCTGAAAGAAGAGACCAAGAAAACTGTTGTAACTGGTATCGAGATGTTCCGTAAACTCCTCGATGAGGCTCAGGCTGGTGATAACATCGGTGCTCTGCTTCGTGGTGTTCAGAGAACAGAGATCGAAAGAGGACAGGTTCTGGCTAAACCAGGTACCGTTCACTGCCATACCAAATTTACCGCTCAGGTATACGTTCTGACAAAAGACGAGGGTGGCCGTCATACTCCATTCTTCAACAACTATCGTCCGCAGTTCTACTTCCGTACAACTGACGTAACAGGTGTTATCACTCTTCCGGAAGGAACTGAGATGTGCATGCCTGGCGATAACGTTGAGATGACCATCGAACTGATCCACCCGATCGCTATGGATCAGGGTCTTACCTTCGCTATCCGTGAGGGTGGCCGTACCGTTGGATCAGGCCGTGTTGCTACTCTGATCGACTAATTTCGGTTATCTATGAGCAGTGCAAATTCGGAGAGTAATGACCGGTGGGAGCTTGCTCACACAAGGGCATTAGTCGGAGAATTTATAGGGCGACAGCCCGACCGAGATGGAGCGAAGCGAAATCGAGGAAAGCACTGCGGGAAATAAAATATAATTGTATCGAAAGATACTTGTGCTCAAACGTAAGAGACCCCGGCGCCGTAAGGCGGCCGGGGTTTTTCTGTTTTTAACCAAAAGAAACTTATCATATATAGCAGGATATGATATAATTTTTATTAGTTGAAATAAAAGAGAATAAGAAAGGAAAAAAGGATGGACTACTTGGAGGCAATTGATGAAACCTCTTATTTATCAGTACCGAATGCAATGGAGAGAACTGCTGCAGTGCGTGGGAGTTGTGCCGGATAATATTTCTTCCATGGTACATGCGTTTGGAATTCGTTTGAAAAAACAGGAGATATGGCATCCAGCATATGAAGCCTTTTGCCGATGCGGGGAACCGTATGTGCTTACCATGGAAAATCTGAAGGGTATTACAGAAGTACAGCCTGTCGGAACGTGTGTATACATTGTGGAAAACGAAATGGTATTCAGCTATCTTATGGAACAGGTGCAGGGAAAGAATGTGTCGCTGCTGTGTACGTCGGGACAGCCGCGGTATGCAGCATTAAAACTGATTTCGTTGATCGTACAGAGTGGGATTCCCATTTACTACAGTGGAGATCTTGACCCGGATGGGATTGGAATTGCCGACAGACTCTGGCAGCGGTTCGGAAACAGAATCCAATTCTTTGGAATGTCACCAGAGGATTACCGGAACAGTCTTTCAAAAGAAGTATTTGGAGAGAATGGCAGAAAAAAGCTGGAACACATTTGGCACCCGTTATTAAGAGAAACGGCGGAACTGGTAAGGAAAACAGGAAAAGCGGGATATCAGGAAAATATTTTAAAAGAGCTTTCCGAGAAGCTTGTCGGATGTGATCAAAACCAGAATCTGTAAAATACGAATTGTGAATGATGGGAAAAGATAGAACAGAAAGGATTTTACCAGCATGATTACAAAGGCGGACATCAAACAGGAGACGAATTCCGTATCATATAACCGTGGAAAAAAGATTTATGAAGAACAGAAAGTGCATGCTTTTCAGGTACAGGAAATGAAGGATATTTTCGGATATCAACTGCATAAAATTACAGCTGTCGTAGACGGAAGCGGAAAAAATATGTATTGTGTCAGCGTTTCTGTAGATGAAGAAATGTCTGAAATTATGGAAGATGATTGTGATTGTCCGGCACATGAGCAGTACTGGGGATTGTGCAAACATTGTGTCGCTGTTTTGCTGTACTATCTTGAATGGCGGAAAAAAGAGAGAAAAAAACTGGAAGAAAAAGTGAGAAATGACGAAGAACATCAGGAACTGGAGCAGCTTCTTCGTGCTGTCGGCGTGAAAAAAGGAATGGAAGAATTCCAGGGAGAACATAAAATTGTCAGAAAAGTAGTAAAACCAACACAAAAAGCAGAGACAAGCCCCGGTTTTTCTGAACTGCTTTCACATTATGTGATGCGGGATCAGGTTGCTTTTCTGCCGAAAGCAAAAGCAGGTCAGGTTAAACTGGAAATTCATCTGGAGAGCCAGTTTGACGATTCCTTTCGGGCAGAATTTAAAATCGGAAGCAAAAGGATGTATGTATTAAAAAGTGTTTCCAAAATGACAGCAGCTGTAAAAAATATGGAAACGGTCAGCTACGGTGCGCAGCTTTCTTTTTTGCACTGTATGGATGCTTTTGAAGAAGAAAGCCGTCCGATGGTAGAATTTCTGAGTGCATATACCATGGAATGCGGCTCATGCTATCAGATAGGTACCGGCAGCTATGCGTCCTGTTTTGATGACCGTTATCGCCTTTCTCTTATCTGAAATGCAGGAAGCACCCGAAGATGCAAATCGTCGTTCTTTGATCGTTGCACCGGCATCTCTCGTCTATAACTGGGAGAGCGAATGTGCCCGCTTTGCTCCGGAGCTGCAGACGAGACTCGTCGCCGGCACACAGGAACAGAGGAAAGAGATGATCCAAAATGCCGGTATGCAGGATATTTTGATTACCTCGTACGATTTGCTCCGCCGCGATATCGAACTGTATCAGGATCTCCCGTTCTTCTGCGAGATCATTGATGAGGCGCAGTTCATCAAAAATCACGCAACGCAGGGAGCAAAAGCTGTGAAAACGATCCATGCATCGTTCCGCCTGGCATTAACCGGAACACCGGTAGAAAACCAGTTAAGTGAACTATGGAGCATCTTTGATTATCTGATGCCGGGATTCCTCTATGGATATCAGAAATTCCGCGAGCAGTTTGAACTTCCGATTGTGCGGAACGGCGACGAAGAAAGATTAGAACGTCTGCAAAAGATGATCCGTCCGTTTATTCTGCGCCGTCTGAAGAAGGAAGTGCTGAAGGATCTGCCGGATAAAATTGAGAAAAATATGGCTGCCTGCATGGAACAGAAGCAGAAGGAGCTGTATCATGCACATGCCCAGCGGCTGGCGCTTATGCTGCAGAACCAGACAGAGGAAGAATTTGCCGATTCCAGGTTCCAGGTGCTCTCTGAACTGACGCGGCTGCGTCAGCTCTGCTGTGATCCTGCGCTTGTTTACGAAAATTACGAAGGCGGTTCGGCAAAACTCGATCTCTGCATCGAGCTGATTCAGAGTGCCGTGGAATCCGGCCACAAAATCCTGCTGTTCTCCCAGTTCACTTCGATGATCGAGATCCTGACCGCGCGTCTGCAGGAAGAAAGCATCAGCTACTTTGTCCTGCAGGGAAGCACGAAAAAAGAGCAGCGTGCACAAATGGTGGAACAGTTCAACCGGGATGACACGTCTGTATTCTGTATTTCCCTGAAAGCAGGTGGAACCGGCCTGAACCTGACCGGCGCGGATATCGTCATCCATTACGATCCATGGTGGAATGTTGCTGTTGAAAATCAGGCGACAGACCGTGCACATCGTATTGGGCAGAAAAATGTTGTGACGGTATACAAATTGATTGCAAAAGGAACCATCGAGGAAAAAATCATCAAGCTTCAGCAGATGAAAAAAGAGCTGGCGGAAGAGATCCTTTCCGGTGATGAAATTAAGACAGCATCCTTTCAGAGAGAGGAACTGCTTGAGCTTTTGGAAGAACGGTTCTGAAACCGCGAAAAGCAGAAAAAGATTTGATGTAAGGACGAAATGCAGCAGCAATGCAGGAAAATATAAAAGGGATACGTTTCTGTCATACCCTGAAAACGGGCGGACAGGAAACGTATCCCTTTTACAGTAATAGTCTATTCGAAACCAATCTTACAGAAGCTGAATATTCATCACATCCATCACCTCTCGTGTCTCCATCGGCCATACCGAGCACTGTACCTCTCCGATGTGCGCTTTGCGCAGGAAAAACATACAGATACGGGACTGTCCGATACCGCCGCCGATTGTCTGCGGGAGAGTGCCGTTCAGAATGGATTTCTGGAAGGGAAGCTTCGCGCGGGACTGGCATCCGCATTCCTTTAACTGAGCGCGGAGAGCATCTGCGTTGACGCGGATACCCATGGAGGAGAGCTCAAGAGCGATGTCAAGCACTGGATAATAAACGATCAGGTCGCCGTTTAAGGACCAGTCGTCGTAGTCCGGGGAACGTCCGTCCTGACGCTCTCCGGAAGCAAGCACGCCGCCGATCTGCATAATAAAGACAGCACCTTTTTCTTTGGTGATTGTATACTCTCTTTCCTTTGGAGTCAGATTCGGATAGCGATCCTCAAGTTCCTGAGAAGTGATAAAGAAAATTTCATCCGGCAGAATGGTTTCGATGTAGTCGTACTGGTCTGCCATATGTTTTTCCGTGTTTTTCAGTGCCTCATAGATATCTTTTACGGTACTCTTTAAGAAATCAAGATTGCGTTCTTCCGGGGACATGATTTTTTCCCAGTCCCACTGATCCACGTAAACGGAGTGAATGTTGTCGGTCACCTCGTCCTGGCGGATGGCGTTCATATCGGTGTAGATGCCTTCTCCCTCAGAGAAGCCGTATTTGTGAAGTGCATACCGTTTCCATTTTGCCAGAGACTGAACAATTTCAGCGGTTTTCTTGGTACCCTGATCCTTTAACTCAAAAGAAACCGGGTGTTCTACGCCATTCAGATTGTCATTCAAGCCGGTTTCCGGCTGTACAAAAAGTGGAGCTGTTACACGGAGCAGATGCAGACGATGTGTCAGCTCATGCTGGAAATAATCCTTTACTGTTTTAATCGCCACCTGTGTATCGTGGAGGTTTAATGCAGATTTGTAACCCTGCGGAATAATAATTTCTCCCCATTACTTTAAAACCCTCTTGTTTTAGATTTGCTTTTCGAATCATGCCTTCTCAAAAAGCTTCAAATTTAGTTTACCATGTTTTCCCTGGAAAGCAAGGAAAAGATACGAAAAACCAAAGATAGTAAAGAATTTTTTCGACATATTTTCCTTGCTGAATTTCTCCCCGGAAATACGAAATTTTCCGAAAATCAGAGCGCTTATGAAAGAGGCGGAATTATTCGGAAACCCACTGGCGCAGAAACGCTGCGGACTGTTCGATGAACGATAACTGATCCGGTGCATCGAAATGCTCGATGGCGAGATAACCGTCGTAATCGCACGCTTCTAAATCTGTAAGAAGCTTTGCCATCGGCAGATATCCCGTTCCGGCCGGTGTCTGGCCAAGGCCGCGGCAGAAACGTCCGTGAACGAGCGGACTTTCGGCACGATCCTTACAGTGAACATGGACAATATAATCCTTCAGAAGCCAGGCAGCATACGAAACATCCTCATCACTGAAAGCAAAATTTCCGATATCAAGCGTATACCGCAGCCCCGGCACGTGCTCCATAAACCAGAGCAGCGGATATGTGCGTGCAAATGGCTGTAAAAAACCGTCAAAGTCCTCTAAGGTAATCGAAACGCCACGTAAAGCCGCATATTCGGCGAGTGAGGAAAGCGCATGTACCATATTTTGAATCGATTTGTTTTTGGCCATAAAAGTACTCGTTGCCTCATAGGTGCTGCTGCAGGCTGCAAGCTCTGCCGCTTCGGCAGTTTCAAGCGCGCCTGCAACAAACAGGACACGCGAAACCTGCTGCGATGCCGCAGTATCGAGCATCTGCTGTGCTCTGCCAAGATCCGTATCATGGGAAAAATCAAAGGTTTCATGCATACAGCTGATCACCAGCCCCGCATCGGAAAGCATCGGGGCAATGACCTCTCTTTCTGATGCAAACAGACTGTAGTTCATCTCAACAGCCGAAATTCCCTGCTCCCTGCAGAACGCGAGCACTTCCGGAATCGTCTTACCGGACTGCTCACACGCCTGTAGAATGTGTTCGTAAAAAACGGAAAGCTTTCTCATATAACATTTCCTCCTGATTTATGCAATGTGTACACAGATTCCATCCGCGTATTGCAGAACATTTTTGATCGTGAAATCAGACCCCTGTTTTGAAGAAATCAAACGGGATACAGATATCGGTAAACTGCAGCTGCTATTTTTGGTGTGAAGAAAGATACACTTCCTCCGTAGATGGATTCACCCATGCATTATCCAGTGGTGCCGGTCTTCGTACTACAGGAACGCACCAGCGTACCCCATTTTTGATAATCTTCTGAATCACCGGCATATGGTAAATGGGGTATTCCTCGTGTCCCGGCTGAAAATAGAAAATTTTGCCCAGCCCACGTGTAAAGGTGCATCCGCTGCGGAACACCTCACCGCCTGCAAACCATCCCGTAAATACCACATCATCCGGTTTGGGAATATCAAAAAACTCCCCATACATCTCTTCCTCCGGAATATCCACCCATGCCGGAATTCCCTGCGCGATCGGATGGGTCGGACACGTACAGAACAGTCTCTCACGATCCCCATGCCGCCACCGAAGCGTCATACTTGTTCCGAGAAGCTTCCGCATAATCTTGGAATAATGCCCTGAATGCAGAACTACCAGCCCCATTCCGGCCAGCACATGACGCCGAACCCGCTCGGCCACATCGTCCGAGAACTCCTCCTGCAGCATATGATTCCAGAACACCAGCACATCGGTATTTGCCAGCACTTCTTCCGTCAGCCCATGCTCCTTCTCGTCAAACACAGCCGTCCGAACCGAAAGCTCCTCCTCTTGTCTCAGAAACTTTGCAATACAGGTGTGAATCCCGTCCGGATAAATCTCTTTCACTTTCTCCTGCGTTCGCTCATGCTGAAACTCATTCCAGACCGTAACTCGTATCATTCGTCCATCCTCCTTCTATAAGAAAAAATGTATCATTTTCAAAAATTATCGATAGCAAATCTTGAAAATAATGAAAAAAGCAGTCGTTCACACTCTGCGGTACTGAATTTTTGCGTTATTTTCTGGCCTTACTATAAATTATACTCGTGCTATACCAATATTTCAATTCACAAATTCCTTGACATCCCCTCCGAAATCCCGTATACTAAACAATGCGCAGCCGGGGAGATAGCGGTGCCCTGTACCCGCAATCCGCTACAGCGGGGGTGATGCCAATCCGAGGGCTCTTTCATTGCGAAGCTGCCTTCTATAAGTGACGTTGACGTCTGGGTCTTACGCAACAGGACTCCATGAACCGTGTCAGGGCAGGAATGCAGCAGCACTAAGTGGAATCTCCTGTGTGCCGTGAGGGTGCCTGGGCCGAGTAGGCTGTAGGAGTAACGTTCGTGGTGAGAGTTCGAAGTGCGGCGCGCATAAAAAAGAAAATCCAAGGAAGCCTGAACCCCAGACTTCCTTTTTTCGTACAAAAAATAGAAACTCCCGCGCTTTCTTCCCCCGAACTATTGTGAGAACGAAAAAAATAGGGTATAATGTAAACATTCCATAATACTGCCAAGAAACAAGAAGCAGTCGTGAAAATCTAATAAAGAACAGGATGGGAAAAGTCATATGTTAAGAATTGGTCTGTTAACAAGCGGCGGAGACTGCCAGGCATTAAATGCGACCATGCGCGGAGTCGTAAAAGGCCTTGCAAACAATGTAAAAGATCTCGAAGTATACGGATTCATGAACGGCTATAAAGGCCTCATCTACAGCGATTACCGCATGCTCAGTGCAAAAGATTTTTCCGGTATATTAACACAGGGAGGAACTATTCTCGGAACCTCACGTCAGCCGTTCAAGCTGATGCGTACCCCGGATGCAAACGGTCTGGACAAAGTGGAAGCAATGAAGCATACCTACCACAAGCTCCTTCTGGACTGCCTTGTCATTCTTGGCGGAAACGGAACCCAGAAAACAGCAAACCTCTTGAGAGAGGAAGGACTGAATATTATCCATCTTCCGAAAACCATCGATAATGATATCTACGGAACGGATATGACCTTCGGTTTCTACAGTGCCGTCAATATTGCATCCGATGCGATCGACTGCATCCATACAACAGCCTCCTCTCACCAGAGAGTTTTTATCGTAGAGGTTATGGGTCATAAAGTAGGCTGGCTGACTCTGTATGCCGGAATCGCAAGCGGCGCAGACGTTATCCTGATTCCGGAAATTCCATACGATATTGAAAAAGTATGCGAGGCTATCAACAGACGAAAAGAGCGCGGAAGTGGATTCACCATTCTTGCCGTTGCCGAGGGTGCAATTGCAAAAGAAGACGCAGCACTTCCGAAGAAAGAGCTGAAAAAACGTCAGGAAGAAATCGCAAAGAAATACCCGTCCGTATCCTACAAGATCGCAGAAGAGATCGAGGCAAAGACAGGCATGGAAATCCGCGTCACCGTACCGGGCCACATGCAGCGAGGCGGCAGCCCGTGTCCGTATGACCGTGTCCTTTCCACAAGACTCGGATCCGAGGCAGCACAGCTTATTCTGGACAAACAGTACGGCTACATGGTCGGAATGGTCAACGGAAAAGTAAAGAAAATTCCGCTGGGCGAGTGCGCCGGAAAATTAAAGACCGTAGATCCGAATGCACAGGAAGTCCTGCAGGCAAAACGGATGGGAATCAGCTTCGGCGATTGATGCGTTCCCGAAAAAGGCAAGGAAAAAGAACGGAGGCCTTAAAGCAAGAACAACAAGGTCTCCGTTCTTCTGCTGCACTGCTGTCCAAAAGAAACTGCCGGCGGCAGGCTTCCATGCCGATGCAATAAAAGGAGAAAAATTTTATGAGCTATACTGCTCTGTACCGAAAATTCCGTCCTTCCACCTTTGAGGATGTAAAAGGACAGGATCACATTGTAACAACATTAAAAAATCAGATCCGCGCGGACCGCATCGGTCATGCGTACCTGTTCTGCGGAACCCGCGGAACAGGAAAAACGACGATCGCCAAGATTCTCGCCCGCTCGGTCAACTGCGAACATCCCGTGGACGGAAGCCCGTGCAACGAATGTCCGACGTGTAAGGCGATTCTGGCGGGCGTTTCCACGAACGTCATCGAGATCGACGCGGCATCGAACAACGGTGTCGACAACATCCGTGAAATCCGTGAGGAGGTAGCCTACCGGCCGACACAGGGACGGTATAAAGTCTATATCATCGACGAGGTGCATATGCTTTCTACCGGAGCGTTCAATGCACTCTTAAAAACCCTGGAGGAGCCGCCGTCCTATGTCATCTTCATTCTGGCGACCACAGAGGCAAACAAAATCCCGGTGACGATCCTTTCCAGATGCCAGCGGTACGATTTCCGCCGCATCACGATCGATACCATCGCGGCGCGTCTTAGTGAACTGATGGAAAAAGAGGGCGTGGACGTCGAAGAAAAAGCCATCCGCTACGTCGCAAAGGCGGGCGACGGCTCCATGCGAGACGCGTTAAGCCTCCTGGACCAGTGCATCGCCTTCTACCTCGGGCAGAAGCTGACGTACGATAAAGTCCTTGAAGTTCTCGGAACTGTTGATACCGAAATCTTCAGCCAGATGCTCCGCACGATCCTCGCCGGGGATGTAACGGGAAGCATCCGCACGCTGGAAACCCTTTTAAACCGCGGAAAAGAGCTGGGACAGTTCGTTACCGACTTTACGTGGTATCTGCGGAATCTGCTGTTGGTAAAAAGCGCAGATGAAACCGAAGAACTGCTCGACGTCTCTACAGAAAACCTGAAGCTCTTAAAAGAAGAGAGCACGATGGTAGACGATGAGACGCTGATCCACTATATCCGCGTTTTATCCGAGCTCTCCGGCCAGCTCCGCTATGCGGCGCAGAAGCGCGTGCTCGTTGAGGTGGCGCTCGTCAAACTATGTAAACCGCAGATGGAGCAGAACCTCGAATCCGTGCTGGAACGGCTTAGGATTCTCGAGAAAAAATGGAGCGTGGAATCCCGATGATGGTGACAAATGCACCGGGAGCAGGAAACGGCAGTGCAGGAGGCTCCGGAGCGGCCGGAGACGGCTATGCGGCGGCAGAAACACCGCAGAGTGCATCGACACCAGTGAAAGCCGCACCGGCGGATTTACAGCGCATCAGCGCGTCCTGGAAGGCAATTGTCGGCCAGACAAGCGGCATGTTCCGCCAGTTTCTGCAGAGCGCCGTTCCGAAATACAACAGCGAGACGGGCGACGCCAAACTGTTTGTTGAGTTTGCAGACCAGCTCGCATCCATCTACGTTGAGCGGCCGGAGGCAGCCGATGAGATCCGCACCATTATTGAACAGATGACTGGAAAAACCGTAGAGGTCCAGCTCATTTTAGCAGACCAGCATGCAAACGCCGCGCTCTCCACGATTTCCGTGGATGATGCACTGACGCAGGCGATTCATGGAATCCCGGTCGAGGAGGACGACGAGAGCGACTTCGACGACGGGGAAGAATAGATTAAAAACAAATTTTTCAGGAGGATATTACCCATGGCAAAAAGAGGAGGATTCCCGGGAGGAATGCCGGGCAACATGAACAATCTGATGAAGCAGGCTCAGAAAATGCAGAAGCAGATGGAAGAGAACCAGAAAGCACTGGAGGAGAAAGAGTTCACTGCGACAGCAGGCGGCGGAGCCGTAGAAGTAACCATTTCCGGTAAAAAAGAAGTAACCAAAGTTAAAATCAGTGAAGATGCCGTAGATCCGGACGACGTAGAAATGCTCGAGGATCTGATCATGGCAGCAACCAACGAAGCACTGCGCAAAGTTGAGGACGAGGCAGCCAAAGCTATGGGCAAACTTGCCGGCGGACTCGGCAGCATGGGCGGAGGATTCCCGTTCTGATGGATTACTACAGCGGATACATCAATCAGTTGATCGAGCAGCTGTCCCATCTGCCTGGCATCGGTGTGAAAACCGCACAGCGACTGGCCTTTCATATTATGAATATGCCGGCCGACCAGGCAAAACGGCTGGCCGATTCGATCACAGAAGCAAAATCCCACGTCCAGTACTGCAAGTGCTGCCAGACCCTGACCGACAAAGAGCTGTGCCCGATCTGCGCAAATGTCAAGCGCGACCACAGCGTGATCATGGTGGTGGAGACGACGCAGGATCTTGCGGCATATGAAAAAACCGGAAAATACGACGGCGTTTACCACGTCCTGCACGGGGCCATCTCCCCGATGCTGGGGATTGGGCCGGACGACATCCGGTTAAAAGAGCTGATGCAGCGCCTCCAGGGCGATGTCTCGGAGGTTATCGTTGCCACGAACTCCAGCCTGGAGGGCGAGACAACGGCCATGTACATCAGCAAGCTGATCAAGCCGACCGGTATCAAGGTGACGCGGATTGCAAGCGGCGTTCCGGTGGGCGGCGATCTGGAAAATATTGACGAAGTCACCCTTCTGCGTGCGTTAGAGGGCAGAACGGAGCTGTAATTATGGGCAGAAAAAAAGTGACATCCAGTGATGTCGCAGCAGCCTCAGGCGTATCCCAGGCGACGGTCTCCATGATCCTGAACCGGCGGGAAAACGTTTCGTTCTCGCGGGAAACAGTAGAAAAAGTGGAGGCGGCGGCAAAAGAGCTGGGCTACCAGATTCCGCGGCGGAAGATGAGAAGAGAGTCGAACGGCAACAAGCTGATCGTCGTCTTCTGTCCGACGCTGACGAATCCTTACTATGTGATGCTGCTGCACGGCATCGAAGAAGTTGCAAAAGAGAAGAATTACGGGGTCTTTGTCTGCAATACGCAGAGGGACCTGAAAATCGAAGAGAATTATCTTCGGATGATGAAGAGTGTGCGCCCGCGCGGCATTATCTACACCTGCAATCCGAGCAGAAGCTGCAAGGAAAAAGTGGAGGAGCTGGCCGCGGAGATTCCGCTTGTCATCATCAACAACCGGGAAGAACTGCTGGAAATTGATGCGGTCGAGCTGAACAATGCAAAACCCGGCAGGCTGATGGCACGCCACCTGCTGGAACTGGGACACCGGCATGTGGCGTTTGTTTCACCTCCGCTGACTTCCAAACAGGGTCAGCGCCTGAAACGCGTGGAAGGCTTTGTGCGCGAGTTTGAGGAGGCAGGATACGGCGACGGCGTGATCGTCAAATCGGCGGATGAGGACCTCGACGAAGTGATCCCGAGCATGGATTCTGAGTACAAGATGGGCTATTATCTGACGAAGGAACTGCTGCGGGAGGACAAGAACCTTACGGCAATCGTCGGCATGAATGATATGATCGCGTTCGGGATCATGGACGCCGTGCTCGAGAGCAAACTGCGCATTCCGGCGGATATTTCCGTAGTGGGATGTGACAACACCGTCTATTCCAGCTTCCGCTCGATTTCCCTGACGACGATCGACCACTATGTGCCATTGAAGGGCCGCGATGCGTGCGATATCATCCTGCGGAAAATCCAGTCTCTTCGGGAAAGCCAGGACGGCAATGAACCCTTAAGCACGTATCATGTCGAGTATGAGCCGAAACTGATCGTGCGGCGCAGCACTTCGTATGCAAGAACCGAAAATTAAAAATAAATAGGACGGCTGAAGTTATTATTAATAATTTTGAATAAAACAGCTCCGGCGCAAACCGGGAAAACACAAAGAAAAGGAAAACCGGAAAAAATGAGAAAAAATCCGCCAGAGTTATTTATAAAATAGTATTTATAAATAATAAAATTAATTAATAAAAATGAGGCCGACTTGACGGAAAAACCAAACATATCTATACTGGAGATAACAGAGAAACGGAGCCGTTCTGCGGAAAACAACAGGCCCCGAAACCTTACGAAAGTATGAATATGGGAGGAAAAACAACATGAGATTTTTCATCGACACAGCAAAAGTAGAGGACATTAAAAAAGCAAACGACATGGGCGTTATCTGCGGCGTTACCACCAACCCGTCCCTGATCGCAAAAGAAGGACGTGACTTCAAAGAGGTCATCAAAGAGATCACCGAGATCGTAGACGGACCGATCAGCGGCGAGGTAAAAGCTACCACAACAGATGCAGAAGGCATGATCAAAGAAGGCCGTGAGATCGCAGCCATCCATCCAAACATGGTTGTTAAAATCCCGATGACCGTAGAAGGACTCAAAGCTGTTAAAGTTCTGAGCGCAGAGGGCATCAAGACAAACGTAACCCTGATCTTCTCCGCAAACCAGGCACTTCTGGCTGCAAGAGCAGGTGCAACTTATGTTTCCCCATTCCTTGGAAGACTCGATGACATCAGCACCCGCGGCGTTGATCTGATCCGTGAAATCGTTGAGATCTTCGACGTAGCCGGCATCGACACCGAGATCATCGCAGCAAGCGTCCGCAACCCGATCCACGTAACCGACTGCGCACTGGCTGGTGCAGACATTGCAACTGTTCCATACAACGTAATCGTACAGATGACCAAACATCCTCTGACCGACGCCGGAATTGCAAAATTCCAGGCTGACTACAAAGCTGTATTCGGCGAATAAGACCTAAACATGATTGCATAAAAGCTGGAAATATGGTATTGTGAACGAAGTGAACAATAGCGATATTTCCAGCTTTTGATTCCGATCCAACTAAACAAGGAGAAAAGACATGAACAAGTTAGAACTTCAGAAGACGGCCAATGAGATCCGCAAAGGGATCGTCAGCGGCGTTCATGCAGCAAAGGCCGGCCATCCGGGCGGATCTCTGTCTGCAGCCGATATTTTCACGTATCTGTATTTTGAAGAAATGAACGTGGACCCGAAAAATCCAAAAGATCCGGACCGCGATCGTTTTGTACTTTCGAAAGGCCACACAGCGCCGGGACTCTACGCAGCACTGGCTGAAAAAGGTTACTTCCCGAAAGAAGACCTGCTGACCCTTCGTCACCTTGGCTCTTACCTGCAGGGACATCCGGATATGAAACATATCCCGGGCGTTGATATGTCAAGCGGTTCCCTCGGACAGGGAATCTCCGCAGCAGTCGGAATGGCACTCGGTGCAAAACTGCAGAACAAAGCATTTCGTGTTTATACACTTCTTGGCGATGGTGAAATCCAGGAAGGACAGGTCTGGGAGGCAGCCATGTTTGCCGGAGCAAAACATCTGGACAACCTCGTTGTGATCGTAGACAACAACGGACTTCAGATCGACGGAAACGTAGCAGATGTCAACAGCCCGTACCCGATCGACAAAAAATTCGAGGCATTCAACTTCCACGTAATCAACGTAGCGGACGGCAACGATTTCGATCAGCTGAAAGCTGCATTTGATGAGGCGCGCACCGTAACAGGCATGCCGACCGCCATCATCACAAAGACCGTAAAAGGAAAAGGCGTTTCCTTCATGGAGAACCAGGTAGGCTGGCACGGAAAAGCTCCGAACGATGAAGAGTACGCAATTGCTATGGCAGAACTGGAAAAGGCAGGTGAAGCGTTATGTCAGAAGTAAAGAAAATCGCAACAAGAGAAAGTTACGGTAATGCACTGGTTGAGCTTGGCGCAGAGCATGACAATCTGATCGTACTCGACGCTGACCTTGCAGCAGCAACCAAGACCGGTGTGTTCAAAAAAGCATATCCGGACCGCCACATCGACTGTGGTATCGCAGAATGTAATATGATGGGAATTGCTGCCGGTCTTTCCACCACAGGCATCGTTCCGTTCGCAAGCACCTTCGCGATGTTTGCCGCAGGCCGTGCGTTTGAGCAGGTGCGCAACTCCATCGGATACCCGCATCTGAACGTAAAAATCGGTGCTACCCATGCCGGAATTTCCGTAGGAGAAGACGGCGCAACACATCAGTGCAACGAGGATATCGCCCTGATGAGAACCATCCCGGGCATGGTCATCCTGAACCCGGCAGATGATGTAGAGGCAAAAGCCTGCGTGAAAGCAGCTTATGAATACAACGGACCGGTTTACCTTCGTTTCGGACGTCTGGCAGTGCCGGTGATCAACGACAGACCGGATTACAAATTTGAGCTCGGAAAAGGCGTTGTTCTCCGTGAAGGCAAGGATGTCACCATCGTTGCAACAGGTCTTTGCGTAAGCTCCGCTCTGGAAGCAGCAGAGAAACTTGCCGCAGACGGCATTGATGCCAAGATCATCAACATCCACACCATCAAACCGCTGGATGAGGAGCTGATCGTTGCAGCAGCAAAAGAGACCGGCAAAGTCGTAACCGTAGAAGAGCACTCGGTGATCGGAGGACTTGGAAGCGCAGTCTGCGATGCACTGGCAGAGAAATGCCCGGTTCCGGTGAAAAAAATCGGTGTACAGGACGTCTTCGGAGAGTCCGGCCCGGCAGCCGCTCTTCTTGCAAAATACAAACTCGACGGCGAGGGCGTTTACGAGCAGGTAAAAGAGTTCTGTAAATAAGATTTTTCGAAATAAATGACAAAAGAAAACAGGCAGAGGCCACACCGGAAAATGGTGCAGTCTCTGCCTGTTTTGCTGTCTGCAGTTTTTCTTAAAGCAGAAGTTCGCTTGTCCCGGCCGCCTCAAGTTCCCGGCAGGCGAGCAGGATTCCCTGCGAGATGGATTCCGCCATATGGAAAATCGTGGCAAGCCGGGTTGTCTGCAGAAGAAGCTGTTCAAAACTGCCCGATACATTCACAATGCCTGTGATAAAAATATCCCCGACCTCGGGCAGCGTCTTCCCTGCCCCCGCGCCCGGCCGGATCGCCCCGTTTCCGATCGTGATGTATCCCTGATGACGCCGCGAACCAAGCGAAGCATCAATCGCAACGAGCAGTGCCTCCGGGTGGCGGGAATGGATGTACGAAATCCGGTCCGGTAGATTCAGGGCGTGCACCGGGTCATCCAGCGTTCCATAGACATGAAAAATGCGGCTGCAGTACGGCGAAAGCTGGTACCCGATCAGCGGTCCTAAGGAATCCCCAGTGATCCGGTCGCTTCCGATGCAGAGAAATACCAGTTCACGGAACATGCGTCCGTCCTTTTGAATGCAGTAAGAAAACAGCGACGCCAGCTCTTCGCTGGCGCTGCGGCTTCGCTCATTGATGTAGTAAACTTCGGCGTCTTTTTTTCGAAACATGACCGGTACCTGCCTTTCAGAAGAATCATCCACAGTTTAACCGTATATGGTATAAACTATTCCTGCAATGAAAAAACATGACATGCCCTCCGGTGCAGAAAACGGGAAAACAGTCGGAAAAAACCGTGACAGCCCTGCCCCAAAACGATCTTTTTCGCGGAACATCCGTGATAAAGTAGGCAAAAAGGGGTGAAAAGCATGATTGAGATTGTTTATAAAGAAAACAAAGAGCAGGCGAACGGCAACGAGGGATACTTTCATCTGCCGAAAAATATCCGCCAGGTCGGTGATACGAACGGCAGGGAGCGGATTTATCTGGAAGATTATGTCGGAACCTTTCTGAAAAAATATTTTTCCGCACCAGAGGGACGTGCCGCCATGCTGTTCGGCGAATTTAAGTGGGCGGACGGAATTTCCTACTTTTTTATCCGCAGCGCGGCCGCGATTCATACGATGGAGCCGGCGCCGGATCACCTGGTCTTCGATGATGCAGTATGGACGGAGGTCCACGATGTGATGGAAAAATATTTCAAAAACCAGCAGATCCTCGGCTGGGCACTTTCTCTTCCGGGATACGGGGAGGATCTGAATGAACAGATCATCCGAGCGCATCTGAACCACTTCGGCGGAAATGACAAGACGCTGTTCCGCGTCAACGGACAGGAAAAAGAGGAAACCTTCTATACGTACGAGGGCGGCACCCTGCGGAGCACGGGAGGCTTTTACATTTATTATGAAAAGATGAGCCGATGCAGTCGTATCTGATCGATCAGAATCAGAACCGGTCGATCGAAAACGGAGAGAGCGTGCCCGACCGCGCTGTCAGCGATTTTCGGAAGATGATTGAGGAGAAGAGCGGGGAGGAGCCGGAACACGATCACAGAAAGCCGATCCTCTATGCGATGACAGCATGCGCGGCTGCGGCGCTTCTTGTGACGGTGACGCAGAAATACGGAGATGCGCTGCCGTTTCCGGGGAAAACAAAGGAGCAGACGGTAGCAGTGGCGGGAAACGTACAGGGAGAGAAGACACAGACGGCGGAGAGTGCAGCGGAAGCATCAGCGGCGGAAGAGGGAAACACAGGGGAAAATACTTCGACACCGGAAAGCACAGGAACGGAACTGGAAACGGAAAATGAGAGCGGGAGCGCGGCGGTAAGTGAGGAGCAGAATTTATCCGGAACGGATCCGGCAGGCAGCGGAGAGCAAAGCACATCCGGCGGGGAGCAGACTGGTGCAGCGGAGAACAATACCGGTACGGCGCAGACAGATCCAGCACCGGGAGCAGAGCCATCGTCCGCCCCGGGAACTGCTTCCGGCAGTGAGACGGCAGAAACCGCCGCGCAGGTCTGGCAGGAGTACACCGTACAGAAGGGGGACAGCCTCTCGAAAATCAGTGAGAGATATTACGGAACGATGAGCAGAGTGAAAGATATCTGCGAACTGAACCAGATCGCGGTGGAAGATCTCATATATGCGGGGCAGAAAATATACCTCCCAAAATAGAGAAAAATATGGTACACTAGAGCGGAATCAAACTGCGGCCGAAAGGGCGGCAGAAAATAAGTCCGAAAAGAACATAAGGGGAATGAAAATGGACGGAAAAAACAGAGAAGAACAGGAGAACGGAGCAAAAGTCCGGGATCTTGAGGAGTATAAAGCAGAAAACAGAAAAAGAAAACGCAGACGCCGGATCACCGTTGGAATCCTTGCAGGAGCCATTCTCGCGGCCGGAATTGGTACAGGGGTATGGTTTCAGCTGCGTACTTTTCAGGGATACGACACAGTACAGGCAACAGAGACCGAGGACACCGATACGTATATGTTTCAGAAATCCGGAAATAAGATCGTGCGCTACGGTATCGACGGCATCGAACTGCGCGACCAGAAAAATCAGACCCTCTGGAGCGATCATTATACCATGGAAAATCCGCAGATGATATCCTGCGGCGATGCAATTGCCATTTACGATAAAAACGGAACCAAAATTGTTGTATACGATGCCGATGGAAAGGCCGGCGAAATTACCGCGTCGTATCCGATCGTGAAAGCATCCGTTGCAGGCCAGGGCGTCGTTGCGGCGATTCTGGAAAACAACGGGGAGAGCTGGATCAAATACTATAATACCGATGGAACGGAGATCGCCTCCTCTCACCCGAACATGGACAGCCCGGGCTATCCGATGGATCTCTCACTTTCCGCGGACGGACTCTGGATGGCGGTTTCCTACGCTTACGAAGACGGCGGCAAGATGAAATCACAGGTCGCTTTCTACAATTTCGGAAGCAGGGGCGAGGATCTGGTGGACAATCTTGCAAGCTCATCGAGCTACACCGATATGCTGTGCCCGCAGATCGAAACCGCGGGAACATCCTCATGGGTTGCCTTCTTTGACAACGGCTTCCGCGTTTATGAAGGAACAAACAAGCCGAAGGAAACGGTGAGCGTATCGGAAGATGGAGAAATTTTAAGCTGCGCGTATGCGGACGACCGCGTGGTTCTGATTCTGCGCGGGGAGAGCGACGATCATCCTTACCGGATGAAAATCTACAATCTGAAAGGAAAGCAGCTTGCGGATGAAAATCTGGATTTCTATTACCAGAACCTTCAGATAGAAGAAAAACAGATTCTGCTGACGAACCGGCAGGAGCTGTGTGTATATACCTTAAATGGAAGAAAGAAGTACAGCGGCGTGGTCAGCGAAACACAGATTCACGAGATCCTCGGCATGGGGCAGAACCGGTATCTGCTCGCGGAGGAGGACGGCGTTTCGATGATCCGGCTGAAATAGGAGAAGAAAAACATGAATTGGCTGAGATACGTATTACTTGCGGTGTGTATTCTTTCCGCACTGGCTGGATATCGAAAGGGGCTGGTCCGGACAGTGCTGTCCATGGTGTCCCTGATTCTGGTGACAGGACTGGCGATCTGGATGAATCCGTATGTAACGGATGTGCTGAATGAGCGGACAACGCTGCCGCAGTATGTGGAGAAGAAATGTTTAGAGACATTTGAAAACAATGAATTTCTGTCGGGGGAAAACCAGGATGTGCAGAAGAAATGGCTGGAGAGCATGGGCGTGCCGGAGGAGCTGGTGAACCAGATCCTCGGAAGCGGCGCGGTGCGGGAGTACCAGGAGGAACAGCTGCACAGTCTGGCATCCTACGCGGCGAAGGCGGTATCGGAAAAGATTATGAAAGGAATCGCTTTCTTTCTGACACTGGTGCTGGCCGTTGGTTTCGTGACGATTGCGGTGAAAATTGTGGAATTGATTGCGGAGATTCCGGGGATCAGCTTTTTGAACCGCATGGGAGGAGCAGGACTTGGTGTCGTGCGTGCGGTGCTGTGGATCTGGATTTTCTTTGCGGTGGTGTACTGCTTTCAGGCGACACACTGGGGGAATGTATGCATGAAGCAGATCCAGGGCGATATGGCGCTGGCATGGATTCGGGAGAATAATCCGGTGCTGATGCTGTTGAAGAATGTATTATAAGATGAGAAAAAACGGTTCCTTGTGGGGCCGTTTTTTGGTGGGAGGGGGGACGAGGAAAAGCGGGCGTCGTGTGGGCGGCGGATGCGGTGGGAGGGGATAAGAATGGAAATGAAAGAACAAATAGGATATTAGTGGAAAAAGTTGAGAGTTGTGGAAAATATGGGGGTTGAACTGATATGAAAAGAAATATCTATAAATATACGTATTTATATAAAAAAAATTACATGTTTTTGTGAAAAAAATATTTATGTGAATTTATAATGAATAAAAACTGAAAATATGTACAAAAAGCACATTGAAAAAAGAAGAAATATAGATATAATGTAAGTATGTAGACGAAAAAGAAAAGCTGAACAAGACTATTTGCATATGAAAAATAAAAAAACGATGGAAAATATGTAATTATAGATGACGGGACAGCAGGGGGGCTGTTTCTGAGTGAGAATGAATACTATGTTGATGAGAATAAAAAAGTTGTTTTGTGCAATTCTGAAAAAAAAGATAATCTGTTTAGAAAGAGATATAAACTAACACATGGCGATAAGTGTTATAGTATCATCAAATATTTTTGCCCAGAGGTAGAATTTATCTCTATAAAAATTATGGAAACAGGGGAAAGAGGTAGCATTGATTCATTCAAAGCGGCGTTAGAATGGTGCTTAAAAGAAAAGATAAAACTTGTGCATATGAGTGTTGGAACAACAAATTATATAGATGCAAAAAAGATAGAAAATATTATAAAACAAATGGTTTCTAATAAAATGATATTATGTGCAGCGCTATCAAATACAAACTTTCCTACATGGCCGGCATGCTTTGATGGGGTTTTCGGGGTAAGAAATTATATTGCTAAATTGCAGGAAAAAGAAATTTCGGTGTCTAAATCATTTCCTTTTTCGGAAATGAATTCGATACAGTTAAATTTTGATGACGTTTTAAAGAAGATTGTTGGGAAAGAATACAAATCAAATAGTTTTGCAGCTCCGATTATTACTGTGCTTTTGATATGTTATTTAAGGAAAAATAAAAAGGTTCATACCAAGATGCAAAAAAATTTATTATGAATCATATAAACAAATGTATCTATGAAAAAGAATTGGAATGGAATGGGATTGTGAATAATAAAGCGTGGTCGCGAGTTTTGAACAAAAAAAGATGTGTTTTTAAAATTAATTGACAAGGAAAGGGATTTTGAGCATTTGAAAAAAATATCAGTTGTTGATATTAAAAGTGATTCTCAAATAGAAAAATTGAGCGATAGGATTATTTGGACACTTGAAAATTAAACATAAGCTTGTCGCATTTTGAAATATATAGGGGGAAGAAAGAATATGTTGAAAAGAGCAAGCAGAAAATTAAGAAGTACTCCTGCGAAAACATTGATGTATATCATACTGTTTTTAGTACTTTTCCTGGCGATATTTTCTATGCTGATGATTGGAATTGCAAGTGGAAATAAAGTGAAAAGAGCACAGGAAACATTGGCCAACTCTATTACTCTGCGCGGGCCGGCCGAGGGAGAAGCTGGAAAATCATGTACTGTATATGCGATCCCGTCCGCAATCGTAGAAAAGTTCATTGACAGCAATTATGTTCAGGGGTACACCATGGAAGCGGGAACATATTGGCTTGATCCGGTGGATACGGAAACATATATCAGCGAGGAGACACAACAGCGCCTAAAAGGTTATCTGAAAGATTCAGGCATGTATACGATGACGGCTGTTGGAACACTGGACTGCGCATACGATACCTATTTTCTGGCAAAGGGTTACAGGATTGTGGAAGGAAGCGGACTGAGCTACGGAGAACGGGGCAAATACGAAGCTGTGGTAGGAGAAAAATACGCCGAAAAAAATCATCTCCATGTGGGCGATACTGTTAAATATAAAATGGAGCAGGGAACGATCGAATACTATAAAGTAAGTGCCCCGGAAGAAATTAGTTTCAAAATTCGAGGCATTTACAGAACTCCAGAGGTTTATCAGTCCGATTCCGTTGTGAATGACTGGCACAATAATTTAATTTTTATTCCACTGGATATTTTCTGCGAGTATTCTATGAAAGCATTAAAAATTCAAAATGTGGGATTTAATACAGTTACGGTCTATTTGAAAGATACAAAATCAGTTGAACCATTCATAGAAGAAACAAAAACAAATAAAAATAGGAAGTGTGGATGATGTTGTACAGACCGATGAAAATGGAATACGTTCCAGCGTAAAGCCAATGGTAATATCACAGCAGGATTTGGAATCTGGAGAATGGTCCTATCAGTTGATTCGAAACAAGGAATGGTATGAGATGGTTGCGAAACCTGTTGAAAAATTGAATCGTCTGATAGGATATATGATCGTAGGATTTGTGACTGCCGGAATTTTACTGTTCGGCATTCTGACCAGCCTGTCAGTCAAAGGGCGAAAACGTGAGATTGGAATTTTACTTTCGATGGGGGAACACAGAAAAAGGATTTTAGGACAGTTCGTTTTGGAGAATTTGGTTCCGGTTTTGATTGCCCTGGTTTTTGCGGCGCTGTGTGCGACACCAACAGCAGAGTATTTCGCAGATCGGATGATTTCGAATCAGGCTGAGAAAGTGGAGCAGGAAAATGAAGATCTGTCGGGAAATATTAAAAACGCGCTCCCGACAAGCGAAATAGCTGCGTATGAATCAACGGGAGTAACTGTTGATACGGATTTGTCCATTGAGTGGAACTGGAAAATCATGACGGGGATGATTCTTGGTATTTTAGATCTTTTCCTTTTGATATTAATTCTGCAAGTCGGCAAAATAACTAGAGAAAGCCCGGCATCTATATTGCTGGACAGAAAGTAGGTGTTCATGAAGAAAAAAGAATGATAATGATCGTAGCGATGGTTCTGGTGCTGGTATGGCGGGAAGACGTTTTTGCAGTGGAATCTGGAACGACACAGGTTTCGCTACAGGCAGACTGGCTCCAAGAGGGAGATTACCAGTATAGCGTGGAAGAAGATGAAACTGTAACTTTACGAAACTATATCGGGACGGAAAGCGTGATTGTCACACCGAAAGAAGTAGGTGGGAAAGAAGTGACGAGAATCGGAGATTCCTGCTTTTTGAGAAAAACGGATCTTCGGGCAGTGCAGATATCCGAAGGCATTGTTGAAATCGGGGAATCTGCCTTTGCGGAAGATGGTCAGTACAGTGATACAACTGCTGGGTTTATCAGCATTGTAATGCCAAAAACACTAAAAAAGGTAGGAAAAAGCGCATTTCAGGGAACTAGAATCACACAGATTTATTTTTATGATGGTTTAGAGAGCATTGGTGATAATGCCTTTATGTATTGCTCTTCTTTGTCAAAAATACGGATTCCAGATAGCGTGGAGAAAGTAGGACAATTTTTATTTTTGGGAGCTGGAAAACCCTATGAAGAAAGTCAAGATAGTGCGATGAAGATTTTTGGCGGAAAAATAGCGGAAGAACTTGCAAAAGATAATCAAAGAGCCGAATATGGTGGTGAAGAAATGCAGGAAATTTCGATCCAGTATTGGCTTGAGAAGAAGGGGAATGAAACGAAAGAAGAGGTTATAGGACAAAAATATTTTGATAAAAATGATACAGGCTTTGAAAAAGTATTTTTTAAGGCTCCTTCGAGTGGAGAAAAGCAAAGTGGGAAAATAGTCTGGATGGACATATTTCTTGGGGTGTGTATGGTTGGACTAATAGGAATCAGTGTTTGCTTAAAGGATTAAAAATATTATATTTGTGAACAATGAAGAAAATAATAGAGAATAATAAATGTTTATATTTTTTAAAAGAGTTACTCAAATATAAAAAAGAAATAGGTATTTTGAGTATAAGCACTATTGTTTCTACAGTAACTGTATTTCTGCAACCATTATTGATAAAACAGATCACAGACATCGGAATACTCGAAAAAAATATGCCCCAAATTGTTAATGGAGTAGCCGGTTTATTTGTTTGTGTGCTGGTATATTTAATGATTGAAGTTGTGCAGGCAAAAACTTTTGCAGAAATACATAATTCATTCTATAAGAACTTGTATTGCAATGTATTTCGAAAATTATTGCATTTAAAAAACATTATTTTCAAATGAAAAATAGTATGGAAATAGTGCAAATGTTACAATGCGATGTATCTCAGGTTGCGTCTATGACAGATAGATATGTAGTGATGAGCTTTTCGTATGTTTTTCGTGTAATTAGTGGACTTGCTGGACTTATGCTGTTGAGTCCTGAACTGTTTATGTTACAAGACCGGTAAATAGTTTAATTGATCTGCGTATGCATTTTGCAAGTGTCAAACCGTCCGCTGAACGACTTTATACATTTTTGAATATGGAAGAGGAACGAAGTGGAAGTAAAAGAGTGGAAAAAGAGATTTCGCCAATATTAGAATTTAAAAATGTGAGATTTCAGTATACAAAGGATAGGGAAGTGTTAAAGAAAGTATCTTTTAAACTTGAGCCGGGAGAAAAAGTGGCTATTATTGGAAAAAATGGAAGTGGAAAATCAACAATTTTGGAATTACTATTACGATTTTATGAACCGGAAGAAGGAGAAATTTTATGTAATGGTGAAAATATAAAAGTGCTAAAATTATCAGAATACCGAAGCCTTTTTTCTGTTGTGAGTCAGAAATCAGCGTTGTTTTTGGGGGACATTGTGCAGAATATAGATTTGGAGGGGAAAGCAGACAGACAAAAACTGAATGAGGTACTAAGGAAAAGTGGCGTGAAAAAATACTTGCAACGTTTTCCAGAAAAAGAAAAACACAAATAGGAGATGATGGAGCATTTCTTTCAGGAGGAGAAAGACAAAAGCTTGTGGTTGCACGGGCACTATTGAAAGATGCGCCGGTTATGCTTTTTGATGAAGCGTCCAGTGGATTTGATGTAGAAGCCAATGAATATCTTTATAAAATTATAACAGAAGAAATGCCGGAAAAATCTGTGATTTTTATTACACATCATTATGATAAACTGGAAAAATTTGATAAAGTATATTTGGTAAAAGATGGGTTTCTTACGGAAGTGAGAACTGGAAAAATGTAGAGGCGACTAGATTATAGTAGAAAGGAACAATATGGCAGAACTGGAATTAAAAGAGGTAAGCTATTTTTACGAGAGCGGCGGAAAGAGAATTGATATTTTGGATAAAGCCAGCTATTCATTTGAGAAGGGTACTCTTTACACGATTGTTGGTCCTTCTGGATCGGGGAAAACAACGACGCTGACTTTGGCGGGTGCGCTGGAAGAACCTAAGAGCGGCTGCGTGTGCTTTGAAGGAAAAGATATCCGGGAAATTGGCTATACAAGATATCGAAACAGCAAGATTGGAATTGTGTTTCAGGCGTATAATCTGCTGCCTTATCTGACCCCGCTGGAGAATGTGCTGGCGGCAATGGAAATTACGTCAAATCCGATTAAAAACAAAAAGAACGGGCGCGGGAACTTCTGACACGAATGGGAATTACAGAAGATCAGATGAACCGCAATATCAATAAACTTTCAGGAGGCGAACAGCAGCGCGTAGCGATTGCGCGTGCGATTTCGACAAATGCAGAGGTGATTCTTGCGGATGAGCCGACGGGAAATCTGGACGTTGATACGGCGGCTGGCATTGTGAAAATTTTCAAAGAGCTGGCTCATGAAGATAAGAAATGTGTAATAGCAGTTACACATTCGGAAGCATTTGCCGCGGAGGCAGATGTGGTGGTACGGCTGGAAAAGAAAAATTGCAGGATTAAACATGAGGGGGAGGGAAAGTTTTTATGAACTGGATCAAAAGAGCATTTCGCAGTATTTCTTATCATAAAAAAATACAATTCTGATGTTTTTAAGTTTCCTGATTTTATCCATCCTGATCCTGTTTGGCTTATGTATCCGCGCGGCAAGTCGGGAACGGATATGGGAGATTCGGACGAGCATCGGAGGAAGCGTGCTTGTATCGAATGAGCGTCAGATATACAGTGAAGAGCCGCGCGGTGTGAATTCGATTTCACATCAAAAATATTTGGAACTCTGCGCTGATGAAAGAATTCGGTTTGGCAGCTGTAATACGGTGACAGCTGCTCTGGCGGATAACTTTACAGCTGAAATTATGGACGGACAGGAAGAAAATGGAACAGAAAATATTTATGTGGAGGGATCATCTGATCCTGTCGAGTATTTTAGTTCTGTTTCTTCTGTAGTTACACTGATTTCGGGACATGTACCGCAGAATGCAGAAGAAGCGGTAGTCAGTGATGGGATTGCGGAACGGAATGGACTGGGAATAGGAGATACCATAGCTGTTCTTTCACCATACACAAAGGAGCGGTATACATTTAAAATCAGTGGTATTTACAGTACGAACGAGGCAGCTTACAGTGGAAATGTGGTATATAATAACCCAGCAAATGCTATCTATACCCTGGATACACCAGTTTATGAGATGAATGAAAATGATAATGTAAAAGAAATTACATTGCAGTTGAAGGACCCGGAAGAAGGAAGAGCGTTTGCTGAAGATGCGAAAAAAATGCCGGAATATATCAAAGAAGAATATGATATGGACTATACGGTAAATGTTTCAGCTTATAAAGCGGTGGCCGACAGCCTGAAGAGCCTGGCAGGGATTTCGAATCTCATGGTGATAGTTTCCGTAATCCTTGGAACTATCACATTAAGTTTTTTGATTCTTATGAATTTGCGGGATCGCATGTTTGAGATTGGCATTCTTCTTTCTGTTGGAGAAACAAAGATGCGGATTATGCTGCAGATGTTGATGGAATCTTTTTGCCCGGTATTGCTGGCAATTACAGCGGGGGTAATTTTTTCTTATCCTTTGGCGAATGTGATAAAAATAGCTGTAGATCTTTCGAACGGTGTGCAGGCTGCAATTAAGACACAGCAGATTATAATATTGTATCTTTGTGGAATGGGGGTTGTGCTGGCTTCTTCTATGGTTATGGTATACCAGATTGTACGATATCAGCCGAAAAAGATTTTGATGATGGAGTAAAAAAGAAATAGTCAGATAAAATACTGAATATGCAGAATTGACCGTATTTTTCTAAAAATAAGAAAATTCGAAAAAAGGTGTTGACTTTTGCTTTCGGGGGTGTTATTATAACTAAGCTGTCAGCGAGAGCTACAGTGAATGAGTTCTTTTGAAACAGAAAAACCTAGTTCGGAGCCGGGTGGCTGCCGCGGGTTGCAAAACTACTTCAAAAAAACTTGAAAAAAGTTCTTGACAAAAGCAAATGAGTTTGATAGAATAAACGAGTTGCTGATCGAGAGAACGGCAGAGAACAAAACGTTCTCAGGAAGTTCGAAAGAGCTTCAAAAAAATAAATTAAAAAAGTTCTTGACAAATGAAAAGCTCTGTGATAAAATAAACGAGCTGATCCGAGTCGGAACGGCAGAGATCCTTGATAATTAAACAGTGAAACACATCCTCGAAAGTTCTGAATAAGTAATTCAAAACGATCGAAAGATCCTTTAAAACAGTAAAAGGGATAAATTAG
>ENA-OQOA01000019-OQOA01000019.1-human-gut-metagenome-genome-assembly--contig:-NODE-19-length-93831-cov-7.223822_pt1 | contig 93831 bp, 80 predicted proteins | sample MGYA00242633_ERZ504888 | MGnify/ENA primary metagenome ERZ504888 (study PRJEB26092, sample SAMD00036372) | human gut metagenome | host: Homo sapiens | study: EMG produced TPA metagenomics assembly of...
AAGTACATCTCGATGCTGGAGAGGGGACAAAGGGAGCTCAAGCCCATAAGGAGGGCCTACGAGGCATGGGTCGAGGCCGGGCTTCCGCTCGATTGGGACAGGCAGGCCTTCGAGGCCGAGCGCAAAATGGATTCTAAAAAACACCTTGCCAAATAGGAGCGTCAGGACGCAAAGAGGCTCCGCAGCGCGAAGCGCGATGCGGAGCCTCTTTGCATGTCCGAGGACGTTCCGGAGAGAAACCCCCGTCACGCCCCCGGATTCCCGGTGGGAGTTCTAGACCTTGTCGGCCTTAGTACATACCGCCGCCCTGCTGACCGGCAGTGGCAGCAGCGATAGCGTCCTCAAGCTGAGTGTTTTTGGGCACATCGGAGACGGTAGCCTCGGTGATGAGGATCAGGCTGGCGACAGAAGCAGCGTTCTGCAGGGTGACGCGGCTGACCTTGACGGGGTCGAGGACGCCCATCTCGATCATGTCGCCCCACTCGCCGTTGGCAGAGTTGAGACCCTGGCCGGCGGGCAGCTCGGCAACCTTGTCGACCACGACAGCGCCCTCAAAGCCAGCGTTCTTGGCGATAGTAGCGACCGGAGCGGTCAGAGCCTTCTTGACGATATCGACGCCGATCTTCTCCTCGGGGTCGTCGATCTCGACAGCATCGAGCGCAGGAGCAGCGTCCATGAAGGCGACGCCGCCACCGGCGACAATGCCCTCCTCGACAGCAGCGCGGGTAGCCTGCAGGGCATCCTCGACGCGGTGCTTGATTTCCTTGAGCTCGGACTCGGTAGCAGCGCCGACCTTGATGACGGCAACGCCACCGGAGAGCTTGGCCAGGCGCTCCTGGAGCTTCTCACGGTCGAAGTCAGAGGTGGTGTTCTCCATCTCGCCCTTAATCTGAGCGATGCGGGCGTCGATGGCCTCCTTGGAGCCAGCGCCGCCGACGACGACGGTGTTGTCCTTGGAGATGGTGACGGACTTAGCGGTACCGAGCATATCGGCGGTGATGTCAGCGACCTTCACGCCCAGCTCGTCCAGAGCGGCCTGGCCACCGGTGAGGACGGCGATGTCCTCGAGGATGCGCTTGCGGCGATCGCCGTAGCCCGGGGCCTTGACGGCGCAGACGTTGAGGGCGCCACGGATCTTGTTGAGGACCAGGGTCGGCAGAGCCTCGCCGTCGATGTCCTCAGCGATGATGAGCAGGCCACGGCCGGCGCGCTGGACAGCCTCGAGAACAGGCATGATGTCCTGAACGCTGGAGATCTTCTGGTCGGTGATGAGGATGTACGGATCCTTCATCACGGCCTCCATGCGGTCGTTGTCCGTGACGAAATAAGCGGAGACATAGCCCTTGTCGAACTGCATGCCCTCGACGGTGTCGATGGTGATGTCGAACGTCTGGGAATCCTCGACGGTGATGACGCCGTCCTTGCCCACGACCTCCATGGCCTCGGCGATCTTCTCGCCGACCTCGGGGTCACCAGCGGAGATGGTGCCGACGGAAGCGATCTGCTCCTTGGTCTCGACCGGCTTGGCCTGCTTCTTCATCTCGGCGACGGCGGCGTTTACGGCCTTGTCGATGCCGCGACGGATGGCCAGCGGGTTGGCGCCGGCGGCGACGTTGCGCAGACCGTCGTTGACGATAGCCTGAGCGAGCAGGGTTGCGGTGGTGGTGCCGTCACCCACGGTGTCGTTGGTCTTGGTGGCGACCTCCTTCACCAGCTGAGCGCCCATGTTCTCGATGTTGTCCTCGAGCTCGATCTCCTTAGCGACGGAAACGCCGTCGTTGGTGATGGTCGGAGCACCGAACGTGCGCTGCAGAGCGACATAGCGGCCCTTGGGGCCCATGGTGACGGTAACGGCGTCGGCCAGAGTGTTGACGCCCTTGGCGAGCTTAGCGCGGGCATCGGTGTTGAACGTAATGTTCTTTGCCATGGTGAGTAATCCTCCAAAAGAAATGTGACTCGCGTCGCCGCTTCCGAGTCCTATGCGGCGACCGCGTTCAAAGACGAATCAGAGATTCTGACGAGACTAGGCCTCGACGACGGCGTAGATGTCGTCGGCGCGCATCAGCAGATACTTCTCGCCGTCGACCTTGACCTCGTTGCCACCGAACTTACCGTAAATGACAACGTCGCCGACCTGAACGTCCATGGGGATGCGCTCGCCCTTGTCGTTGACCTTACCGGCACCCACGGCAACGATGGTGCCGCGCTGCGGCTTCTCCTGAGCGTTGCTGGCGATGTACAGACCAGAAGCGGTCTTCTGCTCGGCCTCGTCGGGCTTGACCAGGACGCGATCTGCAAGCGGCTTCAAAGACGACATGCTTGTTTCCTCCTTTGTGGGCCGCGCGGTCATGCCGCGCGGGTTAACCCTTTTTGTTTGCGTACGCGTTGAATGGTACCCACGAATGGCGGGTTATACAACACAGAGTCAAAAAATCTTATTTTTTGGCACTTAGATTTTCTGAATGCCGGGGGATAACTTGTGCGCGGCTCCCGTGTGGCGCCGGAGGGGCGGGATATAAGGTTTCCTGCTCGGGCAGTCCTGCTCGCACGAAGGCCACATTAAGTGGCCTTCGGCTCGTGCGGAACTCGCGATAAACCTTATATCCCGCCCCTCCGGCGCCACACGGGAGCTGAGTCAACGTTATCGGGCCCGGCATTCAGAAAAGTCAGTGCAGCAAAATGGCGATGCGGATAGGGTTAGCGCTCGTAGATTACGTTACCTGCCAGGTAGGTGGCCTGAACCTTGGTAGCCTGGAGCTCTTGGGGGTCGATGGTGAGCGGGTTTTGGTCCAGGACTACCAGGTCGGCGTATTTGCCGGGCTCTAGGCTGCCGAGGTTTTGCTCGTCGCCCGCTGCGTACGCGCTGCCCAGGGTGTAGTTGCGCAGAGCCGTTGCTGCATCGATGCGCTCGCTCGGCAACCAGCCGCCCTCGGGCCAGTGGCTTTTGGGGTCCTGGCGCGTGATAGCCGTGTAGAGCACGTTCATGCTGGTAACGGGCGTGATAGGGCTGTCGGTACCGAAGGCTTGGCGAATGCCGCGCTGCTTATAGGTTGCGAACGGCCACATGATGCGGCTGCGCTCCAGGCCCAGATCGCGCTCCGGTCCACCCGGATCGAGCGTAATATGGCAGGGCTGGCTCGAGGCGACCACGTTGAGCTTGCGCAGGCGGTCGATGTCCTCGGGCAGAAGGTTCTCTAGGTGCTCGAGCGTGTTATGGCCGTGCTGGGGCAGGCCGTACAGGTCGGCCGCTTCCTCGAAGATATCCAGCGCGGCATGAATCGCACCGTCACCAATAACGTGGATGCGTACGGTATGACCGCGCTCCGCGGCCGCCAGAACCAGTTTGCGCATGCGCTCAGCCGGGACCGTCAGACGGCCCCGGTCGCCCGGGAAGCGCGGATTGGTATAGGGCTCGGTGAGATATGCCGTGTGTTCGCTCGACACGCCATCGAAGAACTGCTTAAAACCTGGCGCCGAAAGCAGCGCGTTGTTCGCGTAACGTACCTGGAGCTCTTCTAGACGCGACTGGTCATCCAGCAGCGTGGGGAACAGATGGGCACGAATGCCCAGCTTGCCGGTCGTCTGCAGCTTGTCGTAGACATCGTCGCGGATAAAATCACAGCCCAGCATGGGCATGAGCGACATATCGCAGATCGAGGTGATGCCCTGCTCGGCCATGCGCCTCATTTGATCGGCGTAAGCGCTTGCGATGCGATCTTCGCCCAGCCACTCAAGACAGCGCGGCAACAGCTGCATGGCAGCCGCTTCGTGAGCAATGCCCGTGAGCTCGCCGTTTGCGTCCTTGTCGTAGCTGCCGCCCGCCGGCGGCTCGCTGTCGCGCGTGACGCCGAGCGCCTCGAGTGCGCGGCTGTTGAGCCACAGCGTGTGGCCGTCGCCCGAATACATAACGCAGGGACGATCGGGGAATGCCGCATCGAGCGACGCCTTGGTAGGATGCTCGGGCGGGTCCCAACGGTAGTCGCGCCAGCCCTGCGTCACAACCCAAGCGTCGTCGGGCAGGTCCTGGGAAAACTCGAGCGCGTGCTGTACCAGCGCCGCCTCGGACGTGCCCATATCCATGAGCATGTACGGCGAGGAACCGACCGAGGTATGGAAGAAGTGCAGATGAGCGTCATGGAAACCGGGGCAGACAAACTGCTCGCCGTAGTCGAGAACCGGCGTGGCGGCGGGAGCGGCGGCGATCACGTCATCGGGCTTGCCGACTGCGACGATACGGTCACCTGCGATGGCAATCGCCAGCTCACGAGCAGTATCGATGCCGTCTTGCGCGGTAAAGACGTTCTTGGAGCGGATAATCCGATCGATATGTTGCATGGGCATCCCCATCTCTGGCAGGAAATTCAACACCCCCGAGTGTACTCCCCCGTCTCGGTTACAAAATGCCAAGCGGCAAACGGCAGCTTTGCCAGCCCTAGCGGCAGGTGGCATACTGGAGAGAGCCTGTACGATTTTGCGATCAACCCAGCAAGGAGCAAATCGATCATGACGAAGACCAAGGCACAGCAGATTATGGCGGCGACCGAGGCTCGCGCGGCAGACGACGTCACCGCGGCCATCCGAGATATCGCCGCCGAGTTTGAGCCCTATATCATCAAGCAGCGCCGGCACTTCCATAAGCATCCGGAGCTGAGCCTCGCCGAAGAGCGCACAACCTCCGACATCGCCAACCAGCTCGACGCCATGAATATCCCCTATGAGCGCCCCCTTAAGACGGGCCTGGTGGCGACCCTCCGCGGCACCGCACCCGACGCCTACCGCGAGGACGGCACGCCGCGCCGCCGCATCCTGCTGCGCGCGGATATTGACGCCCTGCCCGTCACCGAGCAGACCGGCGAGGAATTCGCCAGCGTCAACGAGGGCTGCATGCACGCCTGCGGCCACGACTGCCACATCGCCATGATGCTCGGCACGCTGCAGATCCTGCGCCATATGACCGACGACATCCACGGCGAGGTCCGCATCGTCTTCCAGCCCAGTGAGGAAAACGGCCAGGGCGCCAAACTCATGATCGGCACGGGCGTGCTCGACGGCGTCGATGGCGCTTACGCCGCGCACATCTGGAGCGAGGTCGACGCCGGCACCGTAAGCTGCGAGCCCGGCCCGCGCATGGCCAATACCGACTGGTTCCGCATCGATGTCCGCGGCACCTCGTGCCACGGCGCCATGCCCCAGCGCGGCCACGACGCCGTCATGGTTGCCGCCGAGATCGTCAATGCCCTGCAGACCATCGTCTCGCGCGAAATCAGCCCCTACGAGCCGGCCGTCATCACCGTCGGCGAGCTGCATGGCGGCACCGCGCGCAACGTTATCGCCGGCACGGCCTACCTCGCCGGCACGGTGCGCACCTACGGCGATTCGACCCACGAGGAAATGCCGGAGCTTATGCGCCGCATCGTGGAGCATACTGCGGCCGCCTTGGGCGCCGAGGCAGAGCTCACCGACTACACCATCGCCAACTACAAGGTCGAAAACGACGCGGGCTCGAGCGAGCGCTGCCGTCAGGCTGTAATTAAGTGTCTGGGCCCCGCCGGCCAAGGCCATTATCGTGGCACGCTTTCGGGCGAGGATTTTTCGGAGTACCTGCGCCGCGTACCGGGCGTGCTCGCCTTTGTAGGTACGCGCAACCCCAAGATTGGCGCCACGTACGCCCAACATTCCTGCTTTTACAAGATCGACGAGAGCGTGCTGGCCAAGGGCTCCATGGTGGCAGCCCAGTATGCTATCGACTTTTTGGCCGAGCCCACGCAAGAGGAGCTCGACGGCCCCGCGATTACCGCGGTCGCCGAAACCAACCCCGACTTGGCCGCCAAGCTGCGCTCTGCCAAGGCCACGGCCGCTGAGGCGCGCGACGCCATGCACGATGCTCGCACCGCCCGCCATGCTGCAATCAAGGGCATCCACGATGCGCGGGCTGCCGCTCGCCACGAGGAAAAGCGCGACGAGTAGCCGTCACGCCCATCCATAACAGCCTGGCTAAAGCAAAGCGGGGGCGGACGTTATCTCAACGTTCGCCCCCGCTTATGTGTCGACCGTTTTTCTAGCGCGTCCTCCGTCACGCCAGGTAAGAGCGAAGGATGGTGAGCCAGCGTGGGGGTTCGAGGTGGATGATATCGTCGGGAACTCCGGCGGGCGCATAGCCGCCAAAGAGCAGACCGGCATCTGCCGGATTGATGAGGCGCACGATCCATACGACGACGACCAGCACGCACAACACGGTGACCGCAATGTCGATACCACGCTTTAGCTTGCTCGATGCCACCTCCTCGCGCACGAACGCGAGCACAAACGCAATCGGCACCACCCAAAACAGCGGATGGTAGGCAAAGGCAGCCGCATAATCGAGGCGCAGCGCCGCCAGCCACGCCCTCGTCATGCCGCATCCCGGACAAGGAATGCCCGTCATCAATCGAAAAATGCAGCCAATGTCGAGCAGGTAGAGCGCGAGCCAGGCGACAAAGAGCGCGCCGGTGCAAAAAAGGGCGCGGCGAAGGAGCTCTGCCGTGCCCCTATGTCCCTGGGAGCTGTTCACGCCGCCCTTATTGTTAGGCACGAGCGCCAAGGCGAGTGTTGTAAGCCGTTGCCATGGCATTGGTATTATTGATGACGATGTTCATAGCGAAGATGGGACCAAGGCCGCACAGGAGCGCGCCGAAGATCTGCCACAGAAGAACGGTGGTGCCGTTTTCCTGGAACACCAGGCCGTAGCGAGGAGCGTTGGCCTGCAGGCGGTTGCCAATCTTGTAATACCAGTAGTACGCGTAGAAGCCGCAGGTCACAAACGATAGAAGGATGAATTCCGCCAGACCCGGCGTGTAATCGCCGTCATCCTGACACAACGTGTTGACGTCGCGTGCCAAGCAATACAGGAAGTAGAACGAATAGATACCGCAGGTCACAAGAGAGAGCAGCAGCCAGCCGATCAGGCTGCGGTCAGCCTTAATGGGGCCATAGCCCATCGGAGCGGATGCGGACTGTTGGGCGTATTGACCGGTGTACTGCTGCTGAGGCTGGGGCGCGGGCTGAATAGCCTGGGCCGGAGCGGGCTGGGGCTGCGGGGCCGCAGCGGCAGAAGCGGCACCAACGGCGGATCCGCAAACAGGGCAGAATTTGGCATCATCCGAAATGGGAGAACCACAAGTGGGACAGAACATGAGCCTCTCCTTTTCCTAAGGCGTCGCACGCCTTCAAACCTTACACGTCTACGTTCTCAACAATAGCCGCGACGTTGTTGCGCAACATTGACCAATTTCCGAGAAATTTTGCTGCAACCGTTTTCCCAGGCATTTTCTTGCTTTCGCAGTAGAAAAAGGCACCCCGGGCTCAGTTGCCCAGGGCGCCTCGACCGGCTATTCGGTTTGATTGTTTTCGGCAGCAGGATTATCGCCCGGCTCATCCGCCGGCGTGGCAACGGCATCCCAATCGGGCTCCGCAGGCGTCGCCTCGGACGCCGGTGCGGGGACAGGAGCAGGTGCCGGGGCAGGAGCAGGCGCGGGTGCCGGGGCAGGTGCAGGCGCGGGTGCCGGGGCAGGCGCAGCACCAGTGGCTGCCGTGGGATTGAATCCCGCAGGAGCAGGCTTCTTCTCACCCGGGAGCACAAAAGTCAAAACGTCGTCCTTGTCCTCATCGGCCCATTCGCTTGCATAACGTGCAGCCCAATAGCCAACGGCACGGTGCTTGAGCATCTTGCCAAAGACCGTAAGGAACACCGTGACGAATGCAATCAGCACCAGGAACAATACGAGCGTGACACCACCGGCGGTAACAATCGCCTCGATACCCGTGGGGCGATAGTAATAGCCGTACGCGCCAATTCCGGCGATGGCACCAAAGACAGCTGTCAAGATCCACGTAATGGCGTTGGAAACCAGGCCCGTCAAAAACTCGGGAAGGAACGAAGCACAGAACAGCTTGGTCTTGTTGTGCTTAAAGGCCGCCCAAACCTTATCGAGCGAAAACGCGCTCTCGACGCGACCGGTCACCGCAAAGTGCATCACGGCGATGTCGGCGAACATCTTAAAGAAGACACCCAGAATCGCCGAGGCAATCAGAGCCAGGACAAGCAGGCCGAGCGAACCGAACAGCGCTGCCTCGAGTGCATAGGAGCCGTAATAAGAATACGAGCCCGCGGCGCCAATTACCACGCCCTCCACCAGCGAAAGCACTACACCGATAACGGGAATGGCAGCGATAACCTCGAGCACCACCGAGATGACGCTCGAAAAGACTCCGAGACCAAACGACGTGGAGCGCATGAGTGGACGGTCCATGCCGTCATCGACCTTGAGCGAAAGATCACGTCCCCACTCAATACCAAAGCCGGAACCGCACACGCTCGCAATGCAAGCTGCCAAAAAGCCGATGGCAGCCGCAATGCCGCCAATAACGGGAATAAACAACACGAGCACCGACACAACGCAAATCAGCGCCGGCAAAAACGCGATTTGGCATACACGCTGAAGCACGCCCGGAGTCTTTGTCATATCTTGGAACGCCTGAGCCGTGCAGCCCTTTGGCGCATTCGCCACGGGCGGTTGCGGAACAAACTGCTGAGGCTGAGGCTGACCCTGAGGGGCGGAGGCTGCAGCGCCGGCATTGGGGGCACCGCACACGCCGCAGAACTTGTCGTTATCGCCCATGGGGGCGCCACACTGCGAGCAGAACATCGAAATCATCCCTTCGTATCTTGAGCGAGTCACCTGGATCGCAAACGATGTCTTTGGCATCATTATCACCCAATGTGAGTTCAAATACTCAAAGATGACCGATTTGCAAGGTACACGGCGCCAGCAGGCGGTTCGTTGAATGCGTTCGCGCTAGTTCGTACCGCGGAAACCCTTGCCGACGATCTCGGAACTGTCGACAATCGTGATAAAGGCACCCGGATCGACTTCGCGCGCATAGCGGCGCAGCTGCACGGCCTCGCGACGGCTCAGCACGCTCATGATCACCGTCACGCACTTGCCCGAGAAGGCACCGTAGCCGCGACTGATGGTCGCCGTACGGTTGAGATGCTTGACGATAAACTCCTCGACCTTAAGGGGCTCGGAACAAATGACCGTGCAGACCTTACGAAGGTGAATGCTCTCGATGGCCTTGTCGACCACGAGCGTCTTGGCAAACAGGCCGAGCACGCAATACAGGCCGACACGCGGACCATACAAAAAGGCCGCGATGGCCACGATGCCGATATCAACCAACAGCAGCGCGCGGCCAATCTCGAGCGTGGTGCGGCGCTTGAGGATCATGGCGAGGATGTCTGTGCCGCCCGTCGAGGCGCCAATATCAAAGACGATGGCGCTGCCGAGCGCCGGCAGTATCACGGCAAAGCACAGGTCGAGCCACATATCGCCCGTCATCGAAACATCAGTCGGAATAAAGAGCTCAAAAAACGAAACATAGGCGGACAGCGCAAACGAGGCGAAGACGCTCCACAGGATTGCCTTGCGCTCCAAAAAGATAAAGCCCAAAACGACGAGAACCGCGTTGATAATCCACATAAAGACGCCGACGGGCAGGGTCGGGAACAGCGTGGACAGAATGACCGACACGCCCGAGGTGCCGCCAAAAGCAAAGTGATTAGGGGTTTTAAACGCAACGATGGCAAAGGCCGTAAGAATCAGGCCCAGATTGAGCTCGGCGAAAAAGCGCGGGAAGCCCGGCTCCTGGCTGCGCTTTTGGCCGGCACGCTCGCCGCGCTCAATATCGGTGCGATCAACCACGCGCTCCATCGGCACCACGGGAGGACGATGCACCTCCTCGGCAGCTCGCGATGCCGCCTCTGCCGCGGCAGCCTCAATTGCCCATGCCTGGCTTTCTGTTTCGTGCTCGTCAGCCATTACGGCAACCCCTCGTTAACAATTTGGAAACAATGCGCCCATTAGGGTAACGCGGAACGCGACGATTGCAACCCCTAGTTAGACGAGCGGTATGCCTACATCGGGGGCATACAAATAACGGCCGGCCGCACATACATCCGTGCGACCGGCCGTTTGACGTTTTCGCAGATAAAACCTGCCAAAATAAACCTGTCCCTTTTTGGCAGGTTACCTTTTTGGTAGGCTACTCGTGCTGGTTGGTGCGGTGCTCGTACTCCTCGGGGGTGATGACATCCTCGATGCGCAGGTTGACGCCCGCCACCTCAAGGCCGGTCATCGCAGCCAGACGCTCGGTCACGCGTGCCTTAACGTCGTCGAAAATCGCGGGCGCGTAGGCGCCGTACTCGATAATGACGGAAATGTTGACGACCACGCGGTTGTCATCGGTGACCTCGACCGTCACGCCCTTGGTCAGATTCTCGGCACCAAACTGCTCCTGCACAAAGTGCATGAGGTTGCCCTTCATGCCCAGAACGTGCGGCACCTCGCGGGTGGCCATGGCGACGATCTTCTCAATCACGCCGTTGGAATAGGTCAGCGAGTCCTCGGACTCGTCCGCCTCCTCGTCATCCTCGTCCGCCTCGTCTTCGGACTCTGCCTCGACGAGCGCCTCGTCCTCGAGCGTTACGTCCTCCGCCTCGGCGGCGACGGCCCCGTTCGTCTCGAGCTCGGTATCGGCCACATCGACCTTCGTGTTAAAAGCCATGGTTCCTCCTTATGCCTGCCACGGATGCGACAGTCGAATACATATTAGCGGCCGCTAAACAGACGGCCGAAGAAGTTAACGATACCGTTCTCGCCGTCGCGAATCTGGCCGATCACGGCGCCGATCAGCACAAAGAATGCGATGACGAGCGTGTCCCACAGGCCCAACGTAAGTACCAGCACGGCGAGGATAAAGCCTGCCACGGCGCCGAGCGTAGTGTTGGGGTGGCGCACGGCGTAGCTCCAGATAGCAGCGCCCGTGCCCTTGATGAGACCCATGGCTTCGTCAAAGTCGTTGGCGGCACTGTCGTGCTGCTCGCCGGCCTCGGGCTTGGTGTCGGCGGACTCGCCTGCCGGCATAGCGTTCTGATCGATCGTCAGGCGCGGCGTGCGGGCGGTCTTGTCTTGGTTGGTATCACTCACCGGAAACCTCCACGGTCTGGACGGTAGTCTTGGACGGCAAAAAACGGACGCGCGCGGTCGTACCCGGCGTGCCGAGCATGGTGTCACAGGCCACCTCGATGCGCTGCTGCATCGAGGTGGCAAGAGCGGCAACGTCCTTATCATCGAGCGCGATGGCCTCGACCTTAAAACGAACGTGCGACTCGTCGGAGCCTTGAACGCGCGCCTCGATATGTTCAACCATCACGCGATCATCGCACTCCGCCGCGGCACGGGCGCACGAGGAGAGAGCCGCGAGCGTGACCTCGATATTGCGCTCCCCTGCCGGATGCACGCAGGACGGCTCGCGGCGAGCAAACATCAGGCGGAAGAAGACCGCCAGCACGCCAAGCGCCACGACACCGCCGCACACTGTAACGACAATGCGCGGCATGGGGTCACGCATCAGCAGCATAAAGCGGTAGGTATATGGCCCCCAAAACTGGCAGACCAACGTGCCCAGCGCCACGACGGCGGCGGCAAGATATACGATCGCTAGGGCTCGTTTGAGCACGCGCATGCGGCGCTCCCTTCAAATCTCGATCCACAGAATGGAAAACAATTCGCATCATTATAAAAGAGCCGGGTCCGGTGCTGTACGCACGCGGATCCGGCTCATCTATTCCACGAGGCTTGCATGCTCGTTTCATTATGCCCAGATATGCGCGGCTTAACCCGCGCGGGCGCTACTCCTCCTCGAGGGCAGCGATGACCTCGTCGGTCATATCCATGGTGCTGTAGACGTCCTGGACGTCGTCGAGCTCCTCGAGACGGTCGATGAGGCGCTGAACCTTCTTGGCGTCGGTACCGGAGACCTCGGTCGGGGTGGTCGGAACCATGGTGGTCTCGGAGCCCTTGACCTGGATGCCCTGCTCCTCGAGTGCCTTGGAGACAGCCATGACGTCGTTGGCAGCGGTCCAGACGATCCACTCCTCGCCGGCGTCCTCGTAGTCCTCGCCACCGGCCTCGGCGATTGCCATCATGAACTCATCCTCGTCACCGGCAGCACCGTTGGCGATCATGGTCTCCTTCTTGGCGTTCTCGTCCAGGACCTCCTTGGCAACGACGATCTGGCCCTTGCGCTCAAACTGGAAGGCGACGGAACCGGAGGTGCCCAGGTTGCCACCAGCGTGGGAGAAGGCGGAACGGACATCGGCGGCGGTGCGGTTGCGGTTGTCGGTCAGGCAGTCGACGTAGACGGCAACGCCGGCGGGACCGTAGCCCTCGTACACGATGTTCTCGTAGACGGCGGCATCGGCACCCGAACCAAAGGCCTTATCGATAGCGGACTTGATCTTGTCCTTAGGCATGGACTGAGCCTTGGCCTTGGCAACGGCAGCGGCGAGGCTGGCGTTGTTCTCGGGCAGCGGGTCACCGCCGAGACGGGCAGCAACGGTGATGTTGCGGCTGAGCTTGGAGAAGAGGGCGGAACGCTTGGCGTCCTGCGCGCCCTTACGATGCTTGGTTGTGGCCCACTTAGAGTGTCCGGACATACGTGTCTCCTATCGGTTTCGACCTAAAGCCCAGCGTGAATGCTCGGGCAATATAAACAAACGTCGTTATGATATACCTACCGGCCTGCAAGATAAACCCCAAAATGAAGGCGTCGTGATGATGCCACCCTTTGGTGCAAAGTAACCTGACCCCAATGTACCAAATTAGGACCAGAGGAGGTCGCTGCGGGTGATCGTGGCACCGATGGCAAAAGGCATGCAGGCGATAACCGGATACAGGTAGCGCATGTAGGTCGAGCCGTTGCAGGGACCGATCAGACACACGGCGAGCACGCCCAGCAGCGGCACCCAAATGGCCAGCCCGCGCCACGAATGGCGGCGCAACAGGTAGACCACCACGGCGATCATAATCCACACGTAGGTAGCCGAGCTCATGGTGAGCGAGATAAACGGAATGCGCTGCACCGCCACGCGATACAGGTTGATCAGGTGGTCGCACCAGCGCACAACCTTGCTATCGACCGGATGGAAGTCAAAGTACTTGAGGTTATCGGGCTTCGCCATAATCTCGGCACTGCGCGCCGTGCTGTAGACCCACGCATCGCGGGCACTCGGATAAAAGTAGCCGTAGTAGTTATTGATGAGCGCCGAGATGTAGCACTCGGGATCCTTTTTGAACATCTGCGCCCAGACCTCAAAATAGGCCTTGATGTCCTCCTGCGAGGCGTACTCGTTAAAGCAATTTTTGACGGCGTCCGACTTATCCGGGTTGTAGCGGCGGCCCAGATTGTCGTACTTGAGCACACGGTCGATCACGGCACGCTCATCGTCGGTCACCAAGCCGTCGCAAGGAGCCTCCACGATAGTGCCGTCCTCCTTAACCGTAGGGTTGACACCCGAGTTGAGGCCGTCGTGCTTTTGGACGAAACGAGCCGTCTGCTGGAACGGAATCGAGAGGATTTCGCGCTTGGAACCAGGCGTGATGTCGTGCGCCGGCATAAAGACCTTGGTGAAGTACATATTAGAGGCAAGGCAGAGTCCAAGCACCGCAAGAACTCCCACCCAGCGGAAACGCGAGATGGCGCCCGAAGGCGCAGCACCGGCCTGCTTGACTGCACGACGAGCCACATGCGCGTCCCATGCGCAAAACGCCGCCGCGATTACGCATGCCGCCAGAGGAAACACCAGGCCGCCGTTGCGCAGAAACGTGGAACCCATGGCACCCAGAGCGAGCAGCAGCCAGTCATGGCGCGCAAAGAGCACGGGCCTCTGTTCGCCCGCACGCTCGGCATTGGCATCGCGACGGGGCAGGCCGCAGGCCACGAGCTTCACGGTCTGCACCAACAGCACCAAAAACGCGTCGGCAAACAGCACATCTTTGGTAAGCAGGGCCGCGTAGTTGGAGAACATGGGCATAAACACAAAGAACAGCAAGATCACGCCGCGGATCGGCAAGCTCACGCCCAGCTTGCGCAGCGACGAGATGGAATAGGCCATGCAGGCGGCCGTAATGACGAACTGAGCGCAGGTGTAGATGGCAAGTCCCGCATTGGCGCTGTTGAACAGTGAAAGCCCCAGCTGGACGCACGAACCGATGATAGCCGTGTGCACCACGGGGTGATGTCCGTTGAGCAACACGTTGGGATTGAGCAGACGCAGGTAGTCACTCGTGCCGTTGGGGTAGTTGAACCACTGGCGAATCTGCGCACCCGTATCCCCCATAAAAAGGCCGGGCAGCGAAGCGATGAGCGTGGGCGCCCAGGCGATCATAAGCACCAGAAAAGGCCCGGCAAAGGGATGGACCGAGAGCACGGCGTGAGCCACACGCCATACACGGCCAAAGTGCGCTTCGGAAAACGGAATGCGCCGAGAGCTCAGCCAATCTAGGCACTCAAAAGCCAGGTAGAAGGCAACGACCGCCAAGAGCATCCAGCCCACACCGCCTATCCAGGCGCAGATGATGCGGGCCTTGTCGCCGAGCACGATCTCGGCCGAATCGGTGAGGTCGTAGCTGCGACCAAACACCATGCAGACGGCAAAGAACAGCGACGGAAGGATCACCGAAGGACGCCAAGCATCGCCGCGGCCAAAGAACACGTAACGAAACGGCAGCGTGAGCAGGCAGGCAAGCGCAAGCAGCATGACCGCGTCGGTATGGCCGGCAAACGAGAGGAGCACCTCGTAGCACACGTACAGCATGCCCGAGGCTTTGGGATCAATCGCCAAGACTGCGTTGCTCGACACCGGGGCGGGATCGATGGAAAACGCCGTGGTCGCCAACAGCGCGAGCAAAAATGCGATGAGTGTCTGCTTGGCGGGGTAGCGCTTAAACCAGACGATGCGGGCAGCGTCACGCGCAGCCGTTGTGGAGAGGTCGGAATCCTTCACAGTCCGAAAGCCTTTCTAGAAACCTATCAAACTCGGCAAAACCACCACAAAGGTGCCTGTCCCCTTTGTGGTGGTCTTGGCTAGGCGTCCAGGTAGACGCGCTGAGGCTGGTTGCGGTGTCGGGCGAATATGATGAGCGCCAGGCCTGCAATCACAAGTGGCAGACTCAGCAGCTGACCCATGGTGATGACGCCGCCCAGCAGATAGCCCAGCTGGGCATCAGGCACGCGCACAAACTCAATGAGGAAGCGGACGATGCCGTAACCCATCACAAACACACCCATAAACGTACCCTGGGGCAGCAGCGGCTTTTTGCGGCTGAGCACCTGCAAGATGCAAAAGAGCACAATGCCCTCGAGAAATGCCTCGTAGAGCTGGGAGGGATGGCGCGGCATATCGCCTGCGGTGCCGCCAAAGATCACGCCCCAGGGCAGATCGGTCGGCTTGCCCCACAGCTCGCCGTTGACAAAGTTGGCACAGCGCCCCAGGCACAGGGCCAGCGGAGCACCGATGACCGCAAGGTCTGCCAGAGTCCACGCATCGAGCTTGTACATGCGGCACACGAGCACGCCGCCGATGATGCCGCCCACCAGGCCGCCATGGAAGCTCATACCGCCCTCGTTGGTGGCAAAGATCTCGAGCGGATGTGCCCAGTAGTAGCCGTCGCCGTAAAAGATGACGTAGAACAGGCGGGCGCCGATGATAAGGCCAAAGACCACACCGACCACGACGCTCGTCAGGTCGTCGACCGTAATGTCGAAACCCCAGCGACGCTGCGTGCGATACATGACGACCGCCGTGAGCAGAGCTCCGACCACATAGGCCAAGCCGTACCAGTAGATGGTGATGGGCCCCGCCGAAATGGCGACGGGATCAAGCATATGGTAGAGGTCGTTGAGCATATCGGTCCCCCTGCTCCCTACATACAAATGCGGCCGCGGGCCTTTCGCTCGCAGCCGCATATTTGGGCGTGACGTCTATGCGGAGCACATCGCCCGCAGCTTTCGCATCTTAGAACGGCGCGTACTCGTCGTACAGGTCCTCGGCCTCGCCGGAAGCATTGACCTGCTCAACGCGGGTAACGCCAGGCACGTGCTCCTTCAGGATGCGCTCGATGCCCATAGACAGGGTCAGCGAGCTCATGGGGCAGCCGGCGCAGGCGCCCTGCAGTTCCAGCTTGACAACACCCTCGTCGTCGACACCCACATACTCCATATCGCCGCCGTCGGCCTGCAGGTTGGGGCGGATCTCCTCAAGAACCTTCTTAAGCAGCTCTTCGTTAACAGCCACAGGGGCTCCTTTCTCACAATAACGCGGGCGCGCCCGCGGACAGGGGCTATGTTACTACAGCCATGTACCCGCTCACGAGCCATCCATGCGCGTGGACACGACTTTCACGAGCAGTCAATTTGGGACGGGGCTCTTTTAGCTGCTTTTGCCGGCGCCCGGCGCTAGCACACGTTGCCGCTACTGCTGAGTTTGTTCCCCGGTGCCAATGTGGACATCGACGATGACCTGGCGGTAGCTAATGCCGCAGGAGTCGAGAATACGGCGACTGATGCGGCCGTCGTCGGTGTCGGCATACTTATTGTCCAGGTAGACAACCTCGCCCACACCTACCTGCGCCAGGATCTTGGCGCAGTCGTGGCACGGGAACAGCGTGACGTAGACTGTGGAACCCTCAAGGTCTTTGAGCGAGCCGCGGTAGTTGAGCACGGCGTTGGCCTCGGCATGGACTACGTAGTTATGCTTGTCCTGCAGCGGGTCATCGCTCGTGCCCCACGGGAAAAAGTCGTCGTTGAGTGCCGAGGGCGTACCGTTGTAGCCCACCGAAAGGATGCGGTGGTTGGTGCTGGCGATGCACGCGCCCACCTGCGTATTGGGGTCCTTGCTGCGGCGCTGCGCGGCGATGGCCACGCTCATAAAGAACTCGTCCCAGCTAATAACGTCGCGGCGCTTGCCCGACGTGGTTTGATGAAGATCGTCCGACATGGCAGACACCTCCGAAATCGCAATAGTTTGACCCATTGTAGCAGGTGAAAGGTGGAGACGTTTTTGTCCCACCGCCCCCATCGCTACGCGCGACGAGGCTTTTGGTTGATGCGGTACAGTTCGGCGAGACCCCGCAGCGTCAGTGCGTCGTCTACCGTCAGGCTGTGGCCGAGCAACGCCGCGAGCGCCTCGGCATCGTCGCCAGTGATGACGATGGGCACGCTGCCCTCGCCCGCCGCCTTGGTCGAGCGCATCTCGGCAAGCACCATGTCGAGCATGCCGTCGATGCGAGCCACCTCGCCCAGAACCACGCCCGAGCGCATGGCCTCGCGCGTGTTGCGACCGATCACATGCGTTGGTGCCGAGGGCTCGACCTGCGGCAGGCGCGCCGCAGCGGCCGAAAGCGAGCGGGCGCCAAGTGCCAGACCAGGCGCGATGACGCCGCCGACAAAGGTTCCGCGCGCATCGATGACCTCGATATTGGTCGTAGTGCCCAGGTCGATCGCGATACACGGAGAGCCGTAGACGGCACGGGCCGCCACGGCGTCGGCGATGCGGTCGGGGCCGATCTCGGCCGGGTCGTCGTAGTGCACGGGCATGCCGGTCTTGAGGCCCGGCCCCACGGTGAGCACGCGCCCCGTGCAGGTGCGGGAAAGTGCCGCCTTCCACGGGCGCTCGAGCGCCGGCACCACGCAACTCAGCACGGCCGCCGCGGGAACGAGTACACCCGGCATGCCCGCATCGATTGCCAGCGCGCCCATGACCTGCACGAGCCTCATGCGCGCCTCGTCGGCCGTGATGCTCGACGGCGTCGTGATCTCGCACGTCGCAAGCGGGCATTCCTGCGCCGCGGCCGAATCCTCGGCAAACAGGCCAAAGCGAATGAATGTGTTGCCCACATCGACCGTCAATATATATGCGCACCCATTAAGCATCGTCGGCGCTCCTTTCGTCTGCCCAGCAGTATATCGCCTACCCAAACCAGCTAAAAAGCCCGTCCCAAATTGACTACCTTGCGGCTATACTGATGCGCGGTCGTGCGCGAGCTCACGCGGCGGCCCTTGGTAACCCGACTTCCCGCGCCGTATCCGTAGCGGCGCTTGCGGGGGAAGCGGATATACGCAAAGGAGTTCTATATGAGCAATCCCTCGAACCGCACCTCGATGCGCGGTCAACTCACGCTGCGCGGCGTCGTCATCGGCGTCCTTGGCTGCGTGATTATCACGGCAAGCTCGGCCTATACCGCCCTCAAGATGGGCGCCCTCCCCTGGCCGATCATTTTCGCTGCCGTCATTTCGCTGTTCTTCCTGAAGCTCATGGGCAACGCTAGCCTCAACGAGGCCAACGTCACCCACACCATCATGTCCGCAGGCGCCATGGTCGCCGGCGGTCTGGCGTTTACCATCCCGGGCGCCTGGATGCTGGGCTATGCCGACCAGATCAGTTGGCTCGACATGTTTATCGTGGCACTCGCCGGCACCATCTTGGGCCTTCTGGCGACAGCGCTCATCCACCGTCACTTTATCGTGGACGCCGCGCTGGAGTTCCCCACCGGCAACGCCGCAGCTCAGACCCTGCGTGCCACCGAGGCCGGCGGCAAGACCGGCAAACAGCTCTTTGGCTCCATGGCCATCGCAGGCATCTACAGCGTGTTGCGCGACGCTCTGGGCGTGGTGCCCAGCATGCTGTGCACGCTCAATATCCCCGGCGTGACCTTTGGCATCTACAACTCGCCCATGTTGCTGTCCATCGGCTTTTTGGTGGGCTTCGCCCCGGTTGCCTTTTGGTTTGCCGGCGCGCTGCTGGGCAACTTTGGCATTATCGTCGGCGGTACCGCTGCCGGCCTCTTCGATGTTGTGACCGCGCAGGGTGTCGTCAAGTCCCTGGGTATGGGCCTTATGATGGGCTTTGGCGTCGCCGTCGTCCTTAAAGACATCCTGCCGCAGGTCGCAGGTATCGTCCGCGGCCTCGCCGCCGACAGCTCCAGCGACACCGACGAGCAGTCGCTCATCTCGGGCTCCCTTAAGCTCGACGTCGGCATCATCGGCCTGAGCACCGCCGCCATCGCCGTGATCGTTGCCATCGCGCTCGACCTCGGTCCCGTCCCGGCCGTCATCGTCACGCTGTTCACCTTTGTCACCACCATCATGAGCGCTCAGAGCTGCGGTCAGACGGGTATCGACCCCATGGAGATCTTTGGCCTCATCGTCATGCTCATCGTGGCAGCCTTCGCGCAGCTCACGCAGGTCAAGCTGTTCTTTATCGCCGGCATCGTTGCCGTGGCGTGCGGCCTTGCGGGTGACGTCATGAACGACTTTAAGGCCGGCGCCGTGCTGGGTACCAACCCGCGCGCACAGTGGGTCGGCCAGGCCATCGGCGGCATCGTGGGCGCCCTGGTCGCCGCAGCCGTCATGGTCGCGCTCGTCACCGCCTATGGTCCGGACGCCTTTGGCCCCGACAAGAGCTTTGTGGCCGCGCAGGCAAGCGTGGTCGCCACCATGGTCTCGGGCATCCCGAGCGTGCCGTGGTTCGCAGGCGGCTTTATCGCCGGCATCGTCATGTACTGGCTCGGCATTCCGGCCATGATGATCGGCCTGGGCGTGTACCTGCCGTTCTACATGTCGCTCACGGCCTTCCTGGGCTCCTGCATCAAGCTCGCCTACGACAAGTGGGCCGCACGCCGCGACGCCGCCGCCGGTCTTTCGGACGAGGAGAAGGCCGCCAAGGATGCTGCCTTCCAGGAGCAGGGCCTGGTCGTTGCCAGCGGCCTGCTGGGCGGCGAGTCCATCGTCGGCGTTATCCTGGCGTTTGTCTCCGTGGGCTTAAGCCTGCTGGGCTAGGCCCAACAACAACGCACCAACGCAGAGCGCGGGGTCGGAGTCAATCCGACCCCGCGCTTTTTGTATCTGCCGAAAGCCTCGGCCGCAACCGCATTTGGTGCGCTCGCGTTTGACCGCTCGTCTAAGTTCCACGTCAAGGTGACCGCACCACCCGTCACGGTGTAGAGTACATGCTGCGAACACGCCCGCGTTCCTGCGGCAATACGAGGTGAACATGGAACTCGACAAACAACAGATCAAGCGACTGCGTGAGCGTCATCACCGGCGCCACGGTATTCGCCCCGCCCACAGCGAAGCGGCTGAACAGGCAGGCCGCTTTTTGAAGCGCGCATTCAACATCCGCGAGGGTCGCGCGCCCTATCACGTGATTCGCAAGCGTTTTGTAAACGGGGCGCGCCTGACCGGCTCGCACCTGTGCATCCTCATCATCGCCATGCTGATCGCGAGCATCGGTCTCGATATCGATTCGGACATTGCCATCGTGGGCGCCATGCTTATCTGCCCGCTCATGGGATCGGTCCTTGCCATGGCATACGGTGTTGCCACGCTCGACCGCGAGATTACCGTCGAGGCCATTGCCGGCCTCGTGCTGCAGATGGCCTTTTGCCTGATCACGTCCACGCTGTACTTTAAGCTCTCGCCGCTCGGCACCACCACGGCCGCCATCATCGACAACTCGACACCCACCGTCTGGGACCTTGCCGTCGCGCTCGCGGGCGGCTTTGCGGGCGGGCTGGGCAACTCGCGCGACCAGGAACCTTCCACGCTCATCGCCGGCGTGGCCGTGGCGACCGCGCTCATGCCGCCCCTGTGCGCGGCGGGCTACGGCATCGCCATCGCAAACGGGTCGCTCTTCCTCTCGGCGCTCTACGAGTTTGGCATCAACGTGGTCTTTATCGCGCTGGCGGCAGAAGCCGTGCTGCTTCTTTTGCGCGTGCCACTCAAGCGCGACCTCAACGGCGACGGCATTGTGACCGCCGAGGAAAACGCCGAGGTCGACGAGCTGTCACGCAAAGTGCGCCGACACATCATCGTGGGCACGGTAATCTTTGCCATCCCCTGCATCGTCATGACCGCGGGTTCCATTGGCTCGGCGCAAGCCGGCGTGCAGGACGGCTACGGCATCACCGAGACCACGCGAGAGCTTGCCGCGGTGCTTCCGGGCTTTAAGGATTACACCGTCGCCGTCGAGACCTCGGCCACCGAGGGCAACGAAGATGGTCTTGTCGAGCGCGAGATTGTCGCCCACGTGACGACAAGCGAGGCGCTCGGGACACACGACCGCCACGTCGCCCGCAAACTCATTGACCTCAACGCACCCGAACTCGACCGCGTTGAGTTTGACGTGAAGTGATGTGAGTCGTGGGATGGGCGCGCGCAGGCGCAAGCCACGACGAGGCGCAGACGAGATAAGAACACGCGCAAAAAGCGGGGCACAGTACATGGCCGCGCCCCGCTCGCTGTTTTATTGCCGTAAATCAACTTTCCACATCGACATCACCGGACTCCACCGTAAACGCCGGATAGGTGCTCGCCAGATTAAAGCGAGTCACCTTGGAATCCCTAAATAGGTAGAGACAGCCCTGATCGCGTCGACGCGAAATATACGCCACGTGGACCGTACCGAATTTTTCGCCGTTTTCATTCTTTAATACCAGAATGTTGGGGTCGTCCATACGCTCGAACTGCCCATCAACGCAGTCGCCGCCTTTGCCGACCAGTTGCCATCGATGGTTATCCTCTTCATGAAAGGCCAGGGTTTCCAGACTTGTTTTGTCATCACGATAGTAACCATCAATGGCAAAGCCTTCGGAAACGCATTCCTGCATATAGGATGTTTCTCGACTTATAGCGAACTGCCCTATAGCGCCCAGGAGCACAGCTAGGCAAACCACTGCAAGGGTTATCGAAATAACACGGCGATCCATGTTAGCCCAACCGATAGTTGTTTAACGGAGCACGAAACATACCCGGAACCTCCGATATCAGGGGGAACGTCACCTACGGCCTGCCGGTAATCATATGTTTCCAACATCAAACCATATGACTACAACTCGTTGGAGATAGATTCCATAAACGGACAATGATATACGGCGAACGGCTACACTTATCAATAAACCCAGAGTTATGGAGGCCGTTTTTCGTACTGCAAGATCGCAGTTTTCGGAAGTGCGGTGAAAAATCGAGTTCTGCCGACCAGACCGACTTTTTTAGCAACAAAACCGCAGGTCACAAGAGTTCAAAAGAGCAGTGTGCTCGAAGGTTCGGAGTTTTCCCCGCACTTCCGAAATCCGAGTCCACGAAAGGCGTCGGCAAGGCCATTTACGCAACATGTATCCAGTAAAAAAGGGCCGCAGCCGGTACGGCTACCACCCTTCCGACTCATATCTAGCCCGAAGCAGGTCGGCTACTTCTTAATACCGCGTCACAGACGCTTTGCGACCGATGCCATGGCCTCCTCGCTAACCGAATCGCAGGCAGGCGAAGGGCTGCGTGCAGATGATGTTGGACGCACCGCGATCAATCAGGTCGAGTATCTCGGCCGTGAGCAGCCAGACCTCGCCCATGTTATTACATACCGAAAGCACCGTGCGGGCCTTGTCGGCCATGGCGCCAAACCTGAAGATTTTGTCCGTAACTCAAAGAGCTAGGAGGTTGATAAAATCCAGAAACATCATGGCTAAAAGAGACGGGCACACTGTCCCTGTTTTTCGCACGAGCAGCGCAAAAATAAGGCCCAGACAAAGATAGCCCCCCATCATTGCAATGATGTAATTTGTGGGTGCCCCGATCAAACACTGTTGAGTCACGAGAAGCAATGCCCATAGAATCGACTGTACAAATGCCCTTATGCAAAACGGCCGAACTATTCCGACGATTGTGTATTCAAATAAAAATACGTACCTAAATAACAGCTCATGCAAAACTGAAACCGAACAGACCAATACCCATCTGGATATTGATTTTCCACCTATATCGAGCATGGCGGCCATAATAATAAATACGATGAAAATGAACTGCCATCCCAAAAGAATCCCACGCTGCTTGGTCTTATCACGGGAAACAGCGCCCCGAGTTGCAAAAAGATAGACTACCAACGCACAAAAGAGCGCCCCTGTAGAGCACAGCCAAGCGGGAGATCCTTTTGCAATAACCCAAATGGCCCACGGCACGCTAGCAACCATCGTACCCAGTAGATAACGTGCCCCCAGGCGCATTATTTCAGTCGCTTTTCCCAAGCTCTACCACCTCATCACTAGCTGCTATTAGGTCCATATCGTGTGTAATAACAATGACAATCTTGTGCTTGCGCAGTTCCTTCACAGCATTTATCAGAGCTTCTTTATGAGCAATATCAAGTGATGCTGTTGGCTCATCGAATAAATAGACGTCTGCCTTCTTTTCCAAGACCCGCCTAATTTCCAATTGTTTCAGTTCCCCAGGAGACATTCCTCCGCACCTCTTCTTTTCGATAGAAGGAAAATTTCTATCGCTAAGAAAATCCTTTACTGATATCGGGGTTTGTTCGGCAAACGAAACTAGATTCCGCCTAAGGTGCTCGCAGTTGATTTCTTCTTGGGCCTTACCGTTGTAGGAAATAGCCCCACCGTAACCCGAATTGAAACAACCCATTAATAAGTACGCAAGGCTCGTTTTGCCCGAGCCATTAATCCCCACAAGAGCATAGAGCTTTCCTTTGTCAAACCTGAGATTCAAGTTATTGTAGAGACACTTTTCATTTAATGTAAAACCAAAATTATGCAGTTCGATGTAATCGATCTCCAAGAGCTCCTCTCCAGCAACAGCCAAAGGCAATTTAGAGGCATTTAGACGAGATATCGATGAGAAGCAGTCTTGTACGCTACTACCTATACCGTAGATTGACCTCACGGCAGATAGCATTAAAGCCATGTAGCTCGAAACGGCAACAAGTTGGCCTACACTCATGCTTCCATGCATTACATAGAAAGCCGAAATCAAAAGAATAGTCACCTGGGACGCAGCCGCAGCAAAGGAATCCGTTGCCTGAAATCTCGAAACGACACTTTGATAGGCGACTCCGGCGTGCAGCAAAGACGAAAAAAAGCTATCTATGGATTTCAATGCTCTTTCGAATAGCACATTAACATACAAAAATCTCTGATGCGCAAGTACGGACTCCACTTTTCCGAAATACAGGGACTGCTCCTCCTTAAAGGTCAGACCTGAAACAAAAAGCGGTTTTCTGAATAAAGCATATGCAATTGCATACAAGATGCAAAATGTCACGGAAACCCAAAAGAGCGCTACGGAGCATCCATAGAGAAAAATAAAACTGATACCTAGCTGGACAACCGCAAGAAGTACCGTCTGGAGCACCGACAATCCGAAGGAAGCCACAGTATTGGCATCTGAACAAATTTGTTGAGTTTTTTCAGCTGACTCCTGCTCAAAATATAACTCAAAAGGCATCCGAACGAGCTCATCGATTTTACTTCGAACAATCGAGTATGCAGCCACGGTCGTTATCCGCATTGAAAGAAGGGTGCTTAAATAACTGACAACAATATCGATTAGTGCCGCAAAACCAATTAGAGCGCTGCTAATCATGATAGTATCGTAAGATGTTTTTTTAGATATATTGTCAACCAGAGCGCTCGTAAGCAGCGGGGATACAGAAGCCATCATTCCAGATATTATTAAGCACAACGCGAAGACTATAACCAGAAGCAATTGGGAAGAAAACCCAAGTCTGAAATATGGCAGATAATCGAAGAGCGCCGTTGAGTCCGCATCACTTCTTATGCTTGAAATCATAGGCCGCCCTCATTACTTTTATACAGTTCTTTCTTGCAGATACGCAGCTTGTCTTATTTTCATACAGCCTGGTGAAGGGACAGCCACCCATGCACATAGGAAGAAGCGAGCAGTTAAGACATTCTGAATCTGAACAAAAGTCGTAAGCATTCCATTTGGAAACTTCGAATGCGTTACTCGCTACGCTTTCAAAGATGCTGCCATAACTTCTGTCGGAATATCCTATTTCATTCCAGCATTTATATAAGGAACCATCTGGTCCAATAACTTCTGAATATTTATTGACGGCTCCGCATATGGTCGGATTAAAGCCTGGAAGAAACGGATCCATGTACCCCGTCATTTTGTAGCGAGACAAACAGGATGCTTCAATCGAGGCAAATTCGTCCTCTGAATAGCACGGAGAGTTAGCGCATGCCCCATTTATATCATCTACTGCCGCTAAATACAGTTTTACTCTATTACGAAGACCTTTTTGATCAAGCGAATCAATCAAGCGATCAATCTGATCACCGTTCGTCGGATCAACATTAACTCTTAAGATGACATTGAAGTACGCACTAGCTCTTTTTACGTTATCGATAATACGGTTGAACGTATCACCGCCAGAAGGAAGACATCTTCGTTGATTGTGTATTTCAGGCGGACCATCGACAGTCACCTGAACGTGTGTGACCCCATTTTTTGCAAGCAACTCCGCCGTTTTCCCATCTAAGAAATAACCGTTGGTCACCATGCTGGCGTTAAATAAGATTTCATCACTTCGGATTCCGCGCGTAATCTTCTCCACCGTCTCAATCGCCAATAAAGGCTCGCCGCCATACCAGGCAATCTGCAAACTATCTGCCTGATTGTCTAAAGCCATGCCATTGATATGTTTTATTACCTGATCGACGCACTGGTCGCTCATTGAACCATAACGCTTGCCGTCCTCATAACAATACGGACACCTGAAATTACAATTCAATGTCGGAGCTATCGTAAATGAAAGTGATTTTGATTGCATGCGACAGGCCGATGATATCTCTTTTAAATGTTCGATTTCATCAAGTCCGTCGGAAACCAACAACCCCGCGTCCATCAAATTGTCGACAATTTCCGAAGGGCCATTAGCCCCATTCGCAAATAGTGCCTTCTCGTATTCCGCATCCAACGCAACAATTGCGCCGGAGTAAGAGTTATATACCAGCGTAGGCTGATTGTCTTTATCGATTACATTAAAGCGAGACTGTTTCATTTCTACTCCGTTGCATATTTCAATATTTCAACCTGCCATTAGGAGTAATTCCAGCCACAAAATTTGGTAATGCAGATCCTCAGGCCACACGGTCCTCCCCCTGAATAACTCCAACAAATATGCGCTGCACAGGACACACACGTAGAAATATCTCGAGACGAAGCAGGCATCTGAGTATTCACTGGCTTTTGAATATATTCCATCGAAGCTCCTAGCTAACGTGTATACCGCAATATTGAAATGCGCGGCAATTCCCGCCCGTGTACACGGTACACATCCCCCAGGGATTACAGCGCCCCTGACATTTTGCGCCCTGACAAGGACACCAACTTGATAGCAAAGCAATATCGTTAGGTGTTTGAGTTGGCTGTATCCAATCCACAATGGCTCCTTTCTCGTTTTAGGTCTAGTTATACTTTGGTCAAAAAGTCAAAAGCTGTTTGACAACTTTTTGTACTAGATGAAACAATTTGTTTGCCTTGTTTAACATTTTTTAATTTACACTTAGCCTGATTAAAAATTCAACCTAAGGAAATTCTGTTGAATGTTGTTCAGCTGCAGTATTTCATAAAGGTATTTGATTGTCAGAATTACTCGGATGCAGCAACTATATTAAGCGTTTCGCCGCAAGCTGTTTCAAAAGGCATTCGAGCATTGGAATCTGAACTTGGTCTGAAGCTGTTCGAAAAAAGAGGCAGTATTCTACATCTAACAAACCATGGAGAGGAAATCCTTCCTATAGCATTAGATGCACTAGCTTCAATTGAGGGAATTCAAGCGTATGCGCAAATCACGCGTGAAAAGATAAAAATAACCCAGACACATTTGACACACGTTGCAGTCGGACTACCACCAATACTCACAAGCTGGTTCAACCAGCCCACACTAAACCGGCTCTCGAAAAAGTACAACGGTGGTAAATTTGCTGTTTCCAGATACGACGACGGCGGAACGTGCTTATCCCTTCTACTTGACGGACAAATCGACATTGCGATTGTCGCTGGGCAAGTAGACACCAATCTTTTTGAATCGCATTTTTTATTGAACGCCGAAGTCAACCTCCTCGTTGAAAGCAATCACCCATTAGCTAGTCACGCAGCAGCGAATCTAAACGCGGTGGCTCAATATCCAATTGCAAACACCTGTGACATTCGATATTGTCGAAAAAGAATAGACTCAGCATTTAACCATCTGGGCCTTTTCCCCCGCTACGAGAGTATTAACTTAGCAGACCAGCACAATTTGTCCGATTTTCTCATTCGTAAGCATGGGGTTATTTTGACCATAGCCTCGCAAACGTCTCAAATCAGGATAGGCTATCCAGCAAAAATCGTTTGCCTAGGCAAACAAGATAGATTATCAATCCCTTTTTACTGCGCTTCAAATTCAAACGATGTCCAAGCGCAAACTCATCACGCGATAAGCTGCATTCAACTTGAGGCACGCCAGCTATCCCGCTGTTTAAAAAGCGCTGAAGAAGGAGACCTTTCCGGCTGAACATGGCGGGCGTACTAATTCTATGCAAAACAGCATCGCATTCCGCCAGAACGGAAGCGTGGGCCAGCCCCGAGTTTTTTGTAGTATTCCGAGAGAAAACAACAAGGGCCGGCAGACTCTTGGCAAGTCAGTGGCCCACTCACCACCCACAAAACTGTGCCCCACTTCCGAAATCCGAGTCCACGAAAGGCGTCGGCAAGGCCATTTACGCAACATATGTCCAGCAAAAACGGGTGGTAGCCGGCACGGCTGCCACCCGTTTGTCTCATATCTAGCCCATAGCGGGCAAGCTACTTCTTAATGCCGCGTCCCAGGCGCTCAGCGACCGACGCCACGGCACTCTCGTCGACCGAGCCGCAGCTCACGCAGCCATCGTGGGCACGCATCTGGCCGGTGACCTCGTCCATCGCGAGCGGCGCTACCTTCTCGAGCTTAAAGCCCTTGCCGGCGCGCAGGTTTTCCTTGGCCACGCTGATCATGAGCTTAATGCGGTTGAGCTGATTGACCTCGGACGCACCGGGATCGTAGTCCACCGCAACGATGTTGCTCTCGGGATGCTGGCGGCGCAGCTCCTTGATCACGGCCTTGCCCACCACGTGGTTGGGCAGGCACGCGAAGGGCTGCGTGCAGATGATGTTGGGCGCACCGTGATCGATCAGGTCGAGCATCTCGGCCGTGAGCAACCAGCCCTCGCCCATGTTGTTGCACACCGAAAGCACCGTGCGGGCCTTGTCGGCCATGGTGCCGATGCGCTCGGGCGCCTCAAAGCGGCGAGACTTTTCGAGCATCTCCTCCACCGGCGTGCGCATCCAGTCCACAAGCTTGATGAGCGCCTGCATGCCCACACGCGTCGTGGCAGAGCTACCCAACTCGTCCTTCTGCAGCTCGGCGTTGCTCATGGAGTACAGGAAGAAGTCGAGCAGGCCCGGCACCACGGCCTCGCAGCCCTCGCGCTCGATAACGTCGACCACGTGGTTGTTGGCTGTGGGGTGGAACTTGACCAAGATCTCGCCAACTACGCCCACGCGCGGCTTGGTGCCCTCGCCCACGAGCGGCATGGTGTCGAACGCGCGGATGGCCTCGCGGCACAGCTTGGTGTAGTTATGGCGGTTAAACTTGGGCGCCAGCTTGCGGGCACGCGCCATGTGCTCCTCGTAGAGCGCATTGGCGGCACCGGGCGTGGCCTCGTACGGGCGGCAACGGTAGAGCATCTGCATCATTACGTCACCAAAGAGCACCGCGTAGACTGCCTGCTTAAGCAGCGCCGGCGTAATCTTAAAGCCGGGGTTGTCCTCGCCGAGCGCCACGGCCGAAAGCGAGATCACCGGAATCTCGGGGTGGCCGCTCTCGCGCAGGGCCTTACGGATGAGCGCGATGTAGTTGGTGGCACGGCAGCCGCCGCCGGTCTGGCTGATGACCACGGCCGTCTTGGACAGGTCGTACCGACCGCTCTCGATGGCCTCCATAATCTGGCCGGTCACCAAAATGGACGGATAGCAAATGTCGTTGTTCACGTAGCGCAGGCCAGCCTCGACGGCATCGTGATCGGTCGAGGGCAGTAGCTCCAAGTTGTAGCCGGCACCGCGGAACACCTCTTTGACCAGGTCAAAGTGGATTGGTGCCATCTGCGGGCACAGGATGGTGTAGCCCTCCTCGCGCATCTGCTCGGTAAAGGGCACCTTGGGCCACGCGGTCGAAGCACTCTCGCGCTGAGCCTCGAACGTGTACTTGCGGCTCGCGAACGCGGGGGCATCCGTGGAGGGCGCCACCGGCGCGGCAACGCCCTGCTCGTAGGCCTCGCCCGCGGCCGTGGCCTCGGCCAAGCGCTCGGCCTCCTGGTCCTTAAGCGCGGCCATGAGCGAGCGGATGCGGATGCGCGCGGCACCTAGGTTGGATACCTCATCGATCTTGAGCACGGTGTAGATCTTGCCGCTGGCCTCCAGAATCTCCTGCACCTGGTCGGTGGTCAGAGCATCCAGACCGCAGCCGAAGGAGTTGAGCTGGATCAGGTCCAGGTCGTTGCGCATCGTCACAAAGCGGGCGACGGCATACAGGCGGCTGTGGTACATCCACTGGTCGACGACGCGGATGGGGCGCTCGGGCTTCACGAGATGCGCGAGCGAATCCTCGGTAAAGACCGCAAAGCCAAAACTCGAAATAAGCTCGGGAAGGGCGTGGTTGATCTCGGGATCGTTATGGTAGGGACGACCGGCGAGCACGATGCCGTGACCGCCGTGGTCCTCGACCCACTTAAGGGCCTCCTCGCCCATGGTCTGGATGTCCTCGTGGAAACGCGCATCGGCCTCAAAGGCGGCGTTGACGGCGGCATCGACCTCGGAGCGCGTAATCTTGGGACCGCGCACGCGACCGCGACCGGCTTGCGAATCGGCAACACGGTCGACGGCGAGCACCTGGTACAGGCGGCGCTTGAGCTCGGTCTTGTCGTGATAGGGCACAAACGGATACAGGAACTCGATGTTCTGCTCGCGAATCTCGTCGATGTTGAGTGCCAACGCCGTGGGGTAGCTCATAACGATGGGGCAGTTGTAGCAGTTGCCAGCCGTCGGATCCTCCTTGCGCTCCCAGCGCACGCACGGCATCCAGATGAAGTCGACGTCACGGTCGATGAGGTTCATCACGTGGCCGTGGCTCATCTTGGCCGGATAGCACACGCTCTCGGACGGCATGGACTCGATGCCCGCCTGGTAGGTCTTTTTGCTCGACTGGTCGGACAGCTGCACGCTAAAGCCCAGGCGCGTAAAGAACGCGTGCCAGAAGGGGTAGTTCTCGTACATGTTGAGTGCGCGCGGGATGCCGACGGTGCCGCGCGGAGCCTCGTCGGGGCTCAGCACCTCGCGGTTAAAGAGCAGCTCGTTTTCTTTTTGAAGAGGTTGGGGGCCTCGGTCTTTTGCTTTTTGTGACCGGCACCCTTCTCGCAGCGGTTGCCGGTAATGAAGCGCCTGCCGCCGCCAAAGTCGTTGACGGTGAGCTGGCAGTTGTTGGAGCAGCGGCCGCAGCGGACATGCTTTTGCGTCACGGTGAGGTGCGCGATGTCCTCGGCGGAAAGAATGGTCGAAGTGCCGTCGGCGCCGGCGCGATCGCGGGCGAGCAGGGCCGCACCGTAAGCGCCCATACAGCCGGCGATGTCGGGACGCACGGCATGAACGCCGGTGAGCTGCTCGAACGCGCGCAGCGTGGCATCGGACATAAAGGTGCCGCCCTGGACGATCACCTGGCTGCCGATCTCCTTGGGGTCGCGCAGCTTAATGACCTTGAACAGGGCATTCTTGATGACGGAATAGGACAGGCCGGCCGCGATGTCGCCCACCGTGGCGCCTTCCTTTTGCGCCTGCTTGACGCGCGAATTCATAAAGACCGTGCAGCGACTGCCCAGGTCGACAGGAGCCTTGGCATGGATGGCGGCATCGGCGAACGCACGCACATCCATGTTCATAGACACGGCGAAACTCTCGATAAAGCTGCCGCAGCCCGACGAGCAGGCCTCGTTGAGCATGATGTGCTCGATGACGCCGTCCTTGACGCGCAGGCACTTCATGTCCTGGCCGCCGATGTCCAGGATAAACTCGACGCCGGGCAGGAATGCCTTGGCGCCGCGCAGGTGCGCGACGGTCTCGATCTCGCCGGAATCGGCCTTGAGGGCCTCGATGAGCAGTGCCTCGCCATAGCCCGTGGTGGTCACGTGGCCGATGGTGCAGCCTGCAGGGATATGGTTGTAGAAATCGGCCATGATGACCTTGGCCGTGCCCAGGATGTCACCGTTGTTGTTACCGTACCAGGTGTGCAACAGCTGGCCGTCCTCGCCCACGAGCGCGGCCTTCATGGTGGTGGAACCGGCGTCGATGCCAATGAACACGCGTCCGGTGTAGCCGTCGAGCTTGCCCTTAGGAACGACCTCGGCGTCGTGGCGGTTCTTGAACTCAGCAAAGTCCTCATCGGTGGCAAAGAGCGGGTCCAGGCGCTCGACCTCGGCGCCCTGCGTGTCGCCCAGGGCATCGATGGCCTCGATGAGCTGCGGGAACGTGCTGAGCTTATTGGACTCGTGCGCCATGGCGGCGCCGCTCGCCACAAACAGGTGGGCGTTTTGGGGCACGATACGGTGCCCCTCGTCCAGGTTGAGCGTGAGGTAGAAGCGGTGGCGCAGCTCGGAGAGGTACTGCAGCGGGCCGCCCAGGAAGGCGACGTTGCCGCGGATGGGACGGCCGCACGCCAAGCCCGAGATGGTCTGAGTCACGACAGCCTGGAGATGGAGGCGGCCACGTCCTCGGGGCGGCGCCCTCGTTGAGCAGCGGCTGCACGTCGGTCTTGGCAAAAACGCCGCAGCGGCTGGCGATGGGATAGATGGTGGTGGCGTTGGCCGCGAGTTCGTTAAGGCCGCTGGCGTCAGTGTGCAGCAGGGTTGCCATCTGGTCGATGAACGCGCCCGTGCCGCCGGCGCAGGTGCCGTTCATGCGCTGCTCAATGCCATTATCGAAGTAGATGATCTTGGCGTCTTCGCCACCCAACTCGATGGCGACGTCGGTGGCCGGGATAAGGGTCTCGACGGCGCGCTTACTGGCGATGACCTCCTGGACAAACTCCAGGTCGAGCCACTGGGACAGCAGCAGGCCGCCCGAGCCGGTGATGGCGCAGGTCATCTGGGCCGTCGGCAGCACGGTCGCAGCGCCCTCGAACAGGTCGCGGGCGCAGGCACGGACGTCGGTGTGGTGGCGCTGGTACTTGGCGTAGACGATCTGGTTGTCGTCGTTGAGCACGGCGAGCTTAACGGTGGTGGAGCCCACGTCGATGCCCAGGTGCAGGTTGCCGCGGGCGTTCTCGGGGTTGAAGATCGCGCCTTCGGGGGCGTGGGTAGCGGCTACGGGCTCGGCGGCGGCGGGCTCGCTAGCAACGGACGTCTCCCCTGCCGCGTTCTTGGCATCGGCGACTGCCTCGGCAACTTTCTCGGCAGCCGCGGTCGCGGCCTTCTGCGCGGCGTCCACCACGGCGGGCGCGGCCTCGCGTGCGGCAGCGACCATGCGGTCCTTGATGCCCTCGACGAGTTTGCTCATTGTCTCTCCTCTTAGTTGTTGGACTCGACGGTTGCGGCGGTGTCGGCCGCGTCCTCGAGCTGCAAGTTCAATAGCTTCATGCCGTATTCCGGCACGTTGATATCGATGGGTTGGCCATACAGGTCACCAGGGCGCACAAAAGCGAGCACCGTCATAATGCGCGCCATGGCCTCGGGCGATTCGGTGAGCCCACGCTCAAACCAGCGCTGAATCATGCCAACCTCGGCGCTCACGACGTAGGTGACGTAGTAGTCAAAGAACGTGCCCAGCGCCAGGCCCAAAATGCCCGTCTGCGCACGCGGCACCACAGCCTCACGCGCGGTGTCGATGATCCTTTTAATGAAGGCCTGGTCGCCGCCCGGACCCAGCAGCGCACCGATTAAGTCGCGGTTGGCCGCAAGATAGCGCAGCAGTTCAACCGAACCGGGCGCCGGCTCGAGTTCATCGATGTTGTGGTAGAGATCGGGCAGCTGAGCTGCGGTGATGAGCTCAATGCGTTCACGGATCTCGGCCAGCAAGCCGTCCTCGATTTGATTGATGAAGTCGGGAATATCGCGATAGTGCGAATAGAACGTGCGGCGCGTAAGGCCAGCACGCTCGGTGAGCGACGCGACATTAATGCGCGAAAGGTCGCCGCTTTCGGCAAGCTCGCTGGCAAGTGCCTGGCGAAGGGCACGCTGCGAGCGAAGGGACCGGCGATCGCATTTCTCGAGCTGGGACAAGCGTCCTCCTTGTTACTCAGCCTGTGCGCTATTGCACAGTGCGAGTATTATTGCACACCGTGTGCATCAACACGTAAAGGCAATATTTGGGTCGTGACAAAGGGACTGTCCCTTTGTCACAATCCGCCTGGCTTTTGAAGCGGCATTACCGATTGTCCAAAATGTCGTTCGTGGGTAGAATAGTGTCGACGGCAGCCCAAGTTGTAGCTAGCTGGGCAGTGCCGTTGTTTGCATTAGGGGGTCAACGCCTTAGCGGCGGCGACCCCTTCTGTTGCGCTTCGAACGCTGCTTGAGTGCCTCGGAAAGGCCGACAAGAGCCGTGAAGAACGAGACCAATGCGGTCAGGAGCCTCACGAAATCAATCAAATCGGTCATGGGCATCACCTCCCATCAGATGGAGGGCGCTGCCCGGCACATGGAACTGCCGTCAACGATACCGATTCTATCAAAGCGCAGTTAAATATGCGAATATATGTTCGTGTTTAAAGAAGCTAGTCCCCACTGTGACAAAGTGACAGTCCCTTTGTCACATTATTCTATGACGGTGCAGGAGTTCTGCTTGCGCATGGTGGCGAGCATGTGTTTGGGGACGGCGTGGACCATGCAGTTGCCGATAGTTGCGCTCGCGGCGGCCTTAGCTGCATCGCTTGCGTTTTTGGTCGCGTAGCTGTGGCGGAAACGCTTGAGCATGGCGATGTCGTTGCCGCCGTCGCCGTAGACCGCGACCTCGTCCTCGTCAATACCGTAGTAGCCCGCTAGCCAGGCCACGCTCTCGCCCTTGTTGCACGCCACGTCCGTGATCTCGAACATCACCGGGTCGAACGGCGCGTTGACCACGCGGTTCGATCGCTCGGCCAAATATGCCTTAAGGTCGCGCTCTAGCTCGGGCGAGGTCACGCGACAGTTGATCTTGCACACATCGTGGCGCAAGATGTCGCCGATCGACTGGTCGAAATACTGCTCCTCGTGATAGCCGCCACGTGCACGCATGCCACGCATCACGATACGCTTGATGGGGCTGTCCTTTTTAAAGCCCGCCTGATGCATCTCGAACGATCCACTCGAAAACATGCCGTCGGGCGTGGAGCAGTCAAAACAGATATCCGGAAACTCCTTGAGTAGCTCCTCGGTGATCTGCGGGTCGACGGTCCAGGTTTTGAGCACCTCGCCATGACTGTCGCGCACGATGGATCCGTTGGAGCAGCAGGCGTCAAGCGCCAGGCCTGTAAAGCCATGCTCGCCGATCGGCAGCGTCGAGCGTCCGGTCGCGGGAACCACATGCAAGCCAGCCTCGGTCAGCTCGCGAATGGCGCGGCGGATAGTCCCATCTGCCTCGTGCAGGGCGTTAAGCAGCGTTCCGTCTAAGTCACTCGCGAACATCTTGATCATGGGCATGTCTCTCCTTTGTCTGCACGATATTGTAGACGAGCAGGAGAACTGGAAACGGCGGGGTAAGCAAACCTTACGCGAGGGCTTACACCGCCCAAGGCCTTACTCGCCCGCCCCTTTGCGTTCAAACATGCCGAGCAAAAGAGCGACGAGCACGCCGGCAGCGACCATCGCCGCCATAACGACCGCAGGCGTTGCCATGTCGTAAGCGTAGCCATAAACCATCTGCCCTATCGGAGTGGTGCACGAAAGCAGCAGGTGAACAATCGAGAGAGCCTTTCCTCTCACCCCTCTTGCAGCCTCGCGCTGCACGCGCCCAATAAGCTCGATCGAAGCGATATTGGCCCACAGCATCACCCAGAACATGCCGAGCGAATAGGCGATGCATGCGGCCCATGCGGGCGCGCCGATCGCCAACGATATCCAAAACCGGAACGACCCCAAGAGTCGACAACAGGATGTATCGCCCCATGTGCCCCGCGTTGAACCTATACGGTGACATACCGACCATTAGTCCGCCAACGAGTCCGCCGGCCCCGGCCGTCCCCTCAATGAGGCCAACCCATTGAGCGGACGCCCCGAGATGCACTGAAACGACAACGGGGGTACCCAACGAGGCGCCCGCGAGCGCCAGGTTGAACAACGCTACCAGCAAAACTGTGAGCAACAGCGTTTGTTTAGCCCCAAAGAAAGCAATCGCATTACGTAGGCCAAGATCGGGGCCCTGGCCCTTTTTCGCATCTCTTTCTTTGTTGCATGAAGGCGCCCGAGAAAACAGCGTGCCAACAATTGCGGAGAAGGCAAAGCCCAAAGATGCCACGGCTCCTGCGCCATCGATTCCAGCCCAGCCGTAAAGGGCCGCCCCGGCAAAGGGGCCCAGGATGTTTGCCCCCATCGTGACTTGAGAAGCCCAGGCGCACCCTCGCTCAACCTGATCTTCACCCAACAGCTCGGGAATAGCGGCCTGAACCGCAGGTTTGCAGATTGCCTGAGCGGCATAGTCGGTACACAGCAACACTATTGTCGACGAGACGCAGCCAAACGCGTTCCGGCACAGGGGCATGCAAGCAGTCACCGCCGCGAGCGCCATCCCAAGAACGCTGAAGATGCGACCGCAATCCGCGCGGTCCGCAAGCACACCGCCCAAAGGTGTTGCCGCAAGATAAGGAAGAAAAGACACCGCCCCCACAAGGCCATATGCGGTGGCAGAGCCCGTCTCGTCCAGCACATAAAGTGGATAAGCAAAGCAGAGAACGACACTTCCCAGAAGCAAGCATGCCTGGGCCAGCAGCAAGGCGGCAAACCGCCGTGTGCTCGCGCGACGGACTGTATCGGCACCCGCCGCGTCAAGTCTTTTCCGCTCGATGGACATGCAAAACTCTCCCCAGATACATACTATTGGTATGTATTATGTACAGCCAACTTTCTCCGGGTAGCGCCGGCGCGTTCCTCCACACAATACATACCGTTGGTATCTATCTAGATGTCTGCCGTCCAGGCATTCCAGACCTTCTTGGTAGTCTCGCAAACGTCCTGCCCCAGGTCGATTCCAAGCGCACGGGACATCCTAGAGAGGCACTCTGCCCTCGCGAGCATCGCCTCAAGCGAATCGTTTGGTCTGAATAGCGGAATCAGCCAAAGATTCGCAAGGAGCGCTATGGCCTCTGCCGCCTGCTCCGGGTACTCGCATGTGAGAGAGCCATCCGCCGCGCCTTCCCGGATGATGGGCAATAGGCAGCGATTGGCTGACTCATCAAATGTGCCCTGAAACTGAATCGCCAATAAGCGCGAGCTCTTGATGGGGTCGGCAGCGGGGCTCATACGTCGCCACAGCTCTACCTGGGGAACGATCGAATCCGCAGAGTACAGGCGCTGGAGCTTCTGCGCCCCGTCAAGGCGCCGGTCCTCGAAAAGCTTTTGACGAGCCTCGACGACGGGAGCCATCGCCCGATCAAACGCGGCGTTGAAAATCTCTTCTTTGCTCTTGAAGTGATGATAGACAGCGCCCTTGGTCATGCCATCGAGACGGTCAACGATATCTTGAATGCTCGTCCCCTCATAACCCTGTGCACAGAATAGCTCCAGTGCCGCGTCGAGAATCTTCGCGACCGTCTCCTCGGGATATTTATTGCGACCCATAATCCGTCCATCCGCAACACAAGCCTTATGCCTCACTGCAGTATTTTAACGTTGCAGATGACAGACGGTCGGCCCTACACCGCGGCGGGGCCGTGTTCGCCGGTACGGATGCGGATAACATCCTCGACCGGCTCGACCCAAATCTTGCCGTCGCCGACGGCACCGGTGCGAGCGGCGCTGCAGATAATGTCAACGATACCGTCGACATGCTCGTCGGCGCAGATGAGGGTGAACTGCACCTTGGGGATCGTGTTGACGAGCAACTCGTTGCCGCGCACGTATTCCTTCCAGCCATGCTGCGCGCCGCATCCCTGCACCTGGTTGATAGTCATACCGCGAACATCAGCAGCAAACAGCGCATCTTTAAGAACCTCAAGCTTCTCAGCACGAACGATCGCCGTAATTTTCTTCATAGTGAATTCCTCTCTTCAATAAAAGAAATGAGTTGCCATTCAATGAGGCGGGTTTCCCAGGTGCCGCAGATTGGGTTGAAAGAGGAGCGCCGCGTACTTTTGTACGCAAGCGACGGTTTGAAACCCAAGGTGCGGTGCCTGGGGAAGCCGCGCGACGATTGAACGGCAAGGTGCGGAGCCTGGGGAAGCTGCTAATCGAGTCCCGAGAAGGAGGGGTACGCGCTCTCGCCGTGCTGACTGGCATCCAGGCCCAGCGCCTCGTCGGCCTCGCCCACACGCAGGCTACCGTGGAACAGCGCTTTGACCACCGCGGCGATTGCCAAGTCGAGCACCAGCACAATAGCGACCGTCACCACAATGCCCAGGACCTGCGAGATGAGCAGCGACACGTCGCCCGTGTAGAATAGGCCGCCCTTACCGGTCCACGAAAGCCCCGGCACGCAGAACAGACCCGTGAGCACGCCACCCAAGATGCCGCCAATGCCGTGGCAGCCAAACGCGTCGAGCGCGTCGTCGTAGCCGAACTTGGTCTTAAGATGGCTGATGGCCAGGTAGCAGACGGGCGATACGATCAGGCCCATGACCAACGCTGCCCACGGCTCGACAAAGCCCGCGCCCGGCGTGACCACCACAAGGCCCGCAACCAGACCGGTGCTGGCACCCACCAGCGTGGGGCGACCGGTGTGCACGCGCTCGACGGCAAGCCACGAGACCATGCCTGCCGCGCTGGCCGTCACGGTGTTGAGGATGGCGAGTGCCGCCACGGCGTCGGCCTTAAACTCGCTGCCGCCGTTAAAGCCAAACCAGCCAAACCAAAGCAGGCCGGCGCCCAGCGCCACAAACGGTACGTTATGCGGACGATAGCTCACCATGCCAAAACCGCGACGACGGCCGAGCATTAAGCAGAGGACCAGGCCGGTAAGACCAGACGAAATGTGCACCACGTCGCCGCCGGCAAAGTCGAGTGCGCCGATGATGTCGCCGATAAAGGAGCCATCGCCGCCCCAAACCATGTGGGCGAGCGGCGCATAGACCACAAGCAGCCAAATGCCCAGGAAGGCCGTCATGGCACCAAACTTAACGCGACCGGCCAGGCTGCCCGTGACGATAGCTGCCGTGATCATGGCAAACGCCATCTGAAAGGCGATGTTGATGATCTGAGGGTAGACGGCACCGTCCGCGGCATTGCCCTCGGCCGCCTGCAGCACCTGGTTGAGCACCGGCAGGCACAGCAGCTGGTCAAGGCCTCCAATAAACGGGCTGGAACCGTCGCCGCCGTAGGCCAGCGACCAGCCGGCAACAATCCACAGCACACCAACCAGGCCAATGGCGCCAAAGCACATAAGCATGGTGTTGATGACATTTTTGCGCCTGGACAGGCCGCCATAGAAAAACGCCAGACCCGGTGTCATTAAAAACACGAGCATGGTGCAGATGAGCATAAACGTTGTCGATCCCGTATCGTACATTCGCTCCCCCTTGGTCGCATGGACGTTGTCGGCGCCCATAATGCGGCCGAGGGGCAACTGGTGTAGACCAGATACGGCGTTGTTAAACGCCGCGTTGTCGAATGGAAACGGTGCCGCAATCTTGGAAACGGCGCGGCAACGGGCGCGAAACGAACGGGAAACGTGCGAACGAGAAGGGCGCGCTTGGCCCCGCTCTGGCTAGCGCCGGAACAGCTCGCGGGCTCGATCGCGGAGGTCGGTAGCTCGGATGACGCCCTCGTAGCGATTGATGCGCAGACGCGGGAAGGCGTTAAAGAAGCGCAGGTCGCGACGGCTGAGTGACACGCTCGGCACCGGACGGCTCATGCGCTTGCCGGCAAGGCGACGACTGAGCGACGGACGCGACATGCTCGGCGCGGCATCGGCAACGCGGCGGGCAGCAAGCGCCAGGCCGCGAGCACCATCCGAGATAAACGTCGGCATCGAAGCCTTCTCGCGCAGGGCATCGAGCGCGGCGTCACCCAGCTCGGCCAGCCACGCGTTAACGGCGCGACCGCGGATATGCGTCTGCGCCACCGAGTCGATCGCCGAATCGGGAATACGTTCGAGCATTGAGTCCGAGGCATCGGCAAGCGACTCGTTGATGCGGTCGGCAAGGTCGGCACGCACACGCTCAAGCTGATCGGACAGGCGGCGCCAGCTGGCCAACGAGCACACCGCGTCGACCATCATCGCGACCGCGACGATAAAGGCGGACAGCCGCACAATCGGCACCGGCAGATGGCCAAGCAGCCCCAGCAATGCCGGCTCCACTAAACGGCAAATGCACAACGCACCCAAGCCAAACGCGAAGGCCCAGTACAGGCAGATGCGTCCGTGCAGGTTAAACGGCAGGTGCGAGTAATCCCAAAAGCGCGCACCTGTTGTTTTTCCAACAAAACGCCTACGCCGTACTCAATCACGCTGCATACGAGCGCCGCGGCAACAAACTGGCTCGAGGCATCCGGAATCCCGCGCAGCAAAAGCCAGCAGGCTATGCCGCCCACACCATAGATAGGACAACACGGCCCCAGCAAAAAACCGCTGTTGGCAAAGCGTCCGTGGTTGAGCATGGCGCAGACTGTCGACTCCCACGCCCAGCCGCAAAACCCGTAAAAGGCAAACGAGAGTACCAGCGCTGAGAGTGGGCAGGCGGCAAGTGTCGCGCCGTCAAATGCCATATCAATCGCGGTTCCCACCGTCTACCCTCTCCTCTTTTCGCTCGATTCTTTACTCGAGCCGTCACTCGAGCCCTCGTTCAAATCGTTCGCGCCGCCTTTGCGCGGCAGACGGCCGGCGACCGTCTCACGCAGCGCGCACCACTTATCAGCCAGGCACACAATCCATGCCTCGCGACACGTCGGCGGCACTGGCACCAGCGGAAACATATGTCGCGCGATAATATTCCGTTCGCGCGGCGTCAGCTCAAAATCCTCTTCGGCACGTGCCAAGGCAAAAAATGGATGCCGAAATCCGTGCAGCCGATGGCTCGGATCAGAGTCATGCCAATCGTAGAGAAAGTAATCGTGTAACAAGGCTCCGCGCAGCAGCGAGGCGCGGTCGACCGAAATGCCAGCACGGCCCAGGCGCTCGGCAAAGGACAGACTTGCCCGCGCCACCGAGGTCACATGCGCATAGACCGTCACATCGCCATGCTGGATAAACTCGCGCGTCAGGTCCAGACGGCCCGCCTGCGCCAGTTGACGGGCAGCATGGTCTACTTCGCGCGCGATGCTCTCGGCACGAACGGTTTCGGACATGCGGCCTCCTTCCAGCGGCTCTCGACGGCAAGCCACAGCCTGCACGCAATGAATAAAATCACCATGGAACTTATCAGTATGGCATCGGGCAAAACGTTTTGCCCCGCCAGTTGGCGAATTACCGCGCCGCCGTCACATATCAAACGCCAAAATGTGCGAGACTGTCTTGTGCAATTGTGCCGGCCGAGGGAGCGCCGGTGCTCGATTCGCATGGAGTAACCCACAACGATGCTGCTTACGCAAACGACAACGCCCGAGGACGTCAAGGCTCTCGACCGCGCCGAGCTTCCGCTGCTCTGCGGCGAGATCCGTCAGGCAATCCTCGAAAGCTCCGCCGCCGTCGGCGGGCACGTTGCCCCCAACCTGGGCGTCGTTGAGCTTACGGTTGCGCTTCATCGCGTGTTTAGCTCCCCCATCGACAAAATTGTCTTTGACGTTTCGCACCAGACCTACGCCCACAAGGCGCTGACTGGGCGCGCGTATACCTATATCGACCCGGCACGCTACGGCGAGGCCTCTGGCTTTGCCAATCCCGACGAGTCCGAGCACGACCTGTTCGCCATGGGCCATACCTCCACGTCGGTGAGCCTGGGCTGCGGCCTGGCGCACGCGCGCGACCTGGCAGGCGACATCTACAACGTCATTACCGTCATTGGCGACGGCTCGCTTTCGGGCGGTCTAGCGTTTGAGGGCTTCAACAATGCCGCCGAACTCGACAGCAACTTGATCATCGTCGTCAATGACAACGACCAGTCCATCGCCGAAAACCACGGTGGCCTGTATCGCAATCTGGCCGAGCTGCGCGCCAGCAACGGCACCTGCGAGCGCAACGTTTTCCGCGCGATGGGGCTCGACTACCGCTATCTGGACGCCGGCAACGATGTGTTGACCCTCGTCGACGCGCTGCAGGAGCTGCGCGATATCGATCATCCCATCGTGCTGCACGTCTCCACCGCCAAGGGCAAGGGCTTTGAGCCGGCCCAGAGCGACCCCGAGCGCTGGCACCACGTGGGTCCGTTTGACATGGCAACCGGGCGCAAGCTCTGCCCGGGCCATCCGAGCGAGCCTGCGCCGCGCACCTATGCCGACATTACGGGCGAGGCGCTCAGCGCCGCCATCGAGCGCGATCCGCAGGTCGTTGGCATCACGGCCGCCACGCCCTACATCATGGGCTTTACACCCGAGCTTCGCGCCGCGGCAGGCAAGCAGTTTGTCGATGTGGGCATTGCCGAGGAGCATGCCGTGACCTTTGCCACCGCGCTTGCGCGCTCGGGCGCCAAGCCGGTCTTTGGTGTGTACGGCACTTTTTTGCAGCGCGCCTACGACGAACTGTGGCACGACCTGTGCCTCAACGACGCCCCGGCGACCATCCTGGTATTTGGCGCGTCGATCTTTGGCACCACATCCGAGACGCACCTCTCGTTCTTTGATATTTCCATGCTGGGCGGTCTTCCCAACATGCACTACTTGGCGCCGACCTGCATGGAGGAATATCTGTCCATGCTGAGCTGGTCGCTCGATCACCGCGAGCATCCCGTGGCGATTCGCGTGCCGGGCATTGGCTTGGTAAGCCGCCCCGACTTGGCGCCTGCCGAGGACGCCGATTACGGCGCCGTTCGTTACAACGTGGTGCGCCAGGGTCGCGACGTAGCAGTGCTCGCGCTCGGCGATTTCTTTGAGCTGGGCGAGCGCGTAGCAAACCGTTTGGCAGCCGAGTACGGTATCGAGGCCACGCTCGTCAACCCGCGCCATGCAACTGAGCTCGACCGTGAGTTCCTCGACAGCCTTGCCGCCGAGCATCGCGTTGTCGTCACCCTCGAGGACGGCATCTTGGACGGCGGCTGGGGCGAGCGCGTGGCGTGCTACCTGGCCTGCACACCGCTGCGCACGCGCACCTTCGGCATCGCCAAGGGCTTCCCCGACCGCTACGACCCCAACGAGCTGCTCGCTCAGAACGGCATGACGGTCGAGAACATGGCCGCCGAAGCCGTAAGGCTACTCAACGAGTAAGAAAACCTCCGCAAGGAAAGCACCCCTGCGGAGGTTTTTATTTTCGCGGCGCGATTATCTCAATCTGTAACATCTATGGCCCGAATTCCCGTCTAACTGTTACAGATCGAGACAAACCGTCTTTGCCCCTGACCTTTGTCTCAATCTGTAACAGATAGAGACCTTTTGCCCGTCTAACTGTTACAGATCGAGACATTCGAATTCCGCTGAAGAGAAAATCTCAATCTGTAAATCTCAATCTGTAACAGTTACTCGGCAAAAATGGCTGCAGATGTTACAGATTGAGACAAAACAGTAAGGCATGCCGCCGCACCCGCCCAAACCACCGCAAAGGTGCCTGTCCCCTTTTGGTGGGTACAATAACCCATAAGGTAAGTATGTTTCTGAGTTATTTCGTGTTGACCCGTCTGAGCGCGATAGGGTATAACTCTACTCAACCGCTAGGGATTTTATTGAGAAAGGTGTTCTACCATGAGCAAGAACCTCTCCCAGCAGGTCGTTCTCGACCGCCGCGGCTTCGTTGCCGCCACCTTCGCAACCGTCGCCGGCCTTGGTCTTGCCGGCTGCTCCGACACCAGCGCCGAGGCCGACAAGGGCTCCGCCGCCTCCTCCAAGAACTCCGAGGATACCGAGGTTTCCGCCACGCTCGACGCCAAGGCATTCGACAATCTCGTCAACGATGGCCCCAAGGCCGATGACGACGCCATCGCCGCCAGCAACTGGGCCACGGCCGTCAAGGACGCCGGCGTCTTTAAGATCGGTGGCGTTCAGACCTCCACACTCTTCTCCCTCCTCAACGAGAAAGACGGTCAGACCCGCGGCTTCGACGCCGGCATCGCACAGCTCCTGTCCAACTACATCCTGGGCGAGAACAAGGTCGAAATCACCCAGGTGACCTCGGACACGCGTGAGTCCGTCCTGCAGAACGGCCAGGTTGATGCCGTCTTTGCCACCTACACCATCACTGACGAGCGAAAAAAGCTCGTCTCCTTCGCCGGCCCCTACTACTACACCCAGCAGGCCATCCTGGTGCTCGCCGACAACGACGACATCAAGAGCGTCGACGATCTGGCCGATAAGAACGTCGCCGTCCAGTCCGGCTCCAACGGCCCCGCCATCCTGGAGGAGTTCGCCCCCAAGGCCAGCCAGCAGGAGTTCAAGACCGACGAGGAAGCCCGCCAGGCACTTCAGCAGGGCCGCGTTGACGCCTACGTCATCGACAACAACATGCAGCAGAGCGCCCTAGTCCGCGAGCCCGGTAAGTATAAGATCGCCGGCAAGCCCTTCGGCAGCAAGGAGCCCTATGGCATCGGCCTGCCGCTCGATTCCGACGGCGTCGCCTTTGTCAACGACTTCCTTAAGAAGATTGAGGACGACGGCACCTGGACCGAGCTGTGGCAGATCTGCATCGGTGACCGCACGGGTGACACCAATGTTCCCGAGCTGCCCGAGATCGGCGCCTAGGCAACGCGCCTAGTAACGGCCGCAACGAAACCATACGGAAACGCACGGTGCGCTTTATTGCGCTAAACTGTTTCCTTACTGAGTTGTCGGGGCTTCCGTACACACGGGAGCCCCTTTCCTTATCGGCGGGAGGTCCGCATGAGTCTCTCCGAGCTCTGGTCGCTCTATGGCCAGAACTATATCGACGCGCTGCTAGCAACCTGGGGCATGACGCTTGAGTCGTTTGCCATCGCCATGGTGCTGGCCGTCGCCGTCACCGTGATGCGCGTGTCGCCGCTCAAGCCGCTGCGCGTCTTTGGCGACCTGTATGTCCAGGTCTTCCGTAACATCCCCGGCATCGCGCTGCTCATTATCGTCGTCTATGCGCTGCCCCCGCTCAAGGTCGTCCTGCCCTACCGCACCTGCGTCATCGTCGCCACAGTGCTCTTGGGTTCTGCCTTTGGTTCCGAGAACTTTATGAGCGGCATCAACACCGTCGGTGTCGGCCAGGTAGAAGCTGCCCGCTCGCTCGGCATGAGCTTCAACCGCATCCTCGCCAAGATCGTGATTCCGCAGGCACTGCGTTCGAGCGTACTGCCCATGACCAACCTCTTTATCGCCGTCATGCTCACCACCGCGCTCGGCAGCCAGGTACCCCTTAAACCGCAAGAGCTCACCGGCGTGGTGAGCTACATCAACACGCGCTCGCTCGGCGGCGTCGCCGCGTTCTTTGTCTCGGCGCTCGGCTACCTGGGCACGGCCTTTGTGGTGAGTCACATTGGCAACTATATCGATAAGAAGGTGAGGATCCTCCGATGAGCAAGCACTCCTCCCCCGCACTCACCATGCGCGACGCGCTCTACGAGGCTCCCGGCCCCAAGATGCGCGCCAAGATTCGCGTCGGCACCGCCATCTCGCTTGTCGCTGTGGCCGCACTTGTCGCCCTCGTGCTGCAGCGCTTTTATGTGACCGGTCAGCTTTCGGTCCACTATTGGTATTTCTTTACACACCTCACCACCTGGAAGTTCCTGCTTGCCGGCTTTGAGGGCACCGTTAAAGTCGCACTCACCGCTGGCGCCATCGCGCTGGTGCTGGGTCTGACCCTCATGCTCGGCCGCACGAGCGACATTAAGCCGCTGCAGCTGGTCTGCCGCGTGCTCACCGATTTCTTCCGCGGTGTGCCGAGCCTGCTGTTCATCTACTTCTTCTTTTTGGTGCTGCCCCAGTACAAGATCGCGCTGCCGTCGTTTTGGATGCTCACGCTGCCCGTCGCACTCGCCGCGGCCGGCGTACTGGCCGAGATCTTCCGCGCCGGCGTCAACGCCGTGCCGCGCGGCCAGGTCGAGGCCGCCCAGGCGCTCGGTCTCTCCAAGGCTAAAATCACCTTTAAAATCGTGCTGCCCCAAGCGATTCGCTTTATCATTCCATCGTTGATTTCGCAGCTTGTGGTCGTCGTCAAAGACACCACCGTCGCCTATGTGGTGAGCTACCCCGACCTGATGCAAAACGCCCGCGTGCTCATTACCAACTACGACGCCCTCGTGTCGGTCTACCTGGTTATCGCGGTCATCTACATCCTCATCAACGTTGCGATCAACAAGGCCGCTGTCTACGTTTCGCACAAGACCGGCGCGACCATCATCCGCTAACGCTTTACCATTTCGAGTCATAAGGAGCCGAGCACCATGGCACAGAGCACCTCTTCCACCGGCAATCAGCCGCTGATCGAGCTCAGGCACGTCGATAAGCACTACGGCGACCTGCACGTTCTCAACGACATCAATCTCTCGGTCGACCGTGGCGAGGTCGTCGTTGTAATCGGTCCCTCGGGCTCGGGCAAGTCAACCATGTGCCGCACCATCAACCGCTTGGAAACCATCGACTCGGGCGAGATCCTCATCGAGGGCGAGCCCCTGCCGCAGGAAGGCAAGGACCTTGCCCGCATGCGTGCCGAGCTGGGCATGGTGTTTCAGCAGTTCAACCTGTTCGCACATATGACGGTGCTGCAGAACGTCATGCTGGGGCCGGTCGACGTGCTGGGCGTGTCCAAGGAGGAGGCTCGTGAGCGCGCCATGGACCTGCTGAGCCGCGTGGGCGTGGCCGAGCAGGCCGACAAGGTACCCGCACAGCTTTCGGGCGGCCAGCAGCAGCGCGTGGCCATCGCCCGTTCACTCGCCATGCAGCCCAAGGCCATGCTCTTTGACGAGCCCACAAGCGCCCTCGATCCCGAAATGATCAACGAGGTGCTCGAGGTCATGGTGCGCTTGGCCCAGCAGGGCATGACGATGATCGTCATCACGCACGAGATGAACTTCGCCCGCCGCGTGGCCGACCGCGTCGTGTTTATGGCCGACGGCCAGATCGTAGAGACCGGCACGCCCGACGAGTTCTTCGACCATCCCCAGACCAAGCGCGCCCAAGACTTCCTCAACTCCATCAAGGGCCACTAACTCAATTGCCACGCGGGCGAATTCATCAGTAACGTTTGTCCCGCGCCACCCCTGTGCCATGTCCACCCGGATTCGAAAGCCGCACCCATGATCGGAACCCGTACTTCCTCGTCCTATACCCCGCACGTCGACGTTGCCCCCGCCGACCGTCCGCTCATCCTGGTAGCACCGCGTTGGGAAGATGCAAAGCCGTTTTTAAGCGAGACGCTTTCCCCCAACGAGGAAATCGCAAGTGTCTTTGTTGATGCCATCCTTGCCGCCGGCGGCCTGCCGCTGCAGATGTCCATCACCGAGAACATTGAGGTCATCCGTCATTACGTCGATATCGCCGACGGCATCGCTATTCCCGGCGGCCCGGACGTCAACCCCAAGCGCTGGGGCGACGAGCGCCCCTACGACCCCACACTGTGCTGCGAGATTCGCGACCGTTTTGAGTTTAAGCTGGTTAACGAGGTGCTCCGCGCCAAAAAGCCACTCTTTACCACCTGCCGCGGCACGCAGCTGCTCAACGTCGCCACCGGCGGCACCCTGTGCATGGACGTGCCGAGCCTGGGTGCGCGCGAGGGTCGCACGCAGTGGCGTCACACCCACGTGCTCAACGATCCCGTGCACCCCGTCGAGGTCGTGCCGGGCTCGCTGCTGGAACGCGCGGTTGGCGGGCACAGGCTAATCCAGACCAACTCCGCACACCACTGCTGCGTCGATCGTCTGGGCAAAAGCACGCGTCTGGTCGCCAAGGCAACCGACGGCGTTCCCGAGTGCATCGAAGTCGAAGGTCAGCCGTTCTGTCTGGGCGTGCAATGGCATCCCGAGTACACGTGGAAGACGCTCGAGACCGACTTTAATCTGTGGAAGTCGTTTGTCGAGGCAGCGGCAAAGGTTAAGCAGGCCCGTTAGCTCGCGAACCACTCCGTTTAAAGCCTCCTATGCCAGGTGGGCGGACACCAGCCACGGTGCCCGCCCACCTGTATTTGGTATGCTCGGTCTGATTATCCCTCACAAACAATCAAAGAAATCTCGACCGCAATCGGTCGACGGTAAAGCAAATGGTAAAAACGCTTGCTACGTTAATTAGGCAGTCAATTAAAATCGAGATGCATTGACCGTTCCCCAACGGGGTCACGCCGCAAATCCACATGAGCATCGAGGACGGAAGCGGAAGCATGGAATTGGCCCCGAGCTGTATGTAGATCGCTACGACGTTGACAAGCAGCAGCATGCCAATCGGACCGAAGCCGGATCCAAAATAGGAAACAACGATTACGCAACAAACCACATATGCAAGGCAGGCAGCGGCAGCAAGAACAAGTCGATAGCAAAATACATGCAGGTTGAAATACTGCTGAGCATCCAAAACGATTACGCAGTTAAGACAGTACAAAACGACACTCGACAGGATAAACGCGCCCAAAAGGACAAAAGAAGACAGCACCACTCGCGCAACGATAGCGCACACACGCTTCCCTCCCCGAGCCTCCGACAACCCCCACGGTTCCTCAATATAGCCCGAACTGACAAAGCGCGGCACGATACAAGCCGCGATAAACGGAAAGAACAATGCATGAGCCAACGGGGCCACGTTGAACAGCAGACCGCGAAAAACCTCTGCATTACCAAATAGAACGACATCCTCTGCCGATAGCCGAAGCGTCGGGTCTGGGAAAAAGCCCAAGAAACTGTTCTCACGGAGGCTACAGAACCACATCGGGAAAGAATTAAGCTGCAATACCACCATGCACGCATAAATTACCAGGATTAAGGCGTACGTCCATTTGCTCACATGCTTCAATTCTGAATGAAGGAATCTTCTAGTCTGACGAGCCATTGAGTACACCCCCAGCGCGAAAGCTTACGAGAGCGTAAATCAATACCGATAGACAGCTGGCTGCCACGCCATATTCCAGAAGTATCAGCTGACCCATATCGCTATACCCAAGGGCACATCCGACTCCAAGGTACGGCCCTGGAAGGAGGAAGATCCATCGCAAGGATGGTATGGGCGTCTGAAGGCAAGTTCCGTAGAGCGTCAAGCTCATAACAAATCCGATTATTACCACAGCCCCGCTAAATACGGCGCTGCTTGTAATCCGATAGATGGTCACCGTCTCCAACGCAACCGATATCACCAATACGGCGTTGATTATCATCGCAGGCAAAAATGCAGCCAGCATGTCGTGCGCACAGCTTTGCCCACCACGTATTATGGCTATTGCAAAAAGAAGAAGGCAAAGCGCACTATATGCTGTGCCAATTATTAAAGCAGACGAAAGCACATGTGCTAGGACCCCATTAAAGCGGGTAAGACCTCTTGCTGAAGAAATTCGGTATCCCTCTTCATAGCCGCGCTCCTGTAAAATCGCCAGGCAAACGATGAGCGGAACGAACAGAGAGGTGCCGGCAAAAGCACTGCGCACAAGGGACTCATCGGGTGCAGAAGGATCGATTACATTCCAGCAGAAACCAATATCCTCCCCAAAAACGCTATTGTCAAAGGCGAGCAACGTTGTTCCGTTTTTTAGAAAGACACCGAAGAGAAGGCCGAACGCCAGCATAAGTGCAAGACCAAACTTCGCCGGAAACAACCTGTGCAAACGCATCATATCTGCCTTTATGGGATGGATCGCCCGCTTCATAGCGAGACCGCCTTCATCAAGCGCCTGTAATACTCTTTTAGGGACGACGCCTCATCCCTTATGACGTCCATCGATTCCTTTTTCAGCAGTTCGCCGTCATGAATAAACACGCAACTTGTTGCAACTGATGCCAACTCATCCAAATCATGGCTAGAGATGAGCATGGTCTTACCCTGTTCTCGATTCAATCGACCGATAAGGGCCCATATACTCTCGATGCCCAGCGGGTCCAACCCGTTTGCTGGCTCATCAAAAATAAGCAGATCAGTGTCACCCAACAAAGCCGTAGCTATATCCAGCCGCCGTTTCATTCCCAGAGAAAAACTGCTCACGCTCTTTTTCTCTTCGACGTCCAGCCCGACTAGGCTCAAAACGCGAGGAATCTCACGATTCGCATCAAGCCCCCATTCCGAACATCGGATTTGGAGATTCTCAACCGCACTGAGGGATTGGTATGCTCCGCTGGAATCTGGCACATAGCCGACACGCGTCCGCATCAAGCCAAGCTCTCTTTTTGATTTGCCTCCAAAGAGCTCCACGCTCCCCGACGATGGCTCGCAGAGGCCCAAGACGATTTTAATAAGCGTGCTTTTGCCCGCACCGTTTGCACCGACAAGGGCACAGAGCTCAGACTGATGCACCTCGAAGGAAACGTCATGCAAAACGCGCCGTTTCCCGTAGCGCTTTGAAACTTTTGATAGCTTTATCGCCGATGCGTTCATTGGACCCCCGTTCTGCTTGATAGAAAAATCGCTCATATCGTTCCTTCTTTCCTTTATTGTTTTCCAGTGCTGTTATTGTTTTACGATAACTCATATTTGTCAAGATAATCTAAAAGAAGGGACCAGTGTTGGACACGGGTCCCTTCACGCTGATACTTCGTTTTAGTTGTTCGCCTTAAGCTACTCGTCACTCAAATCGACAGCAAAGACTGATGTCGGAAGCGACGCCTCATTGCCTCCACCATTCCGCATCTGCCTCACGACATTTTTTGCACGCTCAACAATAAGCTCCTCAAGCTCTTTCTCACTCACCCGCCGAATAATATCTCCCGGTTGACAGTCAAGTTCATCGCAAATATCGAGAAGCGTCTTAAGGCGAATAGCTTTAATTTTCCGTTCTTAGCTTAGAAATATTAGCCGGAGTATGCCCCGTGGCACGAATCAGATCAGCACTGGTCTTTCCGGTCTTAAGTAGCTGCGCCTCAAGCTCGATGATGAGATAGCTCATGCTTCCTCCTACACAAGCTCGTCAGACTGCTCTTGGAGCAGCGAGGCATAACTCCAGATCACCGAGATACACAGACAGACGGACGCGCCGATAAGCGACCCCGCATCAAAGGCAACGCCTTGGCAAATCTCAATAACGAAGGAATGAGGCACGACGTAAAACTCCAGCCCACCAATGGTAAGATTGACCGATCCGTAGGCACCAATAAGCGAAACCGCGGCGTTAACAGCAAAGGCAAGCGCAAGAACACGGATAAGCCGCACATGCGTCTTGGTAAAGGGCGAGACGCCTCGCGAGATGTTACGGCTGATCCCACACAAAACGACAAGCGAAATACCCACAACGAGTGCCGGGCACAGTCCGCTTGGGATAACGATGCACCCGCCATTGAGAAGCGTCACGACACCGAAAGAATCGACAGAAGCAACGTTTGCAACCGCATACCAGATCACGTAAACAACCAACGCGGCAAAAGCGACGAGCATCCCTGCAAAAACGGCTGCCATGCAAAAGCCAAGCTTCCTGATATTTTCGCCCGCTTTGGCCATACGCTGAACGCTGTTAGACATACACTCACCCTCATCGACTCTATCGTTATTCGAACAGTTTATCGAACAACGATATTGATTGCATGCGGAAAGCCCCGCCAGTGCGCATAGCCCATTCACTAATCAGAAGGGGTGAGAGTGGATTTTTGGACACGTATCGAACGAGAGTGGATAATCTCCCACTTCGAGGCCACCACCGGGCCTAAAACGGGAGATTATCCACTCTCATAGTCATCAAGGCTCGCAAGCTCTTATTCGGCCGCTTCGCGCAGGGCCGACATCGTAGCCGCATATTGCTGCTGCAGCGCATGCATCCCCTCGCGGGCGCCGTCAACGGCATCGGCACCGCGCAGCGCTTCGGTCACCACGACCGCCGGCTCGTACAGATTATCGAATCCCAGGTTCTGGCTCACGCCCTTGAGCGTGTGCGCTGCCATAAACGCACCTTCGGCGTCTCCTGCCGCCATGGCGGCCTCCAGCTTGTCCATGCTCTCGTCATCCAAAAACTTGAGGGCAAAGCGGGCAAGCATTTCCTCGCCCATCAGCCGAGCGCACGCGTCATCATAATTAGCGCCGATCTTCTCATACGCCTCACGCATGGAAATCATGGATTAAAACTCCTTTGGTCAAACTAAATCGTGGGAAACGCGACGACGTCAGCGGGGCGTGCCAACGTCTCGGCAATTTGGTCTTGCACCTCGAGCAGACAATCGAGCAGCAGCGGGTTAAAGGTGCCGCACTTACCGTCCAGGATCATCTGAATTGCCTCCTTGTGCGGGATAGCGTCCTTGTACACGCGCACGCTCGTCAGAGCATCGTACACGTCGGCCACCGAAACCACCTGTGCGGCAATGGGAATTTCGTCGCCCTTAAGGCCATCGGGATAACCCTTGCCGTCCCAGCGCTCGTGATGCCAACGCGCAATCTGGTACGCATATTCCATAAGCGCATTGCCGGCGTGATGGCTACCCAGCTCAAGCAGCATGTCGGCGCCGATCGTGGTATGCGTCTTCATAATCTCGAACTCCTCGGGCGTAAGGCGCCCGGGTTTGTTGAGAATCGCATCGTCAATCGACATCTTGCCGATATCGTGCAGCGCCGAAGCCAGGGCAATCGTGGAGCGCTCCTCATTGTCAAGGGAAATGGTGTCGCTACGCTGGACCAGACAGCCAAGCAGCAGCTCGGTCAGCTTTTCGATGTTCGTAACGTGCCTGCCGCTCTCGCCGTTGCGAAGCTCCATGACGCCAGCCATGATGTCGATGAGCATGCGACTGTTCTTGACACGCTCGTTGTACTGCTGGGACAGCAGGCTCGTCAGGCGGCGCTGTTTGGCGTATAGGCGGATGGTGTTGCTTACACGGCGGCGCACGACACGGGAGTCAAACGGGCGGTTGATATAGTCCGAGGCGCCTAGCTCGTACGCGCGCAGAACCATATCATCGGAGTCTTCGCTCGAAATCATGATGACAGGCAGATTGTCACCAACCGATCGGCGCGACAGACCGGCCAGCACCTCAAAGCCGCTTATGCCCGGCATGACAATGTCCAGCAGCACGAGCGACAACTCATCGCCATAGCGGTCGACAATGTCGAGCGCCGCACGACCGTTATCGGCCTCGAGGATGCAATATTCGTCCTTGAGCATCTCGCTGAGAATGACTCGGTTCATCTCGGAGTCATCGACAATAAGCACCAAAGGCCTTTCGCTTTGGAAGGCCTCGATGGAATCGGCATCGGTCACGACCGTACCGGCTTTTGCCTTAGCGCGGCTCAGTAACTGGACAGCGCGGCCAACGCCCTCATCGACCGTCTCGCCATGAATGCGAACGCCACCAACACATGCCGTCAAGCTCACGTACTCATGGCCCGGAATAATCGTGGAACGAACGGCATCGGACACCTGATGCAGGCGACGGGTGAAGTCATCGGAGGGAATATTGGGCATGACAACCACAAACTTGTCGCAGCCATAGCGCACAAGCTCGTCAGTCGAACGGATTCCGCTGCGCATGGCTGTCGCCACAGCACCGAGCGCAAGGTCGCCGGCATGACGGCCACACGTATCGTTGAAGACCCTAAAATCATCAAGGTCGATCATCGCAACGCCGGCATTCATGCGGGCGCTTCGGAGCTTTTCCTCGTAATACCGGCGATTATGCACGCTCGTCAGCACGTCGGTGTAGACAAGGTCCTCTTCTGCAGCCTCTTGCCCATCGATCGGACGCACCATCAGCAGGACATGAGGCTTGCCCTCGACCTTCAGAGGGCGCAGGCGGGCGCGGTACTCAGTACCATCGTTGAGCAGTTGCTCCGACACCTCACCCGAATTCGCCAAGGCCTCAAGACTCGACTGACGCAAACAAGGGCAGCGATCGCCGGCGAGCAGGCAGTTAGGCTCGCTCTTAATCTGATCGGCCGACAGTAAACGTACCACGGGGTAGGTCTTCGCGACACGGGCGACCTCGGCGGCAGCCTCCTCGTCGGTTAGATTGGCCTCGTGATTATTGAGCATATGGGGCCCTTTCGATAGTTTCGCATGGTAGCGGTGGGTTCCAAATGCTACAAGGGTAACACCTTGCCGATGCAGGTAAGCACGTGAATACTGTTACATTTTTATGAGTTGGCAGACGGCGCGATTGAAGCCGCAAACGTGAGGTTTTGAGCACATTTGTTAACACGGCCGAGACGTTTGCGGATGAAGCCTGCTTTGGCTATTACGGGTGCTAGAACCCCAGAATGCCACGAACAGCCCGGGCAGCCGCTGCCGGGCGATCGCGCAGGCCGTTGTGCGCCCCGGGAACCGTTACGAGCGGACAGTCCAAAAGCTCAGCCGCCACCCTCGTGCCCGCCTCGCGAGGCGTGCCAATCGAGAGCTCGCCCAGGAGCACGGCGGCCACCGTTTTCGACGCACGAGCGCTATCCCAATCGGGAACGCAGGTCATAGTAATCCCGTATTCGTTCGCCATGAAACTGCGGCCGTTGCGTAGGGCATGCTTGGCTTCTGCCTCGGTTAACCTAGGGGCCTCAGGGTCCGAATCGCCGATGGCGCCCAGGAAGGCCCGTAATGCCCTGGAGACCTTTCCCGCGGCGATCATCTCGAGCAAAACCGGGGCCGCGCCCAGACCGGCGCCCTCATCCGTCACGGCGGGTTCATGCAGAATCGCACGCGAGATTATGGCGGGGTTTGCACGGAGAAGCTCCAGGGCCACCAACGTACCGGCACTGTGCGCGAGCACGTTTGCCGGAGCGCCAATATGCTCGATAACGACCTGCAGGTCGGCGGCTTGGGCGGCGAGGTCGTAGCGTCCGTCTGCAGCGTCGCCGCTCTCGCCGCAACCGCGGCGGTCGTAGGTAATGACGCGATAGTCACAGGCGAGCTCGCGGGCGATGCCGTCAAAAAAGACACCGTCGACGCACGCACCGTGCACGCAAACCAAGGCGGGTGCATCGGACGATACAACCGGGCCGGCATACTCGCGGCAGGCGATCGTAGTGCCCGCATTCTCGACCGTAAAATCCATACTGTGTTCCCATCATCAACGCCCATCCAGTTGCACGTCAGTACGATTGGATGGACCCGCATTGCCTTACGACTTGTTAACAGATTAACTGTACCCGACCCGAGGCTTTTCATGGCACGGCATAATGAGCGACGTGAAAAAACGAAACTTGTAAAGCAAGAGCCCACACCTTGCTTTGGAGCCGATGCTATGCTTAGGCACAATTGTCTTGAGGAGCATATGCCTATGTCTACGTTTTTGAATGCCGGCCCCATCTTTGGGCCCGTTCGCAGCCGTCGCCTGGGCCTTTCGCTCGGCGTCAACATGATGCCGGCCAGCGGCAAAATCTGCACGTTCGACTGCATTTACTGCGAAAACGGTCTCAACGCTGAGCGCCCCTGCCATGAGCCGTACAACACAGCTGCCGTGGTACTCGACGCGCTCGAGGTAAAGCTGCGCGAGATGGCAGCCGAGGGCGAGCTCCCCGATGTAATCACCTTCGCAGGCAACGGCGAGCCCACCGCCGCACCGGAGTTTCCGCAGGCCATCGCCGGCGCCGTCGCGCTGCGCGACGAGCTGGCCCCAAACACCAAGATTGCCGTGCTTTCCAACGGCACGCGCGCCGACCGTCCCCAGGTACACGATGCACTCATGATGGTCGACGACAACATCCTCAAGCTCGATACGGTCGACCCGGCTTTTATCCAGCTGCTCGACCAGCCCGTTGGCCCCTACGATGTAGAGCACCAGATCGAGACGTTCGCGAGCTTTAACGGCCGCGTCATTATCCAGACGATGTTTTTGAGCGGTGAGTACCGGGGCAAGTCTCTCGATAACACCGGCGAGGAGTACGTTGGCCCTTGGCTCTCGGCGCTCGAGCGCATTCGCCCACAGGAGGCGACCATTTACACGGTGGCGCGCGAAACACCGGTCGCCGGCCTTGCTAAAGCGGCGCCCGAGGTGCTCGACAAGATCGCCGCACGCGTGCGCGCCCTCGGCATCCCCTGCCAGGTGAGCTACTAGCAAAACCACGCAGCAGCCAGTGCCCGCCACCCCGCCCCATCAGTTGCGGTGATATAGTTCCTATTTGTGCTGTTAAACCGCTTAAATCGGAACTATATCACCGCAACTTTTATAGACGCGTGGGTGGGCTATACTAGCTGCGGATGAAAGGAAGTTAGCCATGTTTGACAAAGGACCCGTGCCCGGCCGCAACGACGCTTGCTGGTGCGGCAGCGGCAAAAAATATAAGAAATGCCATAGCGCCTTTGATGAGCGCCTCGAGCGCTTGTGGGAAGAGGGCTGGGAGGTTCTGCCCCGCACGCTCTACAAGACGCCCGCCGACATCGAGGGCATCAAGCGCTCCGCCGCCATCAACGTGGGCGTGCTCGACTACGTAGGCGAACACATCGCCGCGGGCATGACCACCAACCAGATCGACCAGATGATCTACGACTATACCGTCGAGCACGGTGGCACGCCGGCCGACCTCAACTACGAGGGCTACCCCAAGAGCGTATGCACCTCGATCAACGACGTGGTCTGCCACGGCATCCCCTGCGATGCGGACGTGCTGCACGAGGGCGACATCATCAACGTCGACTGCTCCACAATCTTGGACGGCTACTTTAGCGACTCGAGCCGCATGTTCTGCATCGGCGAGGTCTCTGCCGAGCGCCAGCGCCTGGTCGACGTCACCCGCGCCAGCGTGGAGGCGGGTCTGGCGGCCGTCAAGCCGTGGCTGCCGCTCTCCGTTATGGCCGAGGCCGTGCAAAAGACGGTCGAGGACGCCGGTTTTAGCGTGGTGCGCGAGTACGGCGGACACGGCATTGGCAAGGAGTTCCACGAGGACCCGTTTGTAGGCTTTACCACCGAGGCGCCCGATGTGGACACCATCATGGCCCCGGGTATGGTCTTTACCATCGAGCCCATGGTCAACGCCGGAGCGCCCGACATCAAGATTAGCAAGGGCGACGGCTGGTGCGTGCGCACCAGGGACGGCAGCGATTCGGCTCAGTGCGAGGTACAGCTCGTGGTGACCGAGGACGGTTACGAGCTGCTGAGCTGGTAGCCGTGCGGACGCCGGGCTTCGCGATGGATATGTTAACCATCGCGAAGCCCGGCTTTTTTATAGCGTTTTGCCAGATAAAACCTGCCAAAATAAACCTGTCCCTTTTTGGCAGGTTGAGCGGAGAGGACTGCTTGTGAACATCCTGGTTTTGTTGCCCGTCAACGACCGCCATCGCGCAATTCTTGAATCGAGCGCTCCGGGCGAGGACTTTATCTACACGAGCCCCGACGCCGCCACGCGCGAGCAGGTCGCCGATGCCGACGTGATCTTGGGCAACATCGACCCTGACATGCTCACGGCATGCAAGCATCTCCAGCTGTTGCAATTGCAGACCGCCGGCTATGACGACTACCTTGCCGCCGGCACCGTGCCGGCCGACGCCAAACTGTCTTGCTCGGTGGGCGCCTACGGTCAGGCCGTGAGCGAGCACATGTTTGCCATGGTCCTTTCCATGATGAAGCGTCTGCCTGGCTACCACGATCTGCAGCGTGAGCATCGCTGGGAGGATTTGGGGCCGGTTACCTCGCTCAAAAACGCCAACGTGCTGGTGCTGGGCGCGGGAGATATCGGCGGCCACTTTGCCACACTCTGCCGCAGCATGGGTGCGCACGTCCGCGGCATCAAGCGTCATCCGCTCGTCTATCCCATTGTGTTTGAGGACATGGACGGCATGGATTCCCTGTCTGAGCGCCTGGCCGAGGCAGACGTCGTCGCATCCTTTATGCCGAGCACGCCCGAGACCCGCGGTCTGGCGAACGCCGAGTTCTTCGCCGCGATGAAGCCGGGCGCCTTCTTTGCCAACGGCGGCCGCGGCGATCTTGTGGTTGCCGACGACTTAGTTGCGGCACTCGAGTCCGGGCACCTTGCCGGTGCTGCGGTCGACGTCACCGACCCCGAGCCGCTGCCCGCGACAAGCCCGCTGTGGGATGCGCCCAACATGCTCATCACACCGCATATCTCGGGCTGGTTCCACCTAGCCGCCACGCTCAACAACGTGGTCGATATTGCCGCGGAGAATCTGCGTCACCTGCTGGCAGGCGAGACTCTGCGCTGCTGGATCGAGCATTAGGTTGTTCCGGCGTTTTGCCAAACGCCGGAACCCCTCGACGCTGCGAGCCCGCCAGAGCGGCAATCTGACGTTCAATCGTCGGGCATGGCCAAAAGGCCTATGCCCTCCTCTTTCACGTCACCTTGCTCACTCTGGCGGGCTCTCGCTGACTTTTGTTCAACCTGCAGGGGCTGGCTGACGCGGCTCTGTCTATGGGCATTCGCTGACTATTATTCGGCCAGTGAGGTTTAGAGCTATTTGAGCGTTGTTAGATATTTTCTTGCGTCTTCTACACTCATTGCTGCGACGGGTGCGTGGGAACAGAGCTTGACATCGTTGGTGACCAGTAAATCTGCTTGGGCGCGTATCGCTGCCGCAATGATTAAATCGTCTTCGTAATCGCTATGGAGCTCACGCTGCCTGCTCGCCATCCATATATCGCTCAGGTCACAGGGCACTGGCGTGGCAAGCTGCGAAAGCACGCTAAGACAATCCCATGCAAGCGAAGTCGCTGCCGTAGCGGCATACTGGGAAAGCGAACCGTGCTCTCGCCGATACCATGCCTTATGTTCGCTTGAAATCAAATAGAACAGGTCTTTGGACGATGTCGCCGCATACAGCAAATCCACCTGCGCCGTGCATGCATCGCGTAAAAACTCAATCGCCACCGAACGACCACGTCGTGAGGGAATGAAGTAATCGAGCCACACGTTGGTGTCAACCAAGATGCGCTTTGGAGCCTCACTCATAGAGCCAGCTCATCTCCTCGCCAAAGCGATCCGCATAGGCATTCCGTTTGAGCTCTTCGTCGTCCGATGGCTGAGCCTTGACCATATCGATTCCCGACTCACGGCAAGCGGTAGCGAACAGCTTCGACCCCTGATCCATGAGCTCGAGCTTACGTTTGGCGGCCTTTTCGCGCTCGCGCTGTTCCGCCCGGGCACGACTGGGCAGCAGGATATCCTCGAGCGCACCGGGGCGATCGGCCAGCGACGCCGCAAGCTGCCAGAGCGCTCGCACCGCTTGGCTCGGCGTCATACCGGCCCTGGAGAGAGCGGCGTCCCCGCTCCTTTTAAGATCGGCATCGAGACGTACGTTGATCTGAGCGGCTGTTGTGGTCATGACCCCTCCTTAATACTTCAAAAACTATCATAAAACTCAATGGTAGATACGTAAAGCATGTATAGCATTTATAAACATTAGCCGTACTCTGTACACAAAAAGCCGCCGAGGCACACTGCACCTTTAGGTTCCGCCGTTCTTACGAACGGCGGACCGGCCGACGCTGCGCAACGTCCAGAACGACAATTTGTCATTCAAAAGGCGAGGCATGACCAGAAGGTCAATGCCTCGCCTTTTTTCATGCCAACTTGTTCGCTCTGGACGTCGCTCGCTGACGTTTGCTCGACCAGCGGTGTCTTAACAATTCCGTCCAGCTGTTGGCATTGCGGCATTTGCCCAGATAAAACCTGCCAAAATAAACCTGTCCCTTTTTGGCAGGTTTTAGATCTCCACGCTTTCGGCGCCGTTGATGGTTAGGTTTCGCTCGTAGAAGGCCGTGAGGGCGCGGATGGCGTACATCACGTCGCGCACGCCGCCGGTCTCGTAGCTCGAGTGCATGGCAAGCTGCGGCAGGCCCACGTCCACGGCATGCATGCTCGCCTGCATGTTGGACAGATTGCCGAGTGTGGAGCCGCCGGCCATGTCGCTCTTGTTGGCGAAGGCCTGTGTGGGCACGTCGGCGTCATCGCAGATGGCTTGGAACACCGCGCGGCTAAAGGCATCGGTGCAGTAGTGCTGGTTGGCGGCTTCCTTGATGACGATGCCGCCGTTGAGCACCACCTGGTTGCGAGCATCGCACTTCTCGGCATGATTGGGATGCACGGCATGCGCGTTGTCGCAGCTCACGAGCATCGAGGCGGCAAGCGCACGATGGTAGGACTCGTCATCGAAGCCGAGCGACCCGTTAATGCGGCGCAGCGCGTCGGCCAAAAACGTCGACATGGCGCCCTGCTTGGTCTCGGAGCCAACCTCCTCGTTATCAAAGCAGCAGAAGACCGAGATGTCGTGCGCATTCTCGGCACCCAAAAATGCCTGCAGCGAGGTATAGGCGCATGCCAGGTCATCGAGCTTGGGCGTCGAGATAAACTCGTCGGCCCAGCCCCAAATGCGCGCATCCTGACGATTGACCAGGAACAGGTCGCGACCAAGAATCTGTTCGGGCTCAACGTCCAGCTCTTCGGCGATCAGGGCATCAAAATCCCCCTGCTTAAGCTCGCCGGCGCTGATAAGCGGGCACAGATCGACAGCGCGATTGGGCGCAAAACCCTCGTTGACGCCGCGGTTCATATGGATAGCAAGGCTCGGAATGATGGCAACCTCGCGCTCGGTGGCAAGCAGGCGGCTCTCAATGCGATCGCCCTCGCGCACCAGCACGCGGCCCGCGAGTGCCAGCGGACGATCGAACCAGGTGTAGTCGATCATGCCGCCGTAAGCCTCGGTGTTCAGGCGCAGCGTCTCGCCCGCGCCGTCGAGCTCGGGCACGGCCTTGACCTTAAACGTCGGCGAATCGCTGTGCGACGCCGTGAGCTGAAAATGATAGTCGCCGGCAACGCCGTCCTCGCCCCAGGTTGCGGCCAGGTCCTCGCCCACCTTAAAGGCGATGACGCTCGAGGTGTTGCGCTGCGTGTAATAGCGACCGCCCGGCTCGATATCCCATGCCGCGTTCTCGGGCAGGTAGGTAAAGCCCGCCTCGTCGAGCTCGGCCATAATGGTCGCCGCCGTATGGAACATGCTGGGGCATGCCTCGATAAAGTCGATAAGGTCGTTGGCGGCCTCGATATCGTCGGCCGTCACATGCGCGCGCTCGGGCGTTTCCTGATCCGTCATGCTCTCCCCTTTCGCTGGGTTGATGGTCCCCTCCAGCATACCCCGCCACGCCAGCGCCGCGCCTTTCATTCCGTGCTTAATTCCGCGCCGCTCACCAAGTTGAGCCATCATGCCCGCGCTCCTTTTGCGACAATTGCGCTAACAGGACGAGAGGAGCCGTCATGAAGCCACGTAACATTGCCATCGCTTGCGGTGTCGCGGGAGCCGCCGTCGGCCTTGCCGCTGCCACCGGTATCGTTTATCACAAGCAAATCAAGTCCGCCGCGTCGCTCAAACGCTTGACCGGCTACGCGGATGGCTATGACCTGTACGCAATCAACATCGCCTACGGCTACGATCTTGATCGCATCATCGCCGCTGGCGTGCGCGACGACCAAACCTACATCGATGCCGTGGTGGCGCAGGTGCTGCCCGGTGTGCCGGCGCATGTCCAGGCGCCCCAGTTTGCCTGCAGTGCTTTTGTCGCCGTAGATGCCGAGGGCCGTGTGCGCACCGGTCGCAATTACGACTTTAAGGACGACACCTCGGCGCTGCTGGTGCGCAATCACCCACGCGGCGGCTATGCCTCCATCGGGCTTGCCGCCCTTAACAACCTGGGCGATAACACTCCGCTTGACTCCGTCGCCGGACGCGTCGCCGCACTCATGGGCCCGTTTGCCCAGCTCGACGGTGTTAACGAATGCGGCGTGTCCATTGCCGTACTCACCCTGGATTCCAAGCCCTGTGACCAGGACACGCAACGCCCCGTCATCAATACCTCGCTCGCCATCCGTCTGGTGCTCGACCGTGCCGCCACCACGCAAGAAGCTGTCGACCTGCTTTCCGCCTACGACATGCACGCCATGGCCGGACGCGACTACCACTTCTTTATCAACGACGCCGCCGGTGACGCGCGCACAGTAGAGTGGGATCCGCACGATCCGGACCGCGCTTTCAAAGCGACTCCTGTACGCCAGGTTACGAACTTCTACGCCTGCCATGGCGACGAAGTGCTGCCCAACCAAAGGAATGGCGAGCTGGGCCATGGCAAAGAGCGCGCCGTCGCAATCGCCGATGTCCTTGACGCCCATGTCGGTGCCCAGGACGAGGCAGTCGCTTGGAAAGCCCTGCGCGCCGCAGCGCAAGAGCCCAATCCGGAAGACATCACCAGCAATACGCAATGGTCGGTCGTCTTTGACAATACCGAACCCGCCGCCGCTATTACGCTGCGCCGCCACTGGGGCGACGTCGACGCCTTCGCACTGTAAGGAGCCAGGCCCGTCGGCCTTACGCTCGCCTCACGTTGTTTACATTTCCATACGCTTGAGCTAACACGTTTTACCCCCGTATCAACAGTGTGCGGGGGTAAACTTATGCGCATGTTATAACTTGCCCGGAAGGATTCATCATGCTCAGGATCGGTCTTCTTACTAGTGGCGGCGACTGCCAGGCGCTCAACGCCACCATGCGCGGCATCGTCAAAACGCTCATGACCAATAGCGAAGAGCCTATCGAGATCTATGGTTTTGAAGACGGCTACCAGGGCCTTATCTACAGCAGATTCCGTGTTATGACGCCCGCCGATTTTAGCGGCATCCTCACCCGCGGCGGCACCATCCTGGGCACGAGCCGTACGCCGTTCAAGCGCCTGGATGTTCCCGAGGCCGATGGCGTCGAGAAGGTGCCCGCAATGGTCCACACCTATCATAAGCTGCAGCTCGACTGCCTGTTTATGCTGGGCGGCAACGGATCCACCAAGACCGCCAACCGTCTGCGCGAAGAGGGCCTCAACGTTATCGCCCTGCCCAAGACCATCGATAACGACACCTGGGGCACCGAGATGACCTTTGGTTTTACAAGCGCCATCGACGTCGCCACCAAGTGCATCGACGACATCCACACCACCGCTTCGAGCCATGGGCGCGTGTTCGTTATCGAGATCATGGGCCACAAGGTTGGCTGGATCCCGCTGTATGCCGGCGTCGCGGGCGGCGCGGATGTCATCTTGATTCCCGAAATCCCCTACGACATGGATAACGTCATCAAGACCATCGAGCATCGCATGGAAACCGGTAGCCGCTTTACCATCGTAGCCGTCGCCGAGGGCGCTATCTCCAAGGAGGACGCGGCGCTGTCCAAGAAGGAGTACAAGAAGAAGCTCGCCGAGCGCACGAGCCCGTCAATCGTGTACGACATCGCCAAGGAGATCGAGGCCAAGACCGGTCGCGAGACCCGCGTCGCCATCCCCGGTCACACACAGCGCGGCGGTCAACCCGACGCCCAGGACCGCATCTTTGCGACCCAGTGCGGCGTCGAGGCGGCACTGGGCTGCCTGCGTGGCGAGTTTGGCTACATGATTGCCCTGCGTGACGGCAAGATGTGCCACATGCCGCTCGAGGATGTCGCCGGCAAGCTCAAGTTTGTCGATCCCCAGAGCGATCTGGTACGCGAGGCCAAGGCGTTGGGCATCAGCTTCGGCGACGAATAGCCTCGGCTGGAACCGCCCCCATCGGAGGCCCCAGGGCTTACCTCCCAAATCGTCCTCGGACATGTCAGGACCCCGCCGCGCGCTTCGCGCGGCGGGGTCCTTCCGTCCTGCGGAAAGATTTGGGAGGTAAGCCCTGGGGCCTCCTGCGGTAACTAGGGAGGCCGAGGCTATTCGTCTTCTTGCTGCGGGTGCCTGGTCTGGAATAGAGTTGCGGTGAAATAGGGACTGTTTAAGCGCTTCATCGGGTCCAACAGTCCCTATTTCACCGCAACTTAGTATGGTGGAGCCTTTACTTGGGGTAGGCTCTGACATATGTCACATAATTGCTGGTCATGATGGTTGCTACCGGTAGTTGCGGTAGGGTTGGGGCAGATTCTAACTAGAAATGGTGGTCGCTACCGGCTGTTCTCGGCATACTCGGCTCATTCGATTCGACCACCAAACGAAAGGAACCACCATGGATCTTGCGATGGCACAGCGCCTCGTCGATCGCCGTAAAGCTGCCGGGCTTTCTCAGGAGGCGCTTGCTGCCCAGCTGGGCGTAAGCCGCCAGGCTGTTAGTAAATGGGAGCGTAGCGAGTCCTCACCCGATACCGATAACCTCATTGCGCTCGCCGCGCTGTATGGCGTGTCGTTGGACGAGCTGCTATATGGGGAGGCGGCTAACGATGCCGACGACCTGGAGGACGGTAGCACCGACACCGAGACGGCGGATGTGGCTGACGGGGTTGAGGCTTCTGCCGAGCACGCCGATTGCGGCGACAAACCACTTGTCGATATTTCCCTCGCGCGCGGTATCCACGTCATTGATCCCAATAAAGGCGAGGAAGTCCATGTTGGTTGGAGCGGCATCCATGTGACTAACGAGCGCAAGGGCGAAGAGGTGCATGTGGGGCCGGGCGGCGTGCATATCGATACGCTTGAGGACGATGGACATAGCGTGCGTACCAATGACGACGGCACCGTCACCATCGACGGCGAGACGTTTTCCAGCTGGAAAGAAGCACACGACAAGCTCGACCATCATGGCAAGCATTTCCGCACCAAGGTCGGACGTGCATGGAACAAATTCCCCTTCCCCGCACTTGTCACTCTCGCCTATCTGGTACTCGGCATTGTCTACGGCACATGGGCCACGGGACTCTTCCTCGTTTTTTTGATTCCCGTCTATTACGCGATTGGTGACTTTATCGATCGACGCCATTTGTCAAAGCTCACTGAATGCGTCTATCCAGCAGCCGCCATCGCCTGGTTCCTCTACATGTGGCTCTGTTTGGGACTGCCCCATCCCGCATGGATCATCCTCATCACGATCCCCATCGTAAAGGCGCTCATGCGCTGGTGCCGCAAACAATGGAAGTGCCGCAAACAGGCCTAACGCGCTCCGACCCACCAGCACCCAACCACCCCCGCCCTTCTCCTAAGTTGCGGTGAAATGGGGGCTGTTTTGAAGCTCCAAAGCGCCAAACAGTCCGTATATCACCGCAATTTACAAACAACTGGGTCAGTTCCGGCACGAAGATTAGCATTGAGCTGACCGAGCGCCAAGAAAAGGGCCTATTTACTACGTTTAACTCGAGAGGGCCGACCATACCCGCCTTTTTTGAAAATCGACAGGCCTTCTACCTGCGGTTTTATTTTTCGTTTTCCCGGCATGGTTGAGGGCATCCAATTAAACGTAGTAGATAGGCCCGTTTTGTGGCATACGACCCATTCAAGCCCAACCTCGAAGGCTAAAGAGAGCCTCTCATCCACGCCGGCGAGCAAAAGCCAAATAGAATGAAAGGCAAATGGAAAGCCCGTTTGACGAGCGGAGGACATATGCGCGACGTAGCCGAAAGCGACTGGAAGCTGTTTAAGAAAATGCTTCCTCAATGGCAAGAACGTTATATGAAAAAGCTCATCGGCCAGTACGTTGAGATGCTGAACGACAGACATCCCCAGCAAAACGGGGCAAACGCCGGGCCACCTAATGGTTGTCCGGCGTTTGCCCAGATAAAACCTGCCAAAATAAACCTGTCCCTTTTTGGCAGGTTACTCGGCGCTCTTGAGGGCGCCGACCATGTCGATCTTGTTGAGCGTTCGGTTGGTGGCGAGGTTGACGATAAACGTAAAGCCAAAGGAAAGCACCACGGCGAGTACGTAGCTTAGCGGCTCGACCTCGACGTCAAAGTACAGCGACGGCATCTGCAAGATGTACGTAAAACTCTCGGCCAGCGCACCGCCCAGCGGTACGCCCAGCGCGGCTCCGATCGCCGTAAGAGTCAACGTCTCTTTGTTGACGTAATGGTGCACCTCGCCACGACGGAAGCCCAGCACCTTGATAGTCGCCAGCTCGCGTTCGCGCTCCGAGATGTTGGTGTTAGACAACGTAAATACCACCACAAACGACAGGCACGCTGCCATAAAGGTCACAAGCACCACGACCGAATTGATAATCGTAAAGTTCGCTTCATAGTTCTCCCAATGCTCGGCCGTACTCGAAATCGTGAGCCAACCGTCACTCTTAAGATTCTTGCTAAACGCAATCTGGTCGGCCGATGAACCCTTAAGCAGCACAAAGACGCCGTTAAGGCGCGCGCTTCGACCGAACGCGCGCTCATAGGTGCCCTGCGTCATGTAAAGCGTGTTGCCCAGATAGTTGAGCGAAATGTCGCTGACTTTGACCTTGGCAACATTGAGCGACGAATCCTGGACGTGAGCCGTGTCACCCGGCTTGATCCCCAGCACCAGCTGAGAGCTCTTGCTCAAATACACATCCCCGTCACGCAGGGTGAGCGGTTCTTTGGACTCATCCTCCAGGCGCACGTAATCGCCCAAGTCACCCGTGCGGTCATCGGGAATCACGATGAGCTGCACAGTCTCGCTCTTGCCGCCAAACGTAAAGGTGACGTTGTCGGTCATAATCGGAAGGGTCGAGGTCACGGTCACGTTGGAATCATTGGCCGCGCTGCGTTCATCCAGTGCTGCGCACGTCTGCGAAAAATCGTCAGAATTGGCGACCGCAAGCAAGTCGTAGCGCGTGATGTGCCCGTACTGCTTGGGCGAAAGCGCCACCGACGTATCGCGGATACCCATACCGCAGATCACGAGCGCCGTGCATCCCGCAATGCCAAAGATGGTCATAAAGGCACGCTTTTTATAACGGAACAGGTTACGCGCTGCCACCTTGTTCAAAAAGCCCATGCGACGCCAGACAAAGCCGATGCGCTCGAGCAAGATGCGCGAGCCGGCGCGTGGGGCCTTGGGACGCATGAGCGAGGCCGGGGTCTCAGCCATCTCGTGGCGGCAGGCGATAACCGTGGCGCCCACCACGCCCACGGTAAACAACGCCACCGATACGAGCGAGGACACGATGTCGTACGAAAGCAACATCTGAGGCAGCGAGTACATGTCGTCGAACACCGTAAACAAAAACAGCGGCAGGCCCACAAAGCCAATGATATTGCCGAGCACGCCACCGATCAGACACGCCCACAGTGAGTAGTCCACGTATTTGGACAGGATGCGTCCGCGCGAATAGCCGAGTGCTTTGTACAGGCCAATAAGCGTGCGCTCCTCTTCGACCATGCGGGTGGCGGTGGTAAGGCTGATGAGCACGGCGACGATAAAGAAGATAAACGGGAATACGGTGGCGATGGCCTCGATTGAGGAACTATCGCTCTCGACGCTCGAGTAGCTTGCGATATTGCCGCGGTCCTGGATGTACCAGGTGCATTCGCCCAGGTCAGAGAGCTCGGCGCGGGCATCAGCAAACTGCTGGTCGGCAGCGGCACGGCGCTGGTCCAGGTCGGCTTGCGCCTGCGCACGCTCCTCGCTACCCTCGGCCATGCGGTTGATGTTGTCCTGCTCGATCCCAAAGACCATATTCGCCTGGCGCTCGGCCGCATCCAAGCTTGCCGGTGTGTCGACCGTCAGCTCCTGAGCGCGCATCTTCTCACGCTCCTCGCGGATCTTCTCGATATTGCCCTTGACCTCATTGATCTTTGCCGCGTAGGCATCCGAATAGGAGTTGAGGCTCTTGGCTCCCTCGACGACCACGTGGATCGCGGAATAGGACGACGACGTCGCGGCATCCTCGCTCACGTAGAACTTGTAATCCGCGGCCGAGGCGGCACGGAAGGCGTTGACCGTCGAGTCGGAGCTCACGTCGGTAGGATCGAGAACCTCGGCCGTGATGGTGTAGTCCCCATCGGCAAATTGATCCTTGGCACTTTGGTTGGACGAGCTCGCGTCATTGGCGGCAAAACTCACAGTATCGCCGAGTTTTTTGCCCGAAGCCTTCAAAAAACGTGAGGTCACTGCCACTTCGCCCGAAGTCTCGGGCAGCTCGCCGCGTACTAGCACCGGTTGGTCAATATTCTCTTTGGAGAGGCTCTGTACGACGACACGCTCGCGCGTCGTACCCACGGCGGTATAGGCGGTCTCGGTATAGATGCCCTCGGCCGTCTCGACGCCATCGACCTCTTGGATCGCAGCAAGATCGTCATCGGTCAGACCATAGGTCGACTGCACGTTAATGTCATAAACATTCTGCTGGTCAAAGTAAGCGTCAACCGAATCGCACAGGTCCTCGCAGCCCGCCTTAAGGCCGCACATCACGCTCACGCCAAGCGCCGTGATGATCACGATTGACAAGAAGCGCTTAAGACTGCCTCGGATTGTGCGGTAGATGCCACGGCGAAAAACCGTCGGCACCATATCGTTTGAGCTTTGGGCGGTGCGGTAGGTCGTAAAATCCTGCTCGCGCTCCGTGCTCTGCGCGTCGCGGCGCTGGCTGTTTTGGCGGTCCTGGTCCATGGGCGCTACCACTCGATCGTCTCGATAGGCACAGGATTTTGCTGGACCGTCTCGCTCTCCACACGGCCGCTCTTAAAGCGGATCAGGCGATCGGCCATGGGCGCCAGCGCGGAGTTGTGGGTGATGATAATGACCGTGATGCCTTGCTTGCGGCAGGTGTCCTGCAGCAGCTGCAAAATCTGCTTGCCGGTTTTGTAGTCGAGCGCACCCGTAGGCTCGTCGCACAAAAGCAGCTTGGGGTTCTTGGCCAGTGCGCGGGCGATGGACACGCGCTGCTGCTCGCCGCCCGAAAGCTGCGCCGGAAAGTTGGCGAGGCGGTCGCCCAGGCCAACTTGACGAAGCGTTTGCTCGGCATCGAGCGAGTCGGGGCAGATTTGCGCCGCGAGCTCAACGTTTTCGAGCGCCGTCAGGTTGGGGACCAGATTGTAGAACTGGAAGACAAAGCCAACATCGGCGCGGCGGTATTCCACAAGCTGTGCCTCGTTGGCAGCGCTCACGTCACGCCCGTCCACCGTCACGGTGCCGGAAGTTGCCGCATCCATGCCGCCCAGAATGTTGAGGGCCGTAGTCTTGCCGGCACCCGAAGCACCCAAAATGATGGCGAGCTCGCCGCGCTCGACCGTAAAGCTCGCGCCGTCGAGCGCGTGGATGCGGGCGTCGCCCTCGCCGTATGCCTTGATGACGTCTTTGAATTCGATATAAGCCATCGATTAATTCCCATCTGGTCGGATAACTCTTTAGTATTACCCATTTCGCACCGACCAAAAAGGGACAGGTTTATTTTGGCAGGTTTTATATGGGGAAACGGCAGCTATAGATGAGGCGCCGGGGAGGCCGAGAAATCATCGACGGGGTCAGGCCGACCGCCAAACACAACGCACGCATCTCAATCTGTCAGCCAAATCATTCGAACAGCTGTTCGTTTCTATGATATGATTCAACTATCTAAGCAGGCCAATACGCAGAAAGGCGGCCAACATGGCGTTCGACTTTAAGAAGGAATGCAAGGAGCTCTACAAACCTGCAAGCAAGCCGAGTATCGTAACTGTCCCGCCTATGAGCTACGTTGCCGTTCGCGGAAAGGGCGACCCAAATACCGAAGGTGGCGAGTATCAAAACGCCCTGCCGATACTTTACGGCATCGCCTATACCGTCAAGATGTCAAAGAAAGGCTCAAGGAGTATCGAGGGCTATTTCGACTTTGTGGTACCGCCGCTCGAGGGTTTCTGGTGGCAAGAGTCCCCGAGCGGCGACATCGATTATGTACACAAGGACAATTTTAACTTTATCTCGTGCATCCGCCTGCCCGATTTCGTCACCCGAGATGACTTTGACTGGGCAGTCGCAGAAGCCACGACCAAAAAGAAACTGGACTTTTCCGCCGTCGAACTGCTTAAAGTTGACGAGGGTCTCTGCGTTCAATGCATGCACACCGGGCCCTACGACAACGAACCGGTGACCGTAGACGCTATGCATGAATACACGACCGAGCTGGACTATGTTCCCGACTTCTCAGACACCCGTTTACATCACGAAATCTATCTCTCCGATCCACGCAAATGTGCACCGGAGAAACTTAAGACTGTGGTTCGCCATCCTATCAAGCGCGCTGAATAGCGTGGGGCGTCATTTCACGCGCTAGGTTTTAAGCCAGCCAACCAGCCGCCTCCTAGGCCGTCCGGTAATTATCTTGACGCGGCCCGTCGCATCTTATAAGTTTGTTTTGCTAAAGCTGGAAAGCCTCTCAACGATGCGCAACTCCAGCTCTTTTTCTATCAAGGGAGCAAGTGTCGGAAAGCAAAATGTCAGAAAGCAGCGCTTCGAGCAGAATCAAACGCCTGTTCAACACCTATAGCGGCCTCATGCTTATGGGTGCCATCGGAATCCCTATTGGCATCATCGTTGGTGCCATCTGTGCCCTCTTTGGACGCGTGCTCCTGGCAATTGGCGCCTTCCGGGACTCGCACGTCGCGTTGCTGCTCCCCTTTCTCACTCTTGCGGGCCTTGCCATCGTGTTTGCCTACCGCACCTGGGGCAAGGGCACCGACCGCGGCATGAGTCTGGTGTTCGACGTAGGCCACGGACGCGAGGACGCCATCTCCCCGCGCTTGGTGCCGCTCATTATGCTGAGCACATGGGGGACGCACCTCTTTGGCGGCAGCGCGGGACGCGAGGGCGTGGCCGTGCAGATCGGCGCAACCGTCTCGCATTGGATCGGCCAGCGTCTACCTTTCCGAGACCCCGGCAACACGTTTTTGCTTATCGGCATGGCCGCTGGCTTTGCCGGACTCTTTCGAACACCGCTCGCTGCTACGGTCTTTGCGGTCGAGGTGCTGGTCGCCGGACGCATGGAATACCGCGCGTTGTTTCCCGCGCTTACGGCTTCGCTTGCCGCAAGCATGACCTCCGGCACCCTGGGGCTCGAGAAGTTTGAGGTCGCCGTTATCGCCTCGTATGCGCTCGACCTCCCCGGTCTTGGACGGCTGGCGCTGTTGGGTATCGCGTTTGGTATGGTAGGTGGAGCTTTTGCCTGGTGCCTTGCCCATGCCAAGACCCTTGCAGCGCGGCTGCTCCCCAGCCCTTACATACGCGTTGCCGTTATGGGTCTTGCGCTGTCGGCGATTCTGTTCGTGCTGTGGCAGGGGCGATACTGCGGCCTTGGCACCAACCTGATATCGGCGGCGCTCAACGGTGACGGCAAGGTCACCATCATGCCTTGGGACTGGGAGTTCAAATTCACACTCACCATCGCCACGCTTGCCGCGGGTTATCAAGGTGGCGAGGTCACGCCGCTGTTCTCCATCGGCGCCAGCCTGGGTGTCGTACTCGCCGGGATTCTCGGCATGCCCGTCGAACTCTGCGCCGCGCTGGGCTATGCCGCCGTTTTTGGCAGCGCCACCAATACGCTGCTCGCACCCATCCTTATCGGCTGCGAGGTCTTTGGCTTTGGCAATCTGCCGACCTTCTTTATTGTCTGCGTCGTGGCCTACCTGTTCAACATGGATAAGTCGATCTATACCCTGCAGGAGCACAACCGCACCCGATAAACAGGGCGTTTGCCACCAAAAAAACGCGCGCGACAGGCCAGGCCCGCCGCGCGCGTCATCCTATACGCGATTAGTTATTGTTGTTGGTCATCGAGGCCACTGCTGCTGCAAGATTGGAAATGGGCATTGTCTGCAGCCAGATGCGGCCCGGACCGGTGAGCACAGTGTTGAACACGCCTTCACCGCCAAACATGATGTTTTTGACGCCCTTGACCATCTGCGCGTCGATGCTCACCGTCTCCTCAAAGCCGGCCACGTTGCCGGTATCTACAATCATTTGCTGACCAGCAGCAAGCTCGTACTCAACTAGGTCGCCGTCGATCTCGGCAAAGGCAATACCCGAGCCCGTGAGCTTTTGCATGATAAAGCCCTCGCCGCCAAAGACGCCGGCCTTTGCCTTCTTGTTAAAGTGGATGCTCAACTCAACACCACTTTCCGCGGCAAGGAACGAGCGCTTCTGCAAAATCCAGCTCTTGCCAGGACCGATCTCGATTGGCACGATGCGGCCGGGGAAGCAAGAGCCAAACGCAATCATGCCATCGCCGTGCGCGGTCCAAATGTTTTGGAACAACGCCTCACCCGAAAAAGCCTTAGAGAACATCTTGCCTATGCCACCGCCCGAGGTGGACATCTCCATGTTGGGGGTCATCCAGACCATGGCACCACTTTCGGTGATCATGGATTCGCCGTCGCTAAGGTTGCACGTAACAACCGGGAAAGCCCCTCCGCCGATCTCGTACTGCATGACCGTCTCCTTTCCCTTCGGGAGCCGAACAACGATGCCCATATTTTAGCAGCTAGAGGTGCATTTATTTGCGTCGGTGGCGTTCATGGCGCCGACCACGGCCAGCCTCCGCCGACGTTTCCCCAGATAAAACCTGCCAAAATAAACCTGTCCCTTTTTGGCAGGTTTTAGAGGCGGACGGTGAAGGTGATCTGGTTGCCGCAGCCGCAGACAGAAGCGCTCCCGCCATGGGCTTCGGCGATGGCTCGCACCACGGATAGGCCCACACCTGAGCCGCCCGTCTTGGAGCTGCGCGACACGTCCGCACGATAGAAGCGGTCAAACAATCGGTCTAGGTCGCCTTCGGGCAGCTCGTCCACGGCATTCGATACGACAAGCTCGGCGGCGCCCTTACCCTGACCGCGCGAGACAGCGCGCAGGCTCAACTCAATTACACTGTCCTCGCTCGCATAGCGCGTGGCGTTATCCAGCAGCAACTCAACCACCTGCGCCACCGCGGCAGCATCGGCATGCGCCCGCACGCCACTCGCGATCGACATCGACAGACGCTTGCCACGCGAAACCGCCACCGATTCAAACGGCGCCGCCGCCTTGTCCACAGTCTCCGAGAGATCAATCGATGCCATGGTAAAGCCAGCGGAGCCCTCGTCCATGCGAGCTAAAAATACCAGACGCTCCGTGAGCGCCGTCAACCGTGCAACCTGTTCGTGAATGCTCTGTGTCCACTCGCTCTCGCCGCTCTCGATTTCCTGCACCTCGTTAGCGGCGTCGATCACGGCCAGCGGCGTCTTGATCTCGTGGCTTGCATCGGTAATAAAGCGCTTTTGCTTGCTGTAGCTCTCGACCATCGGTCGAATCACCGCACCCGAGGCGCCCGCCACAATTGCCAGCACCGCCAGCCAGCCAATGCAACTGATTGCCACGCTCGCACTCAAAAACGAATGAAAGCTTGCAAGCTCGCGTGAACAGTCGACGAATACATAGGTGATCTCATCGTCTTGAACGTCAGTCGTATAGCGATAATTGCCAGAAAAACCCGAGACCCAACCCTTGGAATGCAACTTTGCGGCAATACTGGCGGCGCGCTTGGCGCCCACCGCGGCAATGCGGGCAGTATTGACATCGGCAACCTGTCCGGCGGCAATCGTCACTGTAAAGTAGCGTGTGTCAAAGGGAGACTCCGCCGTCATGCCTTCGAAGTGCCTGATGCGAACGCCCGCCTGGCTATCGCCGGCATCCTTGCCATTGGCGGGATCGGCTTTAGGCTCGTCCCCCCAATCGATACCGTCCTTGCCCGCCAGAATATAGTCCAGGCGAGTGTCAGCCATCTTGCAGACATGCGAATAATTGACGATGTTGATGCCAGCGATGATGAGCGTGAGTACCACGGTCACAGCGCCCATGGCAACGAGGATAAACTTGCGACGCAGGCGGCGGCCCAATGCGTCAACAGAATTAGCCCGCCCCGTACTACTCGAGGCGGCGTGAAACCGCTCCGTTATGCGTTTGCACCACGCGCGCACGCTCACGCCTGCTCGGCCTCCTTGACAACCTCAAGCGAATAGCCCTGGTTACGCGATGCGCGGATGGCAACGTCGGCACCAAGCGCCGTCAGCTTTTTGCGCAGGTACGAGATATAGACCCACACCACGTTGGCGCCTTCGGGCGCGTCCTCACCCCAAACCTCGAGCATCAGACGCTCGGTGGGCATGCGCGTGCCGGCGTTGCGCATAAAGAGTTCCATAAGCTGAAACTCGCGATTGGCCAGGTGCTCCTCGCCCAAGGGGCCCACGAGCGTGCATGCCGCCGTATCGAGACGCACATTGCCCACGCTGAGCGTCGTGGCATCAATTGCCGTGGCAGCGCGCGTCATGGCACGAATACGCGCAAGCAATTCCTTGGCGGCAAACGGCTTGGTCAGATAATCGTTGGCACCGGCATCCAAGCCCTCGACCTTATCGGACACCTCGCTTTTTGCCGTGAGCATGATGATGGGCAGTCGCTTACCGGCGGCACGCGTGCGCTTGAGCACCTCAATGCCATCCATGCCGGGCATCATGATGTCCAGGATTGCGGCGTCATAATCATTGGCGAGCAGATATTCGAGCGCCGTCAGACCGTCGAGAGCGGCGTCGACCTCGTAGTCACTATGTTGAAGAATTGCGGTAAGGGCGCGGGAGAGACCGGGTTCGTCCTCGGCAAGCATCAGCTTCATAGTTGTTCCTTTGGCGCACGGCTATACGGGTTTTGATACTGTCGATGATAGCGCACCGCTAACCGCCTTAGCGCAGCCTTAGCTGCTCAACCTGCGCGTTTTCAAATACGCAGGATATGGCTTAGCCAAACTTAAGACGCAGACGCCGAGCGCTTGGACACATGCCGGCCGCGAAAAGACAGCGACTCATCCTTTCGCGGCGTCCTAGTTATGCAAAGTGTTCGAGCGCTATGCCTCGTACGCGCCCTCAAGCCGCAGCAGCCACTCCTTACGGTCGAGGCCGCCGGCATATCCGTTGAGCGATCCGTCGGCCGCCACCACGCGATGGCACGGAACGATAATCGAAACAGGGTTGCGAGCGACCGCAGCCCCCACAGCACGGGGAGACACAACGGGATCCTCGTTTCCCGGTACACGATGTCGAGCGGCAACACGCTGGGCGATCTCACCATACGTAGCAACCTCGCCGCGCGGAATAGAAAGCAGCTCGCACCAAACTTCACGCTGAAACGCCGTACCGATCATATGCAATGGCGGCGTAAACCGAGGTTCCTGCCCTGCAAATAGCATTCAGCCAAGCCCAGGAACACTCAAGCACCGAAGAGGCCGCACCATTTGCCGGACTCACCGAAGACATCCCACTGGTACCAGAAACCGCATCGGCACCTTCAACGTGCTCCGCATCTTCTTTGAGCAGCGTAGAGCCAAAGTGCTCCTGCCCCTCAAACCAAAGCCCCGTCAGACCGCGGCCATCAGCGGCAAGTAGGATTTCGCCCAAAGGCGAAGCAAACGTCGTCGTGACCACCAGCGGCTCCTTTCAAAACTCCGCACCATAATACCGCGAATTGTGCAGACAAACCCCAATCGGCCCCAAAGTCACCTCAGGCAGCAGGCGCAGCGCGCCGCAGCTGCCGGCCGCACCCCACAGTCCCCAAAGGCGGCAGGCGCAAAGCGCCGAGGCCGCCGCCGGGGACCAGGGCCCCGCAACAGCCACGCGCCCCCACATCGGTCCAGTCGGCCCCAACCAACAACGGCCCCATCGCAGACCGATTGCAGCAGCGTCACCGCAGGCGGGGGCCGGCTTAGTTTTCAGAACACTCCGCAGACCAGTATGGCGCCTTGTCCGCGGCTCCGAAGGAGTAGGACAAGGCGCCACGCATGGTCGAGGACGTTCTGAAAACTAAGCCCGGCCCCGCCGGACAGGTCACACTACTCGCAGAGCAGCTTAGCGATCTGGACGGCGTTGGTTGCCGCGCCCTTACGAATTTGGTCGCCGCAGCACCAGAAGGTGATGCCACGCGCGGCCTCGGGGTTCGAGATGTCGCGGCGTACGCGACCGACCCAAATCAGGTCCTGGTCGGAAGTGTCCATCGGCATGGGGAAGCGGTCGTGCGCATCCTCGGCGCTCATGTCGTCAACCAGCTTCACGCCCGGAGCGGCGGCCAGCGCAGCACGGGCCTCGTCAACCGTAATGTCGCGCTCAAACTCGAGCGTAATGCTCTCGGAGTGAGAGCGCAGCACAGGCACGCGCACGCAGGTGCAGTTCACACGCAGCTCCGGCAGGTGCATGATCTTGCGGCCCTCGTTTTGCAGCTTCATCTCCTCGGAGGTAAAGCCCTCCTCCTTGACGCCGCCAATTTGCGGAATCAGGTTGCTCGCGAGCTGGGCGGCAAATGCGCGCGGCTCGGGAATCTCCTCGCCACGGCCCAGGGCGGCCAGCTGAGCCTCGAGCTCGGCCATACCGGGAGCGCCAGCACCCGAAGCCGCCTGGTACGTCGAGACGATCATGCGCTTCACGCCGGCGAGCTGATGCAGCGGCCACGTGGGAACCAGGCCGATGATGGTCGCGCAGTTGGGGTTGGCGATCAGGCCGTGATGCCACTTGATATCGTCGGCATTGATCTCGGGCACGACCAGCGGCACCTCGGGATCCATGCGGAAGGCATGGCTGTTGTCGACCACGACGGCGCCGCGCTTGACGGCCTCGGGCAGCAGCTCCTTGGCGATATCGTCGCCAGCGGCGCCGAGCACAATGTCGCAGCCCTCAAAGGCCTCGGGGCAAGCTTCCTCAATCACGATCTGCTCGCCGCGGAACTCAACGGTCTTGCCCGCGGAGCGTGCACTTGCCAGCAGCTTGAGCTTGCCAACCGGGAACTCCTGCTCGTTGAGGCACTCGAGCATCTGGGTGCCCACGGCTCCCGTCGCGCCCAAAATAGCAACCGTGTACTGTTTCATGCTTCCCCCTTTAAAGGTTGTGGCTTTTGCCCGCACGCCGAGCAGGCCGATTATTGTTGCCAGTGTATACAAGAACAGGGCGGGCACGAAACCCGCCCCGTCGAAACGCAACCGAAACGAAACGCCCCACTGTAGATTTTTGAGACATGACCCAATAATCTACCGAGCAGTCGCTACTTTTTGAGCGCGGCCAGAGCGGGATCGACCGGCGCGGAAGCCTCCAAGTCGGAGACCTTCACAATGCCGTTCTCGTCGGAGAAGGCACGGTAAATGGTCTGAATCGCAAGGTCGAAGTCCTTCTCCTCGACACCGATAATGATGTTGATCTCGTCGCAGCTCTGCGAAATCATACGCACGCTCACGCCGGCCTGGCCAAGCATGCCAAACAGATGGCCCGAGATGCCTGCGCGGCCGCGCAGGTTACGGCCGACGGTCGCGATAAGTGCCAAGCCCTCGACAACCTCGATCTCGAGCGGCTCGACCTCCTGTTGGATGTCGCCCACGAGTGAGTACAGCGAATCGTGCACATCCTGCTCCTGCACCACGGCGCCAAAGCGGTCGACACCGGTGGGCATGTGCTCAACGGAAACGTCATAGCGCTCGAAAACCGAAAGCGCGCGGCGCATAAAGCCGACGCGGGGCTTGGTACGGTCGCGGGCCACGTTGATGGCGACAAAGCCGCGCTTGCCGGTCACGCCGGTAATGATGGGCTCCGCCTCGCCCTCGTCAGCCGTCTCGCTAATGATGGTGCCGGGATCCTGCGGGGCGTTGGTGTTCTTGATGACCAGGGGAATGCCCGCCTCGCGCACGGGGAACACGGCCTCCTCGTGCAAGACGCTTGCGCCCATGTACGAAAGCTCGCGCAGCTCCTCGTAGGTAACGCGCGCAATGGGCTGAGCCTCGGGAACAATACGCGGATCGGCGGAATAGAAGCCCGAGACGTCGGTCCAGTTCTCGTACAGGTCGGCGCCAAGGCACTTGGCCAGGATCGAGCCGGAAATATCGCCGCCGCCACGGTCGAGCAGCTTGATCTGCCCCTCACGCGTCGCGCCGTAGAAACCGGGCATAACAAAGCCGCCCTGCTGGCCATACTCTTGCACCAGCTCGGAGGTGCGGTTCATGCTGAGCGTACCGTCATGATGGAACGCAACGACCGTCGCGGCGTCCAGGAACGGCAGGCCCAGGTACTCGGCCATCAGGCGAGCGGTAAAGTACTCGCCACGGCTCACGAGCTCCTCGGTGGAGTAGCCGCCCGAGCGGGCGCGCTCGGCAAAGGCCGCGAACTTCTCGCGGATGGGATAGGTGAGCTCCAGCTCGTCAGCGATATCAAAATAGCGCTGGCCAATGTCCTCGAGCAGTTCCTCACACGACACGTGGTACTTAACGTGCGCGTTAACCAGGTAGAGCAGGTCGGTCACCTTGGTGTCGCCCTTAAAGCGGCGACCGCAGGCAGAAACCACCACAAAACGGCGGGCCGGGTCGGCGTCGACAATGGCCTTGATCTTCTTGAAGTGTTCGGCGTCGGCGACCGACGAGCCGCCAAACTTGGCAATTTTTATCATGGCGTGGAGGTTACCTTTCTAAAAGCCTCTGCAAACCTGTTTTGCGCGCTCTGATACCATGGGTTCACCGATTGGGACCAAGGTATCCGAGGAGCACTGTTATATGGGAACTTATCATAGTACACGAGGACGCACTTTATCATGCTCAAGTAAGGTGGCAATCCGCACCGGCATAGCTCCCGACGGGGGTTTGTTTGTCTCGGACGAGCTTGGCACCCAGCAGGTCGATATCAGCTCGCTTGCCCATAAATCGTACTTTGAAATCGCTCAAAATGTGTTGGGAATGTTACTGAACGATTACACGGACGAAGAAATTTCGGCGTGTGTCGACGAGGCATACCGCGGCACGTTCGCGAGTGAAGAGGTCACGCCTCTCGTCAAGCTCGACGCAGCACCGGGCACCGACGCCCCTCAGACCTATGTGATGGAGCTCTTTGGCGGCCCCACGAGCGCCTTCAAGGACGTCGCCCTGCAGATGCTCCCCCGCCTCATGGCCCGCACCTCCGCCAAGGACGGCGGCGCCGAGCGCATCATGATCGTCACCGCCACGTCGGGCGACACGGGCAAGGCGGCACTCGCCGGCTTTGCCGACGCCCCGGGCACGGGCATCACCGTCTTTTATCCCGAGGGCAAAGTCAGCCGCGTACAGAATCTGCAGATGTCCACTCAGGAGGGCGATAACGTCGCCGTCTGCGGCATCCGCGGCAACTTTGACGACGCCCAGAGCGCCGTCAAGCGCATCTTTGCCGATAAGGAGCTTGCCGAGCGTCTGGAGGCCGCAGGCACGGTGCTTTCGAGCGCCAACTCCATCAACGTCGGCCGTCTGGTACCGCAGGTCGTCTACTACTTTGCCGCCTATGCGCAGCTGTTGCGCGCCGGCGCCATCGAGGCCGGCGACGCCGTGGAGTTCTGCGTACCGACCGGCAACTTTGGCGATATCCTGGCCGGTTACTATGCCAAGCGCATGGGTCTGCCCGTCGCCAAGCTCATCGTCGCGAGCGACAAGAACAACGTGCTGGCTGACTTCCTGAGCACCGGCGTCTACGACCGCAACCGCCCGTTCTTCACGACCATCTCGCCTTCGATGGACATCCTCATCAGCTCTAACCTGGAGCGCATGCTCTACTTCCTGTCCGATGGCGACTGTGAGCTCGTTGCCGGCCTTATGGAGCAGCTGGCGCGGACTGGTCGCTACGAAGTTCCCGCCGACCTGCTGGCAAAGATTCAGAGCGTCTTTGGCTGCGGTTGGGCCAGCGAGGACGAGGTACGCACTGCCATCAAGAGCTGCTGGGACGCGAACGGCTACGTGATCGACCCGCACACCGCCTGCGGCTATCACGTCTTTGAGCAGGTCGCTCCCGCCGAGGGCGCCAAGGCCCGCGTGCTGCTTTCGACCGCCAGCCCCTACAAGTTCCCGCGCGCCTGCTGCGACGCCCTGGGCCTCGACGTTCCCGAGGACGACTTTGAGGCCATGCGCGTGCTCGAGCAGGCAACCAACACGGTTGCCCCGGTCCAGCTCGCCGAGCTCGAGTCCAAGCCCGTCCGCTTCGAAGACGTCTGCGACGTAGCCGACATGGCCAACTACGTAGAGCAGGCTGCAAAAAAGATGGCTACCAACTAAACCCTTACTAGGCGCCGGCGAAAGCCGGCGCACCTTCTTTTATCAGATACTCACCGGGATAATGACGAGCTGACATGCGGGTCTGCCTGTTTAGTTCGTCGCGAGTTCCGCACGAGCCGGAAAGCACTTAATGTGCTTTCCGAGCGAGCCAGGACTGCCCGAGCAGCGAACTAAACAGGCAGACCGCCCAGGAGATTCCCATGATCAAAATCACCGTCCCCGCCACCAGCGCGAACCTAGGCATTGGCTACGACACCCTCGGCATGGCCGTCAGCCTCTACTCGCACTTCACCTTCGAGCGCGCCGACAAGCTCACCATCACGGGCTGCCCCGAGGAATTCCAAAACGAGAACAACCTGGTCTACGTTAGCTTTGTCGATGCACTGGCCGCATGGGGCGAGCCGGCCTTCCCCGTCGCCATCGACATTCAGACTGACGTTCCCGTCGCCCGCGGCCTGGGCTCCAGCTCCACCTGTGTCGTCGCCGGCATTATGGCCGCCGCCGCGCTGACAGGCCACACCGTCGACCGTGCCGAGCTCGTCCGCATTGCCACCGAGGTCGAGGGCCATCCCGATAACGTCGCCCCCGCTATCCTGGGCGGCGCCGTCTGCTCCTTTACGCCGACCGATTCGCTCCCCCAGTGCCTGCGCTACGAGGTGAGCGATCGCCTGCGTTTTATTACCGTGATTCCTCCCTACGAGGTGCATACGAGCGAGGCGCGCAAGGTCGTGCCGCAGGAGGTTCCGCTCTCCACCGCCGTATGGCAGATGGGCCGCATCGCCGGCATGACGCGCGGTCTTGAGTCCGGCAACCTCGACCTGATTGCCGCCGCCAATGACGACCGCATCCAGGAACCCTATCGTCGCCGTCTGATTCCCGACTACAACGCCGTGCGCGACACCTGCCTTAACGGCGGCGCCAAGACCATCTGGATCAGCGGTTCGGGCTCGACCCTCATGGCCGTGACCGACGACACCATCGTGGCAAAGTTCCTGCAGGTCAAGCTGCGCGAGCAGTTCCCTAAGTGTGATACGCATATTCTGACGTGCGACACCGAGGGCGCTCAAATCGAGTACCTGTAGCGCCCTGCCTCATTGCTCTCACCGGTCCCCTTGGGGCTTCCCCTGAAAACGTCCTCGATCATGAATTGCCCCGTCGTACGCTTCGCGCGACGGGGCAATTCGATCTGCGGATTGTTTTCAGGGGAAGCCCCAAGGGGGCCTGCGCAGCCTCGACAGGATATCGCATTCGCTGATTTAATTATCGCCCGATTCGCGGCGCAATCTATTTATCTCCGCTGCTCAGAACCGCCCCAAGTCTTTGCACGAGGACTCTGACGGTAATTCCAAGTGCCTCTGCATAGGCGAACTGTTCGTAAACCCTAAGGCTGCGCTCCCCAGTCTCGACTTTCGAGATGAACGACTGAGGTACCCTCAGTTTCTTTGCGAGTTCAACCTGAGTGATACCTTGCTCTCGACGAATCTGGGAGAGGCATTTTCCGCATGTCCTATTAGCATCAACGTTCATGCCGTTTACGCTATATTCCGTTTTGTTATATCCCAAACTGGGATATATTTATGTTACTTGCCGCTTAACTTACAGCGATTGTTCACATCGGAAATCTAAACGAGAGAGGGGACTCAACAAACATGGATAATGAGACGAAAGAGCCTAACGATGAGCAAATGCACGGCGCATCATACGAACAGACGCCAGATATCGAAGGGAAACAGCTTTCTGATGGTGCTGACGATGCCCCCTCCCCTGAAGATCGGTCATCAAATGAAGATGACGTCGCATGCAAAAAAGAAGGGGGCGACTCACTTCTAACGAGAGCCATTCATAAATTAGGCGGTAAAAAACGGGCGGCTATTGCAGCTACTGCAATAGTTGCTGTCGTCTTCTGTTTGCCCACGTTATTCCCCCAATTGTTTTGCACCCACAAGCTTTGGACCAATGCGAGTTGTACAAGCCCTCGCACCTGTAAAAGTTGCGGCAAAACCGAGGGGGAACCGCTCGGACATGAATGGGAAGAAGCAACGTGCACGGTTCCGAAGACCTGTCAACGCTGTGGTAAAACCGATGGAAAACCCCTTGGGCATCAACCGGGCTCGTGGACTACCGAAGTTGACTACGTAGACGCCACCTCAAAGGAAATACGAGAATGCGAAAAATGCGGAGAGGTCGTTGACACTCGCAACGAAAAGGAAATTACTTCCTTTCTTGGCGACGGATCGTTTTCAATTTCACCTGAAGGCTTTATTGAACGACTTAACGAGGAATTCTCCGATATCCCCAATTGCAGCAGTATGAAGGCGAGTTACGAGCTAGACGATAGCGGCACGGGACTCGAGCTTCAGATAAAAAATGGCTCTACGCTTGCCGGTATTGGAGGCTTTTTCTCGGACTCGAGCAGCCAACTACTATTCAGCTATCTTGGATCCGAAAACTGCTTCAAAAACATAGTCATGTACTTCGAAAACTCCGACTATGCCGCGGCGACAGCATTGGCAACTATACAAGCAATCGATCCAACACTTTCGTTTTCAGACGCCAAGGAAGTTGGTGCTGCCTGCGTAGATACGCCAACTGTCAAAAATGGAATTACGTACGCAATCGTAGCTTCGAATGGAGAGTACTGGCTAAGCGCTCGAATTGAATAATTTTCTTTGATTACTAAATTCAGACGCCTCTTACTCGCGACATATTAAAACTCAACCCCTGGCAGCATCGTCAATCGAAAATTGCCCCGCCGAGCACTTTAGCTTGGCGGGGCATTTCAATATGAAAGCGGATTTAAATATCAACAAGGCCTGCACGCCCCAACGAGACAGCCGGCCTCGCTGCTCAAATTGCCCTTGGTGAACCACAACTTGAGCAATCAGCGGCCAGCATCTCTTTTAGGCGGCGCTGGTTTCTTTGTATTCGAAGACTGGCTCTAGGAGGTCTTCGATGTTGCAGCGTAGGGCTTTTGCTATATCCCTTACGGTCGTTACTGACGCTTCGTTGATGTTTCTCTGGCGCTGTTCGTACATTTGGATTGAGCGGAGCGATACGCCCGATTCATATGCCAGGTCTTGCTGGGTTTTCTTAAGTCTCTTTCTTGCTAGCGCCAGCTTGGTTTGACGAGGTGTTTTCTTCGCCATGTCGCAAATAAGACGCGTCACACGTTCCTCCGAGGCTTCGTGCCAGGGATGATACAGGTTATGCAGCACATCAAACGGAGCGACATGCAGCAGGTCTTCAAAAGACTCTCCCAGGCGCCACTGTAGATACGCCAATATCCAGCCCGTCCAGTATTCCGGTGTTTTCTCAAATCGATAGGTACGATCCGGCATCGACCCTGCTTGGTAACCGGACCTTTCGGCAATAAGCGCGAATAGCTCGACGCCCGATTTTCCCGATACGACCCATGCGTTCCCACGTTCAAACTCACGAGCCACGCCGCTCAAACAAAAGAGTTCAGCAACTTCCGATCCTTCTGCTCCATAATCGTTAACGGCATAGTCAAAGCAGTCGCCGAGGTTGTTCATTGCGTCCTCGAGGTAGTAGACGGGGTATGTCCTACTCGGCCCACAATCCGTTAACTCTTGGATCATTTAAATCAGCCCTCCCTGCCATTAAATCCCTAATGTAGACACCCTCAGAGTCGAATCCATTTACTGCGTCCAAGTACTTGCGCCGCGCGTTCTGTTCTCGCTCAAAACGCTTGGGATAATACTCGGAACCAAAAAATATCACCTCAGTGATAGTTTACCAATAACTATCATTGAGGTGATATAGATAGGGGCTTTTGAGTGGTTAAGCCTGATTAGAGGCAGGCCTCGGCGATGCGGCGCTTGAGTTCGTCGATGCCGGTGCCGGTTTGGGAGCTTGTGATGATTACGTTTTCGGCCGGGACGTTGAGTTGCTTTTTGATGGCAGCTGCCTGGCGGGCCTGCTGGGTGCGGCTGAGCTTGTCGGCCTTGGTGAGGCAGACGATAAAGTTGAACTCGTTGCCCTGCAGATAGTCGATCATGTCATGGTCGAGCTTGCTCGGGTCGTGACGAATATCCACCAGCGACACGACCAGGTTAAAGCTGCGCTCCGAGTCAAAGAAGTCGCCGATAAGTTCTGCCCAGCGGTCACGCTCGGCCTTGGAACGACGGGCGAAACCATAGCCCGGCAGGTCCACAAAGTGCACGTCGTCGGCCTCGAAGAAATTGATGTTGCTCGTCTTGCCCGGCGTGCTCGAAACCTTCACCAGGTTCTTGCGGCCAAAGAGCTTGTTCATAATGGACGACTTGCCCACGTTGGAGCGGCCAACAAAGCTCACCTCGGGACAGGTGGACTCGGGGATCTGCGAAACCTTGCCGTAGCTGGCGACGAACTTGGCAAGCTGGTAGTTAATGGAATCGGCCATGGACACTCCTTGGTCGTAGGATCTTGCAAAAAACGCGCTATTGCGCAGCGGCAATGCGTCGAACGATATCGAGCGTGATATCGCTTGCGGCACGCGCATACTCGAACAAATCGAACTCGCGGTCGCAAATCGCATCATACGCCTCGTCACAATTATCGCTGATAGCACGCAGCACCAGGCAATCGACACCATTTTTGGTTGCGACATGGGCAATTGCCGCGCCCTCCATGCCGACACAATCGGCATGCGTCGCCTCGATGGCATCATTGCGCATAGCGGCGCCCGTCACAAAGCGGTTACCCGTGGCAATCGTGCCGACCAGGAACTGCTTTGCACCCTCGTTCGAAGCGGTCTCATTTGTCGAAGCATCAACAAACCCACGCTCAGCAAGCACATCGGCGGCAATATCGACCAGCGCGGGCGTCGAGACAAACTCCTCGAGCCCCGGTGCAGACTCGGCGATAAGCGCGGTATCGGTATCTAGATAGCGCAGGCATTTGCCAATGACGACATCGTCGATATGGAGCTTGGGATTCAGGCCACCTGCGATACCAGAAAACACAACTGCCTGTGGAGCATACTTGCTAATGAGGTGCTGTGTTGCGGCGGAAGCGTTTACCGTGCCCATACCCGCCGTCGTGGCGACAATCGACAGGCCGTCGAGCCCGCCGGTCACAACGTTCAAGCCCGCCTCCTGTACCATGCAAACGTTGCTCAACTCTTCCTTAATCTGCATGATCTCTTTTTCGAGCGCACCGATAATCGCGATGGTAGCCATGCCATTCCCCAAACCTATACGAAATTCTCAACCACGGTATGGTACCAGCATTTTGTTTGACCTCGTCAAACGAACACGTTAGGCCAGCGCAGCTCGGGTATCAAAGAATGTCTTAGCAATCGCAGCCACCAGCTCGCTCGAGCGATCGCTCCATGGCATCGATGTCATGATACTCATAATGTAGGTGTCGCCATCGACATCGATGAGGCCCGCATCGCATGTCGAATAGCAACCATCCTCGCTAATCCAGCCGGCCTTGTTGCGCACCAGGGCTTGGTCGTCCGCAATGCCGTCGCGGATAAAGGACCGGGTCGTAGAGGCCAGAAGATCCGATAGCCATTGCGACGTCTCGGTATCACGGCTCAAATACTCGCTCATCTCGCGCCACAACTTGGCCGAGGTGCGCGGGCAATAGGTGGGAAAATCACTCATCGGATCGAGTGCGGTATCGTAATCGATGCCAAGACTGGCAATCCAATCCTCGTAACCGACACGGTCAAACGTCGCGCGTAACGCAATAAACGAATCGTTGTCCGAATTAACGATCGCGGCCTCGATCAGGTCGCGCACCGTCTGCCAACCCATGTTGTAGCCACCATAGGTGCCAAGGGAATCATCGAGTGAAACCTGACCCGTCTCGACCAGAAATTCGCAGATGTACAACGCATAGAGCGCCTTGTAGCTACTCGCGCCGTAAACCTCGACATCGGGGTTATACGTCACGCCCTTGCCGCTTGACAGGTCGTAGAACACCACGCCCACATCGCCTAGCTCCTGCGCCCGACTCAGGGCATCCTGGAGCAAGGCAAGGCTCTCATCCTCCAAGGTAGGAGTCTTGTTATCCACCAACGAGAAGGCCTGAACGGTATCACCCGAAGGGATATCGTTGAAGTCCGCCTTCGAAAGTCTCGTCTTGAGATCTGCCGACGCTTTGGACTTTGAAACCTTCTCGTTTTGCGTCTGTACCGTTGACGCATCTGAGTGTGCCATTCGCTCCGACGCGTAGGTTTTGGCGGTAATTCCGAGGATAATAATCGCCAACGTTAGCATCCCAATGGCGGCAATCTTCGTCACGCGGACGCGAGCGTCGGCAAGGCCACGCGAAGATGTGCCCTTCGTCTCATATCTGCTGCTATGCTGCGGCATATACTCGTCCCGCGATGCGTTATTTCGCACGTGGTCTCCTGACTGCTACCGTTCATATACGAGCAGCATAATACCGAGCAGGCATTTCTTTCCAAAGATATTCAGCGGCGTTTAAGGCGTCTTTAAAGAAACCACAAGCGTATTTATCCAAATGGCGCGATTCTGTTGCGCATCTCCGCCCAAAACGCAGTTGCGGTGGAATAGTTCCTATTTGGGCGGCATAAGCCGAAAAACAAGAACTATTCCACCGCAACTTGACGGAGCTCTTTGGCAATCAACTTGGTGCCCAGGGGCACTCATTTAAGTCTGTCCCCAATGAGTGCCTTTGGGGAGCGAAAATGGCTCGCTAGCCGATAGCGTTTTTGAGTTCCGCGCGACGCTTTTTCATGCCCGTCATGACGGCGTTGCGCAGCTCGGGCATGCGCGCGGTATCCATCTGTGGAACGCCCTCGAGCTTATAGGGAATGCCCAATTGCTCGTACTTGACGACACCCATCGTGTGATACGGCAGCATTTCCAGGCCCACCACGTTGTGCCATGGAGCGATGAGGCGGCCGAGCGCCTCGCACTCCTCAACCGTATCGGTAATGCCGGGCACCACCACGTGGCGGATAACGACCTTAATCTTGCGACGGGCAAGCTCATCACCAAACGCCAGAATGCGTGCGGGATCGCAACCGGTCAGCTTTTTATGCTCAACGGGATCGGCATGCTTGATGTCGAGCAGCACCATGTCGGTCTCGTTGAGAACAGTATCGAACTTCTCGGGATGGTTGGGGTCAAACGCATAGCCGCAGCTGTCGAGGCAGGTATGCACGCGGCCATCGGGGTTGTTGTGCATTGCACGGAACAGGTCGGCTAAAAACGCGGGCTGCAAGAGCGGCTCGCCGCCGGACACCGTAATACCGCCGCTGCGGTAAAACTCATGGTTGCTCTGGAACTCGTCCATCAGGTGCTCGACGGTCACCATGGTGCCGCCGCTAACCGACCAGGTATCGGGGTTGTGGCAATACGCACAGCGCATGGGGCAGCCCTGAACAAACACCACAAAGCGGATGCCGGGTCCATCGACCGTTCCCATCGTCTCAATCGAATGCACGCGGCCCAGGGCAAACGCAGAGTCCTCGGGACGAGCGTCCACACCCTCGAGCGTCATCTCAGCCATTCCCGCTACCTTGCCTCTCATTGGTTTTAGCTACATAAATGCCAGAATCATTCTAGCCCATACGCATGATGGCGAAACGGTTTAGCGGTCAATTGGGTTGTCCTATTTGGCCCTACGCAAGAGCGGCGGGAAGGTTATCGCAACCCGCCCGCCGCTGAGGCAATAGAAATCGATAGACGCCAGACCTTACGCCTTAAGCGTGAGCACCGCACCGAAGGCGGTCGGGCCGCAATGGCTCGAGATGACACCGCCGACCTGAGTCCAGGTAACGTCCTTAAAGCCCAGGTCGTGCGCATAGACTTCCATGTCGTCGCGCAGCTCCTGGGAAAGGCCTACCGAATACGCCAGGCCAATATGCGAGTAGTCAATCTCGCCCTTCGCAACCATGTGGTCAATAAAGGCGCGGGCGCACTTGAGCATAGAGCCGCGGAACTTCTTGGTTGCCACGAACTTGCCGCCCGTTACCTCAATGCAGGGCTTAATCTTGAGCAGATGGGCACCGAGGAATGCCACGTTGGATAGACGACCGCCCGCCTTAAGGAAGGCTAGGTCGGTAGGAACAAAGCCCAGCAGCACACGGTCCATGACGGAATTCGTAAATGCAAAGATTTCGTCGACGGTGGCATCGGGGTGAGCCTCGATGTATTTGGCGGTCTCGACGGCAACAAGCGACTGGCCCACCGAGACAAAACGCGTGTCCATGGAGTAGACGTAGTCGCGACCCTTGGCGGCAATCTTAGAAGACTGGTGTGAGCAGGTCGTGGCCTCGGAATACGCAAGGTGCAGAATAGTCGCATCGGGCTGCTCGGCATGGATGCGATCGTACACGTGCGCAAAATCTGCCGGCGCGCAGCCGCTGGTCTTGGGCATCACGCCAAACTCGTTGCAGCGCGAATAAATCTCGAGCGGATCGATCGAGCCGTCCTCGACGGTCTCGTCACCAATCGTGACATGCATAGGTACGCGCACGATACCGTAGCGTTCGCAGAGCTCCGGCGTCACATCCGAACCAGACTCAACCACGATTACGTACTTGCCCATTATCATCACGACCCATCTCAACATTGGCTTTTCAACACATGGCACGCGCCGCCGCACTGTTGCACAACGGCGGCAGAGCGCCAAAGAGACGCCGCCCCTTGCACACAACAAAGGACAGCGTCTCCCTGGAAAAACTCCGTGCTAATCTGAGATTCTACACGGTTTATTACTAAGTGTTACTTACTCCGCAAACGGTCGCTATACGCGATAAACGGTAGTTCGCTGCGGCAACTGCGACACATTCCGCCCAGCAAGTCCAATCGTGCTCCACACACGGTTAATGCGCGAGGCGGTAGAAATTCATCGATGCCGCGCCCTCGGCGTGCAGCTCCATCGCCGGAACCGCCGGCGAATAGGTACGGCTCGTAAGTGCCGCCTCGCCGCCATTTGCAAAAATCTCGACCATCGTAGTGTCCGAAAGCACGCGCAGGTCGCGAAGCTCGCTGAGCTCAATCGACCTCTGGTCGCGCCCATAGCCTTCGTCACCCATGTCGAGGGTAAGCATCCCGTCTGCATAGCGCACAAAGACACCCTTGCGGATTTCGAGCTCGACCATCTTGGCGCCCTCGCAGGAAACCACAAGATCAAACAGGCGGCCCGGCTCCTCAACGGTTTCACCGCCTATCGCGCGAACGCAGTCACCGCGCATCCTCTCAATCTCGTGCGCCGGCCGCTGGCAGAGCTTACCATCGCGTATGCTCAGCTCTCGCGGCACCGTCAACGCGCACTGCCACCCGCGCGCCACCGTCGGGTTTTCTGCCGTCGCGTCGGGGCAACCCGACCATCCGATCGTCAAACGCCGGCCTGCAGTATCCTCAAAGGACTGCGGAGCATAGAAATCAAAACCGGCATCGACCATCGGGGGCATGCCCTGCCCGACGATTTTAAAGCTCGGCGCCTCCCAATCGGCCTCGATGGAGAACCACACGCACTGATGCGGATTGCGGTAATGCCAACCATCGGCAGGCACACCCTGCGGACAGCAAACGAGAATAAGCTCGCCATCGAGCTCAAACAGATCGGGGCACTCCCACATAAAGCCAAACTTCTCGTCCAACTCAATGCGCGTCGCATAGCTCCAGTCCTCAAGATTGCGCGAGGTATAGACAAGCACGCACCCGCGATCGTCTTTCGTACGAGCGCCGAGAACCATGTAGTAGATACCGTCGTGTTCAAGGATCTTGGGGTCGCGCACGTGCGTACCGATATCGTCGGGGTAATCGACCGGCCCAACAGCTATGCGCTTCTCGCCCAATTCGTCGGGATTCTCGGCAACCATATGAATCTGGTTTTGCTCACGGCCCGTCAACACGTAGTCGTAATCATCGCGGTCAAAATGCTTAACGTTGCCGGTATAGAAGTAGTGAATCTTGCCATCACGTACAAAGGCAGAACCAGAATACGCTCCACTCGAATCCAAATCGGAATCGGGGAACAACACGGGGCCGCGATTCTCGTACGTCACAAAATCCTTTGTCGTCAGATGGTTCCAAAGCACTGGACCGCCATGCGCAGCATCGAACGGATCGTATTGATGATAGATGTGATACGTATCACCAATCTGAACCAAACCGTTGGGGTCGTTGAGCCAGCCAAGCTCAGGCTCCACATGGAACAAAAGCCTATCGGGGTCGGACGCGATGCGAGCCGCCGTCTCATCCTGTCCAGCTCGCCACTGCTCATAGTCCGCACGCATCACCTTGTTTTTTTGATTAAACATCGCCATTGACCTTCTCGTCTATGGGAAAGGACGCTCGACTCACACGAGCCGAACGCCCTTCCTCAAATGGACTTATCCTCAGATTACGCTGAACGGCTCAACTAGAAGCTGACATCGAAGCCAGCGCCAGCGCCCTCTTCATCAGTGGTCGGCACGCCCTTTGCCTTGTTGTAGGCAAAGATCAAGACGATCGGCACGATAAAGGCGATGAGATTGCCAGCCACATACCACATGAGCGTCTCGGGCGTGACGATGAGCAGGCCAAGCACGCCGGTCAGACCCTGACCGATGGCGCGCACCTCAAAGAGCTTCACGAAGGCACCGCCGCAGCCTGCACCGATGCAAGCGCAGATGAACGGGATGATCGAGTAGCGCATGTTTGCAGCGAAGATAGCGGGCTCGGAGATTCCGACCAGCGTCGGGATAAAGGACGACATGCAGATGTTGCGCTCTTTGGAATGCTTCTTATGAATGAGGTACATGCCGATGGCGCCGCCGCCCTGGGCGATAATGGAAACCGACCAGATGGCCTGGATGTAGTTGAAGCCAGTCGTGGCGACGAGGTTTGCCTCGATACCCTGGATGAACTGATGCGTACCGGTAACGACAAGCGGCTGCAGGAACGCGGCGAAGACAAAGGCACCAAAGACGCCCATCCTGTTGTACAGGATATCGATTACGCCGCCGAGGACGTCGCCGATCAGGTTGCCGAGCGGGCCGAACACGGTGAACAGGGCGACGTTAGCAAGAATCAGGGTAACGGTCGGGACAAAGACGAACGAAACGACCTCGGGGATGTACTTCTGGGCAATCTTTTCGACCTTGGCCATAAACCAGGCAGTCAGGATTGCAGGGAACACGCCGCCCTGGAAAGCAACCATGGGAATGGATAGCGGACCAAAGTTCCAGTACTCAGCACCCGTCGGGTCCATAACGAACGTGTTGCGGTTCATAAGGCTCGGGTGAACCATGACGATACCGACGAGGATGCCCAGGATCGGGTTACCGCCAAAACGCTTGACCGCGCTGTACATAACCAGGACAGGCAGGTAGTCGAACGTGGTGGCGATAATGGCAAAGAAGCTTGCGAGGTTCTTGAGGAACTCGCTGTGATCGGCGAGGCTGCCTTCCATGCCAAAGAGGCCGTTGGCAACGATCAGCGACTTAAGGCCGATGATGATTGCAGCGCCGACGAAGGCAGGAATGATGGGGATAAAGATATCCGAGAATACCTTGAGGACCGAGAAGAACTTGCCCTTCTTGTCCGCCTCGGCGCCCTTGACCTCGGAAGCACTGATCTCCTTAACGCCCGTCAGAGCCATAAACTCATCGTAAACCTTGTTGACGGTACCGGTACCGAAGATGATCATGAGCTGGCCGCTGTTGTACAGCACGCCCTTGACGCCATCGATGTTCTCGAGCTCGGCCTTGTTGTATTTGCTCGTATCCTTGAGCACCAGACGCAGACGGGTCACGCAATGCGTGGCGCCCTCGATGTTCTCCAGTCCGCCGACGTTGTCGACGACTTGCTGGGACACTGCCTTGTAGTCCATGTTCCTCTCCATTCCTTTTCTAAATCATAAAACGGTTCGTTGCCGCTACAGAGACGCGATCGTTGCGTTTGCGCACTTGAGCGCACCGTCGGTGACGGTAAGCGCCACACCCTGGCCCTGCTTGTTGCAGAAGCGAGCGTTGAGCGCAACATCATCGACAAAGATGGTCGCGATGTCGTCGTCGACGACCAGACGCACATGGTGAGTGCCCTCGCCCTTAAAGAACAACGGACGCTCGAGGCCCATGTTGTTGACCTGGAACCACGGATACTGGGGGGCCGCCGTAAACTCGAGTTTGCCCTCACGCAGGTTGGCGCGGAACTCATAGGCAAGACCGGACTCGGCGTCCTCGGCAAGCTTCACCGAGAAGCCGGCAGCGTCACCGGCGAGCTCGATGTCGGCGTCGAGCATATAGGTAGAACCGGCATCCGCGGCGAGCACCTGCTCGACCTTGCCCGACTCGCACGAAAGCTCAAAGGCCTCGACTGCCTTAGCCTCGCCAAAGGCGCCAAGCATGCTGTCGGGAAGCTTGGTGCCGAGCGTTCCGTCGGCACGCTGAACGATCTCGAGAGGCATAAAAGTGCCACCCCACAGGTAAGAGCTGGGGTCGCCGCCCTCGTCGCGCGTAGGAACCCAACCAAAGAGAACGCGGCGCTCGCCGTCAAATGCGGTACGTGCAGCATAGTACGCGCGGCCATCGAAGGAATCGTCCGCAGGAGTGATCCAAGGACCGTTGATAGAGCGAGACATGCGGTAACGGGTCTTGTTGCCATCACTGTACTCAGAGAACACCAGATACCACCAGTCGCCCATCTTAAAGAGATCAGGCATCTCGAACATGGTGTACAGGCCCGGATTCCACCAGTCGCCCTGGAACTCCCAGGTATCCAGGTCCTTGGAGGTGAACTTGACCAGACGACCGGTCATCAGACGCTTGTCCTCGCCCACACGCGTGCCGAGGATGAGCATGTACTCTTCGTTCTCCTCATCCCAAAGAACAAAGGGATCGCGCCAGTTGCGGTCATCGTAACCCTCCTGGGGCGGAAGCAGCGTCTCGGCGATGTTCTTCTCCCACTTGACGGCGTCGTCACTCGTTGCGTGAAGAAGAACCTGCTTCATCAAGCGCGCGCGGACCTTATCGCGATTGCAACCAGTGTAGAGCGCATGGTACTTGTCGCCCACCTTAAACACTGTGCCGGCATAAACATACTGGTCGACTTCCTCGTCGCCGCCACGCTCAAGGCTCTCGCCAAAGTCCTTGTAGTTGACGAAATCCTTGGTCGTCGCGAGTGCCCAGCCAAACGGCTCTCCGAAAGGTCCGGGGTTACGCGTGTCACGCTGATGATAGAGATAGAACGTGCCGTCCTCGCCGTACGGCATGATGTCGCCTACCCAAATTCCCTCAGGCTGGTAATACACCTTGTGCATCCGAGACTTCCTTTCCCACAAGATACTAACTCGGTACAACTGCAAGATATGTCAATCGTTTTCATATGTCAAACGTTTTCACATCAATACGTCTTTTCGCAGTTCCAGTCGTCGGCAAACGGTTGACATATGCCGGCGAACGGTCATCAGAGGCGTTTGAGGAATTCTTTTGGCACGGGATGAACTACGCGGTTTTGCCCTCAATGAGTTCAACGGGGAGCTTGATATTCGATTCAGGATTATCGCCGTTAACAAGAGCGATGATGGATTGCGCCGCGAGCTCTCCGATGCGATCGATATCTTGGCGTACGGTTGTTAAGTCAGGCATAAACGTCATAGTGCGGCGGGCACCATCCGCGCCCACGACCTTAATATCGTCCGGAGCGCTCAAGCCGCGCTGCTTCATAATGTTGAGACAGATGGCCGCCATCGTGTCGTCTCCCGCAAAGATGCCGTCAATATCGGGGTTCTCATCGAGGATCTTCGCAACGACCGCGCTCTTTTCGTCATCGGGCTTAACGAACTCGACCTCACGGACAAGCGCGGGCAAACCGGCCTGCTCAACAACATCGAGGTAGGCATCGGTACGCTTATTGGCAGGCATGCGCATGCGGCTATTGCTGCGCAGGCACAGGATGCGTGAACACCCGTCATCGATCAAGCGACGCGTGGCAAGTTCGCCGATGCTATAGCTGTCGCTCGCAATCTGAACAGAGGCCTCGCCAAGGTCGCAGTCGATACCAACCAGGCTCAAGCCCATCTCGGCATATGCCTCAGCACCGATATTGAGGGAGTTGACGATGACGCCGTCGACCATATTGCGGCGGAGCATGTCAATATAGGAACGCTCAAGATCGGGTCGATTGGCGCTGTTGCACAGCAACATCTTAAAGCCGTTTTCCGCCAACGTGCGCTCGACCGCCTGCACAACCTGAGCATGGAACGGGCTGCTCACAAAGGGAACGATCATGCCGATAAGGTTCAGGCGACCGTTGAGCATGGCACGGGCGATATCGTTGGGCGTATAGTTGATGCGCTCCATCGCGGCATGGACCTTATCGCGGGTTTCTTGGCTAATATAGCCGCGATTATTAAGCACGCGAGATACCGTAGTGGGCGAAACCCCCGCCACCGCTGCAACTTCCTTGATGCCAGGCTTAGCAGAATCCTTAGAACGAGCGCCCTCGCGAGCCATAGCACCCTCCCCCATCAACATGTCATACGTTTACATACGAACAAAGCATACCCCAACAACAGCGGGAAGACGGTAACAGTACAAGTAAGTAAACGACTCATCCAAATAATTAGGAGAGTTTCGCCTAAAGGGTGACTACACAGGACCCCGCCGGGGCTGTTTGGGCTACCTCCCAAAACATTCCGCACTGATATTTTCTGTATTGAAGACGTCGATGATGCGCCCGTATACCATTGACGTCGACACCATCAGACGCGGTCCGCGCGGTGACCCCACATTCCGCTGGCGCCCACAGGGCTGCCCTCGTTTCCTGACATGTCCCGCGCGGGCCGCGGCGAGCCGAGACCGCCGCATGACCTAATAGGAGCATGGAGCGATACCGCGGACCCGAACAACCGCATTCTATCGCGCCCCGTCAGTGTGCCGTCTGCCCGGTCCAGGCGAGCACGGAAAGAACGGAGCGAGACATGAGAACCGAATCGACACCCGGCGCCCGCGGGCCGGTCTTCTGCGGGGTCGACACCCACGCCGACTCGCACTAACCGATGCGTTGACCGAACCGCAGCCTACACCAGCTACCATACTATCTCCAAAATATGAAATATATCTTCTGGCACCATCATATGGACGATTCTCTACATTCAGCCTTCTTGATGGAAGTTCTAA
>ENA-OQOA01000020-OQOA01000020.1-human-gut-metagenome-genome-assembly--contig:-NODE-20-length-90857-cov-7.087667_pt1 | contig 90857 bp, 91 predicted proteins | sample MGYA00242633_ERZ504888 | MGnify/ENA primary metagenome ERZ504888 (study PRJEB26092, sample SAMD00036372) | human gut metagenome | host: Homo sapiens | study: EMG produced TPA metagenomics assembly of...
TCGCCTTGGATCCATATGGAGTTGATCCTCTACAATAGCACACAGCCCGTCAATGGATTTCCGCATATCCGTTCTGCCTGTTACGATATAGATTTCATCGGCGGCTGTGATATCCCCTAACATTCCAGCTCCTTCACAATTCGAAGCGTTTGAGCCAGAAGCTGAGGATCTGTTCCATTTGGTATTGTTAGATGAAAGCTGCCTACAGACAGCTTCATTGACTCTGCTACGGAAAAGTTATTCCTTTCCGTAGCTGCCGGAATTACATTTAATGGCTGTTCATAAGGAATCGGGTCAGTATCATGAAACTCCACTCTGACAACTTCCTGGCTTTCTGGTGCGCGATAGGTGCGTCCAGTTGACGCCGGCAAATCCACACAACCTTTCTGACGCAGTCTTTTTACCCAGTTGTAAAAAGTTCCTGGCTTGATATCATGTTCCACACACCATTGATGATCTGTCAATCCACTTTGACGGCATTCCATGATGAGACGGTATTGTTCTTCGACAGGTATTCTTTTGCTTTTCATGAGCACACCTCCATAACTTGAATAGAGTAAAATGCTCGCACCTATCATTTCTAGCAAGAAAAGATGAAGTAAAATGCTTGCATTCTCTATTGATTATTATGGGATATTTTTTAGGGCAACACAATCCGTCGAATTATTTTGCACTTACAATATTTCGGTGATGCTCCCTCCAAGTATTTTTTCAGTATTTCTTTTAGTTTTTCTATGACGCTACCGTCCTTTCCAACCGTGAGCAATTACATTCTGCTCCCCGGTTAGGATGGATATTAGCATCAGGTTTTGCACATAGCAACTTGTTTTGTAATTAGTTTTAGCTAACCAGTGCCTCTAAAAATAACCGTGCGAACTTCTGGAGTTCAGTTTGTCCACACGGCTTATATTATTTCAGCTTCTCAAGAATCTCATCAGCACTCATGCCGCCAGCCAGCAGTTTCTTGACCACAGCCTCGGCTTCCGACTTTTTCGCTTCTTCCGCTGCTTTCTGCTCGGCTTTTGCTTTCTTTGCTTCGAGCTTGGCGATTTCCCTTTCGACCTGCTTGATCTCAGCTTTCTGCGGCTTCAGCGATTCATGCATAGACTTGATGTCTGTCTTTAGCTCTTCAATCTGAGCAACGGTCTTGGCTACACCCTCTTCTAAGAGAGCTTTGTCCTTCTGCAGCTTTGTCAGCTGTGCATCGAAGTCGATTTTGGTGCGGTTTTTGCTTCCTTTGGTTCTGGGCATAAGATGATACCTCGATTCAATTTTATATGTATTTTTATTAAACCACCATTACTTAGTCTTGGCAATAGCGAACAGAAATTTCTCCGCATTCCTGTCTTTCTCCGAAACAATATATTCGCCTTCCGGCCAAGGCTCGGTCTGCCAAGCAAAGTCCGAATCGTACCGTACAGCTTTGGCCGCCTCTGCACAAAAGTCATTATCCACACACCACTGCATCAGAGTGTTTTCTTCCAATGTCAAATATCCGTGGGCGAAGCCTCTCGGAATATACATCTGCTTCTGATTTTCAAAGGAAAGAATCTCGCCATAGGCGTATCCAAAAGTATCTCTCGGTCGAAGATCAACAGCCACATTGAAAATCGAACCATGCAGGCAGGATACCAGTTTCGCTTGCGCGTGCTCTCCTTTTTGGAAGTGTAGTCCACGCAGCGTTCCAGCTTTCTTGCTGAACCCTTGGTTGATTTGAACCACGTGAAATCCCTCTGCTGACACTGACATCCACCCACGGAAATCTTCAAAACGTTGTGTTTCAATTATTTTTGGCTTGTCTACCATTGCTTTCTATACCCCCTTGGGCTGATGCCTTCCACTTTTCGGAACATGCGGCTGAAGTAGTTTGCATCCGCCATTCCTACTGCCGCACCGATTTCATCCACAGTCATATCTGTGAAGCGAAGCAGCTGCTTGGCTCTGGTGATTCTTTTCGAGATGAGATAACTGTTGACCGTAGTTCCGTAAGTCTCTTTGAAGATTTTGGACAAGTAGAACTTATTGATAAAGAACCGTTCAGACAGATCATCCAGTGCGATTTTCTCCGTATAATGCTCGTCCAGATACTCTTTCACAGCTGCCAGTTCCAGCCGTTTCCGGCTCACAGTCATACTCTCTGGATGCCAAGACTGTTCCATTAAGAGAGTCAATAGACTTCCCAGCTTCTCGTTGATTCGCATATCCCGTATGTAATCGGAAGATGATGCCAAATCGTAGATATCCGTCAGTAGTGTAGTGAACGGTTCAATATCCGCCGGGTGGAACACAGGCAGACCTCCACGCTCCTTGTATTTTTCATACACAGCCGGAAGGGATGGTGCATAGAAATGGCACCATTGGAGCGACCAGAGATTGTCCGAAGTTGAATGGCTATATGCTTTCCGACAATCAATGAACACGCAGTCTCCCTCACCCAGCTGATAAGTCTGTTCCTCATAGGAAAGTGTCCCCTCGCCAGACAGAACCACGAAGCAAAGGAACGAGGTCAGGTTCGTTCTGGTCGATGTATGCTGATGGATGGCCTGCAGCGATCCGATCTCCTGCAGATGCAGTAACGATGTCCGTGCAAACGTGGACGGTGTGTACAGGATTCGGGAGGAGGTCACGGACGACGATTGCGGGTTGAATAATTCTTGGTCCATATTACTGCCTCCCTTTTTCCTTCCTCTTTAGATACCTGCATATATTCCTTTTGCTTACTGCTTATCAATGTATGCCGAACAGGACGGGCAAAGTCCGTTTTCTAAAACGTCTACATCCACCAATTGGCCACATCGATCACACTTTTCCAGTTCATTGTCCCAACCGCAATAGCAGCAACGACCAATTGGCAGAAACTCCTCATGGATAGAGACACCAAATTTCCCACACTGGCTGCAAGCAAAATCTGCTGTCCATGCGTTATCGCCTTTATTTTCGTACACATACGCATCCAACTTTTCAGGATATGGGTTCAGTTTTTCATCAATGTACTCGAACAATTTTTCGCGAAGTTCCTCTAGTTCAGAAGTATCATATTCAGAATCTTCATCAGCTTCCATAAGCCCTTCCTCTCCTTCATGGCCATTTCCATTACGGAAGCTGATCTCTGCCGAACAGATAGTTTTTCCTTCCCCGTCTCTGCATTCTATTTTGCAGACACTATCTTCGCCAAGTTCGTCATCAATGATATAATTTGCCACAACATCTACTCGCAGTGATCCGTCCTCAAGTACTGGGGATGTCACTGTAAAGCAAGTTCCCTCATTCGGTGTCTGGAAATCAGAAATTTCATAGCGTACATCCAAATGATACTGTTTGAAGACATCGCTATATAAGTCGTGGAGCGTTTCATCAAATTGATTTTCTATATCGCTTTCATCCAGAATGTCAATTCCAGTTTCACTTACTAAACGATCACGATAGTACGCTCTTACATCCTGCTCTTCTTCTGCTTTCTCCTCCGCACTCCACGTGTCTAATATTTCATCTGATGTCTCTTCCATATCGAATTTGGCATCAGCGTTCCGTATCTGCTCATTCATTTTTTCAAAATCATTTAAAATGACTTGATATGAATTCCATGACAAAATTTTGCTGTGTGCAACATGATTTCTATCTTCGATAAATTTATGCGCTACATCCTTAAATTTTTCAGGTTCACCAATAAACGGAACGAACAAATCATCCCAAATGTTTTTTCTACAGTTCGCTTAGATTTAATATAATCCGCAATGTTCTGTCCACTTACATTCTTAGAAGCCATATTGAAGAGTTTTATCATATTTGTCTCTATTCAATACAAATTCAGTATTGTATGTAACGCTATCAAATAAAACCCCAAACAAAGTTTCTAGTGTCATCGACAGAAAATCTGTGTTGATATTATCAAATTCTGGCACACGCTGGGTGAATTTTTCCTTTAAGTTCTTTACGGACTCGGACTGCTTTTCTAAACCGGGCTTGCTAAGCCAATCCGCACCAAGAAAATGAATCAAAACTTTACTTGCAAAAGCACGAAGGTTATTTTCAATAATAAACGCCTTTTCGTATGCTTCTTTGCAAAGCTGTGCGGATTGCATATCAACCAGCCAAGTACACACTTCCCAATCTGGAGCCAGTCTATTTTTTAAAGCGATCTTTAATTCTTCAAGCCTTTGATCGTAGTTTTCCGTTTCTAGCCCAGTAATCGTACACTCAAGTCTTGCAGCTTTTTTCTCATATGTATTGATTGCAAACTCAATACGATAATTTATCCCCTCAGTTGAATTGACATTAAACACTTCGTTTGCAATGCGATCCAACGAACCAAGATATTTCTGCGTCCCCCAATTCATAGTAGCAAACACATCAGCAATAACCTGTTTGCAATAGTCGGTTCCATGATAATGTTCTTCCTCACCCGGACAACCAAGCTCCTCTGAATAAGTAGGTGTCCATGTATAGAGCTGATCCATATTTTTAATACGATCCATTGAAAACTTAATTGTCAAATCCAATTCACCCCTTTTTCGCTATTAATCCTTAAATATCTCGCACTCAACTATATCCCACAGCATTTGGAACATAATGGCTACCAATCCAATGTTAAGATAGTCAAATGTTTCTCCCAGTCCATGCATGATGCAGTTTCTAATATTGAGTTCAACAAAGAAATTTTTCAGAAGTTCCAAATATTCCGGGCGTATTTCTTCTTTCGCAAAATTGCTATTCAGTAATCCGCCCAGCGTCCGAGTCAATTTTCTCTTTCCTTTTAGACACACTCCCGTCAATATCATTTCATTATCTGGGGTATTCTTTAAGACGCCTTTTTCCACAAAGAGTCGGTATAACTTTTCCATGGCAAATTTCTCTGTCCCATAGAAAAGTACCTTATCATTGTGCAAGAACGGCTTAATTATTTTCTTTTCTTCTTCCGTCAAATCGTTCAACTGCATTATGCACTTGAACAGCATTCTATTTTGTAGTGCCATTCCTAATCCTTGCTCAATCAGTGATGGCAATACGAAACTGGCTGTCACGGCGTGCTGTCCCCCAGTAACGAGTGTCGCAATGTAATCTTCCATTGCTTTCCGGTATATCTCGTTATAATCTATCGCCAGTCTTTTCAATTCGATTTCTGGCAATCTATTATGCGTTTGATAAATTATAGAATGGTATTTTTTTGTACACACTTCCAAGATAGAAAGCTATGTCCTGCAGCAATATTTTCTTCCGGATAAACTTGATCTTTTCTTCCTCGTCGTCAAAATGTCCTATAGGCTCTGGAAATTCTGCTTCACTTGCGTCAAAAGCATAAATATCACGAAAATCTCTCAAAATAGAGCACTTTGCATCATAAAGCTCATCTGTATTACGGGCATTGGTTAAACGATTCAAAAGTTCTTCGTCATATGAGATAAGTGGATCCATATTCTCAAGATATACTGACATATCAGCATGGCTCTTAAAAACTTTATGATATAACTTCATAGTAGAACCCCTACCTTTTCCTTCACATCTCAGCCAGTCATAAGACTGTTGCCTGCTGCTCACCACGGAGAGGTGTGCAAATTTTGAGCAGCTACCGTGTGATTACTCACACGGCCTAAATTGTTACTTCCAGCTAAAGCACATTCCTCGGAAACCATCTGCCTGTTCTTTACTATTGAACACAACTCTAAATTCCTTCTCTACTGTACAGTCATCACTGACTCCAAGAATATGTCTCTGAGAGAAGTCATAGTTGAACGTAACGGTAGGAGATTCGTATAGCTCGCCATCCACATAAATATCGGCCTTGTTGTCACCAGACTCAAAGGTATAGTCGATACACAAAGTTCCAGACGCGCTTGTGCTGATGGTAAAGGTACTCCTCACAAATTATCGATCAATTTCAAGCAATGCTTCCACAAATTGCTTCATATATTTCTCTTCACCAATTGACACTCGCAAACAATTACCAAACTCACCAACATTTGGATAAGCCTTAATCAAGATTTTCTTTTCTGCTTTCATTCTATCCACGATAGTCTGTGCATCCGTCTTAGGTTCGATAAAAATGAAGTTACCTGCTTCTCCCTTATGACGATACCCATTTTTATCTAAAGAATTAACAAGATACTTTCTTCCACCGTTAAAATTTGTAATCAGAGAATCAAGCATTCCCGGCGTTGTCAATACTTTTTCTGCAAACATCATAGCAAATGCATTTGTGTTATGTGGTGTGCACATCTTCTGTACCATTTTAACGCCATCTGACCAGCCAACAACGTATCCCAGACGGCAACCAGCCATAGAGAACAGCTTGGAGAATGTTCTTGTGATAAACACATGATCCTCTGTCAATGCATATTTAATAAATGTCTTCGGATAAAAATAATGATAGGCCTCATCAACCAATACTGTAATCTGCTTTTGTCTTGCAACCTTCATAATAGATTCAAATTCATCATCCGAATATACATTTCCCATCGGGTTGTTTGGATTCAAAAGAATTAAAAGCTGTGTATCATCCGTCATTTCACGAATAATATCGTTAACATCCATACTTAGGTCTTCTTTATACGGAACCTTTACAAAATTACGTCCATACATTTCAGAGTAAACCTGGAACATAAAATAGGATGGTACAACACCGACAATACGTCCATTTACTGAGGTAAACGCCTGAATGATGTAACGGATGCCCTCTGCTGAACCATTTGTCAGGCAAATATGAGAAATATCCGTTCCGAGATGATTCGCCAGAACTTCAGTGAAATGTAACGTTTCCGGATACTGTGCAACAAACTGCGGTGTAACATTTTTAAGAACATCATCAATAAACTCCTGCGGAAGACCACCAGGATTCTCATTCAAATCTAATCGAAGATAATCCTTTCTTGCATTCTGATCAAAAATTCTATACAGATTTTCTACCCTACTATCCAAATAATACATTTTTATATCCTCCTCAATTTTTAATTGTAATAACATCTATACCATTATGAAAATCACTTACAATCGAAGAAATCGCTTCAGAAACATATTCTTCGATATATCGTGCCATACGGCCATTATCAATTGCTCGTACAAAAGCGACTAATTCATACCGAATTCCTTCCCCATCCAACTGGTAGAAATATCGCCGATTATCCGCTGCATTTTCATAACGTAGTTCAAAATAGTCTGTTTTCCACCACGGAGCTGGAACATAAATATATCCTTTGGTACCCGATACAATCAGTTCTCCTTCTGACTTCACTCCCATTCCAACCTTAATTGATGCAACCGCATTATCATATGTGAAATCCATTTTTGTAAAATCATCAAAATTTCTTTCTTTATCAATGTAATGTGTTACAATCCTTTTAAGCTTATAGTTTGTACCTAAAATTTCAAAGACCGGCAACATAGCTGTAGGTCCCCAGTCAAATGCACTGTTCCATACGGTAAGTTTTTCAACTTCATTTGCCGCAAGTTCCTTTAAACTTGTACAGGTAGCATCAACGGATACAACATCTCCAATTTTTCCACTTTTAGCCAACAGTACAAGACGTGAAAATGCTGTATTATACGCAGTTTTTATTGCCTCCATCAGAATGCAGCCTTTTGCTTGTGCCAATTCAAAGAGTTCTTTACACTGCTGCTTATCTAATGTAATAGGAGATTCACATAAGACATGTTTTCCTGCATTTAATACTTTTTTTATCTGCTCATAATGTTTTGTAGGAAAAGATCTAATATAAACTGCATCAACTGCATTTATAAAAACATCTAAATTGTCCGTTACCGTCTTTAGTTTTTTAAGTTCAGCCGGCACATCATCCAATGAATCAGAATAAATTGCCTCTATACTCAATCCATTTACATATGTGCTCTCTTTGAGTAATTTACACAAATATTTCGATTCACCAACCAGTCCCATGCGAAGCTGTCTCTTCTGTTCTCTAATTTCTGTACTTGATACACCTTGTGTTCTTTCCAAATAGACAACCTTGCAATATTCATTCAGATAATCAAATTTACCCTTCCAGTCAGAGCCAACCGTAAAAATGTCAACATCATACTTTTTGATGTCATCTATTTTTTGCCCTTCATATTCCTCAACAATAATTTCATCTGCCAATCCTGTGGACTTTACTCCATCTATTCTCTCCATCAAAGATTGCTGCACATTAATCTTGCCGCGAGTTTTATCAAAGTCATCTGCTGTAACACCAACAATAAGGTAATCACCCAATGCTTTTGCTCTTTCAAGAAGTCTAATATGTCCTCTATGCAACATATCATATGTTCCATAGGTAATCACTTTGACCATCTCTAATTCTCTCCTTCACCTTTTTGTACAATTTTATATGCCTTAAATTTATGCGTCGAAACCCTTTTTTCAATTGGGGGTAATTCCATATAATTGCCGTATAATGCTCGCAGCCATTCATCATAACCTGAAGGCACTTTGTAATTCTTATGTTCGAATTCCATTTCTAAAAAACTATCAAACGCTGCTTTTTCGCAAACTGCCCGAGAGTAAGAAGTAAAATCACCTATTTTATCCAAATCTACTGCTGCGTATTTTTGAGAATTTTTCAACCATTTTCAATGCAAAAAAATTATGACTAAACGGCATCGTTATAATTCTTAGAATTCCAAATACTAGATTTCTTTTTTTTCCACCTATTATGTCACATCGCTGTGAATGTGCGACATTAAGTCTCCGATAAAAATCGCGTTTATCAAACATTTTTTGGTTTTTATTTCATCATTGGGGGCATTGTCATATACGAAAATATCAATATTAACAGCCAGTTTTCTTCCTGTTTCATCTGGTTCATATAAAACTGTATTTGTATCAATGACTTTTCCTTGTGCATAACAATAATCACGATCCTTCTCCGGACACAAAAAACGATATCTCTTGCCCTTTTTGATTAAATTCTTTAGCGAATCGATTATAATCATCTCGGAGCATTCCCACGTCAATATCATCATCCCACGGAATGTATCCCTTGTGTCTAACTGCACCGAGTAGAGTACCGCAATCAATCCAATAATTGATTGCATGATTCCTGCAGAAATTATCCACCTCATCTAAAATTTCAATCTGTATTTTTCTCAATTCTTGTTCAGAAATTCGCTTTAATCCATTTTCACACATTAACTTTCTCCTTATGCACAATACAACATTTCTTTGTATAGCCCAAAATACAAATTCTGGTTATTTTAAATTATCTCCAATAACTTCCACCTTCTACAGCATTTTTCCATTAGGAGTTTCATTTTCAGATGATTAATCTATCCTTATAATCACCTTAATTTTCCTTTTAACTTTTCCTAATATGGATACTTTTGGTTTTACAAATTTTAACAATTCATCACAATTTTCCCCTGCATCAAGCGCAGCAAAAAAAGTATTTCTATTAGGATGAGGTGAAACAGATTTTCGACTGTCAGCCGTATTAGGAAGTAGTTCTTCTATGTTCCCCTCTTTATAAGTCATTTCGCCCCAAATTTTTTTCAATAAATCCATTCCTTTTTCACTATGCGCAAATACTATAGAGGTTCCCTTATCATCGTCCATATCTGGATATATATTATCAATGCCCCAACAGTCGCCTATTGTTATATCAGAAGGTCTTGATAAACTTTTAAACTTGCATGCATAGCATGACGGCCTCAAGCAAATGTTTGATAAAAACATTTGCATAAACGGATCTTCTGCAAAGATCCGTTCGTACGCCTTATTATTAGAAAATTCTAATAATAAGGCGAACGTTTTCCAGCCATATTTCTTATGTCTGAAAAACGTTCGCCGCACATGTCCATTGTGCAGCACCTCTTGACTTCTCAAATAGCTATTCCAGACTTTTGGACTAGGCACTCCATGACACAAAACATCAAGAGTTAACAAATTAGGATATTCTTTTTTCAAGTACCCTTTAAGCCCTGCAATCTGACATGCAGTCCCGCTATATAGCACCTGACGTCCCGCATCTAACGCTACTTTAGCTTCATAATAAGTATTTCCTATCCTACTTTGTAAATATTTACTTCCTTGCAATCTTGTTATTTCTTCAATATGCTCAATACCTATATGCGACACCATAAATTCATCATCAAAAGCCGCACCAAATACCATACCACCTTTATGTAATACATTTTCTGCTAATAGAGTAAATATTCCTCCCGATGAACTTCTAAGCCTAACATTTTCTGCATCCGCAAATGCCGCATATGCAGGATAGTGTAACATTTCATTGCTATTGGAGTCTGCGTTAATAATTGGACATGCTTTTTTACACAATCCACATTGTACACATGTGCTTAAATCAACTTCCGGATATGTGAATCCTTCATAGTCCGTTCTCATTGTGATGCATTTTTTGACACATGCCTGCGCGCAAGCAGAGCATCCGCAGCAGTCTTTTTATTCAGAATTTCTATTTGATTAACAACTACTTTTTCTTTAGATAGTGCTTTTTTTAGATATTCAAATGAACGTTCTCTTTCTTTTTCTATGTATTTATCAACACATTCCCAATCAATGCTGCTATCTTCAAGATTTTTTTATAAATCACTTTATCTTTTTGTATTCCACATTGTCTCAATAGTGAAGTAAAGCGTGAATTTTGGTTTGCATGCTGATCTCTTCTGTTAAAAATATACAACTTCGTATGAAATATAATCGAAAAAACAGAAGCATGAAATGAATCTGTGCAAACATAGGTAGCGTTATTTATTAACCATATAAACTCTAAAGGATTAATAACTTTACATTTTCCTTTCAAGGCATTTATAATCTCTGCATTATTTTGCTTTGCTATTTTTTTATAGCCATTTGATATTCAGCACTTATTTCTCCTAACATATAAACCAGAATATACGGCTTCTTTAAATTAAATTTAGGCTTAATGGCCAACATTTCCCACTCTTGCCTTTTTAATAATAATGTAGGATCTACATGCGTTTCGACTGGAGTCGAACAGAGATTTCTAACTATTCTTTCTCCACTATCCTCTCTCACTGAAATCGAAGAAAATTCTGCTAAGTAATGCCTTATATCGTCCTTTCTAGAATCAGACAGCATATCAAGATTATCAACTCCAAAACTTGCAGCATACGAAATTTTTCTATTTTTCGGCACAAATCCCAAAAGTTCAAACTCTGTTGCAAATCCAAAAGTTGGATTCCACACCTGATCGCTTCCCGTAATAAAATATTCATATCCCGTCGGTTCTTTGCTGAATCTTCCATTATTATATGTTACATTGCTATATTGCAAATTTTTCGAACAACATTTTCGAAAATTTTCATTTCGCTTTTCATTTTCTCTGTAACCGTTATAATTCAGTATCCATTTCACCAAATTTGCAAATGAAAAATTTTTTTATTAAATAGTGGTGAATTTGTAAGATTCAAAATGGTTTCTGCCTCAAATCCAAGTTCATTAACAATTTTTTGCATAGCTATATTTTGAAGCACATTTCCATAATTAGCATTTTTGGTCAACGTGATAATTCCAACTTTCTTCATACACCCTCCTACTCTTTAATAATGAATGTAATACTTATACACGTTTTTTACTGATCAACTGCAAAATAAAATCCCTATTTTTTATTGCCCACACCAAACAGATTATACAGATAACTGCCAGAATGCTGTATCGCAATAATACAACTCGATAGAGAAGAGCTGGGCACATGATTAATACAGAGAAAACAATTGTCATCACGATTATTACAGATGCATTAAACGGGTTTTCTACTTTCTTCTCTTTGCATACTCTACTCATAAACATATAATGCAGTCCTGCATAAATATAGTAAGAAACCATTGTTGCATAACTTGCTGCTATATAACCGTATTTTTGAATCAAAATATAATCAAGAATAATGTTTATTACTGCAACTGTCACAGATGAAAATAACATTGCATTCTGCTTATGAAAATAAATTTCAACATTTCCAAAATTACAATAAATAAAATACATAAACATACCGATCAGCAACGGTGGTGTCGCCCAAATTGCTGATTTGTATTCAGAAGGTGCCAAAACACCAATAACTTCTGGGACAATAAATGATGTTAATACAAATCCTACTCCTACTAATGAAACTATCTTGTAGACATTCTTCCCAATTTCCTTCATTTTTTTTGCTTCCAGCATCTCATAAATCCATGGAGTCACCGCTTGGTTGATACTTACTGTTACTATATTCATAATGCTTGTTACATTTGTAGATATACTATAGATTCCAGCTGCTGAAGATCCGCAAAGAGTATTTATAAGAACTCGATCCGATTGTGTCATTATTGTGCTAGATAAATAATGCGGTATTAAAGGCAGATTAAACTTTATACCATATTTCCAGTATTTTAAGTCAACAGCTTTCTTTCCTCTGGTTAAATTCAAAAAGTAAACAATACCATATACAATAACATGTGTAACAACTGTACCTAGGATTCTTGCTTCTGCCTTATGTTCTGCCGAATTTAATACAAGTATTACACTTAAAACTGGCATTAATAATGAAGATAATATCGTAAAAGCAGCTACACTTTTATACTTATATTCGTATCTATTCCTTATTGACCAAAATGACATCCCTGTCGAGAAAATAATGTCTATCACCATTAAAAACATAATAGGCCTTGACAGACCTATTACACCTGACAAATGTCCGTAAAAAACATATACCACACCAAATACAGCTACAGAAAGTACCGTAGTTAACGTTTGCATAGAAGATGTAAAACCATCTTTATCATATTTGTATTCAATCATGGCATTATTATATACACCGTTATATAAATACAGTGTACAAAAAACAGTGAAAATAGCCTCCCACGAATTGTACATTGAAACAACGCCAAAATCACTTATACCCATAACTCTTGTAAAAATCGGGGTAGTTAAAAATCCTATTGCTTTTTGTAACACACTACATGCCAAATACCACATGGAAGCCTTTACTGGCAATGTCATATTGGTATATAATCGGCCTATTTTTTTTAAATTAGTCTTCATTTATAACTCCGGTATTTTTTATAAAATTTTCTTTATTGAAGCAACTATTTTTTTCTTTAGCCTAGTTTTTTCTGCCCATAAGTTGCTATAATTCTATCGCTGAATTTCAAATCTTTCATATAATGACTGCAAATAATTTCAATTTCTTTATTATGCTCTATAGTGTTTTTTCCTGATAGACCATTTTGTAATTGTCGATAGGCCGTTCCATTTTCATATGTTGGCTGAAAAAAGACACCAGCCATTGCTAATCTCATCAACAAATCCAAATCTTCATAAAAATTACGAGGATAATTATAAGCTCCAACTTTAAGAACGGTTTCTTTTCTAATACAATAATCTCTAGGTATTCTTTTTGTTTAGATAAAGAAATAAGTGTTTTTAATACTCTATTTCCTTTCATAAATTCATTTTTTCTCCGTCTTCTGTTAGCTCTACACGGAATTACCTTTCCATCCTCATCTACCAGAACAGTAGTAGAATAAGCAAGTCCCTGATAACCTTTTTCCTCCAATAATTTAAGCTGTTTCATTTCATTTTTCAATTTATCCACATTGATATAAAAATCATCTGAGTCAATGAATGTCACATAATCATAACTTGCGTTCTGTAGTCCTAAATTTCTTGCCTTTGAAACTCCACCATTTGTTTTTGGATATATGAGCTTTATAGTTTCATTTTTCTTTGCCAATTTTTCAATAGTTCTTCTTGAATTGTCCGTTGAACAATCATCTACTATTATTATTTCTTTTGGCATATAGCTTTGCTTTAGCACACTATCTACGCATTTTTCTATGTATTTCTCTTTATTATAGTTAGGAATTATTATTGAAATCCCTTCCATAAATCCACTTCCTCACTTCCCAGATATTAATTTTTTATGTCAAAACGTTTTATTGCAAGTGTATATCCCCAAAAAATTGCAACATAATTAATAATTCTTGATTCGATTCCAAAATAGCTAACAAAAGTCAAAAAACCTAATAGCACAATTGAAAAAGTAAATGCTGGTGCTATTTCACTTTTCTTTTTTATTAGAAGCAACAATTCTTTTATCATACTAAGTAAAAAAGATGCATAAACAGCTACACCAATAATTCCATAATCATATAGAGTATTAAGATAATCATTATGTGCTAGATTTCCATTTAAAATATACATATAGCCACTGTATTTATAAAATCTAAACGCATGATAACCATGTCCTATCAATTTTTCGCTCAATGTTGATGCATTAAATGCCTCCAAAACATTTTCCCAAATTGCGCTGCGCCCATTTGTATCACCATTTAACATTTCATTTAGTCTTTCAACTATATCCAATTTCATTAGCTTTGTCACAAAATACATTGCCAAAAAAATCACAAGAATTGTAAGAATATATTTTGCCATTCTATTAACTATAGCTTTAACATTTCTTCCTTGAACTTTAGCTTTTACAAGAAAATACCCCATTATTCCGACGGCTAAAACAAGGATACAACTCCGCTTACTTGTCATTAACATGATAAGGAATGTGCATATTAAATAAATTACATTAAACTTGATGCCATGCTCCATATCCATTTCATATAATGAAAATGGAACCAGTGCTAAAAGCACATACGTTGGAAACATTTCACTCGTTCCTGGAATTATCCCCAAAATATGTTCAATGACCAAAACAAATGAATATCCCAAACATACAATTTTTGTTATCTTTAGAATTCTAAAAAGATGCACCTCTGAAATACAATTTTGAGCCGTCACCTCATAAGCAGTAAGAAATAAAAGAGGCCATAAAGCTGCATCTGTAAAATCATTTATAGAAGTTTTGGTAACAATAAGAATATTAAATGTCACTATCAGCACATAAGATACTGCCAAAAATGTAGGACCCCATATTGTTACCTTACTCTTGATATTTTGAAGAATAATTAATAGCGCAAATACAAAGCAAATAAGTCTAGCTAATAAGTATCCCATAGGTTCGCTATTTGAAAATGTTAAAATTCTATATGCAAAAAAGCAAGACATAAGCAATACGCAAACCAGTTCACCATATAACAGATATTTTTGTATCGCTTTCTTACTCATTTTTTTTAACTCCTTCATCATTGTAGAAATATCTGCAAATAAATCACAGTTATTTTTTAACCATTTCTTATCTCTCTCCCACCATTTGATTGACAGTAAATAATTAATTTGTTCTTCTTCAAACCTTTTTCCAATTATTTTTGCCGGAACACCTGCTACAATCGCATATGGAGGTACATCTTTCGTAACTAAAGCATTCGCAGCAACAACTGCTCCATTTCCAATTGTCACACCAGCAAGAATTGAGGCACCATCACAAATCCAAACATCATTTTCAATCTTCACATAATACTGATTATCTGGATCAACATAAGATTCTTCACAGTATTTTTGTTTTTCCACATATGTAAAACCAGCTTGTTTCTGCAAAGAAAAAAAGCCGGATGTATCGATACAAATTCATGAACCGGATGATTTCCGTGAATAATTCGCACATTTGGCCCAATACACGTATATCTTCCTACATTACAACCTTCTATGCTGCTATTATGTCCAACATAAGTTGCATACCCAAAACTCGATGATACTATTTTTGCATATCTGTCTATAAAATTATTTCCTTCAAATTTGCAGTCAAAAGATACTTTTGAGCATCGTGCAAACCTACATTTTCTTTTTTTAATTTATTTTTTTATAGTACTTTTCAATACTTTCTCGAATTGCACTCATATTCTACTCAACCTTTTTTATAAATTTAGCAGGATTCCCCGCCCATATTTCATAATCGGGAATAGATCTAGCAACAACAGATCCCGCTCCCACAATGCTTCTTTCACCAATTGTAACTCCTTTAAGAACTATGGTGTGAGCACCGATGAATGCACCATCTTTTATTACAACAGGGGCATGTTTTACTCCTAAATCTACAGTTCCCATTCTCTCATTAAAATCCAAAGAATGAAAATCATTATCATAAATTTTGCAATTTCCTCCTATCAAAACATTATTTCCTATTGCAATCGAATCTACCGCAACAAGAGCACTATTTGATATTCCGGTATTATCCCCAATTGTTATAGTTGCATTATTTTTTGCAAATAAAATAGTTTTCACGTCACCACCAATCGGATTAGTTTCTCTGCAGGAAGTGATTGATACATTTTCGCCTATAATGATTGTACCTGTTCCTCTAATAAATAATGTCCCATGTGTGGATAGCCCTTTTCCACAATTAATTTTTCTCAATCTCAGCGTCAAAAGATTGATGACATGACTTGGAAACCATTTAATTGCTATAATTGTTCTCTTTAGTCCCATATTATTAAAATTATATTCCTTTCAAAACTCGATACACTCTCGTTTCCTTAATCATATTGACCATTTGATTTCTAACTGTTTTTATAATCTCTATACTTTTTACTTTTATTTGGGATTCTCCATAAGATAACGCCATTCTGCTTCCTTCTTTAAATACAGCCTTAGAATGTGTATCACTCACTCCTCCTGCTTTAAATTTTGTCAAACATCGGTCAATATAATCAAACTTTTTCCCTGCTTTATACATTCTATAAAGTAATTCTTTATCCATGCAGTATTTATAAGTCACATCAAACAAACCGCATTCCTCATAAGCTTTTTTCTTTACAAATGTAGATGGATGAATCAAAACCATGTTATACAACAGTTTACTTAAATCATGTTTAGGTTTAGACACATACTCTAAATTTCTTTCGCTATCAACCCAATAGCAATTCCCATAGTATATATCCGCATCTATTTTTTTACATTCATTTTTCAATATCTCCGATGTTTCCGGAAGCAATTCATCATCTGCATTAATCAACCCAATTAATGTTCCAGATGCCATTTTTATTCCTTTATTAAACGCATCACTAATCCCTTTGTCTCTTTCTGAAATGTGCTTAAATAGTATTCCCTTTTCTGCAAAAGATTTCTCGTAACTACAAACTCGATTGTACGTTTTGTCTTTTGACCCTCCATCAATAATAATGTATTCATATACTGGACATGTCTGATTTAAAACTGATTTTATAGTTCTATCTATACACTGTTCAGCATTATAGCAAACAGTAACAATTGACAATTTCATATTATATTTCTCCTCATATTTCATTCTTTAGGCTTTCATAGACATCAATAAGCATTGCATAGTTTCTTTTTTCCGTGTATTTTTCATAATATTTAGATGCTGTACTTTCACATATACCATTGCATTTCATTACGCAAGTAATCATATCTTCTATAGAGTCAAATTGAAATTTATAACCTGTTATTCCCTCTTCAACAACACTTCCAGCATTTCCAAGATCAGAACAAATGACAGGTGTTCCAACACTAAACGCTTCAACAATGCTCATCGGAAATCCTTCATACCACTGAGTGGGCAATACAAGTGCTTTGCTGTTTGCTATTAGCTTTAGAGCCTCATTATTTGGCACAAATCCACGCATTTCAATGTTCACATCGTTTTCTCTAGTGAACGACTTACACCAATCTTCCATTGGACCGGTACCACAAACAATTAACTTTGGAGCATCTTCCCCCATACGTTTCCATGCTTCAAAAAGTAAGTCAATTCCTTTTAGCTTATCTAGTCTTCCTGCAAAAACAATTGATCTTTTCTATCCTTTTCTGGAACATATTCATTTTTGCATTCAACAAAATTGGGCTTTTACAAATACCCTTTCCGGTTAATTTGCTTTAATCCCAACAGTTTTTGCTTATTAAAATCAGTCAAGCAATATTAATTGATTTTTCCGTAAATTCCTGTCATTCGATGGAATGCAGTACTAAGTACACATGCCAATGTCTGAATTTTACTTTCTCGATAGCAACTGTGTTTTACTGCGCATTTCAAACCATACTTTACGCAATCTTCACAAATATGCCCATCTCTATAAAAGTCGCACCGGGACAAAGTAGCCGAAAATTATGTATCGTCTGAACCACCGGAACTTTCATGCGTCTCGCCGCATAATAGACCGCCGGACTCATCAGATTAAGTGTGTTATGAACATGAACGATTTCTATCTTCTCATCTCTTATCAACTTCTTGATGTCTCGGTATGTTCTTGGATTAAACACAGTTGTAATCGGAAGAAAAGCTTTCTGAAACTTTGACATTTGCTTCAATTCTGCATTATTACGGCTGTATAAGATTACTTTATGGCCATGCTTCTCAAGCATTTTCTTTTCATTGGCAACAACTGTATCTTCTCCACCTGGAATCTGATAATAATTATGTACAATCAAAATATTCTGTTTTTTTGCATTGTCCACAGTCATTACCTCACTTTCCCCTTATCATTGCATTCCAAATAAACTTCGTATTAGTGCTCCAATATCTCTTAAACAGTCTCTTCGGATCTTGCACTAACCGATACACCCACTCAAGATTATGTTTCTGCATCCACATCGGGGCACGCTTAATATTCTCTGCATAATAATCAAATCCTGCTCCAACACCTAGCATCAATCCATCAATTTTTCCCTGATGTGCTGCCATCCACTTCTCCTGTTTAGGAGCTCCAAGTCCGACCCATACAAAGTCCGGTTTAGTTTCGTTTATTCTTTCTATGATTGCTCTATCTTCTTCTTCCGTTAATGGTCTAAACGGAGGACTGTACATTCCAGCAATTTGAATTCCCGGATAATTGCTCGTAAGTTTTTGATACAGCAATTCCAGTGTTTCTTCTTTGCTGCCATAAAAATAATGGCGATACCCTTTCTTTGCAGAGATCTCAAAAATCTCTCCCATTAAACTTGGGCCTGTTGTGCGCTCCATATTCTTATGACCGCGTTTCTGACCAACAGTAGAAAGAGGACCGCCATCTGGAATTGCCATTAACCCGCCATTTTGAATAGCACAGTAATCCGCATCTTCAAAACTGGTTACAGTTGTATGTACATTTGAGACACATATATAGTCTCCTTTTATTTCCGAAATATTTTTTTCGAGATAGTCTACCAACCACTCCATATTGATTGCCGCAATATTAACGCCCATAATATTGCAAGTTGGAATGCATTTTTTATCAGCCTTTCTCTTATACTCCATTTCTCGCACCTTTTCCTCTTTTTCTACTTATATGGAAGGCTCATATTGAGCCAAGCAATCTATATCAAGCAGTGTGTTCATCATCCATATCGGATGAGCTATCACACTGTGGTTATCATTTTTCTCACAGTGGTCATCTTCCGCAGCCATATTGCAGTCCGTTTTTCCGACCATCACTGAATCTTTTATGTAGACCTGTCATGGTCTACTCACCTATTTTTCCTCAACTGAAACTTTGAAGTACAAACCTTCATACCAGCTCACCAACAAAGTGCTGTGTCTTATTGTCATAACTCGCAGTCGCACTTCTCTATTTTTCAAAGTGCTGCCCCTTATTGTCATAACCCGTACACCAACTCGCTTTGTTAAAACTGTACAAGTTCATATCTCGCTTTTGTTGCAACATGAACAATCATCTACCACCCTCTACCTCTAATTCTCCAGAAAAATGCAGTTATCATGTCCGTCTCTCGTCTGCAATAAACTTTTCCAGAAAAATAGATTTTTGGCTTTTCAACACTTTCAACCTCCACCTCTAATTCTTCGGAAAAATGAAAGTATCATGTCCGTCACTTGCTCTGCAATAAAGCAGGCTCGCAGTAGGGGTATTTTGCATGAGTTTTATACGCCACCGTAGACCATCATGCCGCCACTGAAAGTTTGAGGTAGACATTTATTCTATGCCGCAACGCATTTTTTAGTGCATTTTGTATATTTTATTGAGCGTTTTTCAAAAACATGTTGTTTAACTTAACAAGAATTTTCATTAAGTGATTTTTTCACTCCATTTTCATGCAATATTTCCAGTTAATTAAAGGTATACATATCTCTACACAAACTCTCATTTTTCTGTATCAGGATGTAGTGAAAAGTTCACTTATTGCAAAAACCTATGTTTTTATGACTCCACCCTTGACCATTCTATTTTTCCGGAGAATTAGACCTAGACATTGCCAGTTATATACATTCCGTTTGTAATGATACTTAACATATTTTTGTGACTTATGGCCTATTAAAACAGCATTTAGCCTTGGTCCAATAATATCATGTACATTCTAGCTTATTTGCTCCAGTTTGTAAACATTATGAAGCAACTTTTTTCACAGAATGTCGAACTTTTTCCTATTTGTTTCTTTTATCATTACCATTATTTTACATAATCTCTATTCGCACAAAAAAAAGGATTAGCAGCCTTTCGAAAATGACACGTTCCTAATCCCCTTTTATTTTCCTATCCTATTCCATTTCTTTCCTTCTCAAAATATCAAACCTATCCAATTCCACGCCAAGATCAATCCACAATTTCTGCTTTGGATGCGGCGCACTCTCCATCTGGTTCCCTTCATCATCCCAGATCCCCTTCACCGTAACGCAGACATTCTCCCCATCCGGTTTCATCACTTCAATCTCTTCCCCAACCGAAAACTTATTCCTCTGCTCAATCGCATATCTGCTTTTTTCATTCTTCTCCCCAACAATCCCCAGATACGTATACTCCTTCACATACGTATTACTATCATAAATCTGGCTCTCATGATCCGGCTTTCCATAGAAAAATCCCGTAGTAAACTGCCTGTACGTACAGTTCGAGATCTGATCCCGATACCACTCCATATTCTCCTCATACTTCTTGGGGCTCTCCAGATAATCATCAATTGCCTTCCGATACGTCCTGGCCACCGTCGCCACATACAGCGCCGTCTTCATTCTTCCTTCAATCTTATAACTGTCAATCCCCGCATCCAGCAAATCCGGGATATGCTCAATCATACAAAGATCTTTCGAGTTAAAGATATAAGTTCCTCTCTCATTCTCATACACCGGCAGATACTCCCCCGGTCTGGACTCTTCCACGACCGCATACTTCCACCGGCACGGATGGGTGCAGGCGCCCTGGTTCGCATCTCTTCCCGTGAAATAATTGGACAGCAGACATCTTCCCGAGTACGAAATACACATCGCCCCATGAATAAACGTCTCGATCTCCATCTCCTCCGGAATATGCTCCCGAATCTCTTTGATCTCCGCCAGCGACAGCTCCCGCGCTGTCACGACGCGCTTCGCCCCCTGTTCATACCAGAACTGATACGTCCCATAGTTCGTATTGTTCGCCTGTGTACTGATATGCCGCTCAATCTCCGGGCACACTTCCATGGCGATGCGATAGACTCCCGGATCGGAAATAATCAGTGCATCCGGCCCGATCTCTTTCAATTCGGCAAAGTAAGCCCGCACGCCCTCAAGATCCTGGTTATGTGCCAGAATATTCGCGGTGACATAGACCTTTACGCCATGCTCATGCGCAAACTCCACACCTTCTTTCATATCTTCCATCGAAAAGTTCTTCGCCTTCGCGCGGAGTCCGAAGACTTCTCCGCCGATATATACGGCATCTGCGCCGAAGATCACTGCTACTTTTAATACTTCCAGACTGCTGGCTGGAACCAGTAATTCCGGTTTTCTCATGTTGTTTCCTCTCTCTTCTCATGGCTTTTCATCGTGATCGCGATTCCATCTCCCAGCGGCACGACCGATGTCAGCAGCCCTTCATTGTGTGTCAGTTCAAATAAGTATTCCCGCATCCGTTTGTGGATCGTGCGGTTCCGGCGTTCCACGGCGAAGCGGGATTCGATGACGTCGCCGTCCTGCAGCACGTTGTCGGTAATCAGTACGCCGTTCTTATCAAGGACACGCAGGACTTCCGGCAGGAAGTGGATGTACTGTCCCTTAGCGGCGTCCATAAAGATAAAATCGTACGGGCCGTCCAGGGTTTTTAAGACTTCTGCAGCGTCTCCCGGGATCAGCGTGATGCGGTCGGCGAAGCCGGATTTTTCGAAGTTCTCCCGTGCGATCGGGATGCGTTTTTCGTAATTTTCTATTGTGGTAATCTCTGCGTCCGGTTCGCCGTACTGTGCCATGAAAACAGCAGAGAATCCTACGGCAGTTCCTACCTCCAGGATTCTCTTTGGCTGTTTCATCTTTAAGAATACTTTTAAAAAGCTCTGCATTTCACGGCGAATGACCGGCACCCGGTCCTGTTTGGCCGTCCGCTCCAGATTTTCCAGAAACGGGGTGTGGCCGGTGTCCAGGGAATTGATGTAGGTTACCATTCGTTCGTCTATTATCATGTTTTTTATTCCTCTGACGGCTGGCCTTCGGTGTTAATGCCGGCCAGAATTTCCAGCATTTCATCGACGGTCTGTGCGGTGTTCAGCACGTAGGAACCGTCCTTGATGCCGCCGTAGTAGCCGGACAGGCGGTACTGGACTTCGAAAACCAGAAGGCTTTCGTCGATCAGTCCGTTGTCTTTCAGGAGTTCGCCAAGTTCTTTCGCCTCCATGCCGGAACGCACCTGTACGGTGACTTCCTTTCCTTTTCCTCTGGATGCGACTGGCTCCTCGGCAAACACGTCATGTCCAAACTGATATGAAGTTTTCGCTGCCAGAATGATCACAAGAATCACGCAGACGTAAATGAGCAGGCGCACGGTTCCTTTCGCACCTGTCAGCGCTGCGCGGTATCCGGCATCCCTTTTCTTTTCGGACATGGACGCTCTCCTTTTGATTTTCGGTTTTAGATTTCCGGTACTCCGATGCGGATTGCCTCTGAAATGCAGTCCTGCACCTTCTGTACCATCTTACAGACCTCGAGTTCCGCTTCAAGATAGGCGTTTGCTTTCTCGCTTTTGCGGAGTGCGTAGGAATCCCGCTCGAGGGAATCTACGGCGTCGTAGAGGTCTACGTTTTCTGACTGCTGCAGTCGATAATTGCGGATTCGATAGTCATCGACCCGGCTTTTTAAGTCCGGGTCTTTTTCAAGTTCCTCTTCCATCCACAAGTAATTCTGATATGCCCTGCTCTCCCTCATTTCTTCGATGAGCGCATCCAGACATTCTGTTACTTTGTCCATGGTATTTATGCCTCCATGATGATCGGAAGGATCATCGGTCTTCTCTTTGTTTTCTTCCATACATAATCGCCGAGGGCATCTTTGATCGTGGATTTGATCTTGCCCCAGTCGGAGATATTTTTGGAAAGGCAGCCATCCAGTGCCTCTTCTACAACTTCTCTTGCCTCGCCCATCAAATCCTCGGATTCGCGTACATAGACGAAACCGCGGGATACGATATCCGGGCCGGCCAGAAGCTGGTTCGTTCTCTTTTCGAGAGTCAGTACAACGACCATGATTCCGTCCTCGGACAGATGCTGGCGGTCACGCAGGACGATATTTCCTACATCACCAACGCCGAGTCCGTCGACCATGATGGCTCCGGTGTGGACTTTGCCAGTTACTGCTGCGCCGTCCTCATCGAGTTCCATGACATCACCGGAATACATGAGGAAGATGTTCTCTTTCGGGATGCCGAGGCTCTGTGCTACTTCTGCGTGTGCTTTTAAGTGACGGTATTCGCCGTGTACCGGGATCGCGTATTTTGGTTTTACCAGGGAGTAGATCAGCTTGATTTCCTCCTGGCAGGCATGTCCGGATACGTGAACGTCCTGGAATACGACGTTGGCACCCTGTGCAGACAGTTCGTTGATGACGTTCGAAACGGCTTTTTCATTTCCCGGGATCGGGTGGGAGCTGAAGATCACGGTGTCTCCCGGCAGAATCGAGATTTTTTTGTGCAGGTGTGCTGCCATACGGGACAGTGCTGCCATAGACTCGCCCTGGCTTCCGGTGGTGATCAGGACAAGCTGTTCGCCGGTGTAGTTTTTCATCTGCTCCACATCGATCAGGGTATTTTCCGGGATATTGATGTAGCCCAGCTCCTGCGCGATGGAGATGATGTTGACCATGCTGCGGCCTTCGATGACAACTTTACGGCCGTATTTATAAGCAGAGTTGATGATCTGCTGCACACGGTCGACGTTCGATGCGAAGGTTGCGATGATGATTCGGGAATTCTGATGCTCGGCAAACAGGCCGTCGATCGTCTTTCCTACGGTCCGCTCGGACATGGTAAAGCCAGGCCGCTCTGCATTGGTACTGTCGCACATCAGTGCCAGAACGCCTTTCTTTCCGATCTCTGCGAATCTCTGCAGGTCGATGACATCACCAAAGACTGGTGTGTAGTCGACTTTGAAGTCTCCGGTGTGGACGATGATGCCAGCCGGGGAGTAGATTGCCAGTGCTGCTGCATCTGCAATACTGTGGTTTGTTTTGATAAACTCAATGCGGAATGCGCCCAGGTTGATAGACTGTCCGTGTTTGATGATTTTCCGTTTTGTGGTACGGAGCAGGTTGTGCTCCTTTAATTTGTTTTCGATCAGGCCAATCGTCAGTTTGGTGGCGTAGACCGGCACGTTCACTTCTTTTAAGATGTACGGCAGCGCACCGATGTGGTCCTCGTGGCCGTGGGTGATGACGAAGCCTTTGACTTTGTCGATGTTTTCTTTCAGATATGTTACATCCGGGATGACCAGGTCGATACCGAGCATGTCGTCTTCCGGGAATGCAAGTCCGCAGTCTACGACGATGATACTGTCCTCATACTCGAAAACGGTGATGTTCATACCGATCTGTTCCAGACCGCCAAGCGGTATAATTTTTAATTTACTTCCATTATTCTTTTTCAAATAGCACCTCCGCGCATGTTTTCCAAACGATTCCGTTACCGGTACGGCTTCACGCACGCATCCCCTGAGCGTCACTTCAGGCTGATGGAGCATGTCCCGCACCTGCAGGATTTGCCCTTTAAAGCGCTGTCCCGGTCCCGCTTCGTCTGCGTCCCGGTATGGCTTCAAAACGGCTGGTTCAATAGGTGATGTCTGCCTCGTCATCCAACATGGAAGCAAATACGCCGGAAACGGCATCGAATTCGGTGTCGTCTTCTACCATAACATACTCTGCCTCTGCGTCGGTATCGGTGGAGATATCCTTCAGAATATAGGCATTTGCCTCATCGTCCTTTGAATCGGATACCAGAATATAGTTGACTCCGTTGATTCTGGTCTGCTCCTCCACGTAAAATTCTTCTTTGCCGCCATCATCTGTTACAAATGTTATTTTTTCCATACAATATTCCTTTGTTCAGTTTTCCTGTGATTCCTTCTGATGGGAAAGATAGTCCAGATATCCCTGCAGGATAAAAACAGCTGCAATCATATCTACGTACTCCTTGCGGTTTTCCCTGCGGATTCCGGTTTCCATCATGGTGCGGTCTGCTTCGACCGTTGTCAGCCGCTCGTCCCACATGACAACGGGCAGGCCTGTCCGTCTCTCCAGCATTTCTTTGAACTCGAGAGATTTTTCGGCCCGCTCTCCGATGTCGTTGTTCATATGTTTCGGGAAGCCGAGTACGATTTTTTCCACGCCGTACTCTTTTGCTATCTCTTCAATCCGGGCCAGCGTCTGACGCAGCTTATTCTCCGATTTTCTGCGGACAATTTCGATTCCCTGCGCAGTAAGACCCAGGGCGTCGCTGACTGCCACCCCTACTGTTTTTGAGCCGTAATCTAATCCCATTATTCTCATAGTAATTACGCTCACTTCCAGGATTCATTTTTGATGTACTCTTTTAACAGTTCCTCTACCAGTTCATCACGCTCTACTTTCATGATCAGGCTTCTGGCCCCCTTAAAGCTTGTGATGTACGTCGGGTCGCCTGACATGATATAGCCTACGATCTGGTTGACTGGATTATACCCTTTTTCTACCATGGCGTTGTAAACGGTTTCGAGTACCTCTTTTACCTGAATCTCCGGCTCTGTTTTTACTTTAAAATATTGTGTGTTACTTAATCCTGACATTCTTTTCACGTCCTCGTATTTATTGATATCATTTATATTCTAATACATGTTATGGGAAATTTCAATCGTGAAATTGCCCAACTATTTGAATGTTACAGTTCACTGCATCTCAGCGAACTGTAATATTCAAAGCCCGCATGGAAAATTTTGCTTTGCGAAGTGGCGGCAGCTATTTCTGATGTTATTTTATCCCTGAAAACGCCGCATTATTCATATGAATTGGAAGTAAAAATCATTTCCAGGATTCTCTGGGCACAGGCGGTCAGGTCTTTTTCCTCGAGATACTGGTCATTTTCGGCACTCAGCGCATCCAGGATTTCGCGGCGGTCGGTGTCGGTTCCCGGCATCACAAGATCGTTTCCGGCAGCGATGCATTTTGCGGCGGAGGAGCCTCCATCAGCGTTTGTTGTGGTCCAGTCGGTCATGATGATGCCGGCAAAGCCCCATTCCTTTCTTGCAGCGGTCGTGCACAGATCGTAGCTGTTGGCGGTGTGGACACCGTTTACCTTGTTGTAGGAGGTCATGATCGCCTTTGGCTGGGATTCTTTGATTGCAATTTCGAAGCCCTTCAGATAGATCTCACGCAGAGCGCGCTCGGAGACGATGCTCGATACGCCGCGGCGGTTTTCTTCCTGATTGTTGCAGGCGTAATGTTTGATGGTCGTTCCGACCCCGTACCGGCTCTGGACGCCTCTTGTGAGGGCTGCCGCCATTTTTCCGCTGACAAGCGGATCCTCAGAATAATATTCGAAGTTGCGTCCGCAGAGCGGATTGCGGTGGATGTTCATGCCCGGTGCAAGCCAGAGGGTCACGCCGAACTCCTCCAGCTCTGCGCCGATCATGCGGCCTACTTCCTCGAGAAGCTCTGTGTCGAATGTCTGCGCCAGAAGCGTTCCGACCGGGATCGCACTGCAGTACTGATAATAATCTTCTCCGTCGGTGTGGAGGAATTCGGTTCCGAAAATACGGTTCTCGAGACGCTGATACATGTTCATTTTGTAAACACTGCCGTCCGACGGATTTTTCTGATAATGGGAGGTGATGCGGATGCCTGCCGGCCCGTCAGCCAGAATGACATTGGCAACACCGTATTTTTCCAGCAAGGAGGCGGTTGTCTCCCCGGCTGCACCCGGTACGGTAATGGCAGCGGCTCCGATGATTTCTTTGCTTCCGCTGCTGCGGCCGCAGACAAGAGCCGTTTTTTCTTCCGGTGTCAGCTTCTGAGCGAGTTCGGCGGCTTTTTCCCTTGCCTTGCGCCGTCTTTCTTCCCATTTCTGCTGTTCTGCTCCACATTTGCAGTTTCCGGCGTCCTCTTTCGCTTCTGTTGTTTCTGCTTCAAATTCACAGCCGTTGGCATCGCATTCCTTTGCTTCTGCTGCATTTGTTTTTCCGAATTTCAGAATTTTATACATTTCTTCGGCGCTCTTTCCATCGTGGATCAGACCTTTTTCGTCCAGGAACAGCAGCGGAATTTCTGCTTTCTTTTCTTCCCACATCTGCTCCCGTTCTGCTCTCCAGCGCTCCTCCTGTTCCTCTTCCGGCTGAATTTCCTTTAATGCGTCGAGCAGCGGGCAGATGTTGGTCAGATGCTCGGTTTCCACGGTTTTATCAAGTGTCAGTCTCGCAGCCAGGGTTACATCCCGGCTTGAGGTTCCGACCAGAAAATCATAGTCTCCGGCCTCCATACAGTATACGGCTTTGCCTGTCCGGTAGGATTCCAGCAGGACAGTTGGTACCTTAAGGTGCAGTGTCTCGGATTCTCCCGGCTGCAGCAGTGCTGTTTTTCCAAAAGCGACCAGACGTTTTCTCTCTTTTTTCAGTTTTCCAAACGGGCAGGCAGCGTAAATCTGTACAACTTCTTTTCCGGCACAGGAGCCGGTGTTTGTTACTTTTACGGTTACTGTGATTGTTTTTGACTCTGCATCCGGCTTCCACGCTGCATTTTCTGTTGCTACGTCAAAGGTCGTATAGGACATTCCATATCCGAACGGATAACCTCTCAGACACGTATACTGTTATCGAAAAGCTTGTAGATTGAATTTTTTCCGCCATTGCCCTATACTAATAACAGATATGTCAACAACGATTAGGAGGATTATAGTTTTATGCATATGCCAGAAATTCAATCTGTTTTAAACGAGAAGAACATCTCTTTTTCTTATGTCGAAGAGGACAACTGCGGAAGCATCGACTTTGAGCACCGCGGTCTGCGGTATCATATCTGGGAATTTGCAGACGATGTGGAGCCGGTCGGCGTGGAGACCAATCTGCGGTATGCAGGGCGCGATGAGGAAATCGAAGGCGATTACGATACGATTCTCGCAGAACATTTAAAGAAAGAATTTTAAGCGATTTCATTTCATTTTTGGGAAAAGATGTGTATTTTATGACGCCAGTTCTTCAACCACAGCTCGAAAAAGGTCACGCTGGAACAGTATGAAATGCTTCCAGAAGAGAAACGCTTCGAAGTTTTTGACGGTGTCATCTACGACATGGCAAGCCCTTCGCAGGTTCATCAGGCACTATCCATGCAGCTTTCTACACTCATCAATACTTACATTCTTCGCAAAAAATCATATATTTTCTAACGCTGCCAGAAACAGCTCATAGAAGTCATCTTCCCCTTCAGGCGCCGGGGAATTTTCTCCGCCGCCATTGGTGCTGCGTTTGATTTCTGCGTAAAATTCTTCACCTGCCATGGCAAGATCCATTTCATAGATGGAAACGCCATAGGCATGGCAGATTTCGCAGAATGCGTGGATTGGATTCGGATTTTCCCTTGTCTGAAGCAGTTTTTCACGCAGAATGGGGTCTGCCTTTGCTTTTTTCTGCCAAGCTTTTGCCTGCACTGCAGGGAAGTTCTTTCATCGCCATGATTGCTGTTCTCAGACATCTGCGAGCCGTAACTTTTCTCAATCAGTTCGTTTTTGTCAATAAATGATTTCTTGACGCTTTCAGATCTCTGTGATACAGTAATGGCAGAAACGAGGTGATTGCATGAAAAACACATTTGAGCAACAGATTTACGAGATCTTTGGAACAACGGACCCAAAGGAGCTGCGCAAGCTTTCCAAAGACGCGAAACAATACCAGCAGTTAGCGAAAAAAGAAGCACTGCGCCATGCGGCTGGAAGAAAACCAGCTTTTTCGCTGCCGCAAATCATTCAGATGGCTGCCATGCAGCAGCAGGGAAAAAGTATTGCCGAGATCGCGCGCACCTTTCAGGTCAGCAGGCAGACGGTATACAATCAAATTGCCCGTGCTCACTGTTTCAGCACGGATCCCGATGTCAAAACGCGGATGTGTTTTCTTTACCGCGATCAGCTTTGCACAACGATTGATATCGACTTCCGTCATGAGAAAATTGCAATCCAGAATTACACAAAAAAATTCCGCTTCGTGCCTTTGGCGTTGTGGAGCATCCGACCTGGGATGATTTTACCTGGTTTCTGGAAAGCCGCTGTTTTCCCAAAACACGCGATCATGCCAAAGATATTTTAAAAGAAATGGGACTTCCCTTTTATGATCCGCTGCTTATCATTGAAAAAACAGATGGGCGAATGGCCGGTGACGAGCAATGGATCCTGATTCTGAAGAATAAGGAGGCACGCCATGGAACAGATCCGTCTTGATAATCAGCTGCCTGTCAAAAAAACAGATCACACCTCAAAAGGGGACCAGCTCAAGTGGAAAATCGGTAATATCTGGTACAAATCCGACTATATGGGATATGAGGGGCTCTCGGAGACACTGGTGTCTCATTTACTGCAAAAAAGCTCTCTTTCCCACCCGTTTGTCCTGTATCAGCCAGTTCGGATTGCATACCGCGGTACTCTCCGCAGTGGCTGTTCCAGTCCTGATTTTCTAAAAGCAAATCAGATGCTGATCCCATTGGAAAAACTGTACCGCCAGAATACCGGAGACAGTCTGGCAATCACGCTTGCTGCTTTTTCAGAACCGGCGGAACGCATTCGTTTTCTGGCAGATCAGATGGAACACATGACGGGAATTCAGAATTTCGGTGCATATCTGACCGCTATGCTGGAAATTGATGCCTTCTTTCTAAACGAAGACCGGCACACCAACAACATCGCTGTTCTATATGATACAGAAACAGAGCAATATTCTCCAAGTCCTCTATTCGATCAGGGTTTATGCCTGTTTGCAGACATTAGCAATGACTATCCTCTGGATCTGCCGATGGATGTCTGTATAGAACGCATCGAAGCCAAACCTTTCAGCTCTGATTTTGATACACAGCTGGATGCTGCGGAGGAATTATACGGTATCCAGCTTCACTTTTCCTTTACTGCAAAAGATGTCTGCACGGAACTGGCTTCTCTGGCCGATTACTATCCTCTGGAAATCCGCCAGCGTGTTGAGCAGATCATACGCCGACAGATGCGCAAATATGGATATCTGATGCGCAGTTAGAGTCGAAAAGAAAACAGTACAGAAAAGTCCCCACGCTGTGTGTGTCTTCTGTACTGTTTTCTTTTTTGACCTTTTTACACGATCTTATGCCATTTTCTTAAATACCGGAATCGAATCGATTGGTGCGGCGGCAAGAACGGTCTGTCCGCCTTCGTACACTTTTCCGTCTCTGGTGTCTTCCCAGCGTCCTTCCGGAAGATATACTTCACGCTCAAACTCGTTCAGATGGAAAATCGGCGCTACCAGGTATTCGCTTCCGAACATATACTGATCCTGCAGCTCCCAGCATTTTTTGTCATCCGGGAACTCGTAGAACATGGTACGGATCAGCGGAGAACCGTTTTCGGATGCCTCGTCATACAGCTGTTTGATGTAATCGTGCATGCTGATGCGGATGTCGTAATATTTCTTCATGATCCGGTAATTTTCTTCTCCATAGCTCCACAGTTCATTGGACTGGCCGGTATACAGGTAGCCGCCGCCAAAATCACGGTCATCGAGCGGTGGAATGTTGTGCGGTCCGCGGTCGCCGTGCATACGAAAAACAGCAGAGTAAACGGCAAACTCATACCAGCGGATCAGAAGCTGCTGAAAATCCGGGTCGTTGACATCATCTGTCATAAAGCCGCCGATATCGGTTGTCCACCACGGAATGCCGGCAAGACCCATATTAAGGCCGGCCTGGAGCTGATCATAGAAGGCTTCAAAGGTACTCGGCACATCGCCGGACCATACAACATTTCCGTATTTCTGGCTTCCGGCCCAGGCGCAGCGAAGCAGGTTTACAATATTTTCTTCTCCTTCTGCTTTCATGCCGTCATAGAAGACACGGCTGTACAGCTGCGGATAGATATTGCTGCAGGAAAGAGCAGGTCCGTCGATATAGCGGTAATGATCGAAATCGTAAACGCCGAAATCCGGTTCTGAGTTGTCCAGCCAGAAGGCATCGATTCCAAAATCATAATAGTTTTTCTTGCAGACTTCCCAGACGTATTTTCTGGTTTCCGGGTTGAACACATCGATTTCCACGCAGTCCCCCTGGAAATCATACGTCTGCAGGGCGCCGCGCTCTGTTTTAATCAGCAGGCCGCGGTCCAGCATCGGCCAGAAATTCTCGCTCTTCCGGTCTACGCTTGGCCATACGGAAACGATAACTTTGATTCCCATGGAATGCAGTTCGTCCACCATGGCTTTTGGATCCGGCCAGTATTTTTCATCGAATTTCCAGTCGCCCTGTACGGTCCAGTGGAAGAAATCGATGACAATCTGATCGATTTTGATGCCTTCCTTCTGGTAGCGGCGTGCCACTTCAAGCACTTCCTCCTGCGTACGGTAGCGCAGCTTGCACTGCCACAGGCCCATACGGTCCTCCGGGAATTTCGGCGCGCGGCCGGTCACTGCGGTGTAATTTTCCAGGATCTCTTTCGGTGTATCGGCTGCGGTCAGCCAGTAGTCCATATCTTTGGTCGAGCGTGCAGTCCATTCGGTGTAGTTCTTTCCGAAGGTTACCTGTCCGACAGCCGGATTGTTCCACAGCATACCATATCCTAAGCTGGATACGGCGAATGGTACGCTGATCTGGGAGTTCCGCTGCGCCAGCTCCAGGGTGCATCCCTTCAGATCCATGTATTTCTGCTGATACTGGCCCATTCCGAAAATCTTCTCTTCGTCGTTGCTCTCAAATTTCAGGTTCAGGCTGTATTCGCTTCCGCCGATCACACCTTTCCACTCACGGTTGACCGTTTTTAAGCAGCGGCTCTCTTTGCTGATCGTTCCGTCGTAGCAACGGTGATATTCTCTTAAAATTTCCTGTTCTTCTTTGTAGAAGGTGATAACTCCTGCAAAGTTGACCACAGCACGGATTTTTCCATTGGTGATCGATGCGCTGGTTCTTTTTCCCATCGATCCGTCGATTTCCAGATGATCGACCGCAAACTGCTCTGCTTTTGCCTCTGTTTTTTCCGGCACTTCGGTCAGCGCCCAGTCCTTTCCGGAAAATCCCGGAAGCATCGTTGCGCGGACACGTAAGGAATCTTTTCCCCACGGCTCAATCCGCAGTGTTTCTCCGTTTGCCTGTGCAATTAACACACCATTTTTTGTCTGAAAACGCATTGTTTTATTCTCCTTTTTTGAAAAGAGAGGTCACAGAAAAATTTGCTTTTCCGTGCCTCTCCCTCCCTATATTCTTACATTCCGATGCTTATGCAACAACAACTTCGTTCGCATCTGCTGCCAGCACAGCCTCTTTCTTCTCGTTTCCGACGAATACTTCTACTTTCAGTTCGGTATGTGCACCTTCTACGGATACTTTCACTGTGTCGCCGTCTTTGACTGCTTTCACGGTGAATACGGTGTTTCCGTGGATATCCGAAACCTTTGTCTCAGCTGCGTCTTTTAACTGATATACGCATACGTTTGCATGGTCCGCGTAGTCATAATCCGGTTTGGTGTCGCAGTTTCCTCTGACTACGATGCTGTTTTCTCTTACATACAGCGGCATGGAGAAGTAGTCATAGGTTCCCTGGAACCATCTGCCGCCTTCTTTTGTCTCGCCGGTCAGAAGTTCTGTCCAGGTGCCTTCCGGCAGATAGTACTGTGCTACCTTGTCCTCACGGAAGACAGGTGCTACCAGAAGGGCATCACCCAGCATGTACTGCTGATCCAGATACGGAACGGCCGGGTCGTTCATGAACTCGAATACCATCGGGCGCATTACCGGGGTTCCTTCCTCGTGTGCCTCTACAGATTTCTGGAAAATGTACGGCATCAGCGAGCATTTCAGGTTGGTGAAGAATTTTACTACGTCGCAGGACTCTTCGTCGAACAGCCACGGCACACGGTAGCTTGTGGATCCGTGCAGACGGCTGTGGGTAGACATCAGTCCAAATGCGCACCATCTCTTGTACAGATCCGGTGTTGCGGTGCTCTCGAATCCGGAGATATCATGGCTCCAGAAGGAGAAGCCGCTCATGGCGAAGGAAAGGCCGCCGCGCAGCGTTTCTGCCATGGACGGATAGTTTGCAGAGCAGTCGCCGCCCCAGTGTACCGGGAATTTCTGGCTTCCTGCTGTTGCACTTCTTGCAAACAGAACTGCCTCGTTCTCACCTTTTACTTCTTTTAACAGGCTGAATACTGCCTGGTTGTACAGGTATGTATAGTAGTTGTGCATTGCCTGCGGATCGCTTCCGTCGTGGTAAACAACGTCAACCGGGATTCTCTCGCCGAAGTCGGTCTTAAAGCAGTCTACGCCGCAGTCCAGAACAGTTCTCAGTTTATCGGTATACCATTTAACCGCATCCGGGTTGGTAAAGTCCACAAGGCCCATACCTGCCTGCCAGTTGTCGGTCTGCCATACGCCTTTTCCGTCTGCTCTCTGCAGCAGATAGCCGTTTGCAGCGCCTTCTTTGAAGAATGCGGTTCCCTGTGCAATATACGGGTTGATCCATGCACAGATGTGAAGACCTTTGTCGTGATATTTCTTTAAGGTTGTGCGGATATCCGGGAAGCATTTCTTGTCCCACTCAAAATCGCACCAGTGGAATTCGTGCATCCAGAAGCAGTCGAAGTGGAAAACGCTCAGCGGAATATTTCTCTTTTCCATTCCCTCGATGAAGGATGTGGTAGTCTCTTCGTCGTAGTTTGTGGTAAAGGATGTGGACAGCCACAGACCAAAGGACCACGCCGGAGGAAGTGCCGGGCGTCCGGTCAGCGCGGTGTACTCGTTCATGATCTTCTTCGGTGACGGTCCGTGGAACAGATAGTATTTGATTCTTTCGCCCGGTACGGAGAAGCCGACATACTCTACTTTTTCACTTGCTACTTCGAAAGAAACGTTGTCGGTACTGTCAACGAGAATACCGTAGCCGTTGTTTGTCATGTAGAACGGTACGCATTTGTAGCCGATTTCGGATGCCGTACCGCCGTCCTCGTTCCAGGTGTCTACAACCTGTCCGTTTTTTACGAATGGAGTAAATCTCTCGCCAAGGCCGTATACGCACTCGCCAACGCCAAGGGAGAGCTCGCTTACCATATATGGCTGATATTTTTCGGTCATGTAATTCTGGGCTGGCAGCATGGTGCTCTGCTGACGGTTCCATCTGATATAGGAAAGGTTGCGGAAGCCGCTTCCGGTCAGAACTTTTCCATCTGCCTCGAAGGTGTAAGCAAAGACACCTTTTCTCTGTACGCGGACCTGTACGCTTCCAGTATCAAGAACTGCCTCATCCTCGTTGATCGTTACAGTTACGTCCTCGTATACGCTCTCTGTTTTGTCGAAGGACGGAACTTTGTTGTCGTAGGCTTCGTAGTGCCATGCCTCCATGGAGATGGTGTCCGGTGTATGTGCTACGAACTCAACGGTGATGGTCGGCAGGTTCAGGGTCATGCCTCTGTGCTCAATCGGACGTGTGGTAGCCAGGATACGCATACCGCCTGGAATCTGCTCTACTTCATAAGCCTGCATTGCATGGGATGCATTTGCTTTTTCACTTGGAAGCCAGTAACCTTCTGTGAATTTCATGTTTTCATTACCTCCTGATTTGATGCGCCCGAAACAGAGGATGAAAAGCACTCTCTTTTCATCATTTTTTACAGAATTCCTGTTTCAGGCTGACGTTTTTTGGTAATTTTATCCTACCACACTCTTCCTGTCGAAAACAGGGCGGATTCTGTGAAAAAATACGGCGATATTATCTTTTTTCCGGTTTGAACCTTTTTCTGGTTCCAATATGCAAAACGGGAGTGTATCCCGCAAAAGCATCCTGTTGCATTTCCAGTTACTTTTGCCGGGACACACTCCCATCTTTCTTCTTTTGTTTTTTCTTTATGCCACAATCAGATAAGCAACAACTGCCAGCAGAATCTGCAGGATCACAAAGCGGATCACAACCTGACTGTCGGACCATTTGTATTTCAGGCGGACATGGTCATGCAGCGGTGTTCTTGTATTTTTGAGGATCGCGATTTTCAGGAAACGGAGTAAAAATACTTTGACAAGACCGATTCCTCCGTCGACGATCATCACGCCTGCCATCAACAGATATAAAAACGGATGGCGGGACTGCATGGCAAGGATGGCGATGTAGAAGCCAAGTGCTCTCGAACCGGCATCGCCCATCAGCATGCTGCTCGGCGAGGTGTTGAAATACAGGTACGCGAGAAGCGCTGCCACGAACAGGTAATTGGCTACGGTGAAGCTTCCGAGGACATCGTGGAAAATCATACTGAACGCGAAGATAACCACGCAGGAAAGGCTCGCGCAGAGTCCGTCGACACCGTCGGAACAGTTTGTAACGTTGATCGAAATCCAGATCAGGATGATGCCGAGGATTATGTAGACCACTTTCGGAATGGTAAGGGACATGCTTCCGAAGTAGATCGTGGTGGAATTGTAATTCACAAAGGTGATGACGGTCACAATGGAGATGACGAGGTCAATCGCGCCTTTTTTGTAATCGCTCCACGGGGTTTCGGATGCATCGTCGAGGTAGCCGCTCAGCATGATGCAGACGAGCAGGATCGCGTAGATCACATACTCGGCGCCAAGAGGCAGGAACAATACGCTTCCGATCAGGAAACAGATGACGATCACAAGGCCGACGCCGCGCAGTTTTCCGCGGGAGAGGCCGCCGTTTACGGCAAATTCTCTGCCGTGATCGCTCGGCAGAAAGGAAAATGGATGCTTTAACGCCAGAAAGGTCAGCAGAAAGGTGACCACGATTCCCAGCATGGCGATCTGGCCGGGATTTAAAAAGTTACTCCATACTTGATACATACGTTTTCTTCCTTCACTTTTCTTTAGATTGAGTTTGCACGAAGCCGTATTTGACGTGGCTTTGTGTTCATTTATTATAACAACTTCATACAAAAATTGCTATACCCAATTCGGGGGTTTCGTGATAAGATAGTGATACACTAAGTTGAACAAAAAAGGAGTTTTTTATGCCACGCAAAGATCATCTGCCGCGCCAGACACGCCAGGAACACATCACGCTGCAGCCGAACCGCAGCATCGAATTTCGTGTAACCGACGATTTCGGCAGTTTTTCGCCGCCGCACTGGCACGACGCGCTGGAAATTATTTATATTCTGGAGGGTTCCTCCATTGTCACGCTCTCGGACCGCACCAAGACCGTCCTTCCGGGTCAATTTCTGCTGATCAATTCCGGGCGTATCCACACGGCTCGCTGTCCGTCCACGGGAAACCGCTCGATTCTGATGCAGATTCCGGATGCGTTCCTTGCGAACTATCTGCCTGATCCGTCACAGCTCTGGTTCTCGATTGACTACGACAGTACGAATCCGGAAGTGCAGAAAAATATCAGCCAGTTCCGGCGTCTTCTGCTTTCGATGATGCAGCTTCATGAGGAAATGCCCGACGGCTATCTTCTGACGTTCCAGCGGGAGCTTTTTACGTTTCTCGATCTGCTCTACACGAAATTTTCCGAGAAGAGCCCGCTTGCGCACCACCCGATGAGCTCCCGGACGCAGACACGGCTCGATACGATTCTGACGTACACGCAGGAAAATTACCAGCGGCCGATTACGCTGAAGGAGGCTGCCGATGTTGTCTCGCTGCAGCCGGAATATTTCTGCCGGTTCTTCCGCCAGAACATGGAAACGACGTATCTGGAATACTTGAATTCCTACCGTCTTTCCCGCATCTACCGCGACCTGATCGCCACGGATCTGCCGGTCGGCACGCTCGCGGAAAAGCATGGTTTTACAAACGATAAGCTGTTTCACCGCCTCTTCCGCGAGCGGTTTCACACGACGCCGCTGCAGCTTCGGAAGGCAGCACGCGAGAAAGGATCCTGATAGCTTTCGCTGTTTTAATATCTTTGAGAATGGGAGTTTAACACGATGACAAAAGAAGAACTGGCGCTTGCCGTCATTGAACGTTTGAAACAAGAATATCCTGACGCCGACTGTACGCTTGACTATGACCAGGCGTGGAAGCTGCTCGTCAGTGTCCGCCTGGCCGCACAGTGCACCGATGCGCGGGTCAATGTTGTGGTGGAGGATCTCTACGCAAAGTATCCTGATATCGATGCGCTGGCAAACGCGACACCGGAGGAAATCGAGGAAATTGTGCGGCCGTGCGGTCTTGGAAAGAGCAAGGCACGCGACATCAACGCCTGCATGCGCATGCTGCGCGACGAGTACCACAGCCAGGTGCCGGATGACTTTAACGCACTTTTGAAGCTCCCGGGCGTGGGACGGAAAAGTGCGAACCTGATTATGGGCGATGTATTCAAAAAGCCTGCGATTGTGACGGATACGCACTGCATCCGGCTGTGCAACCGCATCGGGCTCGTGCATGACTGCAAGGATCCGAAGAAGGTGGAGATGGCACTCTGGAAAATTGTGCCGCCGGAAGAAGGAAGCTCGCTCTGCCACCGGTTTGTGGAGCACGGACGCGAGGTCTGTACTGCGAGGACGACACCGCACTGTGAACGGTGTGTGCTCGCGGATATCTGTGAGAAGAACGGCGTAGAAAAATAGCATTTTTCTATGCGTTTCCATGCGAAAAAGGCTTTTGCATACCGGACAGATTTTTCTGATTCTGTCCCGGCTGCAAAAGCCTTTTTGTTTCTATTTTTTATATGACCGAAAGAAGTCCGTCAGCGCTTTCAGCGTTTTCCCGAGCACCTGCACTTCCTCTTCTCCGAGTTCCGCCATCACGGCATCCGTCATCTGCTCGTGGAATTTTGCGTGATGATGGAATGCCTGCCGTCCCTTTCCGGTCAGGTGGATGTAGACGATCCGGCGGTCCTTCTCGCTGCGCTCCCGCTCGGTGTAGCCTTTTTTCACCAGACTGTTCATCGACGTTGTCAGCGATCCGACCGTGATGTCGAGCTTTGCCGCGATCGATGACATATTGCCGCCCTCCAGGCCGACGGCTTCTATGATGTGCATATCGTTGTTCGTCAGATCCTTGAAATCCTCGGTGATGATCGCCTCTTCTTCCAGTTTTTGTATCTCGTGAAACAGATGGACCAGTGTCTCATTGATAATTTCTCTGTTATCCACTCCTCTTCCCCTTTCCGTCTGTTCTGTCCCTTCTGAACAGGGTTCCGCTCTTTCTGTCTGTATTGTATCAAAAAAGTTCCGGACAAACAATACCAAAAACTGCCTGGGAAACGGCGGATCGCTCCGTGCCGTTTCCCAGGCAGTTCTGTTATGTTTGATTCAATTACATCTGCCCTTTTTTCTTTAACCGTGCAAAGCAGATCATGAAAAAGCAGATGCCGTATACGGTTGTGATCGGGGTGGACATGCCGACGAAGGTCAGGTTCGTATTCGGCAGGTGTGAGAAGAACAGCGCCAGCGGAATACGGATCAGGCAGGCGGAGGTGATTCCCTGGATCATAACCGGGATGCTGATGCCGCGGCCGTTGAAGTATCCGATGCTGCTGAACAGCACACAGGTCAGAATACATTCCGGTGCGAAACCGCGCAGGTAAGCGGCGCTCTGCTCGATAACGGCCGGATCGCTCGTGAAGATTCTGGAGATGACACTTCCACCGAAGAAACCGATGCAGAAAATCACAACTCCAAGAGAGCAGCCCGTTGCGATTGCGGTGAGGAAGCCCTTCCACGCGCGGTCTTTCTTTCCGGCTCCGGTGTTCTGTGCCACGAATGCTGACACAGACTGCATCACAGAGGACGGGATCAGCATGATGAATGAGGTCAGCTTCTGCGCCACACCGTATCCGGCGGACGGCATAAGGCCCATGCCGTTGATGATCGAGTTGATCACAAGGAAGGAAATCTGTACGGTCGTCTCCTGCAGCGCGATCGGCACACCGACGTTCAGGACTTTCTTCAGCTCGTCATGGTCGATGCGGCAGTCTTCTTTTTTGAATTCAATCGGCAGATTGCCTTTTTTCAACACACCCATGGAGGCGATGACAGAAATCAGCTGCGCCAGAACCGTCGCAAGCGCTGCTCCCGCAACGTCCAGTTTCAGCACACCGACGAAGAACAGATCTCCGGCAATATTGGCTGCGCAGGCGATGCCGACGAATAAAAGCGGCAGATTTGCATTACCGATTCCGCGAAGCACGCTGCTGATGACGTTGTACGCGATGATGATCAGAATACCGCCGGAACAGATCCGCAGGTAGAGGACGGTTTTGTCAAAAGACTCCGCCGGGACCTGTAAAATATTGGCGATCGGGCCTGCGAACAGCTCCAGAATCACCGTCATGACGACACCGATGATGGCGAACAGAACAATCGAGGTTCCCACGGTTTTGCCGGCCTTATCCGGCTTGCCCTCGCCGATGTGCTGGCCGATCATAACGGTCGAACCCATCGCAAGGCTGGTGATGATAAGTGTTACCATCTGCATGAAGTTGCTTCCGGTTCCGACAGCGGAAATACTCGACGCATCGCCGAACCAGCCGACCACGAGAAGGTCGACCGCACCGTAAGCCGCCTGCAGAATCAGCGCGCCGAGCACCGGCAGCGCAAAGCGGATCAGGGACTGGAAAATCGGTCCCTCTACAAACGATATTTCTTTCTTATTTTCTTTTGCCATTGTTTTTCACTCCTTTTATTCCCGGCATCGTTTCCTGCATCCGTGTGATTGCATGCACAAATTCGTCCACCACCGCGTCGTCCAGATCTGGCAGGCGGGATGCCCATTCCCCGTGAAAGTGCGTCACGCGGAGTTCCACAAACTCTTTTCCCTCTTCGGTCAGTGTCAGGTTGATCACGCGCTTATCTTTTTCATCCGCCTGTTTCACGAGAAGATTTCTCTCCTCCAGTTCCTGCACCAGCTTGGTGATGCTCGGCAGCGTTGTGTTCATATAGCTGCTGATGTCGCTGACGCGGCAGAAGCCCTGCTTTTTCTGAATCTCATTCACCGCATCCAGCACATGCACCTGCCGCGGCTTCATACCGTCCGGCAGGTCCGGGAGCTTCTCGATCAGACGCTTTGCATCAAAACACGCATCCAGGAACTGCTTTAATTTTTCCTGTGTCATGGAAAATGGTCCTTTCTTCTTGAAATTTAGTTATCTTTAGTAATTATCTTTGATAAGTATAGCAGGAAATGAAAAAATGTCAAGAGGGAACTGATGCTAAAAAAGAGCTGATTGAAAGTTCTGGCAATGCCAGATTCTTTCATCAGCTCTTTTCCATTTCGACCTGTAGTTTTATCCGTCTACAAACTCTTTTTAATTTTTGGCAGGTCCATATCTGCTACCGTGTTTTTACTATATGCAATTACTACTTTATATCCATTTGTCACTGTTCAAACGGGCCGTCGGCACTCGCTGAAATCAGCAGAACGGTATCGCCTTTGCTGATGGTACCGCCCGTCGGCGTAACGTTGGTGGAGGCCCGCCCGGTCAGGGTAAACCATGCATACGTGGTTCCCGTCGCCGCAAGAAGCAGCAGCAGAATCCCGGCAACTGCCCGCGCCAGCGAGCTTTTTAACTGTTTTTGTTCTGTTTCCACGCGGCATTCCTCCCTGTCGTTTTTAATTCTGATCTGAAATTCCCGCAAAGGAAACCGCAAGATTTTTCAGTGTCTGACTGCTCAGATTTCCGGTGCAGTCCTCGTCGCAGCCTTCCAGCCAGATGTAGAGGTCAATCTGTACCGGTGTTCCCGGTTTTCCATCTGATGTGCCGGTTACGGTGCGGAGCTTTAACGATCCCTCTTTCTTTGTCACTTCACCGGTATCTTTGTCATAAATACAGTAAGCTTCTTCATTATAAGGCTGAAACGGTACGGTCGTTCCGTCCGTTTTTGTGCTGTCCAGAACGTAACCCTCTTCTCCGGTCGCCGTGTTGTACTCCGCCTGCGGATTCTTTTTGTCGCTGATTTCAAAGATATACTCATTTTCTGTCGGCTGGTCCAGTCCGGCCTGGTGTATTACGAAACCTGCACGAATCGCTGATGAGATCGGATTGTTTTCATCGCTGTCCTCAAAGCCGATATCGGAAAGATAGATGTCGGTGGATTTTCCATTGCTCCGCAGGAACAGGCTGGTTTTATAGTAATCGCTGTAGTCGCCTCTTCCAAACAGATTCGCCACCAGATTGGACTGGTTTTCCGTTCCGTTTGTGAAGCCGAGCACTTTCTGAAAACCTCCGCTGATCCGGTTCGTCGATACCGGATTGAGCTGGCCGGAAAAGCTGTCCAATACGGCGGCAGAACCATAAACACCATCGTAGGCATTGCTGATCTGCAGATTGATTCCTGCTCCGGCTGCCATACGTACTTTTGTCGTATGACGTCCCGTGTTGTACACATACCAGGCATATGTGGAAACAACAACCGCACCCAGCGTAAGAAGCACTCCGATCGTTCCTGCTGTAAAACGGTATCTGAGGCTTTTTTTTTTTATCTGATTTTTTTCTGTTTCCATGGAACTTCTGAACGCTCACCTCCTGGCGTCATTACAAATATACATAAAAACTCATTTTTATATTACCATGAAATTTTTTACTTTGCAATGCACATACCTTTTCAGACGCTGCTTTTCTTGTTTCCTTTTTCAGAAAATTGCAACCAAAGGGGCGCACCTGAAAATTTCTTTTCAAATGCGCCCCTTCGCTTTCTTTTTTCTGTCAGATCAATCCGTAATGCTCCATCGCCTTTGCCACGCCGTCCCGCTCGACGGTATCGGTTACGTACTCTGTGTACGGATCCAGAATCTCATCATGTTTTCCAAGCGCAATGGTGTGTGCGCCGCACCGGAACATGGTAAGGTCGTTGCTGCTGTCGCCAAATACGTATGCATCTTCTTTCTCCAGCTGAAACTGTTTCAGCGCATAGTCCACAGCTGTTCCTTTGCTGCAGCCGTGCGGAACGATTTCGTATACACCGCCGCGGCGATCCATGATATCAAACTCCTGCTCAAATTCACGGTACATACGTTCTATATCAGACTGTGCATCGGTTACGATACAAAATTTATCGTAAATGATTCCTTTTGTCTCCGCTGTCTCCGCGAGTCCGATTCCGACAGCAGCGAAATAGGCACGGGTCTGCTCGACCTCCCGAAAACGGGATACCTCCGACGAAAAATAAACATTATCCGTTCCCTCCAGAATCATGCCGATCCTGCACTCCTTTAAAATAACCGGGATTTCCTCACAGCGCTTTTTCGGAATCGTCTGATGCATCAGGATTTCGCCGTCCCGGCGCAGATAGGTCCCGCAGCCGCACAGAAATCCGGAAAACGGAAGCTTTTTCAGCTCCTCGGGCAGCTCCGACCAGGTGCGGCCGGTATTAATAAACGTAAGATTTCCTTTTTCCGCTGTCTTTTTCAATGCATCGAGCGCGCTCTGCGGAATTTCTTTTGTAATCTCACTCAGTAACGTTCCATCAATATCAAAAAATAATGCTTTCACAAAAATTTCCTCCTCGTGTACTGTTTCCTGTTCTCTTTCTGACATACGAAAAAATGCCGAAGCTCTTGATTGTCAAGGCTTTCGGCATTTTCATTCCAGTCGAAGCGACGGGATTCGAACCCACGACCTCTGCGTCCCGAACGCAGCGCTCTACCAAACTGAGCCACGCTTCGATTTTATTTGTTTTCTGAACTCTCGTCCGTCAACAATAGTTATTATATATGATGTCTATAGGAATGTCAACACCTTTTTTGAAATTTTTTTAATTTTTTATTATTGCTTCAAAAGGTACATTTCACACGGGTTTGCGGCCTTTTTTGGTGTTCTTTTAGAATGACAGTTTCTGAGAAAGTCAAAAAAAGAGATATGCCGGAAGTTCTGTTCCGGCATATCTCTTATCTTTGTTTCTCAGCTCAGCTGATATACATCTGCATACTGCACGCCGAAGCTCAGCGCCTCGGAATGGCTGCTGCAGAAGATGTCTACGTGGCCGTAAGCGGTTCCGCGGTCTTCTACCGTGTAAACCTGGCCGTTGATCATCAGTTTCGTTCCGAATGGTACACCGCCCATGGCGATCGTTCTTCCTGCGGTCGGTGTGGTTCCGCTCGCGGTGGATCCGCCGGACCACTGTCCGGTACAGATGGAACAGGAGCAATAGCCTGTCAGTTTAAATCTTCCAAGGTATGTTCCGCTGGAGGAGCTGCTGCTTGTATCGGTATCTGCTTTCGCTGCGGCATTTGCTGCTTCTGCGGCTGCGACTCTTGCGGCCTCTGCCTCGGCTGCCTGTTTTCTGGCGGCCTCTGCCTCAGCTTCTGCGGCAGCCTGCTGTGCGGCGGCTGCTGCGGCTGCTTCCTCTTCTGCTTTCTTCTGCGCTGCAATCTCCTCTTCTTTCGCCTGACGGATCAGGTCGTTGATTGCATCTGCTTTGCTGTTGATTTCATCTACCAGTGCACTCTCGCTGGATTTTGCATCGTCCAGCTCTGCTGAGTAGGTACGGAGTTCCTGATAAGCTGCCGCGTACAGCTCCTGGATGGCTTCCTGCTGATCGCTGCTCTGCTGCTGCAGTTCTACGATCGCTGCCTGCTCTTCCTGCACCTGTGTTTCTTTTTCTTTTACCTGGTTTACCGTGTCCTCATACTCCTGCATAAGATCGCGGTCGAAATCGGAAATTTTCTGTATGTATTCTGCCCGGCTGATCAGCTCTGAAATGCTTTTGGAAGAAAAGAGCATTGCCATGTATCCGTTTCCGGAGGAATTTTCATACATATACTGGATACGGAGCTTCATCGCCTCGTACTGCTCTTCTTCTTTTGCTTTTGCATCTTCCAGATCTGCCTGAATCTGTACCAGTTCGTTCTGCTTCGCATCATACTGATCCTGAAGCTCCTGCAGACGGTTCTGCAGATCGTCCAGCTGCTGGTTCAGTTCGGAAAGATATTCTTCTGATTGTCCCTTTTTGGAATTGAGTTCGTCAATCCTGCTCTGTATGCTGTCAAGCTGAGACTGTGCGGCAGCCTGTTCTGCCTGAGCATTTGAAATTTTCTCCTTTGTACTGGCACCATAGCATGGCAGAACGGTTGCTGCCGTAAGCACTGTGGCCAAAACCAGGCTGAATAATTTCTTTTTTTCATGTCGTACACCTCATACTTATTACGTTCTGTTGCTGATTGTCACTCCAAGTCACTGCGGAAAATGGGTCTTTTTTCCGCCGTACTTTGCCATTATAACACAAGTATGTCTGAAATGAAAGTCTTTTTTAATTTCTGTTAATAACTTTGTAATATTTCGACGTTTTTCCTGCAAAAACTGGCATGATTTTTCTACTTTCTCCATCCAACAGGGTACTTATTTTTCAAGGTTCCATTGACCAGTTTGCCCCATCCAAGGCCGAATCCATCGACGCAGACCAGCTTCCAGCCCGACGGCGATGCGGTCTCTCCCGGCTCTACGGAAATTGTCTCACCGTGGAGATATTTTTCGGTACGCTCGTCATCTGCCTTTAAATTCATGTAATCTTTGAACTTGTCCGCGGAGAGTGTCACGGCAAACGGCTGTGACGGCTCGAAACGGTCTTTTTTCAGTTCACCGAGATACAGACCGTTCCGCAGGAAATGAAGATTCCGCACGCCATCCGGCAGGGACGGGGAATGGTATACTTTTCCGGCGCGGACTTCCAGTTCCTCCACCGGGATCGGTGCTGTCATTCGGGACAGGAAATCGGAAAGGATCTGTTTTTCTGCTTTCGACGGACCCGGTGCTTCCGTTCCGCGGTCTTTTTTCCTGTTTTTCTGTTTTTGTTTTTCTTTTCGATCGGTTTTTCTTCTGTCTCATAAGGAATGGCTTCGCCTTTTTTGCGGAACAGGGCAAGGTAATGGCCCTCGCCGTTCATTTTGTGCGGCCAGATGCGCACGGTCTTTTCGATCTCCGGATCGCCGTTTCCCCAGACTGGATTGCCTTTTGAAAAACCTTCGTAGCCTTCCATCTCGATCAGTTCCATTTCCGGGAAGTTTTCCAGAAGGAAAGAAACGGTTCCCTCGTCCTCCTGCGGGGCGAAGGTACACGTCGAATACATCATGAGGCCGCCCGGACGCAGCATTTTGACAGCATTCGAGGTGATCTCGCGCTGCAGATCCGCAAAGAAATCCGGCCGCTCCGGGGTCCAGGTGCCGATGACTGCCTCGTCTTTCCGGAACATGCCCTCGCCGGAGCACGGTGCATCCACGAGGATTTTATCGAAGAAACCCGGGAAGACGTCTGCAAGGCCTGCCGGTGTCTCATTGGTGACAAGCACGTTTTCGCTTCCGAACAGCTCCAGATTGCGCAGCAGTGCTTTGGCGCGGGCGTTGCTGATGTCATTGGCGACGAGAAGGCCGGTTCCTTTCAGGCACGCATTCAGCTCGGTTGCCTTGCCGCCCGGTGCGGCGCAGAGATCGAGCACACGCTCACCCGGTTCGATCGGGAGGCGGGACGCCGGGGTCATGGCGCTTGGCTCCTGCAGATAGAAGACGCCTGCCGCATACAGCGGAGACTGGCCCATGCGCATGCCGTCCGGCACGAAATAGCCGTTTGGAATCCACGGAATTTTCTTCCACGTTCCCGGAACAAGCGGCGGGAAATCTTCGGTCCGGCATTTTTTTGTATTCACACGCAGCCCGGCTGTGCGGGGTGCGTCGTAGGAAGTTAAAAATGCATCAAATTCATCGCCCAGCATTTCCTGCATGCGGGTCAGAAATTCCTGTGGTAACTGCGCCATGTATTGTCTCTCCTTTTTATTTTGCTTTGTTGTGCATCGGTCCCTTTTCGTGAACTGGCGATGCTTTTTCTGTCTTTATTTCTTTGTTTTTCATCTGTTTCATAATTTCTCACAGAAAAAGAGACAGCTTTTTCGATTTTTCAATCTTTTTGCTGTCTCTTTTTTGCATAGCGGAGAAGAAGGGATTTGAACCCTTGCGCCGTTTCCGACCTACTGGTGTTCGAAGCCAGACCCTTCAGCCTCTTGGGTACTTCTCCGTATTTTGTCAAATACATCATATATTATAGTGCTTTTTTCGGGATTCGTCAATGATTTTTTCGATGGTTTCCGATGGAAATACGGGGATTGTATTTTTTACGGAAATATTCGAAAGTGCAACTTACTCAAACAAATAATCTTCCTCAGGCAGCATCCCATCCCGATGCTGCCTCTTCTTTTATTCTTTCCCTTCTTCCACCCTCTTCCTCTCTTCTTTTTTCTTCTTTTTCACCACCCGCAGTCTCCGGAAAAACGCACTCAGCATCTCCGAGCACTCTTCTTTCAGCACGCCGCGCTCGACCTTCACCTGATGGTTAAACTCGTGCATTTCCAGCATATTTAAGATCGATCCCGCGCAGCCCGCCTTCGGGTTCATGCTGCCGATGACGACTTCGCTGACTCTCGCCTGTACGATCGCACCGGCGCACATCTGGCACGGTTCCAGGGTGACATACAACGTACAGCCCTCCAGCCGCCAGTCGCCGAGCTTTTTGCTTGCTTTCCGGATCGCATTCAGTTCCGCGTGGGACAGCGTGTTTTTATCCGTATTTCTGCGGTTATAGCCCCGCGCAATCACCTTTCCCTCGTACACAATCACACAGCCGATCGGCACTTCCATCAGCTTTTCCGCTTTCTTCGCCTGCGTAATCGCCTGGCGCATGAAGCGTTCCCGTTCTTTCCGGTGCGCTTTTTCCTCCGGCGTTTCCAGCTTTGTTTCTTCTTCCATTGTGCACTTCCTTTCTTCTCTGCGTATATTTTCTGTCCTTCCCGCATATCGTGAACTGTAGCGCAGTATCTTTTTCTACTCTTTTTACTTCTATGCAGGAGGTTTTTATGTCTGATTACCGGCGTTTCATTGCCTATCTATACGAATACCCGAACAACCGCAAGGGCGGATGCTGCGGCTTTGTCCGCGTGGAGTCGCAGAACGGCTTCTGCCGCATGGACTTCCAGATCAAATCGCCGTCGCTTCCGCCGGAGACCTCGGTCACGGTCTACGGATTTATCCGCCGGTCAGGGCGGATGTACGGCATTCCGCTCGGAAATCTCCTTGCGGGGCGCTCTTCTACGAGTGGAAAACTCTTCACGCACTCCGATGCCATTGGGCAGACGGATGTCACGCTCGACGAGCTTGGCGGTCTGATCCTGCTCTGCCGCCAGACCGGCGTCATCGCCACCCAGTGGGACGATCTTCCGATTCAGCCGGAGTTTTTCGCTCCCACGCTCCCGCAGGAGCCCAAAACATCCGCAGACAATGGTACCAGACCGACCGAAGAGAAAACTGCCGAAACACCCGAACCTCTGGATCCCGCCGTACCTGCGCAGTCCCTGCCATCATCAGACGCTTCAAAAGCACAGTTCGATGAACTTTCCACAGAATTCAGCAGCAATTCCGAACCTTATCCACAAAATTCCAGCCCGGAATCCACCGTCTCCACAGAATCCATATCAACTGACACGGTAAACACCGTTCCTGCAGACAGGATCACGCAATCATCCGCCAACACACTCCATCCCGCATCCGCGGAATCTGTGAAAACCGCAGAAAGCTATCCCTCTGCCAACCCGGAACCGCCGCAGCCCATCCCGGATTCTGCCGCCCAGCCGCTACATATGACTTCCGCTGATTTTCCAGCCGCAGCAGCCGTGCCGCCGTCCCGCGCTGCTCTCTATCTCCAGCTTCAGGACCAGTTCCCGGAGTTCCACCCGTTCCCAGATGATGATCTGACCGACTGCCTACGCCTCTCACTCGACGATCTTCCACAGCTCCGCGCCGCCGGTCTTTCGGTGGATGCGAACCGCTTCGTCCTCCATGGCTCCTCGTCCTATCGCCATCTGCTCCTCGCCCGGAACCGCGACCAGCAGGAACTCTGGTACTTCGGCATCCCCGGCGTCTACACGCCGAATGAGCAGTTCATGGCAAGCCTCTTCGGCTTTTTCCACTTCAAGCAGGCGATGCGCCCCTCCGAGCTCGCGCCCGATGCCCGCTTCGGCTACTGGTACCGCACGCTTTAAAGCGTTTTTTAATCCACGCCGCGGATCTCCACCGTCTCAATCTTTCCGCGCAGGATCTCGCAGAACCGCTCGAGCTGCTCCCTCGCATACCCCGAGAACCTCGGATCAATCACATAATCCGATTCCCGGTAATTCTGCAGGAAGTACCGTTTTGCCCCGGAAAGCCACTTTCCGATCGCTTCGATCTCTTCCCTTCCATGCAGCTCTTTGCAGAGCGTTGTCCGGAACTCATAGTCCACCACGCCGCTCTTTAAAAACTCGACCGACTCATTGATCCGCATCACATCGATCTTTTTCACGCCCGCCGTCTCGCCGTACCGGGACGGCGCGTTTTTGATGTCCATGGCGACGTAGTCGATTTTCTTCTCTTCCACCAGCTTTTTCAAAATCTCCGGCCGGTATCCATTCGTATCGAGCTTCACAAGATATCCCAGTTCCTTAATTTTCGTCACGAACCGCTCCAGATCCGGATCCAGCGTCGGCTCACCGCCCGTCACGCAGACGCCGTCCAGCACGCCGCGCCGCTTTTCGAGCACTGCAAAAATCTCCTCCTCCGGAATCACCGGCTCCCATTCGGGATGCTGCACGAGATTTCCGTTCTGGCAGAACGGGCAGCGGAAATTACATCCGCCCGAAAACAATGTGCACGCCACCTTGCCCGGGTAATCCAGCAGCGTCAGCTTTTGAAATCCATGTATGACCATATGCTATCCTCTCTGACCGCAGGACTCCGAACTTTCGTCCGCCCTGCAACAGAAAAAGCGGAACCATAATGTCCGCTTTTTCCATTTATCTTCTATTGGTAATTATTTGCCGTAACGCTCTGCCTGGGAACGGATCAGGTCCAGATCATCAAAATAGTTGATTTTCATGGCTGCTTTGACATCCGCCAGTGTCTGAGCGGCAACTTTTTCTGCCTCTTCGCTGCCTTTTTTCAGCATCTCATAGATCGCCGGAATGTCTTTTTCCAGCTCTTTTCTGCGGTTGCGGATCGGCTCTAAGGTCTCCTGCAGTACATTGTTCAGGAACTTCTTCACTTTGACATCGCCAAGGCCGCCTCTCTGGTAATGTGCTTTCAGCTCGTCGAGATTTGCGTAATCCGGCAGATAGCGCTCGAAGTGCTCCGGCTGGCAGAATGCATCGAGATAAGTAAATACGGTATTTCCCTCGATCTTGCCCGGGTCGGTGATCTTGATGTGATCCGGGTCGGTGTACATGCTCATGACTTTTTCTTGATCTCATCCGGCTCCTCGGACAGGTAAATGCAGTTTCCGAGCGATTTACTCATCTTCGCTTTTCCATCGATACCCGGCAGACGTCTGCAGGAATCATTCTCCGGCAGCATAATCTTCGGCTGCACAAGTGCTTCGCCATAAACTGTATTGAATTTGTGGACGATCTCCTGTGTCTGCTCGATCATCGGCATCTGATCCTCTCCAACCGGAACGGTCGTTGCCTTGAATGCAGTGATATCGGCTGCCTGGCTGATCGGGTAGGTGAAGAATCCAACCGGGATGCTCGCCTCAAAGTTTCTCATCTGGATCTCCGATTTTACGGTTGGGTTTCTCTGCAGTCTGGAAACCGTAACGAGATTCATATAATAGAAAGAAAGCTCGCACAGTTCCGGAATCTGAGACTGGATAAAGATGGTGCTCTTTTCCGGATCAAGTCCGCAGGAAAGGTAATCCAGTGCTACCTCCAGAATGTTCTGGCGCACCTTCTCCGGGTTGTCCGCATTGTCGGTCAGCGCCTGTGCGTCTGCAATCATGATGTAAATTTTATCGAATTCACCGGAGTTCTGCAGCTCCACGCGGCGGCGCAGTGAACCAACGTAATGTCCTACATGCAGCTTGCCGGTCGGTCGGTCGCCGGTCAGTATAATTTTTCCCATTTTTTCTTCCTGCCTTCCTGATACGTAATCTTCGCAGTCCGCTTCCGTCTGAAAATTCTCAGCCCTGCGGACCTTCTACATACCCTCTATAATACCGTCTTTTTACAAACACTGTCAATGGTCTTTTCCTGTAAAATCCCTCAAAATATCTATTATGAGACAAATCGTTCAACAGCCACGTACAGCCTTCCCTTTTTCGTCTGGTTCTGCACGCCCACATAGCGGAATTTTCCCATATGGCGCACGGTCACGAGATCGTCCTCTTTTAATGACTCGCTCGGCGACGTCACCAGCTTTCCGTTGATAAACACCTGGCCGCCCTCGATCAGCGGCACCATTTTGCTCCGCGAACTGCTGAACGCCAGCGACAGCACCGCATCGAGCCGCACGGAAGCGACGGAGCCTTCTTTCCGCTCGGTTTTCGGCTCCGTCAGCTCCTCCGGCAGTCCCGCCTCGACTTCACAGTACACGCTCGTATGGCGCACTTTTTTCAGCTCCGCACAGATGTAGTCCGCCATATCCGCCATACAGATCAGATACGCCTGGTTTCCATCGATCAGAATGTCTCCCAGCTTATACCGCTCCACGCCGAGATTCATCAGTGATCCTAAGAAATCACGGTGTGACAGCGCATCCGCAAATTTTTCATTCAGCGGGCTGATGCGCACGACTGCAATCGGAAGCATCGACGCATCACCGTCCTCTGCATAGGATGGCAGAAACAGCGCCGCTTTCCGCTCTGCCGCCTCGTATCCGCCGGACAGCACGTAACGCACGCCCGGAATTTTATTTACCGTACGGTAGAACAGATCCTGCTCCGCCAGCGTCAGAAACTCCGTGTGCGACGGAACATCCCTGTGATAACACTGCTCTGCCAGATCCTGAATCCGTCCGACCAGCACTTCTTCCTCATTCATGGTAATCCCCCTTTGATACACCGCGGGCTGCCCCTGTTTTCTTTCGGGCAGCCCACGTATCACACTTTATTTATCCAGCAGCATCGACAGCCCGATCCGCTTCTTCGCCAGATCAAGGCTGATGACCTTCACTTCCACGATATCGCCGACGCTCACAGCCTCCAGCGGATGCTTGATGAAGCGTTTCGTCATCTGGGAAATGTGGACGAGTCCGTCCTGATGCACGCCGATATCGACGAATGCACCGAAGTCAATGACGTTGCGCACGGTTCCCTTTAAGATCATGCCGACCTTCAGGTCCTTCATATCGAGCACGTCGGTGCGCAGGATCGGGCGCGGCATCTCGTCACGCGGGTCACGGCCAGGCTTCTGCAGCTCTTTGATGATATCGCGCAGCGTAATCTCGCCGACACCGATCTCCTCTGCCATCTTCTTGTAATCTTTGATGAAGAACGCCGTCGGTCCCTCGCTGATCTGCTCTGTCTTCATATTTAACTTTGCAAACAGCTTCTCGACTGCCTCGTAGCTCTCCGGATGAACGCTTGTGCCGTCCAGCGGATTTTTGCCGCCGGTGATGCGCATAAAGCCCGCGCACTGCTCAAACGCCTTCGGTCCGAGTTTTGCCACTTTCAGGAGCTCTTTTCTGCTCTCGAAACGGCCGTTCTCCTCGCGGTATGCCACGATGTTTTTTGCTATCACCTTGCTGACACCGGAAATGTATTCCAGCAGCGACGCGGATGCCGTATTCAGATCGACACCGACTTTATTCACGCAATCCTCAACGACACCGCCGAGCGCCTCGCCGAGCTTCTTCTGGTTCATATCGTGCTGATACTGGCCGACACCGATCGATTTCGGATCGATTTTGACAAGCTCTGCCAGCGGATCCTGCACACGGCGTGCGATGGAAGCGGCGCTTCGCTGTCCGACATCAAAGTTTGGAAATTCCTCTGTTGCCAGCTTGCTTGCGGAGTAAACGGACGCTCCCGCCTCGTTGGTGATCACATACGCAACCTTCTCCGGGATCTCTTTTAAGATCTCGACGATGATCTGCTCGGACTCACGGCTTGCAGTTCCGTTTCCGACAGAAATCAGGGTGACGCCGTATTTGTGGATCAGATCTTTTACGGTCGCTTTTGCTGCTGCAATCTTCTTCTCGTTCGTCGGCGCGGTCGGGTAAACCACGGTGGTGTCGAGCACTTTTCCGGTCGCATCGACAACGGCCAGCTTGCATCCCGTACGGAACGCCGGGTCCCATCCAAGGACAACCTGGCCTGCGATCGGCGGCTGCATCAGAAGCTGCTCAAGGTTCTTTCCAAAGACCTTGATCGCGCCATCCTCTGCCTTTTCGGTGAGCTGATTTCTGACCTCACGCTCGATGGCCGGAGCGATCAGACGGTTGTAGGCATCCTCGATGGTCGCCTGCAGAACCGGCTTTGTCTGCGGATTCTCTTTGGTGATGATTTTTTTCTCGAGATAACGCAGGATTTCTTCCGTCGGCGCCTCAATTTTGACGTTCAGGAATTTTTCTTTCTCACCGCGGTTCAGTGCCAGCACACGGTGTCCGGCAATTTTCGATACCGGCTCGGAAAACTCATAGTAATTCTCGTAAACGGACTCTGCTTTCTCATCCTTTGCTGTCGAGACGATCAGGCCCTTCGCCTCGGTTCTGCGGCGGATCTCCATACGGTAATCGGCCTCATCGGAAATGCTCTCGGCGATGATGTCGCAGGCACCAGCAATGGCGTCTTTTGCCGTTTTGACTTCCTTTTCTTCTGAAACAAAAACCTCTGCCTCTTTTTCGAGCGGCTCTTTTGTCATCTGCAGAAGAATGATATTCGCCAGCGGCTCCAGTCCTTTTTCTTTTGCGATCGTCGCACGCGTCCGGCGTTTCGGGCGGTACGGGCGATATAAATCCTCTACAACCACGAGAGTTGCGGCCTCTTCGATGGATTTTTTCAGTTCTGCGGTCAGCTTGCCCTGCTCCTCGATGCTCGCAAGGACAACAGCCTTGCGGTCATTTAAACTGCGCAGGTACATCAGACGGTCGTACAGATTTCGCAGTACCTCATCGTTTAAGGAACCCGTTGCTTCTTTTCGATATCGTGAAATAAAAGGGATCGTGTTTCCCTCGTCAATCAGTTTCACTGCAGCTTCTACCTGCCACGGTTTCACGTTCAGCTCGGCTGCCAATACCTGATTCATATCCATAGGTAAATTCCTCCTGTTGTCTCTTCCAAAACACGCTGTTCCTTCTCTGTTTTTCCCGCATAAAAAGCGGGACCCTTGGCGGAACAGCCACTCTATTACCTTATCAATAGGTCTTGTTTTTGTCAACCTTACATGATAAAATCTTTACTATAGCTTTTTTGACAGACTGCGTGTGAAACCGCGCTTTTTTGCAGAAGAAAGGACATTTTATGACACCAGAAAATTACGATCCAAACACCAATGAGTCCGGAGATTCCTATCAGTCCTCCCATCCGTACGGCGTGCCTGAGGGCCAGCGTCCCGGACCGTATCAGCATTACCAGCAGCAGCCTCCCGTACAGCCGCCGCGCAGGACGGGTTCGCAGGCCCTTGCGGCCGCTTCGATGGTCATGGCGATCTGCTCCTTTTTGTTCATGCTCAACATGGGTTCCCTGTTTTTCGGCTCGCTCGGCGTGATCTTCGCCCTTTTAAGCCGCGGCGCAGGACGCATGAGCGGCACGGCAAAAGCCGGTCTGGCGGGCTGTACCATCGGCATAATTGTCGGTATCTGCATGTATGCTTTCCTGCTTTTCAACATGGTCAGCGGCGGCAGCACCAACCTGCTTGAGCGGTATTACAATCAGTACATGCAGGAATACCAGATGACACCGGATAACGGAACAACCACCGACGGAAATACCATCTAGGTACCAGAAAGGATTTTTCATGAACGGACAAAAACAGAAATTTTCAGAACTGAAAAAGCAGGCCCGTGAGGCCATGGCAGGCCGATGCGGCACGCTGGTGGGCGCAACCGCGATCAACCTGTTTCTCACCTTCTCCTGCTCCCTCATCCCGACGCTGATTTTTTCAGGCACAACGCTGTACGATATCATTTTCCTGAATCTGACGCTGTTCCTGTTTTCCCTGCTCCTCAGCCTCTTTCAGGCGGGCTACTTAAAGATCTGCCTCTCAACGCTGCGCGGGGAACCGATTTCCGTCGGTGATATGCTCTACGCTTTCTATCACCACCCGGACCAGTACGTGCTGATGTTCCTTATCATCAACGGCATCAGCTCCGTGATCGCCCTGATTTCCAGCATTCCGGGCTTCCAGTATCTTTCCTCCCCGAGTGCGGAACTGACGCTTGGAACAGCACTTTCCATCGAAGCCGAGCTTTCTTCTCTGATGAACGTTTACGTTTACAAGCTGATCGGCTCTCTCGTTTCCACGCTGGTGCTGGTTCCGTTTTCCCTTTCCACCTTTGTGATGAACGACGCTCCCGGCATCGGCCCGATCCAGGCGATCCGTCAGAGCTTTGCGATGATGAAGAAGAACTTTTTCCGCTACATTCTGCTTCTCTTAAGTTTCTTAGGGCTTGAGATTCTCGCATCCTGTTCCTGTGCCATCGGCTTTTTGTGGGTAATGCCCTATATGCAGATCACGATGGCTGCGTTCTATCAGGAACGGAAAGATGTCCTGTATCCGGCATCGGAACCGGTGGGATATGATACGGATTCCTTTGGATCCGGCACAGATCTTTAAAAATAAATTTTAAGATAACTAAAAAGACGTTTCACACCCCTTCGCTTTACGGTCTGTGAAACGTCTTTTAGTTATGTCTATTTCGTAGATCTTAAATTCTCGCGCGGATTCTGCTCTGGATTCCGTCGAGTTTCTCTGCTTTTTCTCTGTACTCCTGCTCTGTGATTTCGCCGGTAATAAATGCGAACTCCTCGGACAGACTTGGAACTGCTACGATTTCTGCTTTTCCGAACAGCTCCTCGATCTCACTCTGGCGCTCTGCGGCGTGGCCGGACACGCGGACGAAGAAGCGGCTCTTTACATCATCGATCTGCAGCAGGTCCAGTTTTTCCTCGCTCCAGCTCATCATGATGTTTCTGCCTTTGTTCTTTGCGCAGTCTACGACATCGGCTACAACGGCACTTGCGGTCGGAAGCTTTCCTGCTCCGCTTCCGTAGAACATCGCATCACCCAGTACATTTCCGTGGATGAAGATGGCGTTGAAGACACCGTTTACGCTGTACAGCGGGTTTTTCGCGTCAATCATCACCGGGCTTACCATGGCGTAATACTGATCACCCACCTTGCGGCTTGTTGCGAGCAGTTTGATTGCGGTTCCCATCGAGGTCGCATATTTGATATCCTCTGCGGTGATCTTTGTGATTCCCTCGGTGTAAACCTCTTCGTAATTGACTTCTTTTCCATAAGCAAGAGAAGAAAGAATCGCAATTTTACGGCACGCATCGTAGCCTTCTACATCTGCTTCCGGGTTGCGCTCTGCGTAGCCGAGGCGCTGTGCCTCTTTTAATACATCCGCGAAATCGGAACCGTCGCTTGCCATTTTGCTTAAGATATAGTTCGTGGTACCATTTAAGATGCCAGTTACTTCATCGATCTCATCTGCAGTCAGGGAGGAGTTTAACGGACGGATGATCGGGATACCGCCGCCGCAGCTTGCCTCAAACAGATAATTTGCACCGTGCTCTTTTGCGATCGCGAGAAGCTCTGTGCCATGTCTTGCAACCAGTTCTTTGTTGGATGTGCAGACGCTCTTTCCAGCCTCCAGCGCACGTTTTGTGAAGGTGTAAGCCGGCTCCACACCGCCCATGACCTCGACAACAATATCAACCTCCGGATCGTTTGCGATCACTTCGTAATCATGTACCAGCACTTTTTCCACTGGATCTCCCGGGAAATCTCTTAAATCCAGAACGTATTTGATATTAATCTCGTTCTCTGCTCTCTTGTTGATGCTGTCATGGTTCGTGTTGATGACTTCTACCACGCCGGAACCAACGGTGCCATATCCTAATACTGCAATCTGAATCATCTCTTTTGTCCCTCTCTTGCTTTTTCTTTTTCAGGACTCCTGTCCTAATATTTTAAAATAATGAACTCCCTGTCTGGACTCAATCTCGTTGATCATCTCCGAGGCGTCTCCCCGGTCTTCCGCGATATCCACGCTGATCGTCAGTGACGCCACGCCGTTTAACGGAATCGTCTGATGAATGGTCAGAATGTTTCCGTGAAACTCGGCGATAATCTTCAGCACATCGGAAAGCAGTCCCGGCTCATCGTCCATCTGCAGAATAAACGTAATCGTTTTTCCTTTTGCATTGTCATGAAAAGGAAGAATATCATCTTTGTATTTATAGAAAGAGCTTCTGCTGATTCCCGCTTTTTCCGTTGCCTGCTGCACGGTAAGCTCCTGCATATCCATCAACCGTTTGGCCTCGATGACCTTCAAAAGGACCTCCGGAACCGCCTTTTCTTTGATTACATAATACTTTGTTTTCTCTTCTCTCATGGCAATCCTCTGTTTCTATGTTCTTTCCAGGAAATACATTTGTTTTCACAGGAAAGATCGTACCATATTCCGGCACAATGCGCAAGGACTTTTTAGAATCCGATACTTCCGCCGCCGTGGCTGTTTCCGCTGGCGGATGTGTGAACGTGGCTTCCGCCGCCACCGCCTCCTCCGCCGCCGGAACCGCCTCCTCCGTGGTTTCCGTCGTCCCTCGGGATCTTGTGCATCGACACATGGCGGTCAATCAGTGCATCCCTGCGGTCTCTGATTTTTACGCGTTTCAGATCCGCATAGCCCTTTGCACCGCGGTTTTTCTTTCGTCTGTAACTCTTCCAGATTCCAAAATAAACACAAAATCCTGTCACAGCAGCTAAAAGGACAGCAATCATTGCCTCGGTACTGTTGATTTTACGGTAATGAATGATCGAGCCGTCTTCTGTAATCAGGTAGTCCGCCTCGGAAACACCGCGGTCGAAGCACTCCTGCGTTATCGTAATCATTTTTGCAAACGTCCCCGCATAGTCGCCCTCTTTTGCATAGCTCTGCGCTGCCTGCAGAATGTCATCGATTTCCGCGTCCGACATATAATACTGCATAATGCCCGACGTTGAAATTACAATCTGGCGCTGTCCCATGTCGATGAGGAAGCAGACGCCGTTCGGCTCCTTCGGATACTTTTTATCATAGAAATCATCCGCAATCGCCTGGCAGTCCTCGGAGCCGCTGCTGTACTCGGTCAGGATCACCATATGAATGTCCGTATTGCTCTCGAACTCCGCACAGGAACGCTCGAGATCCTGCTCCTCCTCATCCGAAAGAAGCGATGCGTTGTCGTAGACATACTGGGTGTCCGCTTTTACGGTATTCACAGAAAAAATCCCGCACAGCAGAAGGGCTGCAAAAATGCCGAGCAGATATTGTCTCGCTTTTTTCATTCTTCTCATGAGAAATACCCTCCCACCAGCATAAAGATCAGTACAAAAAGTGCACTCACAACCGACGTCAGCAGCGCTTTTTTCCGCTCAAACGGAAAATCACCGTTGATCGTGCCGGTCTGGCCGTTCATCGCGTAGTAATAAACCTTTCCGTCTTTTCCCGGATACGTCAGTGTCCAGACCGGAAACAGTACGTAACGCCAGTCCTCCCGCTTTGGAGAAAGCTTCATTTTCTCCTGCTCGAGGGAGAGATACTCGTTCGCCTCGTTCCGCATTGCGCCGCGCGCCATCGTCTCCAGTTCTTTTTTCAGTTCCGGTGCGATCTGCGCCTGTTCGATATCACGTTTTTCCGCCTGAAATCCGGAAAGATAGCCCATAGAAAACGGCTGCATCTCCTCCAGACGATAGGGCTGCACGCATTCGATCAGATCGCGGTCGGCCTTGTTCAGTGCATTGCGCGACAGACCGTCCACGCGGACCTCGCCCTCCCGGCGGACATCGTAGATGCTGGTCTCTTTGTACTCCACATCACCGGTCTGCCAGACTCTCACCTTCCGGCCGCGTGCCATGTAATCCGTCTCAAAGTCTCCGCCGTAAATCCAGTACGGGAAATAGACACCCGTCATCTTCTGTACCTGGTTTTTCTCGAAAAAGTCTTTCGGAATAAAGCGTTTCTTCCGCGCAAATGACAAAAATTTCTCGATTGCCTGCTCCTTGCTGATCTTAAACGGCAGCACGAAATCCGGCATATATTCTCCCGAAAGCCGGCCGGAAAGCACCACCGGGTTGTGGCAGTAGAAACAGTATGTCGCTGCCGTCGTCGCATCGGTCACAATCTCGGCGCCGCAGTTCGGGCAGATGTAGACAACTGCTTCGCCCTGCTCTGTTTCCCCTTTTGTTTCCTCCGTACTGCTTTCCTTCTGTGCATCGGATGCTTCCTGTGCACCGGCAGCATCGTCCTCCCCGTTCAGCGCTTCCGCTGCTTTCGGGTTCGCCTTTTCGGCTTCTTCCTGTGTAAACGAGGACAGGCAGTACTCGCATTTATACTTTCCGCTTGCCGGATCGAAGGTCAGATCGCCTCCGCAGTTCGGGCATTTGTATGTAATAACCTCCATATTCTATCCCTCCTTCCCCGGAGCCGCTGTTGTATTGGATGGTTATCTGTTTTCTTTTACTGTCTTGGTTTTCCGCAGTTCGAGCAGAACTTGCCGGTATTCTCGGTCCCGCATGCGCAGACCCATTTTCCTGCCGCTTCCGGTTTCGGGCTGCCGCAGTTCGAACAAAACTTCCCGCTGTTCTCCGTTCCGCACTTGCCGCAGATCCACACCATCGGCTTTGCACTTCCGCAGTTTGAGCAGAAATTGCCGGTGTTTTCCGTTCCGCAGGAGCATTTCCATACGCCTTTTGCAGCTTCCTGCTGTGCCTTGGCTGCCGCCTGCTGCTGCATCTGCTGCTGATTCGAAGCGGACGCCGATGCAAACGAGGAACCGAAGGCATTCATGCCCATCTGAACACCCATAAAGCCGTTCATGGCTCCGTTTGGGTTGGCTGCTGCTTTCTCCATACTGCGTGCCATCGCTCCCTGTACATAGCCCTCACGGATCGATGGATCAGACATCATCGCACCTTCGTTGCGCATCTGGATCAGTTTCTGGGAAGCTTCATCGTAGGAAAGGCTTGCGATTGCCACGGACTGGATCTCCATGCCGCGCATTGCCCGCCAGCTCTCATCCATCGCATCTGCCATGTAGCGGGACAGCTCGGCGCTCTTGGATGCTGCGAACGAAATGCGGATGCCGTCGGCTGCCATCTGATTGATCGAGGACTGCAGGCCCTCTAAAAATTCGTTCATATACTGCTCGTTGATATCCTCGATCTCCACGCGGGATGCGTTTCTCGGCACAGCCTCTGCGTAGAAGCGGAGCGGATCGACGATGCGGATGGAATAGGAACCGTGTGCCCGAAGGAACAGCTCGGCATTGTAGAACTGGTCGAAATAGTTGACCGGATTTCTCGTTCCGAATTTGATTCCCTTGATTTCCTGCAGATTAATATAGAAAACTCTCTGCTCATGCGGAGTCTGGCCGCCGAATTTCAGGCGCTCAAACGTATCTTTTACTGCCGCGTCAAGCGATCCGCTGAACATCGACGGAGACGATGACTGGTCTACGGTAAAGTAGCCCGGCTCTGCGGTGTAATCAATGATCTTTCCGCCGTCTACCAGCATCATGAACTGATTGTCATAGACATGGATCACAGAACCGTTTGAAATCGTCTGGCTTCCCTTTTATTCTGGCCTTTTCTTACCAGAATCCCCTCTGTAAATACCGTATGTTCCCCCATCTCATACGGTTCCACGGTCTCCAGCCACTGATCGGCGAGACTGCCGTGTACTGCATTGACTGCTGCTCTAATAATACCCATACTTTTACCTCCTGTTTGCCTTTGGCTTCAAAACAGAAAGGAGCATTTCCGTCCTCTGTTGGTGAAAATGCTCCTTATTTTACTTGTCACTGTGCTCTGCCCACAGCCGAATTATGCTTCTTCCTCTTTCGCTCCGGTTCCGAGGGCAATCCACTTCAGATATGCGTTGATAAACAGATCAATTCCGCCGTCCATGACTGCATCGACGTTTCCGGTCTCTGCGTTGGTACGGTGGTCTTTGACCATGGTGTATGGCTGCATAACGTAAGAACGGATCTGGTTGCCCCAGCCGATCTCGGTTACTTCGCCGCGGATGTCGCTCAGCTTATCTGCCTGCTCCTGGAGTTTCAGCATATACAATTTTGCTTTCAGCATCTGCATTGCCTTGTCCTTGTTCTGGAACTGGGAACGCTCATTCTGGCACGTAACCACGATGCCGGTCGGCATATGCGTGATTCGGATCGCCGATGACGTCTTGTTGATGTGCTGTCCGCCGGCACCGCTGGAACGGTACGTATCGATACGGATATCCTCATCACGAACCTCAACATCGATCTCTTTGTCGATATCCGGCATAACATCGCACGATACGAACGATGTCTGGCGTTTTCCTGCCGCGTTGAACGGAGAAATACGGACGAGACGGTGAACGCCTTTTTCGGATTTCAGATAACCGTAAGCGTTTTCGCCGTTGACCTGGAATGTCACGGACTTCACACCGGCCTCATCACCGTCCAGAAAGTCGAGTTCCTCGATCGTAAAGCCTTTGCGTTCTGCCCATCTGGTGTACATACGGTACAGCATGCCGCACCAGTCGCACGCCTCGGTTCCGCCTGCACCTGCGTTCAGTTTGATGATCGCATTGTCCTTGTCAAATTCGCCGGACAGCAGGGTTTTGATGCGGATGGCATCGAAGGATGCCTTGAACTCTTCCATCATTTCCGCGATTTCCGGAACAACGGAATCGTCATCCTCCTCCTGTCCCATCTCAATCAGAGTTTCCATATCTTCTTTGGCGGATACCAGTTTCTGATACGTATCTCTGTCCTCTTTCATGCTGCTCAGCTGTTTCATCTGCTCCTGCGCTTCTTCGGGGTTGTCCCAGAAATTGGGTTCCTCCATTTTACGCTCTAATTCTTCGATCCTCTGCTCTTTATTAGCGAGGTCAAAGTGAATCCCTCACTTCCACTAATGGTTTATCGTATGTGCCAAGTTCCATTTTGAACTGGTCTAATTCAACTACCACAAGCTTCACCTGCTTTCTGTTTTATATTTTGTATGACACGCAGCTTCTGGTAGGGAAGCTACGTGCTTTGTCAAACGGATCGTGCTCATCCGTCTCACTGCTGTTCTGCTTTTATCAAACCGGTTTTCTTCCGCAGCACTGTTTGTACTTTTTGCCGCTTCCGCACGGGCATGGATCGTTTGGATAGATCTTACGCTCTGCGCGCTGTACCGGTTTTCTCGGGCCGGACTCGTCTTTGTTGGTTCCGGTCACTTTGGCTACCTGCTCACGTTCTACTTTCTGCTCAACACGTACATGGAACAGGAGACGGACGGTATCCTGCTGGATGGACTCGAGCATTTCGTTAAACATGTCGTAAGCTGCCATCTTGTACTCAACCTTCGGGTCTCTCTGGCCGTATGCCTGCAGGCCGATACCCTCGCGGAGCTGATCCATATCATCGATATGATCCATCCACTTCTGGTCGATAACCTTCAGAAGAACGACACGCTCAAGCTCACGAATCTGCTCCTCCTCCGGGAATTCTGCTTCTTTCTCCTCGTAGAGTTTAACAGCTTCCTCTTTTAACTGCTGTTTCAGCTCGTTTTTGGAAATCTTCTCTACGCGCTCTTTTGTCACTGCCTTCACCGGCATGATGGAGAGCAGCATCTCATTTAACTCGGTCAGATCCCACTCGGACTGCTCGGTGTTCTCGCCGATGCAGAGATCCACAGTATTGTCGATGGTGTCGGCAATCATCTTGAAGATGGTGTCTCTCATGCTCTCGCCATCCAGAACGCGGCGTCTCTCTTTGTAGATGATCTCACGCTGCTCGTTGTTGACCTGGTCATAGTCGAGCAGGTTTTTACGGATTCCGTAGTTGTTGCCCTCGATCTTCTTCTGCGCTTTTTCGATGGCGGAAGAAAGCATCTTGTGCTCGATCTGCTCATTTTCCGGTACGCCGAGGGATTTGAAAATGCCCATCAGTTTTTCGGAACCGAAGAGTCTCATCAGATCGTCTTCCAGGGAAATGTAGAAACGGGACTCACCCGGGTCTCCCTGACGGCCGGAACGACCGCGGAGCTGATTGTCGATACGGCGGGACTCATGACGCTCGGTGCCGATGATCTTTAAGCCGCCGGCAGCTTTTGCCACATCATCCAGCTTGATATCGGTACCACGGCCGGCCATGTTGGTCGCGATGGTAACGGCTCCTGCCTCACCGGCATGCGCTACGATTTCTGCCTCGAGCTCATGGAACTTCGCATTTAAGACCTGATGCGGGATTCCCTCGCGGCGCAGCATTTTGCTGATCAGCTCGGAAGTCTCAATGGTGATGGTGCCAACCAGAACCGGCTGGTTCACGGCATGTGCCTCTTTGACTTCCTCTACGACTGCGTGGAATTTCTCTTTTTTCGTCATGTATACGGCATCGTCCATATCCACACGGATGACCGGGCGGTTGGTCGGGATCTCGATAACGTCCATGCCGTAGATATCACGGAACTCCTGCTCCTCGGTGAGGGCAGTACCGGTCATACCGGCTTTTTTCTCGTATTTGTTAAAGAAGTTCTGGAACGTGATGGTTGCCAGAGTCTTACTCTCTCTTCTTACTTTTACGTGCTCTTTTGCCTCGATTGCCTGATGCAGACCATCGGAATAACGGCGGCCCGGCATGATACGGCCGGTGAACTCATCGACGATCAGAACCTCGTCGTCTTTGACTACGTAGTCCTTGTCGCGGTGCATCAGATAATTGGCACGCAGCGCCAGGATCACGTTGTGCTGGATCTCCAGGTTCTCCGGATCGGAGAGATTCTCGATATGGAAGAAGTTCTCGACTTTCTTCACACCGTCATCGGTCAGGGTAACGAATTTGTCCTTCTCGTTGACGATGAAGTCTCCGGTCTCCTCGATCTCCTCGCCCATGATCGCGGTCATCTTGGTCATCTCGCCGCTTGCCTCGCCGCGCTGCATCTGGTGTGCCAGAATATCTGCGGTCTCGTACAGCTTGGTGGATTTGCTGCTCTGTCCGGAAATAATCAGAGGTGTTCTTGCCTCGTCAATCAGGACGGAGTCGACCTCGTCGATGATACAGTAAGCAAGCTCTCTCTGTACGAGCTGCTCCTTGTAGATCACCATGTTGTCACGCAGGTAATCGAAACCAAGTTCGTTGTTGGTGATGTAGGTGATGTCGCATGCATACTGCTGGCGGCGCTCATCGTTCTTCATATCGTTCAGAACGACACCGACGGTCAAACCGAGGAATCTGTGGACTTTGCCCATCCACTCAGCATCTCGGTTTGCCAGGTAATCGTTGACGGTAACAATGTGGACACCGCGTCCGGTCAGTGCATTCAGGTAAGCCGGAAGGGTGGAAACGAGGGTTTTTCCTTCACCGGTTTTCATCTCAGCGATACGGCCCTGATGGAGGATAATACCACCGATCAGCTGTACGCGGTGGTGCTCCATACCGAGAGAACGTTTTGCTGCCTCGCGGACGGTTGCGAATGCTTCCGGGAGAATGGAATCCAGGGATTCGCCTCCGTTGTAGCGGTCTTTATATTCCTTTGTCTTGGCACGCAGCTCTTCATCGGTCAGCGCCTGCATGGTCGGGCGGAGAGCTTCGATTTTGTCTACGATTGGATAGATTCGTTTCAGCTCGCGCTCACTGTGCGTACCAAAAAGTTTTTCTGTGAATTTCATAGAATGTTTGCTCCTGCTTTCTCTATTAATTGCCATATTAACATATGGTACTATTCTACCACTTCTGGCACAAGATAACAATGAATTTTTCGTAAACATTTGGTGCCGTTCCCCGGTTTTCCGCTGTTTTTACGGCTTTTCCCGGACTTTCCGGCCCTTTCCGCGAAAAAGTCACCCTGTTTCACAGCTTTTCTAAGCTGGAAACAGGGTGACTGTTCATTCTTTATTTACTTTTCAGCACTCCGGCTCGATCAGACCGTAGGTGTTGTTCTTTCTCTTGTAAACGACGTTTACTTCGTCGGTCTCTGCATTGCGGAATACGAAGAAGGTGTGTCCAAGAAGTTCCATCTGTACGCAGGCATCTTCCGGATACATTGGTTTCATGCCGAATTTTTTCGTACGGATGATCTGGATGTCTTCGTCCTCCAGATAGTCATGCTCCAGATATTCTTTCTGGAAGTTTCCTGCTTCCTGCTGTTTGTCGGCAATTTTGTTTTGTATTTGCGAAGCTGGCGTTCGATGACTTCCTCTACCAGATCGATGGATACGTACATATCGTTGCTTACCTGCTCGGAACGGATGATATTTCCTTTTACCGGAATGGTAACCTCAATTTTCTGTCTTTCTTTCTCTACACTTAAGGTTACAATGACATTTGTGTCAGGCGTAAAATATTTCTCCAGTTTGCCAAGTTTTTCGTTGACCGCGGCTTTTAATCCCTCTGTCACGTCAATATTTTTTCCGCTGATGGTAATTTTCATTATGCCCAACCCCTTTGCTCTCAAATTTTACAGGCTCTTCACTTCCCCTGTAAGTAACTCTAATTATAGCAATAGTTGTCTCTATTTGCAATAGTATTTAGAAAATTCATGAATATTTTAGAGTTTTTTCCTGCAATTTTTGTGATTCTTTCTTTCCGTCCATTTTTTCTCGCATCTATATGAGGAAATCAAACACACTTTATCCTGTCATGTTATTTTCTTTGCTTGTTATCTTTTTCCTTACCTTCTGCACATTTCCAGTACGTCTTCAAATTTCATGTTTCCGCCAAACAGATCCAGTGCGCTTCCGATCGTCACATCCACATGATCGTTCCCAACCTTTTTCAGCAATTCCAGATCCGCAAAGTTTCCGACGCCGCCGGCATATGTAACAGGGAAATCTTTCATTTTCGCAAGTAATTCCACCAGTTCTGTCTCGATACCGGATGCTTTTCCTTCGACATCTACCGCGTGGATCAGAAATTCATCACAGTATTCCGTCAGATGATGCAGGAGCGGTTCCGTTACTTCTTCCTCTGTAAACTTTTGCCAGCGGTCCGTTACAATATAATATTTCCCGTTTCGTTTCCGGCAGCTTAAGTCCATGGTCAGCCGCTGTTTTCCAACAGTCGTTACCAGTTTTTCGAGATTTTCATAGAATACATGGCCATCCCGGAACACATACGATGTCACGATCACATGGCTTGCACCGGCCGTCAGAAATTCGCAGGCATTTTCCGCGTCGATACCGCCGCCAACCTGCAGTCCGCCCGGATACGTAGAAAGTGCCAGCAGCGCCTGCCGCTTTGTTTCCGGATAATATTCGGAATCTTTTTTGTTCAGAAGAATCACATGACCTCCGGTGATCCCTTTTTCTTTATATAACTGCGCATAGTAAGACGCATCCTGCTCCGAAACAAAATTTTCATTTGCCTGGTTTCCCTGATCTTTTAAGGATCCCCCAACAATCTGTTTTACTTTTCCATTGTGGATATCAATACATGGTCGAAATTTCATAAATAAAGTCCCCTGTCCCTTTCCTGTTCATCGAATGGATATCTGTAGTTCGCGATGATTCGGTTAAAAAATTTTTATCTCCCTCAAATTTCTCATATTATATCAAATTTCGGACTTCCTGTGTGCAAATTCACTCTTTTTTCACTAAAAAGCTCCCCTTGGATCTTTTGTTCGTGTGCATGACAGCAAAAAATGCCGCAATCCGGATTTTTTCCCGAACTGCGGCATCCCATTATACTTTATCTTATGTTTTGTCCTATCCCGTGCTTATGCCTAGACTCATGTTTCAGTCTATCCTTGGGTTTATGCCTGGAATCATGTTTTCTACTCCTGTACCACAGAATAAGAATAGTCAGAAAGATTGACACGGATCACCGTTTCTTCTCCGGACGGTGTACCGTCCATTTTCACATCAACATGATCACCTTCGTAATGTACTTCATATGCCCAATAGTATCCCGGATAGAAACTTTCTACTTCATACAATTCATTTCCGTCTTTATCAATTGCGCCAAAATCCGGTCCATAGAAAGAGCAGTAATAAAGTGTTCCGTCCGGTCCGAAATCCGTTCCTGTCATGGAACCATGTGATGATGCACTGTGCCAGATTTCTTTTCCGTCCCGGAGGCGTACGGCATAAATAACTCCACAATGCGCATAATAATACCTGTCTTCATAAATTCCAATTTCTGTATTGGCTGTTATCTCCGCTGCCGGAGATTTTTCTGTCTCAATGGTCCATACTACATTTTCATCCTGATCCAATCCGGTAATCACAGCATACTCCTGATCCCGATTTTCTTCTGAAGCAAACAGGTCATGCGTTTTTTCTCCGTTATTATAAAAGGTTTCCAGTATTACATGTGTTGCATCTTTTTTGCCACCTTTTCCAGGGCAGCTTTCAGATTCAGCATCGGATACTCTTCCCGCTTGTCCTCCTGACAGGTTGATCTTGCGGTTCCGGCTGTGGAGATCAGTGTCTCTTTTACCTCCTCCGCCGAAAGTTCCGGAGCCACAGACCACAGAACAGCCGCAGAACCGGAAACCAGTGGGGCCGCCATGGATGTTCCAGGCAGATTTCCATATTTAATCCCGTTTTTCACTGTTCTAAGATTTTCATGGCCTGGATTTTCTTCGGTATAGGAATCATCTTTTTCTGTAATCGTGCTGTAAACATCATATCCAGGTGCAACAATATCTATATTGGAACCATAATTTGAAAATTCTGTCATTTGATATCCCTTTTCTGTTTCCTGCACTGCACCTACAATCAGGATATGATTTCGAATTTTCTCATAGGAGTATCCGCTTCTGCTTAATCTATGCGTTTCTCCATCCAGTCTGTTATAAACCTTCTCATTAATTCCGCAATAATCTCCTGTCTTTTGAGCATCAAATCCCACACCACCGTTATCATACCCATTGCCTGCACTCTGGACAATTAAAAATCTTTCCTGTTGATTTAAAAGCAATTCAAAAAGCATCACTATCATCTGACTGGAAGTGCATTTTGCGCTCGTTTCTAATTCCTTTTGATAACTTTCGTACAACTCATATTTCTGATCAATCTTCCCTTTTTCTATGAGAAACTCCGCTATTTTTTCTTCCCATACCGGTCTTTCCCCGATTAGCGTATCTTTTAAATACTGCTCTCTGGATTGTATCACAGTTGCCCATGAATTATTCACCACGCAGGCCGTATGTTCACTTAGCATCGTTTCAATCATCTGTTTTGTTACATTTACATATTCTCCTGTACTGAAGAGATCTTCTTTCCACCAGCTCACAAAATACAAATCCGTCCGATCTGCCACACCACGGATTCCGGCCTGATTATTTTCCGCACCGATCAATCCCGTCACATGTGTGCCATGGTCAAATGCCAGATTTTCTTTGTAATCTTCCAGCCAGTGAATTTTACTTTCGCCGTTTTTCTGAAATTCTTCGTGTTCCGCATCAACTCCATCATCCATAATGCCGACCGCCACATTGGCAAGATCCTGCTCGTGGGAATCAACATAGTCCCATGCAGAAAATGCTCCAATTGCCTCTGCCCACCAGTCATTTCCATCTGGTTTGCTTTCATTATGGTCATTATTCTTTTTATCCTGTTCTCCTGCCTCCCATGGATTCTCATCTGCAGTATTTTCCATCATCATCGGAATTTCCGTCGAACTGTAGAGCACATTTTCTTCTTCCATCAGAATTTCAGCCTTCTGTTCCAGATCCGCATACGCGGTGTCCTCCACCAGGATTTCAATCACGTTCATGCTTCCGCTCATATTTCCAACCAGCGTTCCATCTACCTTTGCTGCAAGTGCTTCCCGCTCTTCCTGGCTGCTGTTTTCTATCAGATAAACAATCAGCAGATTTTCGTAGTACAACAGGCCGGTATCTTCATCATAAGAAACGGTACTTACCGACGGCTGATAAACCGTATCCCCATTGGCACATTTTTTCATTGTGCCTGGCTCTTTCACATCCTGACTATCCTGCGACTGTTCTCCATTCTGATTCTTGTTCTGTTTTTGGCTTTGGTCACCTTCATCTGCCTGCACTTTTTCCTGTTTTTGTTTCCATTCTTCCAGTTGTCTTTCTTTCCATCCCTGTATTTGCTTCTTCTGTGATCCAACTGCAATGGCAAGCAGGATACCTAAAAACAGCACAATCACAATGACAAGTACCAGAAATCTTCGAATTTTCTTTTTTCTCTTCTTCTTTTTTTCTTCCGCCACATGGCAGCCACAGTACTGGCAATAGGCATCTTCTTTCTGAATCCTGCGTCTGCACCTGGGACATTTGATTTCCTTTTTCATTTTCTGCTCCTCTTATTGCAGTTTTGATCCGCAGCGCGTACAAAACTTTTCTCCTTCTTTCGGAATTCTTCCGCAGGAGGGACACGCTGACCGCATCTTCGAAGCTGCCGGGTTCTTTGATACGGTTTCTTCCGGCTTGATTTTTTCGATTCCGTTTTTTTGATTTGATTTTTTCCGGCTCAATTTTTCTTGAAATACTTTTCTTTGAAGCACTTTTCTCTTTAGAAACCATTCCCCACAGTGCAAATATAAGAATCAGAACATGAAGTGCTATCCACACCCACACAAATTCCATGCGAAGCGGCATTCCTGTCATCTGGCCGTTATAATCAACCTTGTTTTTCCATCCCCAGCTGAGTCGTTGCATTGACCACGCAAGACCTCCGTTTGTCACGATGGATAATACAATTGCCAGAACATATGTCTTTTTTCCATTTAACAGCGTAACCAGAACTGATCCCACAAGCGTTACTGCCGCTGTTCCAATCAACCATGCGTTGATATTTTCAAAGACACTTTCCTGCATCAGTTTCCAGATCATCCCTCCGACAAAAGAGTCTCCTTCCTGGCTTTCCATTCCATAGAGAATCACATCGTAAAGCCGGATGGCATCATCTTTCCAGCCGATCATTCTGCAGAAATATAGTGGTATCGTACATAAAAACAGAATTACAATGACGTATTTTGCTTTTGTTTTCATCTGAAAATTCTCCTGTTCTGCTCTATTTTTATACTTCTTCGGATGGTTCCAGCACCATTTTGCTATCTGCTGTATCCATTTCCGAAAATAACTTTTTGCCTTTCAGATCGTAATAATCTGTCTTATCTACCTCGACATATTCCGACTCACCATCCACAGTCTCTTTTTCTTCCTCGCTGTATGTTACCTGCAGGATTCCATCACTGACCAGTTCTCCTTTTTTTCCATCCTCAACGGTATATAACAGATTCCCGCTTAAATCATACAATTCTTTCTGATCGATCAGTAATGTCTTATCTTCCATGGAAAAAGATTCTCCGGCAATCGGATCGGCAATTTCTTTCATGGTATCCGCATTGATCAGGCAGACATAAAACTGATTATCTTCCCCATACATGGAAAGTGCAAGAACATTATCCTCGATGCAGCTTGTTGTAGTGGAATAATATTTAAAATACGGCGCATACTTTCCTGTATATTTTTTGATACCGCCTGTCTCCAGATCACACAAAAAATAAATGTCCTGGTCGTCCTGTCTTACCGTAAAAAGTGCATATTTTTTTGTCCAGTCGAGCAGAGTCGGATATCCGCCAAACGGGCCAAGATACTGACTCGGGATTTCAATTTCTTTTTCTTCTCCATTCCCGATCACTGTAATATGAAACGGATTTTCATCCCCTGCCCAATATCCATCGTCCATTGCGCCCGTTTCTATGATAAGTCCGTCCCGCATTCCATGTTCTTCTGCTTTGTCAAACGAAACGTTTAACTCTGTTTCTTTTCCCAGTTCCGGCTCAACCAGAACACAGACTTCTTTCGTACCGTCCATTTTTTTATACAGAAATTTTCCATCACCCATGTAGGATCTTTTAAAGCTCAGATTTTCCAGGTCCTGATTGCTGACTGTATAATCACACACTTCACCCCCTTCCGGACTATACAGTGTATATTTCCAAAACCCGGCATCATCCCAGGATACATTTTCTTCCTCCTCCAGCCAGGTATAACCACCGCCGTAATCTGCCACTTTGTCTGCATCATACTGGCTTTTTATCATTCCATCCGTGTCAATCACATAAAAAATATTGTCATAGACGAACCAGTTATAACCATTATTAAAATTCACATCGTACCGATAAATATCTGCATCAATTGCATCTTCATCAAAAGGTATATAAAACTTTAACTTTCCCTTTTTATCCAGAAAGCCTTTGTAAGATTCCCCCTTTCCGTGAATTCTTACAAAGGCAAGTCCATCCTGAAATTCTCTTGCATCAGAAAATTTCATATTTTCCAATGTATGAGACGTCTCCGCATTTGAACTTATATCGTCTTCATCATCCGACCATGTATCATCATCATCTTCTTCTTCTTCGTCGTCTTCGTCGTCATAGTTTTCTTCCGATCCATCGTCCCAACCCTCAAAGTCGAGATACCATTTTCCGTCAATTTCAACAACCGCTATCTCCATTTCTTCCGGTTCTATGCCAGATGCACTCACTTCCACAAACACATTTCTTGCATCGGTGACCGTATCTCCTTCTTCTCCATAATGACTTTTTATTTTTTCCATGTTGCCTTCGGACTGTTTTTCTGATCTGACTGGCCAATGGGTAATTTGTATATCCCCAACTTCATCTTGCAGTTTCTGAAGTTCCTCTTCCACTGCATTTTCTATGATCCACTGTAACGTTTCCCCATATTGGCCAAAATACCGCTCCGGCAACAGGCTCAGAAGCGTATCGGTATCTCCTGTAAATAATGCTTCGACTGCACGATCTGCCACCTGCATATATTCCTCATCGGACTCCTGGCTTTCCGCTGTTTTTCCAGCTTTTTCCCCTGATTCCGTCATCTGGAGTATTCCATATTCCGGAACAAACTTCCATGGATATAAAATTGCTATAGCCGCCATAATTCCAAAAGTAATGATCAAAATTCGGCTTCCTGCTTTTTTCATATATTCTCTACTCCTTTTTTCTCATCGTATCTTTACTTCTGAATAGAGTCCTAATATAATTTTCCAGATTTTTTGCACTCTCTTACTCTGTAAGGACACTGCTACTCTGCTTTCCACAATAGGTAATAGGGATCTCTTCTCACCAGTCCAGCCCATTGTCTGTAATGGTTATGGTATGTCCCAGTTTTTCTTCGTGAGAATTTCATAACTGTCCCCATATAATTCTACAAATGGGTGTTCCATGTTTTCCCCGGACTTCACACAGAAAACTACTGCTCCGACTGCCACTATTGCAGTCAGGCCAAGTGCTGTCGCAATTTTCCATCCTTTTTTTCTGCGTTTTACCGGCAGCACGGCGTCCGATTTATTGTATTCTGCTCTTTTACGTTCAGCTGTGTTTTTTCTTCTTCTTTTCTTCTGCTATCTTTTATTTTCTGCTGTTTCCCTCGTTTTCGGTCTGACAGGTTCTATCGTTTTTTCACACTCGGTTTGACCGGCTCTGTTTTTTCCTCTGCTCCTCTTTCCCATCATCCGGCACTATATCTGGCACTACAATATTTCCATCCTCCAGTTTTGCTCCACAGCTTCCGCAAAATCTTGTCGCATCTGACCACTCTTTTCCACATACCGGGCATTTTTTCATACTTGTTTTCCTCTCCTGTCCCTTTTTATCCACAAATCTTTTTTCTTTGCAATAAATGATCCAAAATCCACCTCCCTATTTTGGATCATTTATCTTTTTGCTGTCTGATTTGATCTTCTCTTCTGTGCTTTGCTTTTTCAAACACGCTCTCGATTTTACTCGTCAACTTTATGTCCACAAACCGTACAGAATTTCATATCCGGTTCCAGCGGTGCTCCGCATTCACTGCAAAAAGCCGGCCGTTCCTGTTCTTCTTCCACCGTTTCCTGTTCTTCACTCTGCAGTTTCATTCCACAGTTGCTGCAGAACATCATTTCCGGTTTGATTTTTGCACCGCAGCGCGGGCAGCTGTTCATTGCATTGATTGCCTGGATCTGCAGTTTGCATGCTTCCATAGCCTCTTCCAGCTCCCGGATCTGGCCAATTTCCTCTTTGACTTCTTCCAGCGGATTTTCCCGATATGCACAGTAAACTTTATATCCTATTTCACTGTAGATTTCATTGATTTTCGTCTCCGATTCAGAAACCGCCATATTCAGTTTCGTAATCTCCGACAAATCCTTTGCTTTTTGCATAGTTGAATATCCTGCTTTTGAAATTTTTCCTTTTACTCCATCTAAAAATGCCATTTTTCTTCCCCTTCCATTTCTTTTTTGTACTTTATGATCTGCTTTTTTTAGATCTGCCGTCTTCTCTCTTATAAGGGGCTTTCCCCTCCTGATTCACGCAATTCCCCGCCTCACTGCTTATTGCTTTCCTCAATGAAAACAGGGATTTCCTTGATTTGATTAAATTTTTCCGCTCAGCGCGCATCACTTTTCGATTCGTTTTTCTATTTTTCTTCCTTATAGCTTTTCAGGACACGGCTCAGACTCTCCGGCGATAAATGCAGATAGGAAGCGATATCTTTCTTACTCACAACGTCTACCAGATCCCGATAGGTATCAACAAAATATTGATATCGTTCCTTTGCCCTGTGGTTTGCAACAATATCCTCATGTTCAATTAGCTTTTTATATGCAAGGCTGAGTGCACGGTTATATAAACGCATCATTTCCGGCGATTGCTCAATCAACTTCAACAATTCTGGTATCGGGACGCACAGCATGGTACACGAACTGATTGATTCTATCGTCAAAAGTGATTTCACATTTACGGATAAATTGGAAATTCCTACAACAATGTCTCCTTTTAAATAACCAAAGCAGGAAACATGCTCTTTTCCATCTCCCTTGCTTTCACAATACCCTTTTACAATGCCCGATACCAGAAAAGGAACGCATGGCAGCGGTTCCCCTTCTCGAATGATAACTTCCTTATCTTTCACCTTCCAGACATACGCCATTTGTTCCAGACTGCTCAGCACATTTTTATTTTTGATACCTAAATAAGTTTTGAAGAACTCCTGTTTTTCTGTATTTTCATTTTCCAACCGCTCTATTTCCTTTCTGCCTTTTTATTTTACATTACATAACATCAATCTTTTTATTCCTATGCAATTTTGTTAATTATATCATGAACAGTTTTTCACATCTCATCATTCTCTTGATTTAGATCAATATTTGCAATTTTCTGAATATTCTGTATTTTTAAATTTTGTCAAAAAAGAAGAACCTGTTTCTCCTGCAGGTTCTTCTTTTCATTTATCTCATATTTTCTATTTCTTTCATATTAGAGCGTGTTGGAAAAGACTTTTTCATATTCTACATGCTCAAGTCTGTGAGAAATTTTGTCCGAATGAGAACAAAAACAGATAGATTTTTTATTTATCAATATCCTCAAACGCTTCCTTCACCTTATCCATAAACCCTTTTTTCTTCTTCGGCTGTTCTGCGGTATTCTCACCATCGGCTGCTTTTGCTTCTGGCACCTGACGGTTTCCGCAAGCTTCATCAAAGGCACGAAGGGCTTCTTTTGCTTTTTCGTTCAGCTTGGTCGGGGTCTGCACGACAAGTGTTACATAGTGATCGCCGCGTACATTGCTGTTCCGGAGGGATGGAACGCCTTTTCCTTTCAGACGGATCTTGGTATCGGTCTGAGTTCCCGGTTTTACGGTATAGAGAACATCTCCGTCAACGGTGCTGATCTTCACATCACCGCCGAGCGCTGCCTGCGCAAATGTAATCGGTGCGGTAGAGAAGATGTTCATATCCTGTCTCTGGAAGATCGGATGACGGGTTACCTGAACCTCGACAAGCAAATCTCCTCTCGGTCCGCCGTTTACACCCGGCTCACCTTTTTCACGGATCCGGATGCTCTGTCCATCGTCGATTCCAGCCGGAATATTGACCTGAATGCGTTTTCTGCTGGATGTATAGCCCGTGCCGTGGCATGCGGTACATTTATCGCGGATGATTTTTCCGGTTCCGTTACAATCCGGACAGGTCGTCACGTTTCTCACAGAGCCGAACATGGTCTGCTGTGTGTACGTAATCTGACCAGTTCCGTTACATTTGGAGCATGTCTCCGGTGAAGTTCCTGGTTTTGCGCCGGTTCCGTGGCACGTTGTACAGGTATCCTTCAGGTTGATCTCGAGCTCTTTCTGGCATCCGAAAACAGCTTCCTCAAACGTAATGTGGACAACAGCGCGGAGGTTTGCTCCCTTCATAGGTCCATTGTTTGCTCTTCTTCTGCTTCCGCCGCCACCGAACAGGTCGCCGAAAATATCGCCGAAGATATCACCCATATCTCCGCCGCCAAAGTCGAAGCCGCCGAATCCGCCGGCTCCTGCGCCGCCACCGCCGTTTTCAAATGCAGCGTGGCCAAACTGATCGTACTGACGCCGTTTGTCCGGATCACTCAGCACGCCATAGGCTTCTGTCGCCTCTTTAAATTTTGCCTCGGCCTCTTTGTCGCCCGGGTTCATATCCGGATGGTATTTCTTGGCCAGTTTACGGTATGCTTTTTTTAATGTTGCATCGTCCGCTCCGCGGTCTACGCCGAGGACCTCGTAATAATCTCTTTTTTCTGCCATTTATGTTCACCTTTTCATTTCTGTTCCACAAATTTCATCTTTGCAGAAATGTTTTTCCGCACGCTCCAGTATAGCACTTTTCCGAAAGCAATACCAGCATAAATACAGGGGGCGGAATGTATTTTCCGTCCCCTGCAAACATTCGCCTCACAGGGCTTTTTGCGTTTATTTACTTATTGTTTCAACTCACAGTCGGTATTTTCACGGAGTGTGACATGCCGAAAATTAAACCTCTTTGTAGTCAGCGTCTACGACATCGTCGTCATGGCCGCCTGCTGCTCCTGCATTTCCCATATCCGGGCCTGCACCTGCTGTTCCGGCACCAGCGCCTGCTGCTCCGCCCTGCTGCTCATACAGTTTTGCAAACAGTTTCTGAGCGCTTGTCATCAGTTTTTCCTGAGCTGCTTTCAGATCAGCTACCTGTGCATCGGTCATTTCTTCCGGATTGCATTTTGCAATGAGATCTTTCAGTGCGTTCAGGTCAGCTTCTACTGCTGTTTTGTCGTTTGCATCAAGCTTGTCGCCGACTTCCTCGATTGCTTTCTCGGTCTGGAATACCATGGAGTCTGCATCGTTTCTTGCGTCGATTGCTTCTTTTCGTTTCTTATCCTGAGCCTCGAACTCAGCAGCTTCTTTGACTGCTTTGTCGATCTCGCTGTCGGACATGTTAGAGCCTGCGGTGATGGTGATGTGCTGCTCTTTTCCTGTTCCAAGGTCTTTTGCAGATACATTTACGATACCGTTGGCATCGATATCAAAGGTAACCTCGATCTGCGGAACGCCTCTTCTTGCTGGCGGAATTCCATCCAGACGGAACTGGCCGAGGGATTTGTTGTCTTTCGCGAACTGACGCTCACCCTGTACTACGTTGATATCTACTGCTGTCTGGTTATCTGCTGCTGTTGAGAAGATCTGGCTCTTCTTGGTCGGGATTGTGGTGTTACGCTCGATCAGACGAGTTGCAATACCTCCCATGGTCTCGATGGACAGAGACAGCGGAGTTACATCCAGAAGAAGGATATCGCCTGCGCCGGCGTCTCCTGCAAGTTTACCACCCTGTACGGAAGCACCAAGTGCTACGCACTCATCCGGGTTCAGGCTCTTGCTCGGCTCGTGTCCGGTCAGCTGTCTTACTTTATCCTGTACAGCCGGGATACGGGTAGATCCGCCTACCAGAAGGACTTTGGAAAGCTCAGATGCCTGAAGACCTGCATCAGAAAGTGCTCTCTGTACCGGCTCTGCGGTTTTCTCTACCAGGTCATGGGTCAGCTCATCGAATTTAGCCTTTGTCAGGTTCATATCAAGATGTTTCGGGCCATCTGCTGTTGCAGTGATGAACGGCAGGTTGATGTTGGTTGTAGTAGCGCTGGAAAGCTCTTTCTTTGCTTTCTCTGCTGCTTCTCTGATTCTCTGCAGAGCCATTTTATCATTGGAAAGATCTACACCTTCCTGTTTCTTGAACTCAGCGAGGATATAATCTGTTACTTTCTGGTCGAAGTCATCGCCGCCCAGACGGTTGTTTCCTGCTGTGGAAAGAACTTCGATAACGCCGTCACCGATCTCGATGATGGAAACATCGAAAGTACCACCGCCAAGGTCGTATACCATGATCTTCTGCTCATTTTCGTTGTCCAGTCCGTATGCCAGAGCTGCTGCGGTAGGCTCGTTGATGATACGTTTTACATCAAGACCTGCGATTTTACCGGCATCTTTGGTTGCCTGACGCTGTGCGTCATTGAAGTAAGCCGGAACTGTGATAACTGCTTCTGTTACTTTCTCACCAAGGTAGTTCTCTGCATCACCTTTCAGTTTCTGAAGGATCATAGCGGAGATCTCCTGCGGAGAGTATTTCTTTCCTTCGATGTCTACTTTATAATCAGTACCCATCTCACGTTTGATGGAACGGATAGTTCTGTCTGCGTTTGTTACAGCCTGACGTTTTGCCGGCTCGCCGACCAGACGGTCACCTGTTTTTGTGAATGCTACGATAGATGGAGTTGTTCTTTCACCCTCTGCGTTTGCGATAACGGTTGGTTTTCCACCTTCCATAACGGCCACACAGCTATTTGTTGTTCCTAAGTCAATACCAATAATTTTGCCCATTGTTGTTTCCTCCTCAATGAATTATGCTAAAAAATGGTTTAATTTCTATTTATTTATCTTCAAGGCTTAATTAGCCACCTTGACCATACTGTGACGGACTACGGAGCCTTTGTACATGTAGCCCTTCAGGAACTCTTCTACGACGATGTTCTCGCCGGCTTCCTCATCCTCCACATGCATCACTGCGTTGTGCAGGTTCGGATCGAATTCCTTTCCAACGGCCTCGATCACGGTTACACCGAGTTCATCGAGTGCTGTGGTAAACTGTTTGTATACTTTATTCATGCCGTCTGCGAACGGATCTTCCTCCGGGTTTTCCACCGTTGCAAGTCCGCGCTCGAAGCTGTCAACAACCGGAAGAATCTTCTCGATGATGTCTTTTGCTCCAATGGCATACATATTTGCTTTTTCTTTTTCGGTGCGTTTGCGGAAGTTATCGAACTCTGCCATCTGACGGGTCAGACGGTCAGTCAGCTCTTCGATTTTCTCATCTTTTTTATCTTTTTTCTTTTTGAAGAACTTTCGTTCTTTGCCATCCTCAGCAGTTTCTTCTGCAGCTTCCGCTTCTTTTGCCTCTGCTGCTTTCTTTGCTTCTTCCTGCTCCGCAGCCGGTTCGGTTTCCGGCAGATCGGTCTCTGCTCCGGTTTCTTTTTCCATCTCGCGTGTAGGTTCTTCCATGGTTTCCTCTTTCTTTCTATTTTCTTCGCTCACTGATCATTCCACCTTTCTACTCACCTGTGTCCGGCTTTTTGAAGACGGCGTCCAGTTGAACTTTTAATGTTTTCAGGTTATCTACCACATTTTCGTAATCCATCCGCTTTGGTCCCACGATACCGATTGTTCCGCGCATACCGTTTCCCATATCGTATGTGGTGGTGACCACGCTGCAGTCCCGTAAGGGTTCCATCGAAGATTCATTTCCGATGTATACCTGAATACCGGTATTTTCCTCTCCGTCCTGCTCCTCGGCAGCTCCTTTGATCATATCGACCAGTTTCTGCCGTTCCTCGAATGTGGAGATCAGCTGGCTGGCTTTGCTGCTGTCGGAAAGCTCAGGGTACTTGAAAATGTTGGTTGCGCCGCTGGTGTACACCGGCACATCTTCTTCGCTGACTGCGATGGCTTCCGCTACGGTATCGACCACTTTGCTGATGATGCCGGAGTGGATGCCTGCCTGCTCTTTCATCTTCTTGATCATGCCAAGATTGATTTCTTCAATGGTCAGGCCATTGAGCTGTGTGTTCAGAAGCAGGTTCAGCTTTAATATCTGTTCATCGTTGATGGTCTCGTCGAGGTCGATCATCTGGTTTTTCACCAGGTTGCCTTCTACGACGATGACGGCCAGGAGCTGCTCTTCATTGACTTTTGAGAGCTGGATGAATTTCACTTTATTTCTGTGATATTCCGGTCCTGTAATCAACGTTGCATAGTTGGTAGATGAAGCGAGAACTTTGACAACCTGCTGCAGAACTTTTTCCATTCGGTCTGTTTTTTCAATGACCATGTTTTTGATGTCTGCAACTTCCTGTTCTTTTTCCCGCATCAGCTCATCTACATAGAGGCGGTAGCCTTTATCGGAAGGAATGCGTCCTGCGGAAGTGTGGGGCTGTAAGATGTAACCCATCTCTTCCAGATCGGACATTTCATTCCGGATTGTGGCGGAGCTTAAATTCAAATCCGTGTATTTGGAAATCGTTCTTGAGCCGACCGGCTCGCCCGTTTCCAGATACGTCTGGATGATCGCTTTTAATATTTTTCTTTTCTTTCATCCAATTCTGTATCCACTAAGATAAGCTCCTTCCTGTTGTATAGTCCTGTTAGCACTCGTTTCAGTGGAGTGCTAACATCTATGCTCTTAAGATAGCACTCTGCCTTTTGTTTGTCAACACCTTTTCCCGGTTTTTCTATGAAGAAATTGTGAAAAAAGTATAAACCGTTTCTTCTGAAAAGGAATCTGACTTTTCTTTTTATTGCATTCTACTGTTTCAAAGGCGCTATAGCCGTATGGTAGGATTCTGCCATTTTGATACGACCATTTAGTAGCATTTTCTCAGAGGTGATGAATCATGAAATATCAGAAACTGGAGGATCTGCGCACGGACCACGATCTGACGATCCGCCAGGTTGCCGACTATCTCGGCTGCAACCGCGATGTGTATACCCGATATGAAAAAGGCGTCCGGCAGCTGCCGATCTCCATTGCCATCCGTCTGGCGGAGCTGTATCAGGTCAGTCTGGATTATCTGGTCGGCATCAGCGATGAGAAGCGGCCGTATGGATCCTGACTTTCCGGTGTCTCCGCCGCAGCAAAAGCAGGAGGACAGTTTTTCTTCTCCCTGTCCTCCCTGTTTTGCTTTTTCGTTTACAGATTCTGCAGATATTCCATCATCCGCGTTTCGCTGAGTTTCCATCCGTCCGGCTCCCCGCAGAGATACAGCGTAAAATGCCCGCACGGGACTCCGTTTTCCAGGTGGATGCCGGTATACAGTTCTACAATGAGGAGTTCTTCTGCTTTTTCTTCATATATATTAGTGATCTGATAGATGCGCTCTCCCTTTTCGTCCACCGGCCATTCTTTCTTCAGCACATCCCTCAGACGGCTCTCCCGCCCCTGCGCTTCGCATTCTTCCTCCCGGCTGATCATTTTTTCAAACGCTTCCGGCGTCTCCATCCGTTCCACTATATTCTGGACAAAATCTTCTATTTCTATTCTTTCTGCTTTTCCCATTCGTTCCCCCATTTCTGCCGTACATATTTTTCTGTTTTCTGCACAGGCTGTCTTCACCCGCCGTTTCTCTCTCCCGCCCCATTCTCCAATTTGCGACCATATGATCTGATTTAACTTTGTTCATCCAACCGTTTGGTAGTATGGGTTTGAATCTGAAAGGATGGTACAACGTATGAAATACCAGAGAATTGAAGATATGCGGATCGATCAGGATCTCACCATCAAAGAGATTTCTGCCCTGCTCGAATGCAACCGCGACGTCTATTCCCGCTACGAAAAAGGAATCCGCGACATCCCGATCGACTATGTGATCCGGCTTGCACGGTTCTATGACTGCTCGGTCGACTATCTGCTGAGTGTCTCCAGTAAAAAGAGAAAATTCGGCGATTAATTTTTTATTGTTGTCTTTTTATTTTTGTGTTTTTCGTTTTGATACGACCGTTTGGTCGTATTTTATATTATAATGGTATTCTTATTTTGCGTCAATTCTGAACAAGAAGGAATCAAAATCGGACGCAAAAAAGCGTGCCGGAAAGTTTTCTGTCGCTTTTCCGGCACGCTTTTTTCATGCTCTTTTCTTCTTTTTTATTTCTGATTTTTTATTCTTCCATGTCATCCAGGCTCTTCTTCAGTGTGATCATTTTGTCACGCAGCTCGGCGGCCATTTCGAAGTTGAGTTCGGCGGCAGCGGCTTTCATCTGTTTCTGTACCTGGCCGATCAGTTTTTCCAGTTCTTCGCGGCTCATGGACTCCGGGTCTTTTTCCATCTTTTCTTCTGTCTTTGCCACTTCTTTCGAAATGCTGATGAGATCGCGGACGGCTTTTTTGATGGTGGTCGGAGTGATGCCGTGTTCTTTGTTGTAGGCTTCCTGCAGGGCACGGCGGCGCTTCGTCTCGTCGATTGCGAGGCGCATGGAATCGGTCATCACATCGGCGTACATGATAACATGGCCCTCGCTGTTTCGTGCGGCACGGCCGATGGTCTGGATCAGGGAGGTTTCGGAACGCAGGAAACCTTCTTTATCGGCATCCAGGATCGCCACGAGTGTGATTTCCGGGATGTCGAGACCCTCACGCAGAAGGTTGATGCCGACGAGCACATCGAAGACATCGAGACGCATATCACGGATGATCTCGGTCCGTTCCAGGGTGTCGATATCGGAGTGCAGGTAGCGCACGCGGATGCCGGCCTCTTTCATATAGTCGGTCAGATCCTCTGCCATACGCTTCGTCAGCGTCGTCACGAGAACTTTGTTGTGTTTTTCAGTTTCTTTCTTTACTTCCGAAATCAGATCGTCGATCTGTCCCTCCACCGGGCGCACCTCGACATCCGGGTCGAGAAGGCCGGTCGGGCGGATGATCTGTTCGGCGCGCAGCAGCTCGTGGTCTGCCTCGTAGTCGCCCGGCGTGGCAGATACGAAGAGGATCTGATCGATCCGGTCCTCGAACTCGCCGAAGTTCAACGGGCGGTTGTCTTTTGCGGACGGCAGACGGAATCCATAGTCCACCAGCGTCGATTTCCGCGACTGGTCGCCGGCATACATGCTGCGGATCTGCGGAACAGTCTTATGCGACTCATCCACGATGATGAGGAAATCATCTCCGAAATAGTCCATCAGTGTGTAGGGCGGCTCGCCTGGCTTTAATCCGGAGAGGTAACGCGAATAGTTTTCGATGCCGGAACAGATGCCGGTTTCTTTGAGCATCTCAATATCGAAATTGGTCCGCTCCTCGATGCGCTGGGCCTCGATCAGTTTTCCCTCGTGCTTGAAGAACTTCACCTGCTCTTCCATATCCTTTTCAATCTCGCCTGTTGCTTTCAGGATCGTGTCCATCGGCACAACGTAGTGGGAGGCAGGAAAGATTGCGATATGGTTCAGTTCACATAAGATTTCACCCGTCAGCGTATCGATCTGCACCAGACGGTCAATCTCATCCCCGAAGAACTCGACGCGCACCGCCTTGTCCGTCTCCTCCGCCGGAAAAAATCTCCAATACATCACCGCGCACGCGGAACGTACCGCGGTGGAAATCCATATCATTCCGGTCATACTGAATATCAATCAACTGCCGGATCACATCGTCCCGGTCCTTTTCCATTCCCGGGCGGAGCGAAATAATCATCTCCATGTAGTCCTTCGGGCTTCCGATTCCATAGATACACGAAACACTGGAAACCACAATGACATCGTTCCGCTCACTCAGTGCAGAAGTCGCGGAAAGCCGCAGCTTATCAATCTCATCGTTCCGCGCAGAGTCCTTTGCAATATACGTATCCGAAGACGGCACGTAAGCCTCCGGCTGGTAGTAGTCGTAGTAGGAGACAAAATATTCCACTGCGTTATCGGGGAACATCTCCTTGAACTCTCCGTATAACTGAGCCGCTAACGTCTTATTATGAGCGATGACAAGTGTCGGCTTCTGTAATTGCTGAATCACATTTGCCATCGTAAAAGTCTTTCCAGAACCCGTAACCCCTAGTAAAGTCTGGCATTGATTGCCTTCCTTGAACCCTTTCACAAGCTCTGCTATCGCCTGTGGCTGGTCTCCGGTTGGCTCGTATGGGGCTTTTAATTTGAACTCATTCATGGTAAATTCCTCCATTTGTGACTTTTACTATGACCACTATCAGCCAAAAATTCGTATCCGGATTCGTAACGAAAAGCTCATTTTTATGGTGAATAGATGTCTTTTTCACCTCGTTACGAATAAAAGTCACAAAACTGATTTTTGCGGATAAAACAGCACTCGGAAATACCTGACGATACCAGGCTCCGGTTCTGTCATATTTTTACTGTTTGTTCTTGTAACAGTCCCTATTATATCAGACATTTTTTTGAAAGTATATAGATGAAGGTAAGAAAAAGTACAAATGTTCGATTTTTATTTGTACTTTTCTCTCTTACTACTATTCTATTTTTTATCATGCTGCGTTGAAATATTCCTCCAGGATTAAGTCTATTTCAATCACTTCTGAATAATCATAATACTGATCTTTCCGCTCTTTTGGAATAACTTCTTCAATAAATGGTTCCAATACATCCAGACAGTCTTCTATGATTTCCTGCGTATCTCCATAGATATCTACTGATATGATTTCCTTGGCATGTCCCAATAAATGCGAAATACCTTTTGAATTAAAGCTATTCTTCAGCAAAATAGTTGCATAGGTATTTCTCAACTGGTGAAAATGAATATCAGGCAAATCCAAGGATTTCAACAAGTCTTTATAGTATTTCTGATGAAAACCTTTACTCCTTGGATTCCCATATGTAGAACAACAAATATAATTCCAGTCCCGGAACTCTTTTGGTCTGCGTCTGCGGTTCTTCTCATAAGTTTTCCGTTCTTCCAGAATTGCTTCAAATACATAATCCGGTATTGGAAGTTCACGCACACCTGCAGGTGTTTTTGTTTTAATTTCCTGCTTTGTCAGCATCTTAGGTGCACAGTCTTCTGCTTTACTGTTTGGCTTCTTTCTCAACTGACGCTCGACTCTCAACGTCCTATGAATGTAGTCGACATCACTGTATTTCAGACCATTTATTTCACTTCTTCTGAGTCCCATCAATACCGCAAACAGAATTTGCATATGAATCGGTGTCGCCTTGCTTGCCTCAATCAACCGAAGCACCTGCGGAAGTGTCAATGTTTTCTTCTCGTCAATTTTCAGGACACGATACTCTGTCTTTTTTATTTTCTTCGGTAAATTGATTCCCTTCACTGGATTTGTTGCCAGTACATTTTTGTTAAATGCATACTCCAATGATGTTTTCATGATCGTCCTGACATTTTTCGCAACTGATTCATACTTCTCTGCAACTGCATTATATAATTTTCTGATATACCCCTGATTTATTGTAGACATATACATCTTTCCAATCTGTGGAACAATGTAATTCTTAATGGCACTTTTGTAAGTTGTATAAGTGTCGTCTGTTATTCGGGGACGCATAATATCTTCCAACCAGAAGATCACAAACTCCTCTACCCGGATTTTTCCATACACAATATAGGTTCCAGTATGTAGCTGTCCGATTACTTCATCACGAAATGCATTAGCTTCTCTTTTGGTTGTGAATCCCGCATGTTGCTGTGTCTTTGTACTTTCGTCTGCAAACGTCAGCAACACACGAAATCCATATCCATTTTTGATTGTTGTCACCGAATAGACCTTATATTCTACATATTTCTTAAAGTCAAAGGTCTTATGCATGGCTATCCCTCCGTTCCAGTTCGTTGTGGTACAAATGTATTATTTACAAACGCAATAATCTTATCCTGCTAGTCCGTAATCTCACAATAATATTCGTAAGTCGTATGAACGGAACTATGACCTATCATACCAGATATTTTAAACAATGGAACTCCAAGCTCAATTAAAATGGTCGCAAACATATGTCTGAGTCCATGTACGGTGATATTTGGCAATCCATTTCTGTTACAGATTTTCGTAAGTGCCTGATTCATTGCCGTTAATGATCGGGGTTCTCCATTTTCCTGACAACATACATAATCAAAATTCTTGTATTCTATGCCTGGATCAGTTTTTCGCAATTCAATCAACTGCTGTCTGCGTTTTACTTCCCGCATCACCACTTTTTGCACTCTCAATATCCGGTAGCTGTTCTCAGTCTTTGGATTTCTTTCAATAACAGCATATTCTGTAACCGTAAATTCTTTTTCTTTCAGCTTCAGGTTTCCAACAAGCTGTCTGCTAATTCTGACGGTCTGTTTTTCAAAAATCAAAATCCTGAAATTTCAATCCAAAAATTTTCTCCTTTTCGTAATCCACAAAACAGTCCCAGTAAAATTTCCAGATACCAAGGATTCTTGCTGGCAGCTTCAAGAAAAACCTTCAATTTTTCTTTGCCTAATACCCTTACCTTTGGTTTTGCTCTCGGATATGGCTTTGTCTCAGGCATTGGATTATAGCTTATGAACTTATCTCCTGCTACATCTTTCATGGCGATGCTCAAAAGCTCCCGCCCTTTATTTCCTGCTGAAGGACAAATTTTCGCGACACGTTCCAGTAGAGCATCTAAATACTCTACTGAAATGTATTTTAATTTGATATCCGCTTCCATACTCGGAAGAATCAGATTATATAAGGTATATGCTCCAACCATTCTCGTGGTTGTCTCAATTCTCGGACTGAAAATATTTTCAAACCAGTATTCCAGATAATCGCCAAGCATCACATCTGTCTTTTGCATTTTTGCAATCTGGAGATTTCTCTGCTTCTTCCGGCGTTTCAAATCCACCTTTTTTCCCATATTTTGTCGTCAGATCGTCCTGCAGCTCTTTGGTTCTGTGATACCATGATTTTCCTTCAAAAAAGACAACTCTCTTTTCCTTTGACATTGTCTCCTGCTGCGTTTCTTTCTGTTTCATTCTGCTCTCACTCTTTCTCTCTCCTCGTCTCCATTCAGCCACCTATCAAAAGAATTGCATGGGATACGATAAGATCTGCCAATCTTCAACACCCGGAATGGTTTTCTATCATAATAAACATTTTCTATAAATTCATACGCCTTGGAGCGTCCCAGCCCAAGCAAATTCTGAACATCTTCTACTTTATATACTTTCTTTTCCATTTCATTCTCTATCATTGCCATGACGTTATCCTCCTCGTCCTAATCTTTGCGCTTTACTACCGGTAGTTTTTAGCTGTGTAACATCTAAAAACGGTACACCACTAAGATATCTATTTTCGTCTGCATCGTCCAATGTGCGAATTTTCAAATCGCACACTTGACTTTTACGTGCTACTTGTTCTTTCTTCCTATATAATAGTCGTACCCATTCCGGACATTGCAAAACATACATGTATCCTTATATCGCTGTTCTGGATTCACTCGCCGGATATAATGTCCCGGCACATCATAAAAATTGCCTGCACATACCCTGCACAGGCTCACGACTAACGGTTTTTCAATTATCTTCGGTATCCCGGTACTTCTCCTGATTGCTTTATTGATTTTCTCCATTTCAGTGCGGTCTAAGGTACACACATAATTTTCCAACCGTCTTTTATCTAAAGTTCTAAGCTGCTCCAACAGCACTACAGAATCTTTTTCTAACCCTTCCATTTCTGGGACTGCAATGTGTGTTGGCAGTTTCATTTTTTCTTTACTAGTAATTGCTGCCACAATCACTGTCGGACTGTATTTATTTCCTATATTGTTCTGAATCACCAGCACCGGACGATAACCGCCCTGTTCACTTCCAAATACAGGATCAAGGTCGGCGTGATAAATATCCCCACGCTTGACGTTCCTATCTTCCATCTTTGCTATATCTCCTCTCGTCTTTCTAACTGTTGTTATCCCTAAATATGTAAAATACAAGCCTATTTGTCCCCGACGCCCCGACTTGTAATTGGGAAATCATCAGACGGCTGACTGCTAATCAGCTCCACAGGATTTTATTTAAAATAAATATATGAGATTGGGATTTTTCCTCTCCAGGGATCTCCTGAAGCTGCCCTCACTTGTTGCGGCATCAAAGAAATATTTTGTATACACGACTTTATGACCGGACAGGAGTATCATTATGCCTGTTGTCTGTCATCGCCTTGCCAGAAGCAATCTGACAGTTATAACAAGATATTTTTCGCTCAACAGTCTGGGCAATACAAATTGAAACCAAAAGGAAGTACACGAGTGGGATTTCGCTGTCTTTACCCAGCCTGTGTCATAGCGTATCTGTTAATGTGGCTTACGCTCATCACGATAACAACAGGAATGTGCCTGATGAATGTATATGAATTTGTCAAGGTTCGTCCCGCTCCCCAGTTTTTTGTGATAAAAGAAGAAACAGGCGGATCCGAATATTTCTCTTTCCACCTGTTTCCTCACTTAAACGCTATTTTTCAACCCACTATCTCAAAATCTTTTTCAAATTTCTGATTGCTGCTTTTACAGACTTTGCTACCATCTGAAAAGAGTAGCCTTCTTCCTGTGCAATCTGCTCATAATTCTTATCTTCAAAATATAATTCATCAATCGTCTTCTCTAAATTTCCGACAACTGCTGAATTGCACTATGTAAATGTTCCGCTTCCAGTTTATTCAGAACAGTATCCTCTACACCTTCCTCTTTCTGAAATACCATTCATATAAACTGGAATCCGCTTGACCTCTTGCACAACTGATGGTGGTATATATGGCATAATTTTCATCTCCTTTCCTGCCTTGTATTGATATTATTGGAATAATATCCAGACATGAAAATAGCCAGGTGATTCCTTGAGTTGGAACCATCTGGCTATGTAATTCCTTTTTGTAAATTTTGGTGACCTACGACAACACTATTTCTTCTATAAATTTATATATATTTTCATTTTCTTCTACATCCTTTTTACTTAATGAAGCAATTTTATTTATTGCAGATACAACCCAATGACTTTTATTATTCGTATATGGAATATCGAAAGGCAGCAACAATGTTTCCAATTCTCCTGTGTTTAATATATGTAAATGATTTTCTCCCATTTTTTTTAATAATTCTTCAATATTTTCTTTCAATTCCCCTTCATTTAAATGTCTTATTCCTTCTTGATGATATACCTGATCTCTATTTGCTTTTAAAGCTTTTTTCTTCTCATCAGCATCCATTCCATCAACATTTATTTCTTCATCAATCTTATCCCTCAATTTGCCAATATATCCTCTATATCGTTGTCTTTCAGATTCATCAATTGACATTTTTTTATAAATTTATTAAATTCATCATTTACTCTTAATATATCAAAATCTGTAATAACCTCATATCTTATACCTACAGCTTTATACATTTCTGCTATTTCCGCTAAAGTTTGTTTATTTTGTCCATGTGCAAAATACAGACCTGACTGTGGAAACACTTTTTCTATTAATTCTTGATAAACCAACTCATCTGCCTCTGCTTCCGTCACAATTACTTTTTCACAAAACAAACCTTCCAATACTCTCGAGACTCTTAAAAGAGGAGATTGTATAATTGTCTGTAACACTCCCTTATCAACTAAATCTATACTATTTTTCAATGATTCCGGTTGTGTAATTCTTATTACATTTATATCTGTATTTTTAGATAGTATCCCTTTCAAAATTTCCACACTGTGTGTTGAAACAAATATTTGTTTATCTTCATCAAACTCTCCTATAAGTTCCCCCAATTGACGTGCTAATGGTGGATGTAAAAAAGCTTCCGGTTCATCTATTAACAATACATCATTTTCTTTTGTTTTTAATGACAAAAAAGTAGATACGTAACTTTTCAATCCATCCCCTTGATCATCTAATAATTTCTCATTAAATAATTGTAAAACTCCCTCTTTTTCTTGCTCAAATGTCCCCCGCAAATATCCAAAATCTTCACCAACACGAAAACCTAATCTATCACCTAATGTTTGTGTATCTAATATTATATCTTTCTTGAATATTCGTTTAACATTAGCTGACAATTCCTGCAACACTTTATCTTCAAATTTAAAAGATGTAAGATAATTTGTATTAGTACTATCTAATCCATAGTTTTTTTGCATTTTGCAAATTGTTAATCTTTCTTCTGTTCCTAAATATCGAAAAAATAATGGTCCAAAATACTGAAAAATGATATCTCATTTTTTTCTCGTACAATATTTTTGAAAAAATCTTCCCAATCTGGAGCAACAGAATTTAAACTTCTCGTAAAATAACTTTCAAACGTAGTATTTACGTCCCAAGGGTGATTTGATTTATTTAAATATGTTCTTAAAATCCAATTTCCATACATATCTTTTGTCATTTTATTTTTGACATTATAAGACTCTTCCACCTCTTGATAGCTTTCTGGATAAGAATACTCAATTTGATTGATAATTTTGATATCTGTTTTATCTCCACTAAGCCAATCTCTTAATTCTTTCAAAAATCTACTTTTGCCAGAATTATTGGGTCCAATAACTACATTGATCCGTCTAGGTTCAAAATCTATTACTCCATCTATAGTATTTAGTTCTAATTTATCTATTCTAAATTTATACATATATACTCCCATTGCATTTTTATTTTTAGTAACAGCATGTATCTTTTACTTTCCTATTAATTCACAATCCTTCAATATCTTCTCAATTGCCTCCCATGCAGCCAATGAAGGATTCTCTTTATAATACTGATACCCTTTATATTGATACAAAGTATATCCATTTTCTTGATTTCTCTGCATGATTTTCCTTGCCCGATCAACAGCCGCAATTACATTTGACAAGTCCATTTTCTTAAGACATCTCTTGAAATTATTCTCTTCTTTGAATTCGTCCATATTTTGAAATTTTTCTCCAAACGCTCGGTTAATCGGTGTAATATACTGTTTTCGATGTGAAAATGACGCATTACAGTTTATCATATGAAGAATGATCCATAAATCAAAAGTAAAATTACTATATCCAGATTTATATTTTATCTGTTTTCCTATTTTTTCTGCCTTCTTCATATTGTCCAGAGCTTCTTGAAAGCCTTTGACATGAAGCGGTTCATCACTTTCGTAATCAAAAAAATGATAGATTTCAATCTTTCTGGTAACGGTCAATGATTTCGCATGCTTTAATGGATTTTTTCTTACCGGACAATCAATAGACACCTTGCATGCGGCTTTTTCAGTATTATTTATCATGTCCTGCAGCCATTTTAAGTACCACTGCTCTGTTTCTCCCTCAACACTGAAATAATATTTATTTGTTGTTTTTCTCTTTACCATCCCTATCCCTCTTTTTTATCACATAAGATTTCTTCAAAGATTGGTGTAAAAATCAATATCCTTTATTGCTCCATACTGGCTGATGAAATATTTGCTCATATAATCTTCGTGCTTACGAACCCCCTTATCACCTGTTGTGCCAAAATCAGACAATGCGTATAATATACTGTCATGGGTATCATCGTCACGCTCAACAAACTTAATCTCGGTCTCTCCTAAAAAAGATTTGAATTCAAAAATATCGGATTATGAGTATTAAATATAAGCTGTGCATGATGGATATTTACATCATCATTATGAAATACATTGATAATACTCATCAATGCCATCGGATGAATGGATGCGTCAAATTCGTCCACCACCAATGTTCCACCTGTTTGCATTGCTTTAATTACAAGCGGAAACATATTGATAAATCGAATCGTTCCATATGACTCAAAAATATCTGCCGCAACCGCTGTAGTCTTTTTGTTTTTTAATATTTTTAAATACAGAATATAATTTTGCATCCGTCTCATCATCGCTCACAAAATATCCTACTGCATTAGAATTGATTCCAAATAATTTTGCAGCGTCATCCGTCGTTTTTTCAACATAGATTGCTTTCTTTTTGGGATCTGCAAATCTTTTAATCAGTTGCATCGAATCTGCACGATAAATTACCATAAACTTATTCATAAACCAATCAACCATCAGCTTTGTGAATTTAGGCGAAAAAATCAACTTAAAACCATTTGTTAAAAATAATTCTTCCTGATTCAAACTATTTTTTGCAATTTCATTTACACTGTCTGCGTTCTGTTCTGTTATATCTGACAAATAATCTTTAATAACCTTTAAGTTTTCTATTTTTAGATCTTCCGCACGTTCAAATATTCTTTCCCCATTGACCTCCAACACTTCTGCAAGAATTTTTCTTGATACTCCTCCTCAAGGAAAGTTCCAAGAGCAACCTCTAATTCATAGTGTATTTTAAATTTATGATTCTCTCCATCTTCCTCATAAAATTCTATTTCAAAGCATACCGGTTTTGATTCCATTTCACTATTATTTGGAATCAATTCTAATGTTGCTGCAGCTGGGTTTGGTGATGATTTTTCTTCAGAATTTCTGATATTTCCTCTCAAAACAATTGCCCGCAATACATCCATCGCACCAATAATATTAGTTTTTCCTGCCGCATTCGGTCCATAAATAACCGAAGAACTTAACCCTTTTATCTCTTTTCCTTTTATTTTGTCTTCATAAGACTATAATCTAATCCCTTTTGTTTTGGCGCAGCTACCATTGAAAAGCTTGCCTCTTCTACAAAAAGATTTTATAATTTTTTGTTTTAAATTCAAGAAGCATTTTATTACCTCCATTCTGCTTGTTTTTAACAAAATCATATTTATATTATAGTCTTATTGTATGATAGAGTCAATTTTTTATTCTTATTTTGCATTATTTCTTCAAAATTATTTCATTTTCATCAAGTCAAGGAATCTTTATATCATAGATTCCCTGACTTTTTCTCATTTGCCTTATCTCTCCCAATCCATCCTTCCTGTCACATTCAACATCTTTTCTTCTCGGAAGCTGAGCATCTTTCCATTAGTTCCACCGACAATGATATGATCCAGCAATTCTATCCCCAGTAGCTGTCCGCACT
>ENA-OQOA01000024-OQOA01000024.1-human-gut-metagenome-genome-assembly--contig:-NODE-24-length-87672-cov-6.743983_pt1 | contig 87672 bp, 81 predicted proteins | sample MGYA00242633_ERZ504888 | MGnify/ENA primary metagenome ERZ504888 (study PRJEB26092, sample SAMD00036372) | human gut metagenome | host: Homo sapiens | study: EMG produced TPA metagenomics assembly of...
CTTTTTGTCGCCAAACATCAGTGCCTTCTGAAACGATGCGAGTGTGTTGAGCCCTCCGTGAGAGACAAGTGCCTTGGCGTGGGCAGTTCCGGGGACAACGACGCGGCCGTGAAAGATTTTTTCCATGAGGAGTCGCCTTCCTATTTGATTGGTTTTCCGGTGGTGACGTAGGCGAGCACCTCGTCGTCGGTGTAGTAGCGCGATGCCGAGTACGTACGCAACTTGTTGGAGTTGGTGATGATGGGCATGCTGCCGCACAGCGGGTTGTTGGTGTACATAAGCGGGCAGATGCTCGAGACGACGGCACCGGTCGTCGAGAGGCGTCTGTATGCCGCAGTCTTGCGGAAGGCGTCTGCCACGGATGGGGCGGCGGTCAGTACGGTGGGTACTTGCACGCGGCACTTGCCGGAGGCGCTCAGCCCATCGCAGATGGCGTCTGCCCAATGGGCGAGTTGTGCAGACGAGAGGTGGGGGCAGCCGATGAAGGCAAGCTTGGGGCGCGCGCCCGGGTTCTTCCACATAACGGGGTAGCTCGAGCGGATGCGCTCCAGCTCGGCGTCGTCAATGCGATAGATTTGGGCGTCTGGTGCTATGAGGTGTTCGCCTTGTTCGACGGCCTCGGGCGTGATGCCGTCCACGTGGTAGAGCCCGACAGCGCCGTTCGATGCGCTGGCGGCGCCCATGTCCTTAAGGTAGTCCTGCGTGCCGGGTGTGAGTTCGCGGCCAAGCCAGCGGTCGAGGCCTTTAATGTAAGGGACGTCTTCCATCACCTTCATGCCAATGGCGCTGCCAAGCACTTGCGCTTCGGGCTTGCGCTTACAGTCGACTTCGATGATCCAGGTCGCCTTGCGGCCCTCATCGGTGAGCAGGCCGAATTCCGGGACAAAGCCGGCAATTGAGCCGAACATCTCGATGATGCCGGAGTTGCGATTGCAGCGAGCGCCCAGCACGGAGTTGGCAAAGACCACGGCGCTGCTTTCTGCCCAGCTTAGGATGTCGCCGCGCCGAGGTCGATTGCCAACCTCGGGCTGGTAACAGGTGCAGGTGAAAGCATCGTTGTCCAATAGACCCATGCTGCGCAGCTGTGCCTCATAATCGTCTTGTTTGGAATACATAATCTTGAACAGCAGCTTTTGCAGCGGGTTGGCCGGGACGGCGGGGTCGAGGGGCCTCGGGTCGACCGAGAATGACTGACCGGACAGGGCGCCGTCTTTCAGCAGCTCATCCATAAGGTCATAGACTGGACCGAGCATGGAGAGGCCAAAACTTGTGACAAGATGACCGTTTGCGCCGGTCACGGGAACCATACGCTCGGCGCCAAAGCATTCGCCGTACATAACGAGGGTCTTGACCACTTTGGCCATGGCGGGGCCCTTGGCGCCGTCGAGCAGGGCTTGTTGTTGGGAGGTCAGGTTCATCTGTGAGCCCATCCTTTCGTGTTAGATATTGGTGCCGAGTCGGTATGCCGCACGGACCGCTTCGAGCACACGGCCGGGCGCAAACCCATCGCCGATGTTATGCAGCTCGTCAGCGGCGTGCGTCTGCTGCAGTTTGTAGAACAGCGCGTCGTCGGGGTGTCCGCCGCAGGCAATGATTACCAAGTCGCAGGTTAGCTCGAGTGACTTCCAGTCGTTGCCGATTTTGGGTGCAAGCGGGTTTTCGACGTTCTCGGGCAAGACCGGTGACCACGAGACGTAGGGGTCGGGAACGTTTTTGTGGCAGTTGCGACTCAAGTGGAGACGCGCACACCTCGATGGGGCTCCAGACTCGCGTTTGCCGCCGACTTCCGCGCGCTCGACGCGTGTCATATTGAGGAGTCGCACATTGCGTCCCCTGAGCGTATGGAGTAGGTGGCCGCGATTTGCCGTGCAGGCGCCCTGCATCATGTGAGGCAGCATTTCAATTACGCTGACCTGTGGTATGCCGTGTTCGACGGTGAGCCATTGGGCAACCTCGCAGCCCACGGCCCCTCCGCCAATGATGGTGACGGTTTTGGCGTTGCCAAGCAGCGCGGGTTGGCGCAGTAGCTGCGTTGCCAGCACGGCATGGCCCGATGCTGCAAGCTCCGTAAGACCGGGGATGGGCGGTATTGCATTGGAAGTGCCTGTCGCGCACACGATTGCGTCGAAGCCTGCTTTTGCAAGATCTTCGGCGCGTGCTGCCCGTCCAAGTTCGAGTGTCAGGTTCCCGTTGGGTTTTTCTGCCTGCTCGCGCACCTGTCGAACAAGATATGATCGGTAGTTATCGAGGTCGAACTTGATCCGGGCGGCGCTGGCGGAGAGGAGTTTTCCTCCAAGTTCATCTTCGGCATCGATGAGCTTTACGTCGTGGCCACGACGCGCGGCGATTAGCGCACAGACCATCCCAGCGGGTCCGGCTCCTATCACCGCTATGCGTTTGGGTTCTTTGGCGGGAGCGGGTGTCTGGGGCATGAGGTATTCAAAGCTGCAGCGTGGATTGACGGCACACTGCGGATGGCCCCCTTCGACAAACTCGTTGAGGCATCCTTCCTGGCATCCGATGCAGGGGCGAATATCTGCCACGCGACCGGCGTACGCCTTGTTGGGCCACTCGGGATCCGCAAGCAGCGGGCGTCCGAGCATGATCATATCGGCGTCGCCATTGCGAAGGGCGCGTTCGGCAATGTCGGGGTAGCCCAACTTACCCACCGCGACAACGGGTACGGGAAGGCCGGCATTGGAGCGGATATTGTCGGCGGCAAAGCGCTCTCGAACGGCGCGCGCCACGGGAACGAAGCAGCCTGCGGGCATGCTCGCAGGCGGGTGGGGCATCCACCAGTTGTCATAGCAACCAAGGTCGACGTCAAAGATGTCTACTCCCGCCGCCACGAGCTCTTCCATATAACCCAGGGTCTGTTCGACTGTACGGCCGCCGCGCATGCGTCCCAGATAGGTCGAATTCATGACCTGCTCGTCATAGGTTTCCTCGAGTGCAAGCGAAAGGTCGATGCGGTACATGATGGGGTAGTCGGGCCCAACGCGGCGACGGATTTCTTTGATCATATCGAGGCCAAACTGACGCCAATCGGCATAACGTCCGAGCTTGCGATGGTTAAAGGCGGGGTTTCCGAGCTGCTCGATAAGATAACCCTCGTGCCCGTGCAAATAGACGCCATCGATGCCCATGGCATGAGCATCGGCCGCCGCTTGGCCGATATTGTTTACGATACGGCGCAGCTTTTGGTCCGAGAGGCGCATGCATGGAATGGCTGGGATGTAGTAGTTAGGCAAGAAACTCGCCGAGACCGGAAACTTCTTTTGCGTGATGAGGCATTGCGGGTTGCCCACGCGGCCGAGTCCGGCCGTAAGCTGGACAAAAATGCGTGATCCGAAGGCATGGACACCTTGGGCAAGGTCGCGCCAGCCTGCCATAACGGTTCGGCTTCGATCGATGCGCGGGAAATAGGTGAGCTTGTCCAGCTCGGTGACCGTGGTATCGATGCCGTGGCTTACCGGTACGAGTCCTGTTGTGATGAGGCCGCAGCCGCCTTTGGCGCGGGCGAAAAAGTACTGCAGCATCATGTCGCTGGGGCGGCCAGTTTCCTCGCACATGTCGATATTGCCCATCGGCGCCATGACAATGCGGTTTTTGACGGTGAGCTTGTTAATTTTGATGGGAGAGAAGAGCTTGTCAAAAGGATAGAGCTCTTGTGTCATGCGGGACGATCCGCAACCGGAATTTTTGGCGGGCCAGCTGTCGAATGAGTCGACGAGTTGCTGCACCAGTACGTCTTTTCCCAATGAGGTTCCTTTCAGATGTTGACAAGGTAACAAAGCAGTTTACGTCTAAATGTTTAATAGTCAACAACAAAGGCATGAGTTCGGTGAAGGAAAAAAAGACTCAATGAGTGCCAGATGGCAAACTGTGTTGCGACATTAGCTCCCAGCTAATGAATTTGAGTTCGCTGCCTCCTACGATGTGCTGTGTGCCGGCACGGTAGCCGGATCGTGGGAAGGATGCATAATGGCAAAAGAGGGAAAGAAGCCGATCGGCAAGATCGTTTTGGGTGTCATCGTGGTGCTCGTTGTTGCCGGCGTCGTAGGGTCTATGGGCGGCAACTCGTCTGATTCGTCTACGGGTGATGCAGCAAAGTCTGCCGAACAGACCCAGCAAGTCGAGGAGAAAAAAGAGGCACAAGAACCCTATACGGTTTCGGATGAGGCCGGGGATACGTCTAATCAGTTCGCGTATAAGATCACTGGCACGTTGACCAATAATACGGATAAAGAGCAAAGCTACATTCAGATTGAGTATGTTCTGTATGACGCAGACGGCAATCAGGTGGGAACGGCTCTTGCGAACACCAACCATCTCAAAGCGGGCGGCACCTGGAAGTTCGAAGCGATGAGCACGGTATCTCCCGACCAGGTTGCCAGCTGGGAACGTTCTGACGTGAGCGGTTTTTAACTAGAATTAAAAACATGGTTACTATGCGAGCTGGGGGGTGAGGCCATATGCCTGATAAGAAGCTAACCGAAGAGTTGCTCAACGAGCTGCTCGATGCTCCGAGTATCGAGGGCTATATCAAAGAGCACGACTTTACCGCCCCGTCGCTTTCGGAGTATCTGAAACAGCTTTTGGAAGAAAAGGGGCTGGAGCGCTCGCGCGTGGTGCGTATGGCCGACCTCAACGAGACGTTTGGCTATCAGATCTTTACCGGTGCGCGGCATCCGAGCCGCAATAAGGTGCTGCAGATTGCCTTTGCCATGGCGCTGACGCTCAAGGAGACCAACCGCGCCTTGTCGGCGGCGGGCGCCAATGTCCTCAACTGCAAGGACCGCCGTGACGCCATCATCATTTTCTGTATCGATCGTGGCTGCAGCCTGCAAAAGGTGAACGAGGAGCTGTATCGCTTTGGTGAGGAGACGGTGAGCTAACGGTTGGCTGCCGGCGGAAGCGCCGTTCACGATATTTAGAACGTGCAGGGCACGGGCGTCATGGGGCGTCCGCGCCCTGCGTTATTATGGACGCTATGGATACTCAGAGCCCAACATATTCCGATGATGAGCTGACCGCTGCGCTCGCCGGACACCTGGCGTCACTTGAGCGTGATGACAGCTATCGCGTAGACCGTGTGCTCAAGCACTCCGACGTCGAGACGACCGAGCTCGTGTACTTTGAGGGCTCCGGCGGAGGATCTCTTGGCCCCTTTGTTCGCAAGCGCATCGACGCGTCGGCCCAGATTGGCGGGGCGTATGAACGCCTGTTTGCGGCCCAGCATGCTGGGCGACGTTACGAGCACTTGCCTCGGATTGTCGATTGCCGCCGCGTGGGCGACGAGCTTTGCGTGGTCATGGAATACATCGAAGGCGAAACGCTCGGGGCCCTGGTGGGGCGTTTGGGTGCGACGCCCGATTATGCCTGTGAGCTGTTTGGCGCCCTTTGTGATGCAGTTGCGGAGCTCCATGCCGGCTTTGCGTCGGCGGGGGAGATGGCTGCGCCGGTGATCCATCGCGACCTAAAGCCCTCGAATATCATCGTATCGGGCGCAAACTATACGCCCGATACAGGCATGACATTTTCATCGCTGGTGATTATCGACTTGGGAATCGCTCGCGTGTGGCGCGAGGGAGCCGATGCCGATACCGTTAAGTTTGGCACGCGTCCCTATGCGCCGCCCGAGCAGTATGGTTTTGGTCAGACGAGTGTGCGCAGCGATGTCTATGCGCTCGGTGCCCTGCTGTTCTTTTGTCTGACGGGGGCCGACCCCAAGCCGGGTCGGAACATGCGCGAGCAATGCGAGGCATATGATATCCCCGCCTCGCTTGCCGATGTTATTTGCATGGCGATGGCGCTCGATCCGGACAAGCGCTTTGCAAGCGCGAAGGCGCTAGGGCACGCTGCGCGCGCATCCTATGCGTTGTCCGCACCGACGCCGTCGTCCGCGCCGAATGCCGCTTCCTTCCAAGAGCCTCCGGAGCGGCGAGCCGTGTGCCCTGCGCCCGTGCTCCCCACGGATCAGTCTCAGGGTGGATTGCCGTTGGTGCCTGAGCGCCCGAATTTACTCTCCCGCATTCCCGACACCGTTGGGCGCATTTGGAACGCATTCGTCTATCTTTCGCTACTTGTTTTCTTTGCCGGAAGCCATTTTGCCGTTTTTCATCCTACGGGCGCCAACCAAAACTACCCGATGTGGTTTCTCGCGATTGAGTATTTTATCTTCGTCGACGGTCTCGTAGTGCTCATTCATTTTGTGATGCTCGACAAACGCCGCCTTCGCCGGCGGTTTGAGCTACTCGATAGATACCGCGGTAAAAAGCTTGCAAAGCTCTGGCTCAAGGCTATGGGTGTGCTCTTGCTGGCAATGATTATCATTGTTGCCATTGCAAACGCAACTGGCGTCGTCGATACCTCCGTCGCGTAAAAGAAAAAGGGCCCCAATTGGGGCCCTTTGACGTTGATCTTAGATGCGGTTCATCTGGGTTGCAACCTTGTTGTACCAGTCCTGCCACGTGGGCGGGCAGTACTTTTTGGCGGCTGCCGGGGTAAGCGTGGAGCCATAGTTGGCGCCCAGGTAGGCAACGTGGGCAGAGACGCCCTCGCTCCAGCTACCAAAGCTCCGCCAGCCGCCGCCGCGGGCGCTCCAGCCCCAGGCGTTATAGGAGCCGGCACAATAGAGGCCCTTGCTGCTCTCGATGCAGGCGATGGCGGGAGACCAGCGAGGGTCAACACCGGTGTTCCAGGCTGCCACGGCAAAGTTGTAACCCTGGCCTGCCATGGGGGAGCCGGCGAGGTAGTTGTCGATGCGACTCGTCCACTCGTTGATAAACGAGTCGTAATCGGAGTTGCCGGTATTGGAGTTGTTCACCGTGGTGTCGATAGTGGTGTTGGCGTTATTGGCCTGGCTGTTGGAGTTGTTGCCGCTCACGCCCTCGCCCGAGAGCTTCTCGGCGGCAGCGGCCTTGTCGGCCTCGAGCTTGGCCAGCTCGGCGGCATTCTCCTGCTCGGCCTTTGCCTGGGCTTCGCTGCGAAGCTGCTGGGCCTGTGCCAGTGCGTCCTCGGCGGTTTTCTGCTCGGTCTCGAGTTGGGACTTGGCCTGCTCGAGCTCGGTCTTGTTCTGCTCGAGTTCGGTCTGCATCTTGTTGAGCTCTTCGATCTCGTCGACGCTCGAGCTCGTGATCTGGTTGGTGTACTTGCAGGTGGTGATGAACTCGCCCAGGCTCTGCGCGTTGACCAGGAAGCTCACGATGGGGTTGGTGCCCTTCTGGTACTTATACAGATCGCGCATGGCGGAGCTCGCCTTGGCCTGTTGATCGGGAAGTTCGGCTTCGATCTTCTCGATGCTTGCCTCGTTAGTGTCGATTTGCTTCTGCAGATCCTCGAGCTTGGTGCGGGCTTCGTTGTAGGCACTCGTGGCGGTTTCGATTTTCTGCTGGGCAGCGGAAAGCTGATCCTGCGTTGCCTGCGAGGCGGCATAGGCTGCGACGGGGGAGAGCATCGGCGCGGCCGTCAGTGTAACGGCAAGCGCGGCGCTCGTGATGATACGAGCCGGCTTCGACGCGATGAGCGCTGCGGTGCGATGGTTCGAATGCTGCATCCAGTCCCTCTGCAATCAATCGTAGGTTATAATTCGAAAGGTATTCTACTACTGCTTTCGACCTCAACTTGAACCTTAAAGGTTCTAAAGGGTCAAGTTGAACTTGAGGTTTTGGTCTTGACCTGCAGTTATAGTGAATTGTTAAGAAACCATAGAGTTCAACTTTAACGTTACGGAACCCTGCGGGCTCGATCATAAGCGCCTGCTTGCCATAGATATGGTGGAACTTTGGGAAGCGGCAGTTTGGCACGCTAGAATAAACCAGTTGCATAAAGACCGCCCATCGTACGGGCAGTTGATGATAGGAAGTTTCCATGGCATTGCAGTTTACAGAGCGCGAGTTTATACCCGTGCTGCTCGGCGGCGATATCAACGCCTATTCGGTGGCGCGCGCCTTCTACGAGGAGTATCAGGTCAAGAGCCTGGTCTTTGGCAAGTATCAGACGGGCCCTGCATACCGCAGCCAGATTATCGACTATACGCCCAATGTGGATATCGACACTATGCCGGTCATGATCGAGACCGTCAACGGCATTGCACAGGCCAATCCCGATAAGAAGATTATCCTCATGGGCTGCGGCGATAACTACGTCGCGCTTGCCGCACAGGCTCAGGATGCCGGCCAGCTTGCCTCCAACGTCATCGCGCCCTATGCGCCCTACAGTATGCTCGAGCAGTGCCAGAAGAAGGAGATCTTCTACGAGCTGTGCGAGAAGCACGGTGTACCCTATCCGCACACGTTTACCTTTACCATGGCGATGCTCAACGCCCAGGGCGAGGCTTCCGCCGAGGTGCTCGACCAGATCGACTTTCCCTTCCCGATGATTCTGAAGCCCTCTGACGGCATCATGTGGTGGGAGCACGAGTTCGAGGGCCAGAAGAAGGCCTACGAGATTGCCGATCGCGCCGAGCTGGAGCAGGTCATTCGCGATGTGTACGCCAGTGGCTACACCGATGACCTCATCTTGCAGGACCGCGTGCCCGGCAACGACGAGTACATGCGCGTGCTTACCAGTTATTCCGACCGCAACGGCAAGGTTCGCATGATGTGCCTGGGTCACGTGCTGCTCGAGGAGCATCAGCCCCATGGTGTCGGCAACCACGCCTGCATCATCACCGAGCCCAACGACGAGCTCATGGGTGGCGTGCGCAAGCTGCTTGAGGACCTTAAGTTCACGGGCTTCTCCAACTTCGACGTCAAGTACGACCAACGCGATGGTTCGTTTAAGTTCTTCGACTTCAACACGCGTCAGGGCCGCAGTAACTACTACGTCACCAACAGCGGCTTTAACGTTGCTAAATACGTGGTGGATGAGTACGTGTACAACCGCCCGTTTGAGCCTGAGTTTGTGACGGCGCAAGACGAGGCGCTGTGGATGGTCGTCCCCATGGGCGTCGTTGACAAGTATGTCAAGGACCCCGAGCTACGTGCGAAGGCGCATCGTCTGGCCAAGGAGGGCAAGGCTGCCGATCCTTCGTTTATGAAGGGTGATTTTGTCTTTAACCGCTGGTTGCGCATGTGGCACACCAAGCTGCGTCACTTTAAGCTGTTCAAGACGTATTACAAGTAGATGAGCGCGGCGCCCGCCCGGTTTGCATCGGACGGGCGCGGGCATGATACGAGCAATTGCATGGGCGTCACCAAGGAGGCGGCGATGGAAAAGCTGGGAGTTATCGGCGGCATGGGCGCCGAGGCCACGTCGTATTACTACGACCAGGTCGTGCGTCATACGGCTGCTACCTGTGATCAGGAGCATATCGACATGGTGGTACTTTCCAAGTCGACCATGCCCGACCGTACGCTGGCCATCAAGACCGGCGAGCATGCCGAGCTGCTGGCGACCATGAAGGAATGTGCACGGGCACTCGAGGGGCTGGGCTGTGCTCATATCGCCATTCCCTGCAACACATCGCACTACTTCTACGACCAGATTCAGTCGTTTACCAAGGTGCCGATTATCCACATGCCGCGCGAGTCGGTGCGCTATGCCCTGGCGGGCGCGGTGATGGGGGAGTGCGAGTTCGATCCCAACCTGAGCATGCCGTCCGAGCCGGTGTGCAAGATCGGCATCATGGGCACCGACGGCACCGTGGGTGCAGGCGTCTATGGGCGCGAGTGCGAGGCCGCGGGCGTCGAGGTCGTCTATCCCAGTGAGAAGCGCCAGGCCGACGTGATGTCGCTGATTTATGATGACGTGAAGGCCGGACGCGAGCCCGATATGGACAAGTTTGACCGCGTGATGTGGGAGTTCGCCCGCAGCGGCTGCGACCGCGTCATTCTGGCCTGCACCGAGCTCTCGGTGCTGAAAAAGTACCGAGAGATGCCCGAGATTACCCTTGATGCCATGGACGTCCTGGTGCGCGAATCCATCATCCGCAGCGGCGCCCCCTACCGCCTGTAGCCCTCGACCTGCCAAAAAGGGACAGGTATATTTTGGTAGGTTTTATCTGGGAAAACAGTAAGGCCCCGGCTCGCTTGATGTGAGCTGGGGCCTTTTGCGTTTGTCGGTTGCCGGTGGCGATAGGTTAGAACAAGAAGCCAAAAACGATGAGGGCAATGCTAACAATAAGTATGGCAACGTCTAGGCCCTTGATGGGGTAGCGCTTGTACGAGCTCGCGCGCGTGCGCAGGTAGAAGCCGCGCTGCTCGGCCGCTAAGGCCGTGGAATCGGTTTTACCCACGCTCGAGATCAGTAGCGGCACGCACAGCGGCAGCATGAGCTTAAGCTTCTTGATGGGGTTCTTGGTGTCATACTCGACGCCGCGTGCGGTCTGCGCCTCCATGATGGCGTTCATCTCCTGGCCAAACACCGGCACAAAGCGCAGCGCTGTGGTAAAGGTGAAGGCGTAGCGATACGGCACGTGCAACACCTCCACGCAGGCGTTGGCAAGGTCGTTGAGCTTGGTCACCATGAGCATCAGGATGAGTGGAAGCGCCACGCCCAGCAGGCGCAGGCAGGCCTTGGAACCGGTGATGAGACCAGTGTCGGTAACGAAGCCCCACACCACGTTGCCATCGCGCATAAAAGCCAGCTGCAGTACCAGCATGATGAGCGCGAGCGGAATCAGTAGCTTGAGCAGCGCGAGCAGGCGGTCGACGACGCCGGCGTAGGCTCCCAGCGCGAGCGTGAGTGCCAGAAAGCCCAGCAGTGCCACATAGGTGTCGGACAAGAAAATGCCGATGATGATGGCGGCGGCGAGGCCCAGTTTGATGACGGGGTTCAGGCGGTGTAGCAGCGTGTCGCCCGGCATGTAGTCGATGACGTTAACCACGGCGGACCATCTCCTCGGTAATGCGAACGATATCAGTGACCTCACTCACCTGCGTAAAGGAGGGCGAGACGGTGGATGCCAGACGGCGCGAGAGTTCGATGACCTGGGGCGGCTCAACGTAGGCACGCTGCATGAGTTCGATGTTCGAGAATAGCTCGTGCGTGCGGCCGCGGTCGAGGATGCGACCGTTGGCCATCACCACGATGCGCTCGGCAAAGTCGGAAACGACTTCCATGTCGTGACAGACCATGATGACGGCGCAACCGCGCTCTGCCATGGTGCGCACCGTTTCCATGACGGTCATGCACTCGCGGTAGTCCAGGCCGCTCGTGGGTTCGTCGAGCACCACGATCTTGGGCTCGATCACTACAACGGATGCCAGCGCCACCATCTGGCGCTGGCCGCGTGACAGCGAGAACGGTGCCTCGTCGGCGGGCAGGCCAAAGCGGTCGATGACCAGCTGGGCGCGACGCAGGGCTTCGGCGCGGTCGATGCCGGCAAGCTCTAGACCAAAGGCGACCTCGTCGAGCACGGTGTCTTTGCAGATTTGGCGGTCGGGGTTCTGGAAAAGCGTTGCCACTTCGCGTGCGATGCGGCTCGTGGGAACCGATGCCGTGTCCAAGCCCGTAACGCGTACGCTGCCCGATGCGGGCTTGAGCAAACCCGTGAGCAGTTTGGTGAGCGTGGTTTTGCCGGCTCCGTTTTGGCCGACAATGCCCACGAGCTCGCCGGGGTAGAGCGTCAAGTTGAGGTCGTGGACGGCGGCGCCGCCACGGGGGTAGGAAAACTCGACATGGTCAAAGGTGAGCACCGGCTCGGCGTCTTTCGCATGCGGGCGCAGCGACGGCGCGTGCGGGGAGCCTGCGGGCGCCTGGGTATCGCTTGTCGCACGGTCGGGGTCGACGATTTCCGTTATCAGGCGTTCTGCCTCGTCGACATCCAGACAGGGCGTGCCGCTTACCAAGCCATCGGCCTCGAGACTGTTGAAGATGCGCGTGACGCGCGGACAATCGACGCCGATGGTGCGAAGCTCGTCGGTGCGTGCGAAGACCTCGTGCGGCTCACCTTGCAGCGCGATCTGGCCGTGATCGAGCACCAACACACGGTTGCAGTACTCCGAAAGCAGAGCGACCTTTTGCTCAACGACGACGATGGTGATGCCGAGCGCGCGGTTTGCCTCGCGCAGCGTCTCGAAGACCAAGGTGGAACTGGCGGGGTCGAGTGCTGCGGTTGGCTCATCGAGCACTAAGACGCGCGGACGCATGGCGAGGATGGCGGCGATAGCTACCTTTTGCTTTTGGCCACCCGAGAGGGTGGCGATCTCGCGGTCGCGCAGGTCGCTAATGCCGACGGTCTTAAGCGTCTCGCACAAGCGCTGCTCGATCTGGTCATGCGGAACGCCAAAGTTCTCGAGACCAAAGAGCATCTCATCCTCAACGACCGAAGCGACCATCTGCGTGTCAATGTCTTGCAACACGCTACCGACGATTTGCGATATGTCGGTGAGTGAGACCTCGCAGGTGTCGTGGCCGTCAACTAACACGGAGCCATAAAAGGCGCCGGTGTAGTGGTGAGGCACGGCGCCCGACAGGCAGGCGACAAGTGTGGACTTACCGGCACCCGAGGGCCCGATGATGCCGATGAAATCTCCCTTGTTCACGCTAAGCGAAACGTGGCTGAGCGCCTGCTCGGTTTGCGTGCCATAGGAGAACGAGACATCGTCGACGTTGATGATCGTTTCCATGGATACCTTTCATAATCATTGGGGACGTTCTTACATGACTAGTCGTTTAGGAACGTCCCCAAAAGCTCGTTGTTTGGGACAGTCTTTGGTGGTGAAGCACGGATACGGCTTTACGAGGTGCCCCAGGTTGGCGCGAAAGAGGAGCGAAGCGTTCTTGGGTATGCGAGCGACGAATGAACGCCAAGATGGGGTGGCTCGTAAAGCCGAGCGGGTTAGTTGAGCTTCAGGGCCTTCTGGATGGGCAGGTAGAGGGCGCCGACCAGAATGGCGTTAAATACGGCGGTCATGGCGACGACGGGCAGCATGGCTGCGGCGAGCTCGCCCACCACGCCGAGCATGGCCATCTTGATGACCATGAAGATGACGCCCGAGACAAAGGTGGTCACGAATGTTGCGACGATGGCGACGACGGGCTTAACCTGGCCGTCCTTGGCGGCGGCGTTGACAATGACGGCCATGAGCATGGCGGCGATACCCTCGGCGGCAAAATCGACAAACGGCGAGGTGGTAGTGATCTGGATTACGGCCGCCGAGATGAGACCAATGACGAGCGCCTGGCCAATGTTGGGACGAATGACCAGGATGGTGAGGCAGAAGGCCGAGATAATGAACTCGGGGCTGATCATACCGCCCGAGATGCCCGAGATTGCCTTGCCGACGGTGAAGTTGAGGATGAAGCCGGCGGCAAGCAGAATGGCGAGCAGGACAAGGGCGCGAATATCGAGTTTACCGCGGTCGGCGGTCTGGACGGTGCGGGGCTGGGCGGTGGCGGTGGTGTTCTGAGACATGGTGAAAGTCCTTTCGGAAGGGAAGTACAAGAGAAGAAAGCGGAGGCGCGTGATGCGAACGCGATCGGGCTCGAGATAGAAAAAGGCCCCCGGTCGAAACCGGAGGCCTTCCAATCACCTAGAGCGCAAAAACAGGCGTGAGGGACTCACTGTCGACCGATCGTATTCGCATCACGCCACCACCAGTTGTTGAGGGACTTCATCGTGTTCATCATCTTGGTGGCTCCTTTCGTGATGCCTTGGCGCGGTCGCACCTCGTTGCTGTTGCGCTGCACTATAGCACAGCGAAGTGTGTGCGGGGAAATCTTTTTTGAAAAGATTTCGGCGGCGTTTCCTGCCGGTCAAAAGGGCAGGCTGAGCGGGCGGGATGACTCATGCGACCCCGCCCGTCTCTTGGAACGCAAGGGCCTTAGGCCTTCTTGCGACGATAAAGCACGAAGCCGCAGACACCGATGATGACGACGGCGCCAACGGCCATGGCGGCCATGTTGTTGCCCTCGGACTTCTCCTCGGTCGCCTCTTCCTCAGCCTCGGGCTCGGCAACGTCCTTATCGGAGAGAGCCTCGTCGGCGTAGGTGATGGACTCGACCAGGCAGTCGTTGTCGGCATCGTAGTCACTCGGGACGAACTCCTCGGAGAAGTCGCCCTCCTTGAGGTAGTCGCGCATCTCCTCGAGCATGGCCTTGCACTTGACGTAGGTGTTCTTGGTCGCTGCCTTGCCGGCCTTGTTGGCCAGGGCGGTGCGGGCCTCGTTGTCCTCGGCGGCCTGCATGGCCTCGTCGACGGTCAGGTTCTGTTCAATGAGCTCCTTCTGCAGGGCGTCGAGATAGGCGCGGACGCCGGTGGCGCAGCTGTCGCGGTTCTCATAGGCGAGCGTGTTGATGTCCATGAGGACGTAGTTGATGGAGTTCTTGGGCTCCTCGTTGTTCACGACGTCTTCCTCTTCACAGTGATCGAAGGAGACATCCTGATCGCTGAAGTAGGGGCTGACCTCGGTGAGCAGTGCGGAATAGAGGGGGATAGCGACGGAGAACTCGGCGTTGGAGAGCATCTCCCACTGGATGGTCGCGATTTCGGGGTCCATGCCGTGACGGATCTGGAAGGTGTGGATCTCGGTGTTGCGGTTGGAGCCGATGGCATAGGCGCCGTCGGTGTTGGCGTTGAGGCCGGCGACATTCTCGCCGCGAGCGGCGAAGGAACGAATCATCTCAAAGGTGTTCCAGTCGGACTTGCCGGGCTGGAAGAACAGCGGCTGCATCTCGTGGACCAGGGCGCCGGTCGTCGCACGAGCGTCTTCGCGCTCGTCCTTGACGATCTCATAGTCGGTGCCCTCAGCAAGCGGAGCCATGAAGTAATCGCGGCCCTGGACATAGCGCGACCACTGGTGCATACCGGCCTCGCTAATCTCCTCGCCGTAGGTCTTGGCGACGTCGAACTTGCCGTCGGTGTACTCGGCAAAGCCCTTCTCCTTAGGCATGGACTCGATGCCCTCGGAGTGGAGGCAGTTCTCGGTGTCGTCGAGGTCGACGTCATAGGTGAGGTTGCCGATGTTGGGGTTGAGTGAGGCAATATCGTCGGTGAGCCTCATAGCGATCCACTGGTGGCCGGAAAGCGCTGCAAACAACCAGGTCTCGTTGTTGTCGGCAATGATGATCTGGTCGTTGGAGCAGACGCCCCGCTCGTCAATCAGGCTGCCGAGGAGCTCGACACCCTCACGGGCCGTGGCGCTCTCGCCCAGAATGACGCTGGCGTAGTTGTACTCGCCGATGCCGGTCTCCTCGGTGACGGGGTCGGCTTCCTCTGCCTTCTCGTTATAGGAGGTGCTCAGCGTGGCAGAGCAGGAAACGCCCTTTTCGTTGATGCCAGCCTCGGAATATGCGTCGTAACGATCTTCCCACTGAGAGGGGTTGTCGCGAACGAAGGTGTAGCGGTAGGTTGCGCCCTTGGACTTGTACTCAAAGCCGGACTCGACCGAGGTGTACTTGCTGCCGTCCTTGTGTGCGGGCTCGATGCCAAAGTGCTTGATGTAGCGCGGGCCGAAGTCCTCGGAGCGTCCGTAGTACGTGTTGCCGTCTGCCGTGAGCTGGCTGCCCATGTAGATCTGGGTGCAAGCGAGCGCCGAAGTCGGCATGGCCATAATGGCCGCTGCTCCAAATGCAAGGCCGCAGCCGAGCTTCTTGAGCGTGTTGACAGGATGAGTAAACCTCATGATCCCTCCCAACTGTTGAAACCCCGCGAAACCGTACGGAGTTTCAGCTAATAAATACATCTACTAGCCTAAAGGAAGTGTAAAGAGTATTCATTCGACAACAGCTTTTACTCGATGAGCGTGAAGAAATATACGATGAGCGGATAATAATACTCATTTTATTGCTTTAGTTAAATAAAGGCACCCTGCATTTACTGTAGCTGAATAAAGCGCCAGACAATGCTCAAAAAGAAAACTCTCCCGCTGTTTAGGATTTGCATAAACAACGGGAGAGTCGATAACTGGATGAATATCATACCAATGTGGATTTACTTCTTTCGGCGGTGGATCACATTGATGGCGTAACCAACGAGCATGGCCAAGACGATGACGATAAAGCCAATCAGGGGATTGTCGTTCATGGGGTCCTCCTATTTTCCGAGCGGTGAAAAATCGTCGACGATGAGGTCGAGACATTGCGGCAGCGCGCGAGCGCCAAAGACGCCGGAGTTGCTGGAGATGATCTCTCCATCGAACTGCATACCCAGCGATGGCGTGCAGGTGATCTTGGCTTCCTTGGTCTGGATGATCTTAAACTGCGGACGGCCGAGCACTTTGCCAGCGGGGTCGAGCGCGGCGGTAATTACCGTGGGGAGCAGCTGCATCGTGCGCACGGGCTCAATAACGACGATGTCGACCATGCCGTCGTCCATGCGGCAGTTGGGGAACAGGTTGATGTCGTTTTGGATGACCGAGGTATTGCCTGCCATGCAGCAGATGCCGTCGAGCTCCTCGACAATGCCGTCGTGCTCAATGGTAAAGTGCGCCACCGTGGGGTTGGGCGTGGCGAGCGCGGAGAGGAAGTAGGCGATCTCGCCAATGTCGTTTTTGGTGGGAGCGGCCTTCATCATGATCTCGGCGTCGAAGCCCGAGCCGGCGATGATGATAAAGCCGTGGCGCTTCTCGTTGCCGTTCTCGTCGAGCCAAAAGAGCTCACCCATGTCCACTTTGACCGTGCGGCCGTCGCGGCAAGCCTTGGCGAGTGCCGCCGCCTCGGGGGCATTGCCGATGTTGTTAAAGAACAGGCAGGCCGTGCCGGAGGGGAAGACAAGCGTGGGGACACCGCACTCGCGCATCTGGTCGAGCACGTTGGAGACGGTGCCGTCGCCGCCCGAAACGACCACGCGATCGAACTCGCGAACGTCCGCTACCGCGTCCTCGGGCTCCATGCCATCGCCGATAAAACGCATCACGACCTCGTCGCCGCCCTGCGCGAGGGCGTGCGTGAACGCGTAGATTTCATCTGAGCTGGGGCCCGATGCCGGGTTGTGGATGATAAGGCAGCGCATACTTACGTTCCCGTTCTGTGACTAACCGAGTATAGTTGTAGAGCAATGCCGATATCCTACCCGTGTTTTTCGGGCCTAACCTTATTCGATGGGTTGATATGTACATTTCCACACATCAGGCTCTGGTCGACTTTTGCCAGCGCGCCCGCGAGTTCGACGCGATCGCCGTCGATACCGAGTTTTTGCGCGAGCGCACGTTTCATCCGCGCCTGTGCCTGGTCCAGATTGCCACCCCCGCCGAGAGTGTCGCTGTCGATCCGCTGGTGATCGACGACCTGTCGCCGCTTGCCGAGCTTATGGCCGACGAGGGCGTGGTCAAGGTATTCCATGCTTGCTCACAGGACATGGAAGTTATGCTCCATACCGTGGGCGCACTGCCGCGACCGATTTTTGACACGCAGGTTGCCGCCGCCTTTTTGGGCGAGCGCCAGCAGATTTCGTATGGTGCGCTCGTTCAGACGTTCTGCGGCGTATCACTGCCCAAGACCGAGTCGCTGACCGATTGGTCGCGCCGCCCGCTGAGCGATAAGCAGATCGAGTACGCGATCGATGACGTCAAGTACTTAATCGTCGCCTATACCGAGATGATGAGCCGCCTGCGTGAGCTGGGCCGCGTGGACTGGGTGCTCGACGAGTTGCGTCCTTTGGCCGACGAGTCGCACTACCGCGCCGACCGCCATGAGGCATTCCGCAAGGTCAAACGCATCAACTCGTGTAGCCGCCATCAGCTGGGCATTGCGCGCGAGCTTGCCGCTTGGCGCGAGGACCGCGCCGAGCGTCGCAACATCCCGCGCAAGTGGGTCATGTCCGACGATACGCTGCTGGCCCTGGTTAAGCGCAATCCCGTGCGTGTCGAGGAGTTCCGTAGCATCCGCGGTACCGACCAGCTGGGGGAGCGCGACGTGGATGGCGCGTTGATGGCCATCAAGCGCGGCGCAAGCTGTCCGCACGATCGCCTGCCGCTCATGGTGCGCGGGCATCGCCAGATTTCGCCGGAGCTTGAGAGCGTGACGGATCTCATGTACGCGCTCATCCGCCTGGTTGCCGAGCGCTCGGGCGTGGCGACCTCGGTCATTGCCTCGCGCGATGACCTGGCCGACTACATTGAGCATCCTGAGCAAAGCCGTTTGCGCGAAGGTTGGCGTTTTGAGCTTGTGGGCTCGCGCCTGGACGATCTGCTTTCCGGCAACATGGGGTTGACGGTCAAAGATGGCAAAATTGAATTGCTGTAAGGAAGCCTAGCCGCTTGATTGGGTAGAATGCCTCCAACGTGTAATTCGATTCGGAGGAATTCGCATGCCCTATTACTATGGTTACGGCTTTGGCATCGACCCGCTGTACCTGCTGGTTGTCCTTGTTTGTACGGTGCTTGGTCTTGCGGCGCAGAGCTATATCAACTCGACGTACAAGACCTGGTCCAAGGTTCGCTCGGACGGCGACACGGGTGCCACGGTCGCTCGCCGCATGCTCGACGCCAACGGTTGCAACGCCGTGGGTATCAAGGGCGTTGCCGGTGAGCTCACCGACCACTACAACCCGCAGGATAACAACCTGTATCTCTCGGACGCTAACCGTTCGGGCGGATCGGTCGCAAGCGTTGCCGTGGCCTGCCACGAGGCGGGTCATGCCGCCCAGCGTCAGAGCGGTTACGCCATGATGAAGGTTCGCACCGCCCTGGTCCCGGTCGTCAACTTTACCCAGAACACCTGGACCATCGTGTTGCTCTTGGGCCTGTTTATGAACATCGCCGGGCTCACGACCCTCGCATTGATCTTCTTCTCGTTTAGTGTGCTGTTCCAACTCGTTACGTTGCCTGTCGAGATCGATGCCAGTCGCCGCGCCGTGGCGTATATCGAGCAGTCGGGCATGAGTTCCAAGCAGGTCAACGGTGCCAAGAAGGTGCTGACGGCAGCCGCGCTCACCTACGTGGCGGCGGCGCTCACCTCGATTATTCAGCTGCTCTACCTGATGGCCCGCTACAACAGAAACTCCAACCGATAACAAATTGGCTTGACAGGCGCCGCGGAGATTCTTGTCCCCGCGGCGCTGTACTATGTGTTGGACTTGAATCTGCGCAGGGTCGAAGCCCTTGTGCTCGATAACGAAAGGAGGCTGCGTGGCAGGCTGGAATCTAACCGGCAATGCCGTTTCCGCCGAGTTCGACGGTTCGGACGATCAGGAGCGCAAGGAGCTCAGCGTGAGCCAGGCAGTGGAGATCGCCGCCGGTGCGCTCGATGCCATTCCGCAGCTGAGCGTTCTGGGCGAGGTCACAGGTTTTCGTGGTCCTAACGCCCGAAGCGGTCACTGCTACTTCCAGATCAAGGACGACTCGGCCGCCGTCGACTGCATTATCTGGAAGGGCGCCTATCTCAAGCGCACCTTCGATCTGCGCGATGGCATGCAGGTGAGCTTTAAGGGCAGCTTCAATCTCTATAAGCCCACGGGTCGCATGAGCTTTGTTGCCCGCTCATTTTCGTTGGCGGGGGAGGGTCTGCTGCGTCAACAAGTGGCGCAACTGGCCGAAAAGCTACGCCGCGAGGGCCTGATGGACGAAGCGCGCAAGCGCCGCATCCCGGTGTTCTGCTCCCGCGTGGCGGTCGTCACCTCGCTTTCGGGTGCCGTAATCGACGACGTCAAGCGCACGTTGCGTCGTCGCAACCCGCTCGTCGAGCTCGTCTGCGTGGGCGCCAAGGTTCAAGGCGAGGGTGCGCCGGCCGAGCTCATCGAGGGCTTGCGCCGCGCCGCTTCCATTACGCCGGCGCCCGACTGTATTTTGCTGGTGCGCGGCGGCGGCTCCTTTGAGGACCTCATGACCTTTAATGACGAGGAGCTTGCCCGCGCAGTGGCGGCTTGTCCTGTGCCCGTGGTGACCGGTATTGGCCATGAGCCCGATACCTCGATTTGCGACATGGTGAGCGACCGTCGCGCCTCCACGCCAACGGCAGCGGCAGAATCGGTGGCGCCGGCTATGACGGAGTTGGCCGACGTGCTCGAGACGCGCCATCAGCGTCTGGGCGCCGCGATGGCTTCGATGATCGGGTCGGATCAGGTCGATCTGGAAATGCTCGACCAGCGCGGTCGTCGAGCCTGGGATGCCTATACGGCTCGTCTGGGCGACGCGCTCGATGCAGCCGCATGCCGCCCGTGCCTCAACGACCCCACGTTTATGGTCGAGCGTCGCGAGTCCGAGCTTGCCCTGACGGCCGATCGTCTGTCCGGCGCCATAACGCGTTCGGTTGGGGCCTTCCGCTCCAACTTCGAGCGTCTGCCCGAGCGCTTGATCGCAAGCACCTCAGGGCTCGATGGCATGCGCCATGCGCTCACACTTGCGAGCTCCCGTCTGGAGCATCAGGGGCGCACGATGCTCAGCAAGCCTGCGTCCGACTTAGGCCGAGCTGCCGCGTCGCTCGATGCCCTGTCGCCGCTCAAGGTGCTTGCCCGTGGCTATTCCATCGCGTACAGCGATGATGGGGTGGCTACGACCGCCAAGACCTTTAAGCCCGGCGACGCCATCCGCGTGCGCATGGCAGACGGCAATGTGGCGGCAACGGTCGATGCGGTCGAGTAGGCCGCGTTACATAGCGATAAGCCTTTAGGAAAGGAAACAGATATGGCAGAGAAGACCCCGGTCGAGCAGCTTACGTACAAGCAGGCTTCGCAGGAGTTGGAACTCATCATCCGCAGCTTGGAGTCGGGCGATATGGAGCTCGAGGAGTCACTCGAGAGCTATACCCGCGGCGTCGAGCTCCTCAAGAGCCTACGCACCCGCCTGTCCGATGCCGAGCAGAAGGTCTCGGTGCTCCTTAAGGACGTCGACGGCAACGACGTGCTCGCCGACGGCGAGGCCGCCAACACCGACGACAAGCTTTCGTTCTAACCATCCCGACCAAATATAATTACCTTGGTCTGTGAGAAAGGAACCAGCCATGTGTGATTGCATCTTCTGCAAAATCGCCAACCACGAGATTCCCTCAACCGTTGTCTATGAGGACGACCAGGTCATCGCCTTCGACGACCTCAACCCCCAGGCGCCGGTCCACACACTCGTGATCCCCAAGAAGCACTACAGCGACATCGCCGACAACGTGCCCGCCGAGACCATGGGCGCCATGGCTCACGCCATCCAGGAGGTCGCCAAGGTCAAGGGCCTGGAGGACGGTTTCCGCGTCATCTCCAACAAGGGCGTCAACGCCGGCCAGACCGTCATGCACTTCCACATGCACGTCCTCGGTGGCAAAAACCTGGGCGAGAACCTCATCTGAGGACGCGTAGCCCGTCGACTTGGCTGCCTTTGGAGTAGTCTATGCAGCTTTCTCAACTCGAATACCTTCAAGCGGTAGCGAACTATGGCGGCGTGCGCAAAGCAGCTCGCGCCGTTCATGTGAGTCCGCAGGCCGTTTCGTCGGCAATCAAAAAGTTGGAATCTGAGTATCAGATTGTTTTGCTTGACCGATCGGCGGGTGAGGCTGTTTTGTCTTCGGCGGGCAGAGAATTTGCGCGTCGTGCACGCGTGATCCTGGCACAAGTCGACGATCTCAAAAAGTACGCTCAATCGAGGGACGACGGCGTCTCGCCCGACGGCCACTTTCGTCTTTACGCCCCCTGCCTTCATGGGCGGGGGCGACTTTTTGCCGAAAACTGGTATGACTCGTTTGAAAGCTCGCACCCTCATATTCACCTTGATGTGTGGCATCAGCCAACGGCTACATGCTTTGAATCACTTGTGCTTGGCATTTCGGATGCGGCCATCTCATTTGAGGAACCAAGGGATAGTGTCCTTTCTTCGAAATACTTGGGTGAAAAGGAGCTCAAGGTTCTTTCCTGCCCAGCGGGTCATCAATCCGTGGGCGCTATGACCGTTCGTGAGTTACTGGGCGGCAGGCTCGCTGTTCCCATTAATTTGTCACCCTGTCTCAATGCGATCAACCAATGCCCTGAAGCCCAGCTCGTCAATTTTCGCTTCCGTGATGTTGAATACGGAAGCAGGGCTCAGGCTGAGTTTCTTCAAGCCGGGGGATTGATATTGAGTTTGTCCGGGTCCTCTCTCGCATCGGATGGATCAGAAGTGAGTGAGTGCTCCATTGAAGGCTCGCGTGATGTAACCTTGCCTATCTACTTTTGCTATCGGCAAAATTCCTGGACTGATCGACACCAGACGGTTTTTCTGCACCTATTGCGTCATCTTGCTTCGCGAAATTAATTGGCTTCGAGACGTCAAGTGATTATTGACGCCTTGCAACACATAGCTGACAGCTTTGCCCTCATGCTTTTCCAAGATTCCGATTTAGATTGCTGACTCTTGGAGGGCGGAGCATGAAAAACCGTACGGTTTTGCTTTATATGACGTTCGTTTTCTGTCGAACTTCAGCACCATTTTGTATTTTCTGACGGTTTACCTTGAATTCGTCGGATTCTCGATGGTGGCGATTTCTAGCATGATGATTGCATATCAAGTGAGCAAGTTCATCCTTGAAGTTCCTACTGGCTATATTGCTGATAGGTTTGGACGAAAGACAAGCGGTCTCGTTGGCGTCGTGGGGATGCTTGGATACTACGCCGCCCTGCTTCTCGTCCGTTCTCCTCTGCTTTTAATCGGTGCGTTCGCTCTCAAAGGTTTTGCCGTTGCATGTCTGAGCGGATCCATAGAAGCGATTTACATTGACAGCGTCTCTCAGGACCAGCTCGTAAGACTTAATGTCGTTGAGCGATTTGTTTTCTATGCCTCTTATGCCCTCTCCGCTTGTGTGGGCGGTTTCATTTCGTCCGCTGGCGCGTATCTCATTGGGCTTTCGGTCGATATCATCACAATGGTGCTGACATTGGTTGTCGTTGTCTGTATTCCTGAGGCGAGAAGAGAGGGCGCTGCGGTGACACCTGGGCATGGAATGAGCCCGAAGATGATCGGTGCTGCTATTGCGGGTAATGGCATTCTTCGGTCAGCGTTCATCATGGACTGTTCTCAGGCATTTGCCTTCGTCGCCCTGGAAGACTTCTTCTCACTGTTGCTTGCAGGCCGCGGAATGAATGCCGTCGCTTCGGGCGTGACCATTGCGGTCCAGCTCCTTGCCTCCGCCTCCATAGGATTTATTGTGCCCAGTGTGATTGCTCGTGTCGACAAGGGCCGTTTTACGCGTATTTGCGGCATCATTCGCTTAGTATTGACAGCTTTGTTTTTGATTCCCCTTACTCCGGCTAATTTGCTGCCCGTGTTCTATGTGCTGCAGACGGTTGCGTACTCGTTGTTTGCCCCAATCAAATACTCGATTTTTCAAAATGCTGCCGATTCTTCGATGCGCTGTTCACTGATTTCGGTTCAAAGCCAGATGGTGGCGGTGGGTGCCATCCTTTTCTACCTGTTCAATGCTGCGTTGAGCAGCATCGCGGATATTCGAGTCATATTGCTTGTTGCGCTCGGGATTTCTTCTCTGGTGTATATCCCCGCGCTCTTTCGTCTTACAAGCCAAAGGCCATGAGTATTTAGGCACCGATAACTTATATATCAACGCAATAAACCCGAGCGCGAGGGCGTTTGGGTTTATTATTGAAGCGTATGTAACCTGGCGGCGCCACACCGCCTGTTAGTAGGGAGACACATGAACGTTCTGGTCGTCAACGCAGGATCTTCGACCCTTAAGTATCAGGTCATCGATACCAAATCCCACAAGGTGTCCGCAAAGGGCTCCTGCGAGCGCGTTTGCTTTACCGGCGGTACCTTCACCCATGCTGCCAACGGCTCCAAGAAGGTGACCGAGAACATCGAGTTCCCCGACCACAAGGTCGCCATCGAGGTCGTCCTGAAGGACCTCGAGGCCAATGGCGTCAAGATCGAAGGCATTGGTCACCGCATCGTTCAGGGCGGTTGGTACTTTGGCGATTCCTCCCTCGTCGACGAGGACGTCCTCGCCAAGATTCGCGAGGTCGCCCCGCTGGCGCCGCTGCACAACAACCCCGAGGCCAACGTTATCGAGTTCTGCCTGGAGCAGTATCCCGATCTACCCAACGTTACGGTCTACGACACCGCTTTCCACTTCAACATGCCCGAGGTCGCCAAGACCTACGCCCTTCCCAAGGATGTTTGCGACAAGCTGCACATCCGTAAGTACGGCGCCCACGGCACCAGCTATCGTTACATCTCCAAGAAGGTCGCCGAGATGACCAACGGCGAGGCCCGCAAGGTTGTCGTGTGCCACATCGGCTCCGGTGCCTCCCTGTGCGCCATCGAGGACGGCAAGTGCATGGATACCACTATGGGCCTCACCCCGCTCGACGGCGTCATGATGGGCACCCGCTGCGGCTCCATCGACCCGGCTACCGTGTGCTACCTGCAGCGCGAGGGTGGCTACACCTTCGACGAGGTCGACGAGATGATGAACAAGAAGTCCGGTCTTTTGGCTGTGACCGGTGGCAAGACCAACGACTGCCGCAACGTCGAGGAGCTCGCCGCCGCTGGCGACCCCGAGGCTCAGCTCGCCTTCGATATGTTCGTCTACAAGATTGCCGCCAAGGCTGCCGAGATGGCCACTTCCATGTGCGGCATGGACACCCTGGTCTTTACCGCCGGCATCGGTGAGCACGCTCCGGCCGTTCGCGCCGGCGTTGCCGACCGTCTGGCCTTTATGGGCGTCAAAATGGACCATGCCCGTAACGCCCTGCGTGGCGACGGCGCTTGGTGCCTGTCTGCCAAGGATTCCAAGGTCAAGATCTTCGTCATCCCCACGGACGAGGAGTTCATGATCGCTTCTGACGTCGAGCGCATCGTCAACGGCAAGTAATTGCAAGAGGGGAGGGGCTGGACGACCAAGCGCCGTTCAGCCCCTCTTTCGCGCTCGTTGGGCGATATGATGATAGCTATTTATCAGGATATGATAACTTCTTATTAAAATGCGGCCGCTTTAAGGGGTCTGCGTCGACCGCATTGCACTTCAAAGGAGTCTCATGAACGTACTTGTTGTCAACGCCGGCAGCTCAAGCCTTAAATATCAGCTCTTGGATACCGATACCCGCGAGGTTTTCGCCAAGGGCAATTGCGAGCGTATCGGATCGGACATGGGCATCTTTGGCCACTCCGAGAACGGTGGCGCCAAGCAGACCGAGGAGGTTCCTTTCCCCGATCACCGCTCTGCTATCGCTCGCGTGCTCGAGGAGCTCGAGAAGACCGACTTTACGATTGATGGCATTGGACATCGTATCGTTCAGGGCGGCTGGCACTTCGATGATTCCGCAGTTGTCGACGACGAGGTCATGGCCAAGATTCTCGAGGTAGCCCCCTTGGCTCCTCTGCACAACTACGGCGAGGCCGCGGCGATTGAGTATTGTCGTGAGAAGTATCCGGAGCTGCCCAACGTCGCCGTCTTCGACACCTCGTTCCACATGACCATGCCCGAGGTCGCCTACACCTACGCCCTGCCCAAGGACGTGTGCGACAAGTACCACGTGCGCAAGTACGGCGCCCACGGTACGAGCCACCGCTACGAGTGGATGATGGCCAAGGAAATCCTGGGCTCGTGTTGCCACCGTCTGCTTTCGTGCCATCTGGGCAACGGTGCTTCGCTTGCCGCCATCGAGGACGGTGTGTGCCGCGATACCACGATGGGCCTCACGCCGCTCGACGGCCTGATGATGGGCACCCGTTGTGGCTCCATTGACCCGGCCACCGTGTGCTACCTCCAGCGCGAGGGCGGTTACAGCTACCAGGAAGTCGACGACATGATGAACAAGCAGTCTGGTCTGCTCGCCATCTCGGGCATCTCCAACGACGCCCGCGACATCCGCACGCGCGCTTCCGAGGGTGATGAGCGCTGCCTGCTCGCTTTCGATATGTTTGCCTATAAGGCCATGCAGCAGGCCGGCTCCATGATCGCTTCTATGGCGGGCGTCGATACCATTACCTTTACCGCCGGCATCGGCGAGAACGACTGGTCGATCCGCAAGGCCTTCTGCGACTGCTTTGAGTGGCTGGGCGTGCGCATCGACAATAACAAGAACCGTGAGGCCGTGGGCAACGGCCCGCAGGTCATCAGTGCCGCCGGTTCCGCCGTCACGGTCATGGTCATCCCCACCGACGAGGAATACATGATCGCCCACGACGTCGAACGCCTGACCAAGAACAACTAACGCACCCGTTTGCATGTAAACGAAAGGCCTCCTGAGCAACAGCTCGGGAGGCCTTTTTGCTGGCATACGGAAATTCCAGTTCCAAAGTGATCATCGCCGGCAACGCCTGCACTTTCAGCAACGACACCCATCCGTTCAGATTTTTCAGACCCAGCTCGTAGCCAAGCCGCCGTCCACCCCAGATACCCTGATTACTACGTAGCGGTAGAAGGCCGTACGGGCTAACCCCTGAAAACACTCCGCAGACCAGAAACGCCCCCGTTCGTAGCTCCGAAGGAGCAGAACGGGGGCGTTTCATTGGTCGAGGACGTTTTCAGGGGGTTAGCCCCGTACGGCCTTCGGGCGAGTACGTCCGCTACTCAGCCATCTGAGCCTGGACGGCGGTGATGGCCACGACGCCCACGATGTCGTCGGCAGAGCAGCCGCGCGACAGGTCGTTGACCGGCTTGGCGATGCCCTGCAGGATGGGACCGTAAGCGTCGGCGCCGGCGAAGCGCTGGACCAGCTTGTAGCCGATGTTGCCGGCCTCGAGGTCGGGGAACACGAGCACGTTGGCCTTGCCGGCGACGGAGGAGCCGGGAGCCTTGAGCTGGGCGACGGTGGGGACGATAGCGGCATCGAGCTGCAGGTCGCCGTCGATGGCGAGCTCGGGAGCCTTCTCCTTGCAGAACTTCACGGCCTCCTGGACCTTCTTGGCGACCTCGCCGCCGGCGGAGCCCATAGTGGAGTAGGAGAGCATGGCCACGTGCGGCTCAACGTTGCCCATGAAGGTGGACCAAGAGTGAGCGGAGGCGATGGCGATCTCGGAGAGCTCGTCGGAGGACGGGTTGATGTTGAGGCCGCAGTCGGCGAAGATCAGCGTGCCGTCGGTGCCGAACTGCGGGGTGTCGGTGCACATCACGAAGAAGGCCGAGACCAGCTTGGTACCCGGGGCGGTCTTGAGGATCTGCAGCGCGGGGCGCAAGGTGTCGGCGGTGGAGTGGCAGGCGCCGGAGACCAGGCCGTCGGCATCGCCCATCTTGACCATCATGGTGCCAAAGTAGGTAGCGTCCATTACCTGGGCGCGAGCCTGCTCGATGGTGACGCCCTTCTTGGCGCGGAGCTCGGCAAACTTCTGCGCGTACTCCTCGTGCTTCTCGGCATTACGCGGGTCGATGACGGTAGCGCCGGGAACGTTGATCTCGTCGGGGTTGCCCAGGATGACGATCTTTGCCAGGCCCTCCTCGATGATCTTGGTGGCCGCGACGATGGTGCGCGGATCCTCGCCCTCGGGCAGGACGATCGTCTTAAGGTCGGCCTTGGCGGCAGACTTCATACGGTTTAGGAAATCGCTCATGTTACTCCTTACAAGCGTTTCGCTAAGCTCCAGGCGCCCGGCTGTTCACGAATAAACCCGCTGCTAGCGGGTTTACCTTTCAATTATGTACGCCGCGGTGCTTGAGCTTTCCTTGTGTGGCAAGCTCATTATAGGACGCATTAGCGCTATAATCGCTTTGATAAATATGTCTCGAAGAATGTTCGAGAAAAGCCCAGCTAACGAGCCCGTGGCTTTTGACAAGGAGTATCGATGCAGATTACCTCAGGCCTGCCTGAAGGCTTTAACGCCGGCGTATACGACATGATTGTCGTCGGTGCTGGATATGCCGGTGCCGTTTGCGCCCGTCGTCTCGCCGAGACTATCGGCTATCGCGTTGCCGTTCTGGAACGCCGTAGCCACATTGCGGGTAACGCCTACGACTGCGCTGATGAGGCCGGAATCCTGGTCCACGAGTATGGTCCGCACATCTACCATACCTTTAATGAGCGCGTCCACAATTTCCTGTCGCGCTTTACCAAGTGGACGGACTACCAGCACAAGGTGCTCGCCAACATCAACGGCACCCTTATGCCTGTGCCCTTTAACCACGCGAGCCTCAAGCTTGCCTTTGGCGATGAGCGCGGCGAGGAGCTGTATCAGAAGCTCGTGGAGACCTTTGGCAAGGACGTCAAGGTGCCCATCATGGAGCTGCGCAAGAAGAACGACCCGGATCTTGCCGAGGTCGCCGATTACGTCTACGAGAACGTCTTTTTGCATTACACCATGAAGCAGTGGGGCCAGACGCCCGACCAGATCGATCCCTCGATCACCGGTCGCGTTCCCGTCTTTGTGGGCGACGATGACCGCTACTTCCCGCAGGCTCCCTTCCAGGGCATGCCGCAGGACGGCTATACCGCGCTGTTCGAGCACATGCTCGACCACGATCTGATTGATGTGTTCTGCGACGTGGACGCCCGCGATCTCTTCGAGATCGACGAGACCACCGTCAAGATCGACGGCAAGGTCTATGGCGGCGAGATCGTCTACACCGGTCCGCTCGACGAGCTGTTCAACCTCGACTTGGGCGCTCTGCCGTACCGTACGCTCGACATGAAGTTCGAGACGCTCGATATGGACCAGTTCCAGCCCGTGGGCACCGTCAACTACACCACGAGCGAGGATTACACGCGTATCACCGAGTTCAAGAACATGACCGGTCAGGTCCTGCCCGGCAAGACCACCATCATGAAGGAGTACTCCAAGGCCTATACGCCCGGCTCGGGCGAGACGCCGTACTACGCCATTCTGGAGCCCGAGAACCGTGAGCTCTATGAGTGCTATCTTGAGCGCGTTCAGAACCTGACGAACTTCCACCCGGTGGGTCGCCTGGCCGAGTATCGTTACTACGATATGGATGCCGTGACCAACTCCGCCCTCGATCTTTCGGATGAGATTATCGCCTGCCATGCATAAAGTCATATCATTCGGTATTCCCTCGTATAACGCCGCCAAGGACATGGACCATTGCATCACCTCCATTCTGGAGGGGAGCAATTACGCCACCGATATCGAGATCATCATCGTCGATGACGGTTCCAAGGACGAGACGGCGGCCAAGGCCGATGAGTGGGAGACGCGTTACCCCGGAATCATCCGCGCGGTGCATCAGGAGAACGGCGGCCACGGCATTGCCGTCCTTTCGGGCTTGCGCGAGGCACAGGGCACCTACTACAAAGTTGTCGACTCGGACGACTGGCTCGATGGCGCAGCCCTGTCGACCATGCTTTCGATCCTTCGCGGTTTTGAGGAGCGCGACCAGCGCGTCGACCTCTTTATCTCGAACTATGTGTACGAGAAGGTTTACGAGGGTACGCACACCGCTATTGGCTACAAGTTTGCCCTGCCGCGGAAAAAGATCTTTACCTGGGACCAGATTGGTCATTTCCGTCTGGACCAGAATCTGCTCATGCACAGCCTGTGCTATCGCACGGATGTGCTGCGCGCGTCCAATCTGCCTATGCCGCCGCACACGTTCTATGTAGACAACATCTACGCCTACGTGCCGCTACCGCGCTGCAAGACCATGTACTACGCCGACATCGACCTCTACCGCTACTTTATCGGCCGTGAGGGCCAAAGCGTCAACGAGGCCACGATGGTCAAGCGTCTGGACCAACAGTTTCGCGTGACGCGCATCATGATGGAGTCGTTCCACCTGTACAGCGATGTCGAGTCGTCGCGTCTGCGCTCGTACATGATGGGCTATTTCACCATGATGATGGCAATCTGCTCGGTGCTCACTAAGCTTTCCGACGAGGATTGTGCCGACGAGCGCCTGAAGACGTTGTGGAGTGATTTAAAGGCCTATGACGAGCGTATGTATCGTCGTGCACGCTACGGTGTGGTCGGCTTCTTCACCAACCTGCGCGGTCGGGCTGGTGACAAAACCACACTCGGCCTATACCGTCTTGCCTCAAAGATCTTCAAATTCAACTAGCTGCTGAGTAATCGCTGCTGATGGGTTGACTGGGCCCCTTGGCCTTTAGTTTGCTACTGCGAACAGTCCTGCTCGCACGGAAAGCACATTAAGTGCTTTCCGGCTCGTGCGGAACTTGTATCAAACTAAAGGCCAAGGGGCCTCTGCTATAAGAATCGATTGTCAGGCAGCTGAATTTTGAAGATCTTAGACGCGCGGTACACAGGGGCCTGGGCTGAAAAGAATTAGGTTGGAAGTCGGTCGGAGACGGGCGGGCATTACGTTTGTCGCGAGTTCCGCATGCAAAGAAGGCCACTTAATGTGGCCTTCGTCTTGCATAGGACTGTAGAGCAGCAAACGTAATGCCCGCCCGCCTCCGACCGACGGTCGAGTGAGATTACTTCGCGGCGCCGGGGATGCCGTGGGAGGTTTTGGCGCTTTTGGCTCCGTTTACGATGGCGGTCTGTAGGGCCCTTACGGCGAGCATGCCCAGCAGGTCTAGGGGAACGGCGGCGCTTGCCTGGGCTCCCAGTTTGCCGCTGGCGAGGGTGTAGATGGTGTCGCCGTCGTTGGTGGTGTGTGTGGGGCGGATGGCGTGCGCGTAGGCGTCTGCTGCCATCTGGGAGACCTTGGTGGCCTGGGCCTTGGTGAGCTCCACGTTGGTGACGATACAGCTGATGGTGGTGTTGGTGCGGTCGAGCGGCATCTGCATAGAGCCGGCGGCGGCAAAGGCGGCGAGCTCCATGTCGACGATCTGGTCGCTATCGGCTGCGGCGCGCATGCCGGCGACCCACTCGCCGGTGAAGGGGTCGACGACGTTGCCGCAGGCGTTGACCGAGACCACGGCGCCCACCTTGACGGGGCCGAGCGCCACGGCGGCAGCTCCGAGACCGGCCTTCATGCAGGTGGCGGGCCCCATGAGCTTTCCGACGGTGGCACCCGTGCCGGCACCTACATTGCCCTGCTCGAGCGTGGTGGGGGTGTTGTCGAGTGCCTCATGCACGGCGGCGATGCCGGCCTCTATGTCGGGGCGCACGGTGGGATCGCCAAAGGCGAGGTCGAAGATACAGCTGGAGCACACGATAGGCACCTGCGTGGGGCCGACGGGAAGGCCGATGCCGCGGCTCTCAAGCTCGCGAGCGACGCCGCTTGCAGCCTCGAGGCCAAAGGCCGATCCACCCGAAAGGCAGACGGCGTGGACCTTATCGACGGTGTTTTCGGGGCGCAGCAGGTCGGTCTCGCGCGAAGCGGGAGCGCCACCGCGTACGTCAACGCCACCGGTGGCACCCTCGGGCGCCACGATTACGGTGCAGCCGGTGCCAGCCTCCTCGTCCGTATAGTTGCCAAAGCAAAAGCCATCGACGTTGCAAACATCGATGGCTTCGAGCAGTGTGTCCATATTATCTCCTATCGGTTTTCCGCCGGGCCTTATGCCCGGTCGGGATCCGTACGGTACGGCAAAATTGTAGGCGCTGGGGGATACCCAGCGCCAGATGCAATTACGAGAGTTTTTGAATCGCGCGTGCGACGCGGGCGATGGGCAAGCCCACCACGTTGTAGAAGTCACCCGAAATGTCGTGCACGAGCATGCGGCCGCCTGTGCCCTGGATGCCGTAGGCTCCGGCCTTGTCCATGGGTTCGCCGGAGGCAACATAGCGCTTGATCTGCTCCTCGGTAAGCTCATAGAACGTCACGTCGGTCACATCGACAAACGACAGGCTCTCGGCGGCATGCGGAGCTGTAGCGTCGCCGGCTTTAACGATGCAGACGCCGGTCGCCACCTGGTGCGTGCGGCCCGAAAGCTCGCGGAGCATGGTGCGCGCCTCGTCCTCGTTTGCCGGCTTACCCAAAATCATGCCATCGAAGGTGACGATGGTATCGGCCGCGACGGTCAGTTCGTTGGGCTCGGCATGCTCGGCCGCGACGGCAGCAGCTTTGGCACGCGCCAAGCGCTCGACGAGCGTAAGCGGAGCTTCGCCATCAAAAGGCGTTTCATCGATGTCTGCGGGAATTACGCGAATGTTATAGCCCGCCTCGCGCATCAGCTCTATGCGGCGCGGCGATTGCGAAGCCAAAATCATAGTTGGATGCCCTCGGCGACCTTCTCGACGGCCTTTTCGCCGGCGAGCGTGCGCAGCAGCTCCAAGGCAAAGGGGAGTGACTGTGCCATGCCGCTAGCGGTGATGATATTGCCGTCTTGCGTGACCTTCTCGCCGGTATAGGTGCCCTCGGGGAAGCTCTTCTCAAAGCCGGGGAAGCACGTGGCGCGGCGTCCCTCGAGTAGACCAAGCTCGCCCAGGATAAACGGGGCGGCGCAGATGGCGGCAACGTGCTTGGTCGCGGCGAAATCGCAGACTACGTCGCAGACGCGCTGGTCGGCGCGCAGGTTGGTGGCACCGGGCAGGCCGCCGGGCAGCACGACGCAGTCGTACTCGTCAAAGTTGATTTCGTCAAAGAGCGCATCACAGGTTACGGGAATCTGCAGCGAGCTCACGACCTCGCGCGTGGGCATGATCGAGACGAGCGTGGCGCGCACGCCGCCGCGACGCATGACGTCGACCATGGTCAGGCATTCAATCGTTTCAAAGCCATCGGCGGCGAGAACGGCAACGCTGGGCATGAGAGTTCCTTTCGTAAGGCGGCATACAATTAGGCGTCTTATACCCCGAAGACATGCGCTTGCCACGCTCGATTTCCCAATGTTTAAAAAGGGACGGGGATTAAATAATCATTTGGTACAAATTGATTATTTAATCCCCGTCCCAGAAAAATCATCGGGCGTGGCCTTGGGCAAACAGTCTAGTTGCGCCTAAGGTGGACGACGGTCTCGCAGTGGAAGGTTTGTGGGAACAGGTCGACTGGCGTGATCTTTACGGGGAAGAAGGTGCCTTCTTCGACAAAGCGTTTGAGATCGCGCGCCAGGGTGGCCGGGTCGCAGCTCACGTAGGCGACATCGCGAGCACTCGTGCTGGCGATAAGGTCGATCGCCTCGGGGGCGAGGCCTGCGCGTGGCGGGTCGACCACCAAGACGTCGGCATCCTGGTCGGGGAACTCGCGCACCGCGTCTCCGCCAATGACGTCGACGTTATCAAGCTTGTTGATCTCCAGGTTACGGCGCAGGTCGCGCACGGCGGGGCCGTAGGCCTCGACGGCGGCGACAAAGTCGCAGCGGCGGGCGAGCGGCAGGGTAAAGGTGCCGGCACCACAGTACAGGTCCACGGCAAGCTCGTCTTCCTGCGGGTCGAGTGCTTCCATGACAAGCTCGATCAAAATCTCGGCACCCTTGGTGTTGACCTGGAAAAAAGACGGGGCAGACAAGCGCATCTGACCCTCGGCGATATTCTCGGTCCATGAGCCCTCTCCGGCGAGCATTTCGACCTTGGAGACACGGCGGGCCTTCTTTTCGCCCTTGCTCATCACGCGCACGATGCTCGTGGGGTGAGCGGCGTCCGCCAGCACGCGGGAGACCTGCGAGCGCGGAAAAGAGCCTGTGGGCGTCCAGAGTGCGACCTCGAGTGCCTTGGTGCGGCGTGATGCGCGAATGCCCACGCGTTCGAGCCCCAAGTCATGGCTGCCGCTTAGATAGTTGAGTGCGCCGACGACCGATTTGAGCGCCTTCGGGAAGCGCTTGTCGAACAGCGGGCACGTATCGACGGTCACGATTTTGCTGGGGTCGACACCGTGCATGCCAAGACGCACGCGACCGTTGACGACGGTCGGTTCGAGCTCGATTTTATTGCGGTAGCCCCAGTCGTCCTTGGTGTGGCAGATGGGCTGTACCAACTCATCGACCTGCTCAGGAGCGAACTTGCCGATGCGCTCGAGCGTGGAGCGCAGGTTTTGCTCCTTGGCGGCGAGCTGTGCCGTGCGTGAGAGATTGCCCCACGAGCAGCCGCCGCAGATGCCCACGAAGGGGCAGGGAGGCTGAATGCGATCGGGGCTTGGCTCCAGAATCTCGGTGGTGCGGGCACGCATGAACGACTTGCCGTCCTGTACGACCTCGGCCTCGACGGTGTCGCCTGCCACGGCGCCCTGCACAAAGACGGCCTTGCCGTTGTCGGCGTGCGCCAGCCCGTCGGCGCCGTAGGTCATCGATTCTATAGTGAGCTTCATATTCCTGCCTGTCATTCGCGTTGTTATTCGCACCATGGTAGCAGGGAAAAGCGCCCCGCATCCGAGCTTTCCTCAAATGCGGGGCGCTTCTACAAACGACTATTTCGTCTTGCCGGTAATGAGCGTCTTTAGACCCAGGCCGATCAGGCCCAGGCCTATGCGCACGCGACCGGGGCGATGGCGCTCGATGGCCTTGGTCTTGCCGGCGGGCTTATCGCGACGGGCGCTCGTCTCGGGTGCGGGCTTGGTGACCTGCGGCTCGGGCTGAGGTGCAGGTGCAGGCTTGGGCTCAATGACGGTCGCCTGGACCTCTTGGACCTTGGGTGTGGCCGGCTGCGGCTCAGGAGCAGGGGCGGGCTTTGCCTCGGCGGCGGGCTCCGGAGTCGCAGTAGCGGCCTCGGGCGCTTTCTCCACGGCGGGCTCTGCGGCAGCCTCGGGCTCATTCACCGGGAGAGCGGCAACCGCTTCCGGTTTGGCAGCCGCCCCATGTTCAATCTCGTCCTGGATAACTTTTTCGGCCACACGTTCCTTCTCCTGTGCGCGCTGCTGCGCGGCGGCCTCGGCGTTGCGATACGCGCGCTCCAGCAGAGCTTCCTGCGAGTTGAAGGGTTTCTCGTCCTCTTTGCGCTCCACCGGAACCCAGGTGCCGTCACTCGTCAGGCTGCGTGCCTTCACGTTGTCGCGCAGCTGCATGCCCATGTACTCGTGCACCAGGGCGCGGCAGGTGGGGTCGAGCACGGGGAAGGCGATCTCCACGCGGTGCTCGGTGTTGCGCGTCATCATGTCTGCCGAGCTCAGGTAGATCATGTCCGAGTCCACGCCAAAGGCATAGACGCGCGCATGCTCCAAAAAACGTCCGACGATGGATCGCACGTGCACGTTCTCGGTCTTGCCCGGAACACCGGGCTTGAGGCACGAGATGCCGCGAATGATCATGTCCACGCGCACGCCGGCACACGATGCCTCGGCAATCTTGTCGATGACCTCGCGGTCGGTAAGCGAGTTGAGCTTAAAGAACACGCGGGCGGGCTCGCCGACAAGGGCGCGCTGAATCTCGCGGTCCAGGCCGCGCATGATGAGCGGCTTGAGGCCCACGGGCGCCACGCCCAGGAAGCGGTAGTCGCCGCGCAGGTTGCCCAGCGACAGGTTGCGGAAGAACAGGTTGGCGTCCTCGCCGATGCCGGGATGCGCGGTCATGAGCATAAAGTCGCTGTAGAGCTTGGCCGTCTTCTCGTTAAAGTTGCCGGTACCCAAAAGCGTCAGGCGGGTAAGCGCCATGCCCTCGCGATAGGTGAGCTGGCAGATCTTTGAGTGGCACTTAAAGCCCTCGGAGCCGTAGATAACGGTGCAGCCGGCCTCTTCCAGGCGCTCGGCCCATTCGATGTTGTTTTGCTCGTCAAAGCGGGCACGAAGCTCCATGAGCACCGTGACCTCTTTGCCGTTTTCGGCAGCATCGATGAGCGACTCGCACAGACGGCTCTGCTTTGCCACACGGTAGAGCGTGATGCGCAGCGAGATACACTCGGGGTCATAGGCTGCTTCGTGCACCAGGTCCAAGAACGGGTTCATTGTCTCGTAAGGGTAAAAGAGCAGCTTGTCGTGCTGCAGCACCTGCTCGCGGATGGAGCGGGCCATATCGATGGTGGGATTGGGCTGCGGCTTAAACGGCGTAAAGAGGAGCTCATTGCGCAGGTGCTCGGGAATCTTACCCTCAATGCCAAAGACGTAGCCAAGGTCAAGGGGGATATCGCAGGTAAAGACCGAGCGGCGAGAAAGCTCGAGCGCCTTGCGGATGGTCTTGAGCGTTGCCTTCTCGAGCGAGCCCGATACGGCGAGCACCACCGGCTGCAGGCGCAGGCGCTTCTTGAGGATGCGCTTCATGTGCTGGCGGTAATCCTCTTCCTCCTCGACGCCTTCGCCGTCCGGGTCGATATCGGCATTGCGGGTGACGCGGATCAGCGCGCGGTCCAGCGGCTTATAGGAGCCAAAGCAACTGTCCAGGCAGGCGAGGATGACGTCCTCGAGCAAGATGTAGGAGTAGGTGCCGGTGGGCGAGGGGATCTCGACCACGCGGTTCATCGAGGTGGGAATCTCGATAAGGCCCAGCAGGCTCTCCTCGTCGGTGACGCCGTCCAGGCCACAAGCCAGATAGAGTGCGCCGTTGCGCAGGTTGGGGAAGGGATGGCGCGGGTCAATGACCAACGGCGAGATGACCGGCGACACGTAGGCTTGGAAGTAGCGGGTTACGAAGGTGCGCTCCTCGGGCGTAAGCGAATCGATGCGGGCGCGGTGAACGCCCAGAGCGTCGAGCTTGTCCTCGATGCTCTTAAAGATGGACTCCCAACGGGTAAGGAGCCCGGGCAGCTCTGCCATGACAGCATCGACCTGTTCGGAGGCGGTCATATTGCTCTTGTTGTCGACAGGCTGTTTTTTGAGCTCTGCAAGATCGGACAGGCCGCCCACACGCACCATGAGAAACTCGTCGAGGTTAGACTCGAAAATCGACACGAACTTTAGACGCTCGAACAGCGGAACGGTCTCGTCGAAGGCTTCGTCAAGCACGCGGTTGTCAAAGCGCAGCCAGCTAAGCTCTCGGTTTTGCGTGTACGAGAAGTCGCGCGGCGGCTTGCGCAGCTTAGCGGCCTTTTGTTTCTTTTCGATTTTGCTCGGCATATGCATCTGTCCGTTCAGTCCCCGCAGGGGACGGTAGCCTAACTCTAATTCACTATTGTCTCAATTTAGTCGACCGCTGGCACGGACGTATCGCGTGAACGGTATCTTTACCTACTTCTTACGCTGACAAGCCGAAGCACTAACGTCCGGTGCTTTGAGCAAGCGATCTATATCCTCACTCAACTGGTGAGAATGTATGAATAAGAATGATAGCAAGCTGAATATAATCGAATGTAGGTCGAATCGAGGGCAAGCGTCATTTATATGCAGAAAACCGTTTTCACTATGCAATTTTGAATCATGGATAACTTTGAGTGTTCAAGCTTGATTTCCTAGAAAAATAACGTTTACCTAGGAAAATCTGCTTTACGAAACTGAAGTGCATCATGGGAAATCATATGCGATATACCGTTCATCGTACTTTGCTGACCGTTCGGGGGCGAGGTAGCATTACGAATGGAATTTGGATATAACTAGAGCTGTCAGCAAGCAGCGTCCCATATGGAGGGGCGCTGATACATTCGGCCAGTAAGGCCCGAAAGAAAGGTAGGAGGCCATGACGAAAGGTCTGCACGTGCCTTCCGAGATCGGCAAGCTCAGGAAGGTCTGCCTGCACCGTCCCGGCGACGAGCTCCTCAACCTGCCGCCCGACGAGCTCGAGCGACTCCTGTTCGACGACGTCCCGTTCCTGGAGGTCGCACAGCAGGAGCACGACACCTTCGCCCAGATCCTGAGGGACCAGGGCGTCGAGGTGCTCTACCTCGAGAACCTCGTCGCCGAGGTGTTCGACCAGGTCCCCGGCGCCCGCGCCGAGTTCACCGACCAGTACATCGCCGAGGCCGGCATCCGCGGCCAGCACATGCCGCAGATCGTCCGCGAGAAGCTGGACTCCATCGAGGACAACCTCGAGTTCGTCAAGAAGACCATGGCCGGCATGACCAAGGCCGAGATCGACATGCCCCTCACGGCGTCCACGACCCTCGACTCCCTGGTCAACTCCGAGTCCGAGTCCGACCTGATCATCGACCCGATGCCCAACCTCTACTTCACCCGCGACCCGTTCGCGGTCGTCGGCGAGGGCGTCAACCTCAACCGCATGTACTCCGTCACCCGCAACCGCGAGACCCTGTACGGCAAGTACATCTTCAAGTACCACCCCGACTACAAGGACGTCTCCCTGTACTTCCGCCGCGACTGCCAGTTCCACACCGAGGGCGGCGACGTGCTGAACATCAACGAGAAGACCCTCGCCGTCGGCATCTCCCAGCGCACCCAGGCCGCCGCTATCGACATCATGGCCCAGAACATCTTCTGGAACTCCGACTCCAAGGTCGAGCGCATCCTTGCCTTCGACATCCCGGTCTCGCGCGCCTTCATGCACCTCGACACGGTCTTCACCCAGATCGACGTCGATAAGTTCACGATCCACCCCGCCATCATGGGCACCCTGCGCGTCTACGAGCTGACCGCCGGCAAGAACCCGGGCGACGTGAACATCCGCCTGATCGAGGACACCCTCGAGCACGTCCTGGAGGACGCCACCGGCGTCGACCAGGTCAAGCTGATCCCCTGCGGCGGCGGCGACCCGATCGCGGCCTCCCGCGAGCAGTGGAACGACGGCTCCAACACCCTGTGCGTCGAGCCCGGCAAGATCTGCGTCTACGCCCGCAACACCGTCACCAATGACGTGCTGTACAAGGAGGGCCTGGACCTTCTCGTCGTGCCCTCCGCCGAGCTCTCCCGCGGCCGCGGCGGCCCGCGCTGCATGAGCATGCCCTTCTGGCGCGAGGACCTCTAAGGTTTTCATAGACCGTACGGGTCTTAATACAAACATCTAGCTGCCATTAGATGTCTCCCAATGGGGCGGTGCGGGTTTTTCGCACCGCCCCATTCTTGTCTAATAAGTTAAATTAGCATCAGATAAGGTGTCCATTATGTCTAGAGGCGGTCACGTTGATACCCCAACGGTGTCGGCTTCTTTGTCTTTTGGGCATCATCTCGATTCCCATGACCTTTGCCGGCATCATCCCCGTGTTCTAGCGATTGGAGCTTAGTCATGGATATCAAGACAATTGGCGTTGAGGAATGGCTCAACGTTTGGGAGAAGAGCGCTACGTGGGACATTGCCCAGTCGACGATTTCGTCGCTGACCATGGGCGAGCTTCGCGCGCTCGACGAGCAGGACGGCGCTACGTTCTACGAGCGTCTGGATCGCGAGAAGATGAACTACGGCTGGATCGAGGGTTCGCCGGAGTTTAAGGCCGAGGTCGCCAAGCTGTATCGTTGCGAGGTCAATCCCGATCACATTCTGCAGACCAATGGCTGCACGGGCGCCAACCTCAACGCCATCATTGCCGTTGTCGGGCCCAGCGATCACGTGATTGCCGAGTGGCCTACCTATGCGCCGCTCTATGAGATCCCGCGTACGCTTGGTGCCGAGGTCGAGTATTGGGAGCTTCGCGAGGAGCTCGGATGGAAACCCGATATCGAACAGCTCAAGCGCCTCGTTCGCCCCAATACCAAGCTTATCTGCATCAATAACGCATCGAACCCCATCGGTACGGTGCTCGATGCAGACATTCTCGGGCAGATTGCCGAGATTGCCCGCTCGGTGGGCGCCTACGTGCTGTGCGACGAGGTGTATCTGCCGCTCGAGAACACCGAGTCCTTTATGTCGATGGCAGACGTGTACGAGAGGGCCATTGTCACCAACTCGGTGTCCAAGACCTATTCGACGCCTGCAGCCCGCGTGGGCTGGGTCGTTGCGGATGAAGAGGTGTCCAACCGCATCCGCACCTACCGCGACTACACCATGATCTGCGGTGGCGTGTTTAACGATGCTTTGGCGACCTACGTGCTCGAGCACAAGGACAAGATTCTCGAGCGCAACCGCAAGATCGTGTTTGGTAACCGAGATATCGCACAGGCTTGGATCGATACGCAGCAGCGTGTCTCTTGGACGGCCCCGCAGGGCGTGTCAACCTCGTTTATCCAGCTGGATATTCCCGAGGATGACGAGGAGTTCTGCAAGCGCCTGCTGGCCGATAGGGGAGTGCTGTTGGTCCCCGGTAGCCGTTTTGAGCTTCCCTGCGGAGCGCGCCTGGGCTACTGCGCGAGCGAAGATGTTCTTCGCGAGGGCCTGAGGCTTCTGGGCGAGGCACTGGCCGAGCTCGATCGCTAGTCCCTTGAGGTTCTCGAAGGCCTAAACCTTGCTGGACCCTAGGTGTACCGAATGCAGACCCGCTCCCTTTTGGGGAACGGGTCTGTTTGTCTTTGCTGCCGAAAAAGTCAAGTTGTTACAAATGGAGACGCAAGATCGATCGGGTATTCGATGGGCCTTATACTGAGCTTCCGGTGAACGGTATCCAACGTCTGGTAAACGGTAATCTGTTTGTCAAAAATGAATAGGACGCACTTTTTTCTGAATAAAAATCAAAATGGTTGAGACACAGCGAGAATTGCGAATTATATTCATATCGTTGCGTGAAATATGCAATTTGGGGGTGGTTTAACAAAGGTTAGTTTCAATTGATCCTGCGGTTAAAAAGCGTTTAAGCACGTAAATCCACTTTATTTAATCAAAGTATGCCATGCGTGAAGTATATGTGTATGCCGTTCACCCCTCATATAAAACCGTTCGGGGGCGAGGTGGAAGTATGGATTGATTTTGGATATAAATATGTCGTCAGCAATAACGCCTCACACGGAGGGGCGCTAACGAATCGGCCCTGACAGGGGCCCGAAAGAAAGGTAGGAGGCCATGACGAAAGGTCTGCACGTGCCTTCCGAGATCGGCAAGCTCAGGAAGGTCTGCCTGCACCGTCCCGGCGACGAGCTCCTCAACCTGCCGCCCGACGAGCTCGAGCGACTCCTGTTCGACGACGTCCCGTTCCTGGAGGTCGCACAGCAGGAGCACGACACCTTCGCCCAGATCCTGAGGGACCAGGGCGTCGAGGTGCTCTACCTCGAGAACCTCGTCGCCGAGGTGTTCGACCAGGTCCCCGGCGCCCGCGCCGAGTTCACCGACCAGTACATCGCCGAGGCCGGCATCCGCGGCCAGCACATGCCGCAGATCGTCCGCGAGAAGCTGGACTCCATCGAGGACAACCTCGAGTTCGTCAAGAAGACCATGGCCGGCATGACCAAGGCCGAGATCGACATGCCCCTCACGGCGTCCACGACCCTCGACTCCCTGGTCAACTCCGAGTCCGAGTCCGACCTGATCATCGACCCGATGCCCAACCTCTACTTCACCCGCGACCCGTTCGCGGTCGTCGGCGAGGGCGTCAACCTCAACCGCATGTACTCCGTCACCCGCAACCGCGAGACCCTGTACGGCAAGTACATCTTCAAGTACCACCCCGACTACAAGGACGTCTCCCTGTACTTCCGCCGCGACTGCCAGTTCCACACCGAGGGCGGCGACGTGCTGAACATCAACGAGAAGACCCTCGCCGTCGGCATCTCCCAGCGCACCCAGGCCGCCGCTATCGACATCATGGCCCAGAACATCTTCTGGAACTCCGACTCCAAGGTCGAGCGCATCCTTGCCTTCGACATCCCGGTCTCGCGCGCCTTCATGCACCTCGACACGGTCTTCACCCAGATCGACGTCGATAAGTTCACGATCCACCCCGCCATCATGGGCACCCTGCGCGTCTACGAGCTGACCGCCGGCAAGAACCCGGGCGACGTGAACATCCGCCTGATCGAGGACACCCTCGAGCACGTCCTGGAGGACGCCACCGGCGTCGACCAGGTCAAGCTGATCCCCTGCGGCGGCGGCGACCCGATCGCGGCCTCCCGCGAGCAGTGGAACGACGGCTCCAACACCCTGTGCGTCGAGCCCGGCAAGATCTGCGTCTACGCCCGCAACACCGTCACCAATGACGTGCTGTACAAGGAGGGCCTGGACCTTCTCGTCGTGCCCTCCGCCGAGCTCTCCCGCGGCCGCGGCGGCCCGCGCTGCATGAGCATGCCCTTCTGGCGCGAGGACCTCTAAGTCTTTCCGTTTCCGGTGCGGTCCCCCTACAACCGCACCGGTTTCGCCCGTCAAACGGGCAACACTAATTACTTACGTAATTCATTTCTTCGAAAGGAAACGAACCATGGGTGTTAACCTCTCCGGCCGTAGCTTCCTCAAGCTCCTCGACCTCACCACCGAGGAGATCGAGTACCTGCTCAAGCTCTCCAAGAACTTCAAGGACATGAAGCGCGCTGGCGTTCCGCACCGCTATCTCGAGGGCAAGAACATCGTTCTGCTCTTCCAGAAGACCTCCACTCGTACCCGCTGCGCCTTCGAGGTCGGCGGCATGGATCTGGGCATGGGTGTCACCTACCTCGATCCGGGTTCGTCGCAGATGGGCAAGAAGGAGTCCATCGAGGACACCGCCCGCGTTCTCGGCCGCATGTATGACGGCATCGAGTTCCGTGGCTTTGCCCAGGACGATGTCGAGGAGCTCGCTGCTAAGTCCGGCGTGCCCGTGTGGAACGGCCTGACCACTGAGTGGCATCCCACCCAGATGCTCGCCGACATCCTGACCGTCCAGGAGAACTTCAACTACGACATCAAGGGCAAGACCCTCGTCTTCATGGGCGACTGCAAGAACAACGTTGCTCGCTCCCTCATGGTTGTCTGCTCCAAGCTTGGCATGAACTTCGTGGCCTGCGGCCCCGAGGAGTGCATGCCCGCTGACGACGTCATCGAGGCCTGCAAGCCCATCGCCGAGGCCAACGGCTGCACCATCAAGCTGACCACCGACGTCAAGGACGGCGTCACCGGTGCCGACGTTATCTACACCGACGTGTGGGTCTCCATGGGCGAGCCTGACGAGGTCTGGGCCGAGCGCATCGCTCAGCTCACCCCGTATCGTGTCACCTCCGAGGTCATGGCTATGGCCAACCCGGGTGCCATCTTCCTGCACTGCCTGCCCAGCTTCCACGACACCAACACCACGATTGGCGCCGAGAAGTGCGAGCAGTTCGGCATCACCGAGCAGGAGGTCACCGACGAGGTCTTCGAGAGCCCCGCTTCCAAGGTCTTCGACGAGGCCGAGAACCGCATGCACACCATCAAGGCCGTCATGTACGCCACGCTCAAGTAAGTGCATCTAGCATCTCGCTCGGGGTGTATTGTTGAACACCCCGAGCGGCTTTATCTGGTAAAAATCTCGATCGAGCGGCAGGCACGGCACGGAAGAGCCGCTTCGGGCGAGATCAGTAAATGATTTATGAAGGGGGGATGAGAACTATGACTGAGACCGCTAAGAAAAAGCGCGGTATGCCTTCATCGTTCACCATTCTTCTTGCTCTGCTGGCAATTGTTGCAGTGATTACCGTTATCGTCTCCGGCACGTCCGGCGGCGCGGTTACTGCCGCCCGTCTGAGCGATTTCTGCACCGCCCCGATCAAGGGCTTCGCTGACGCTCTGCCCGTCTGCCTCTTCGTTATGATCCTCGGCGGCTTCCTCGGTATGATGACCGAGACCGGCGCCCTGGACAACGGCATCGCCGTCCTGGTGCAGAAGCTTAAGGGTAACGAGATCATGCTCATTCCCGTGCTGATGCTCATCTTCTCCCTCGGTGGTACCACCTATGGTATGTGCGAGGAGACCGTTCCCTTCTACGCCCTGCTTGCCGCTACCATGATGGCCGCTGGCTTCGACCCGATGGTCGGTGCCGCCACCGTCCTGCTCGGCGCTGGCTGCGGCTGCCTGGGCTCCACGGTTAACCCGTTCGCCGTCGGCGCTGCCGTCGACGCTCTGACCGGCGTTGGCATTGAGGTCAACCAGTCCATCATCATCGGCCTCGGTGCCGTCCTGTGGATTGTTACCACTGCCATGTCCATCTTCTTCGTCATGAGCTATGCCAAGAAGGTCAAGGCTGACAAGGGTTCCACCATCCTGTCGATGCAGGAGCTCAAGGACGCCGAAGAGGCTCACGGCAAGGCTGCTTCCGAGGTTCACAATGAGGTCAAGCTCACTGGTCGTCAGAAGGGTGTTCTGATCGCCTTTGCCTTCACCTTCGTCGTCATGATCGTCGGCTTCATTCCGCTGGCCGACCTCAACGAGGGCGTCGCCAACTTCTTCGACGCTGGCGCTGTCTACGACGCCGACGGTAACGCCGTCGTCCAGGGCTGGTCTGCCCTGATCACCGGCCTGCCCATTGGTCAGTGGTACTTCGACGAGGCTTCCACCTGGTTCTTCCTCATGGCCGTCCTGATCGGTATCATCGGTGGCCTGTCCGAGAAGCAGATCGTTAACACCTTCATCACCGGCGCTGCCGACATGATGTCCGTTGTTCTCGTCATCGCCCTCGCCCGTGGTATCTCCGTCCTCATGGCTAACACCGGCCTCGACGTCTACGTCCTCGACGCTGCCGCCAATGCTCTGGCTGGCCTGTCCGGCGTGATCTTCGCTCCCATGAGCTTCCTGGTCTACTTCGGCCTGTCCTTCCTGATCCCCTCGACCTCTGGTATGGCTACCGTCTCCATGCCTATCATGGGACCGCTGGCTGTTAAGCTCGGCTTCTCGCCCGAGGTCATGGTCATGATCTTCTCCTCTGCCATCGGCGTTGTGAACCTGTTCACCCCGACCTCCGGCGCCATCATGGGCGGTCTCGCCCTGGCCAAGATCGAGTGGACGACCTGGCTCAAGTTTGCCCTTAAGCTCATCGTCGCTCTCTCCGTCGTCTGCGCCATCATCCTGACCGTCGCTTGCGTGATGCTCTAAGTACCCAACGGGTACCCCACGGAAACCTTGACGATCCTGTAAAGGATCACCTGGTCATCGTCTGTCCGGTGGGGTCAACCCACCGGTAGACTCCTACCTTTAGCCCCCTCCCGTTCCGTGCGCGGGAGGGGGCGCTCTTATGTTGCGCGGTTCTACGAACCGCGCAACCAGTTGACGCTGCGCGCCGCCCAGAACGACAATTTGTCATTCAAAAGGCAAGGCATGACCAAAAGGTCTATGCCTTGCCTTTTTCATGCCAACTTGTACATTCTGGACAGCGCTCGCTGACTTATGCTCAACCTGCGGCACTGCCATTGTTGGTGCAGGGGGCACCTTGCTCGCTCTGGTGCCCGTTCGCTGGCTTCAGCTCTGCCTGCGACGTTTTCATTGTTGGTGCTGAGTGACTTGTTCCCCGTTCCAAACGAGCTGCCCCGGGTCCCCGGTGGTTGTGGTGAGCGTGTTTGGTTGGTGCCTGTTGATGGTCTGGGTATCGGGGAGGGCGGGCTCCGTTATAATCGCCTAGGACATTAAATGGAAACGGGACGGGAGCCACACATGCGCCAGGGTTTCGACAATGCGAAGTACATCGAGCTGCAGGCTGCTCACATTAAGGAGCGCATCTCGCAGTTTGGTGGCAAGCTCTATTTGGAGTTTGGCGGCAAGCTGTTTGACGACTATCATGCGAGTCGCGTGCTGCCGGGTTTTGAGCCGGACAGCAAGTTCCGCATGCTCAAGAGCATTGCCGACGACGTCGAGGTCATCATCGCAATCAATGCAAACCATATCGAGAAGAACAAGGCCCGTGGCGACCTGGGCATTACCTATGACGAGGACGTCTTGCGCCTGGTCGACCTGTTCCGCGGCAACGGTTTTGCTGTCGCGGCCGTGGTTATCACGCAGTATGCCGGTCAGCCCGCTGCCGACGTCTTCCGCAATCGTCTGAATGCACTCGGCATTCCCGCCAAGCTGCACTATCCCATTGAGGGCTATCCGCACGACGTCGATCTGATCGTTTCTGACGAAGGCTACGGCAAGAACGAGTTCGTCGAGACCACGCGTCCGCTCGTTGTCGTGACGGCGCCCGGCCCTGGCTCGGGCAAGCTCGCCACCTGCCTCTCACAGCTGTATCACGAGCATAAGCACGGCACCGCCGCCGGTTATGCCAAGTTTGAGACCTTCCCGGTCTGGAATCTTCCCCTGACGCATCCGGTCAATATTGCCTACGAGGCCGCCACGGCGGACCTCGACGATGCCAACATCATCGATTCCTTTCACCTTGAGGCCTACAACAAGACCACGGTCAACTACAACCGCGACGTCGAGGCCTTCCCGGTGGTCCGTGCCCTGATGGAAAAGATCCTAGGCAAGAGCCCCTACCAGAGTCCCACGGACATGGGCGTCAATATGGTCGGCTTTGCCATCACCGATGACGATGCCTGCCGCGACGCTTCCAAGATGGAGATCGTCCGCCGCTACTTTACCGCGGTCGAAAATGTGCGCCGTACCGGCGTGGGCGATGAGCAAGTCGACCGTCTCAAGATTATTATGAAGAAGGCCGGCATCGATAAGAACTACTCACCGGCGCGCTCGGCGGCCTTAACCAGGGAGCAACTGACGGGTGGTCCCGTGGGCGCCATGGTCATGCCGGACGGTTCCGTGGTGACCGGTAAGACCTCCACGCGCCTGGGCGCCGCAAGTTCGCTCATTATGAACGCTCTCAAGCATGTTTCGGGCGTCGACCTTGAGCTTGAAGTCATCAGCGACGAGGCGATCGAGCCCATCAGCAAGCTCAAGACGCATTTCCTGGGCAGCAAAAACCCGCGCCTTCACACCGACGAGACGCTTATGGCGCTGTCGATCACCTCGGCTACGAGCGAGACGGCCGCTCGTGTCCTTTCGGGCCTGGAGCAGCTGCGCGGTTGCGATGCCTTCTTTAGCGTGATTATCTCGCCGACGGACGAGACGGTGTTGCGTAAACTGGGCATCAACGTGTGCTGCGAGCCCAAGTTTGAGCGTCGTGGTTTCTTCCATCGCTAAGTTTGAAGTACCGCGGTAATTGCATCGCCTTTTGGCCGTATCGGGTTAGCGCCCGGTACGGCTTTTTGATCAATAAAGCGTCTATTTCGGCGAAAAATAGCCGTTTACCTGCCTAAAAACAATTTGGGCGGTATACAATAATCGTAACTGTTTCATCCTTAGCGGGATGCCGCATGATGGATATTACCTGCCATCGTGAGGTGTGTCGGTCGTGCACGGCGCGCTGGATGCTCGTGCTCGGTTAGAGGAGGCTGCCATGGCGGGCAAGGGTCGTGCGAGTGTCAACGATATGAAGCGTGTCGAAGTGCTGGTGTTGATGGAGATTGCCCAGCAATCCGAAAGTGGCGGGACATATGGCTTCTCGCGCAAAACGCTTGCGGAGCACGTTGGGGTGTCTCCGTATCGAGCCCGCGCCGCAATTGAGCGCTTGGATTCTGACGGTTTGATCGAGGTCGTTTCGCGTTATAGCGAGGATGGCGGCCAGCTTGCAAATGGTATTTGCCTTACCGAGCGTGGCGGGTGGTATCTGAAAGGCATCCGCGCGGGTATGCTCGTTCGGGATATGCTCAGGGACGAGCTTGCCGATCGGTAGCGATCTGCCGCCTAAGTTGTTGCTACGCCGCTCGGGTCCCGGGCGGCGTTTTGTTTCGAGATGGAGAAATGCAAGCACTTTGGTGAAAAATGGCGAACTGCTTCTTTCTCGAGTATTACAATGAAGACCCGTAAGATGTGTATGGACAACTTCTACGGGAAGCGCAGGTAATTCAATATGACTAAGCATGTGTTTGTGACCGGCGGCGTGGTTTCGTCTTTGGGCAAGGGCATTACCGCGGCATCGCTGGGCCGTTTGCTCAAGTCGCGCGGCTACAAGGTGACGATGCAGAAGGCCGACCCGTATCTGAACGTCGACCCCGGTACCATGAGCCCGTTCCAGCACGGTGAGGTCTTTGTGACCGAGGACGGCTACGAGTCCGATCTGGACCTGGGCCACTACGAGCGTTTTATTGACGAGAACCTGACCCGCGATTCTAACTTTACGACGGGCGCCATTTACAAGAGCCTGATTGCCCGCGAGCGTCGCGGTGACTTTTTGGGCGGTACCGTCCAGGTGATCCCGCATGTCACCAATGCTATCAAGGACAAATTCCGCCGCATTGAGGAGCAGACTGGCTCCGACGTTGTCATTACCGAGCTGGGTGGCACGATCGGCGACATCGAGTCGCAGCCGTTCGTGGAGGCTATCCGCCAGTACCGCAAGGAGGCCGGTCCCGAGAACGTCTGCTACATCCACGTATCGCTCGTTCCCTATATCGCCGCCGCCCACGAGGTTAAGACCAAGCCCACGCAGCACTCCGTCAAGGAGCTGCGCAGCTTTGGTATCCAGCCGGACATCATTGTGCTGCGCTCCGATCACCATATTGATGACGCTATCCGCGGCAAGATCGCGAGTTTCTGCGACGTCGACACCGACTGTGTCTTTACCAACGAGGATTGCGCGAGCATTTACGACGTGCCGCAGCTGCTCGCGGAGCAGGACTTTGACCTGCGCATTTGCGAGCGCCTTGGCCTCGATCCGCGCGAGCGCGATATGAGCGCATGGAATGAGTTCCTGCGCAAGCAAAACCATGCCAACCATCACGCCGATAAGGTTAAGGTTGCCGTCGTGGGAAAGTACACCCAGCTTCCCGATGCATATCTGTCGGTTATCGAGGCCCTGCATCACGCGGGCGTTTTCTACGATCGTCACGTAGATGTGCAGCTGGTCGATGGTGAGAGCCTCGATGCCGAAAACGTCAATGAGGTTCTGGGCGACGCATCGGGCATCCTGGTTCCCGGCGGCTTTGGCAAGCGCGCCCTGGAGGGCAAGATCCTTGCTGCCGAGTTTGCTCGCGAGCACAAGATTCCGTATCTGGGCATTTGCCTGGGTATGCAGGTTGCCGTGTGCGAGTTCGCCCGCAACGTTGTCGGCCTTGCCGGTGCCAGCTCCTCCGAGTTTGATCCGGACGGTCCGTTTAGCGTAATCGACCTGATGAGCTCGCAGGAGGACGTGACCGAGAAGGGCGGCACCATGCGCCTGGGCGCCTATCCGTGCAAGCTCGCTGCCGATACCCTCGCGCGTGAGGCGTATGGCGAGGAGCTTGTCTACGAGCGCCACCGTCACCGTTTTGAGTTCAACAATGCCTTCCGCGATCAGCTCGAGGACGCCGGTCTTGTCATCTCGGGTCTTTCGCCTGATGAGCGTCTGGTCGAGATGGTCGAGCTGCCGCGCGATGTGCACCCGTGGTTCGTGGCCACCCAGGCTCACCCCGAGTTTAAGAGCCGCCCCACCAATCCTCAGCCGCTATTCCGAGAGTTCGTGCGTGCCTCGATTGGCCAGCATGAGGGCGTCGATCGCCTGCAGGTGACGCCCATGAATCGTTCGACGGACTAAGGTTGCCGGCGAACCGGGAACATATCGGAGAAGCTCCTTCGCCGCTCGCTGTGGCGGCGGGGGAGTTTCTTGATTACCTTGCAGTCGAGCGGGGCTTGGCGCGTAACACGATTGCCGCCTATCGCCGAGACCTGACGACCTACTGTGCCTATCTGGAGCGGACGGGCATTGCGTCCTTTGAGGACGTGAGTCGGCGGGTCATTGAGGACTTTATCGCCGATCGGCGCGATGGGGGCTATTCCGATGCCTCGGTGGAGCGCGCGCTCGCTGCCGTCAAAGGCCTGCATGCCTTTTTGGTGCGCGATGGGGCCGTGACCCAAAATCCTACGGCGGCGTTGCGTTTGCCAAAAAAGGCCGAGCGCCTGCCGGAGTGCCTTTCGGTGGAGGATGTTTCGGCATTGCTCGACCAGGATTTTCCGGATGGTGAGATGGGTCTGCGCGATCGCGCTATCTTGGAAGTGCTGTATGGGTGCGGCCTGCGCGTGAGCGAGCTGGTGGGGCTCGATGTGAGTGATATCCATGCCGATGACGGCTTTGTGCTGGTTCGCGGCAAGGGCTCCAAGGAGCGTCTGGTCCCTTTGGTGGGAAGCGCGGCGCGTGCCCTGACGCACTATATATGTGATGGGCGCCGACTTCTGGCGGCTCATGCTCGTGGGACAGAGACGCCGGCGGTCTTTTTAAACAAGAACGGCGGGCGTCTGTCGCGTCAGGGTGTTCACGTCATATGCGAGCGCTACGGACGCCAGGTGGGGTTGGTGGGACTCCATCCGCACACGTTGCGCCATTCCTTTGCCACCCATATGCTCGCGGGCGGCGCGGACCTTCGCGTGCTGCAGGAGATCTTGGGACACGCCGATATATCGACGACGCAGGTCTACACGCATGTCGATCGTACGCAGCTGACTGAGGTTTACCTGGCGGCCCACCCGCTGGCACATCGCTAATACGCTGCTGAGCTGCGATTACATGCTATCCGAGGACGGACCCCCGATTGCTGGAACGTGCTGTTGCGCACGTTTTGGCAATCGGGGGTCCGTCCCATTTTGCGCCACCGGCCAATGGCGCGGCGGGGTGCACATGCCGCGCGTGGGAGAGTTTGGGGGCGATGTGAACGGGATGTAAAGGGACGTAAAAATCGCCTCAAGGTCAACTTGAAGGTTGAGGTTGAAAGGCGGGGTGCTACAGGTGGCATCCCGCCTTTGCGTTAAACACAACATATTGTGTTTTCGAACATATGCTCGGGGGTGGCGCCCAATAGTTAGGGGGTGGAGTGGTGGGGTAGGGTGGGGGAAGGGGTGGGGAAAGGTGTTGAAAAATGGGGCAGTTCCCCATATTATTAATGACGTCGACAGGCGGGGTGGTTCCCCGCGTACGTGCCATCTGAGTAACCGAGGGGAGGGCGCACATGGGAATGACTGGTGCATACGAGCGCAATCTCGATGCAAAAGGTCGTCTGTCCCTGCCTGCACCCCTTCGCGAGGAACTTGGAGAGCACGTTCGCGTGTTCAAAGCCCTGGATGTCGATGCTCTGTACGTGTTCTCTGCCGAGGCCTTCGATAAGTGGGTCGAAGGACTCTTCGCGGGTCGTGAGGGCCACGAGGGTTTTAACCCGCGTGACATCAACGACCAGAAGCTCATGAGGGCGATCAACAAGCGCACCACGTCGATGGATGTGGACAGCGCCGGTCGTATCGGTCTTTCTGAGTCTCTCCGCAAGCAGGCGAACCTTGACCGCGAGGTCACGGTTGTGGGCAACTACGACCACCTTGAGGTTTGGGACCGCGCCGCGGCCGATGAGGACGATGACGACGAGGCTCTGCTTGACCTCTTCTTCTCGTAAGGGCAAGGCACGAGTAACGGATGGAGCGTGGGATCTTGACACAAGAATATCGGCATGAACCTGTCATGCTCGGCGAAGTGCTTGAGTCGCTGCAGCTCAAGAGCGGCTCCGTTGTCTGCGATTGCACCCTTGGCGGTGCCGGTCATTCGGTAAAGATGGCCGCGCAGGTGGGGGAGACGGGCCTTTTGCTCGGCGTCGATCAGGACGACATGGCCCTCGAGGCCGCTGGCGCCCGTCTGGACCGCGAGGTTCCCGGCGTCCCGCACCAGCTGCTGAAGGGCAACTTCGGCGACTTGGACGAGCTGCTTTGCTCGGCCGAGGTGCCCGGGGTCGATGGCTTCCTGTTTGACTTGGGCGTTTCGTCACCGCAACTCGATATCCCTGGCAGGGGCTTTTCGTATAACGAAGATGCCCCATTGGACATGCGGATGGATCCGGGTAACAACACCCTAAACGCAGCTGAGGTCATCAACACCTATAACGAACACGACCTCGCCCGGATTCTACGCGTCTATGGCGAAGAGAAGTTCGCCTCGCAGATTGCGCGCGAGATCGTGCGCCGTCGCGAGCAAGAACCGATCGAAACCACCGGTCAATTTGTCGAGATCATCAAGGCTGGCATTCCGGCTGCCGCTCGTCGGCATGGTGGACACCCGGCCAAGAAGAGCTTCCAGGCCATTCGCATCGAGGTCAACCACGAGCTCGATGTGCTCGAGAGGGGGCTTGACGCCGCCACCAGGTGGCTCAACCCGGGCGGACGCATCTGCGTCATCTCGTATCACTCGCTCGAGGACCGTATCGTAAAGAACCACTTTAAGGAGATGAGCCAGGGGTGCACGTGTCCGCCGGAGATTCCGGTGTGCGTGTGCGGCAACGTGCCGATACTCAAGGTCATCACCCGCAAACCCTTGGTTGCCCAACCCGATGAGGTCGCGCGCAACCCTCGGGCGAGATCAGCCAAAATCCGCGTGGCGCAGCGCCTGTAGGCGCGACCGCGCGAAATTGGACCTCCCGCTCGCACCATAAACGAAGCTTAAACACACTACCAACGTACTCGGGATGGGAGGCGGCATATCATGGGCTATAACACCTCAAACGCAGCACTCGCCTATGATATGAACGCCATGCCCGCCTACCGCGAGGCACCGCAGGCGCCCGTTGCCCCTCGTGAGCAACGCACGCCGCGTTTTGATGTCTACACGGGCGCGGGCCGTCAGGCAAACCAGGCGGTAAGCCCGGTTTTCATGAGCGTTCTTAAAACGGTTTGCATCATTGCGGCTGTCTTCATGACAATCGGTGTCGCGCGCGTGGCGCTTGCCGGTGTTACGGCCCAGGTGCTTAACGGCAACGCAGAGCTTACCAACACGCTCGAGAAGGCGACCGACGAGAGTTCTAACCTTGAGGTCATGCATTCGGTCTATGGTGCCGACACGCGTATTCGCGATCTTGCGGGCGCCTATGGCATGGTGGAGCCCAGCGAGAGCGTTACGCTTGACTTTTCGCAGGATGCAGCCGCGGGCGCTAGCTCGACTGCGGCCGCTCAGTAAATAAGACGGTAGCTGAGTATGACAAATGACTATCGCCGCGGTTCCGACGGGGACCACGGGTCTGGACGTCCCTCCTCGCGGGGACGTTCTGGTTATCAAGGAACGGGTCGGCCATCTTACAACGCGGGGCCGTCCTATGGCAACGACCCTGCGTCGCGTCTTCGTGGTTCGGGCGGACCTCGGGTGCGCAATACGGGCGCGCGCAAGGGGTCGTCGTCTGAATGGGTTACGGGAACGCCGCTGCCTCGCCGCGATGTCGTTATGGGCTGTATCGGGGTTGGCCTTGCCGCGGGCGTCTTCCGTCTTGCCGAATACCAGATCGTGAATGCTGACAAGCTGCGCGAGCGCGCGGACGCGCGTCGTCTGCTTTCACAGACGCTCTATGCCAAACGTGGCACTATCTACGACCGCAACGGCAACGTGCTGACGTCGTCAGTCGAATGCCGCAATGTCGCCGTGAACCCTCAGCTTGTCGAGGACGTCGACAAGACGGTCTCGGCGCTGGTCAAGGCCACCGGTATCGGATAAAAAGGACCTGTCGCAAGCTGGTACTGTCTGATGGTTCCTGGGTGTATATCAAGCGCCAGGTCGACGAGGATGACGCTGCCGCCCTGGAAAAGAAGAATCTACCCGGCGTGCTCTTTGAGCAGGCGATGAAGCGGGTTTACCCGTATGGAAACCTGGCTTCTCAGGTGCTGGGCGTCGTGAACGTGGACAACGCTGGCCTGACTGGACTCGAAAAACAATACGATGAGCTTCTGACCGGAACGAATGGCTCTCTTGTGCGCGAGCGCGCAAGAGATGGCGGCTACATCGCGGGCGGTGCCTATAAAAAGGTTGCCGCGATTGATGGCGTGGATATCGTGACGACGATCGACGTCAACATTCAGCGCGCCGCGGAAGATGCCTTGGCCGAGGCGGTCGAGAAGACGAAGGCCAAAAACGGGTCGGCCCTGGTGACCGACCCGACGACTGGAGAGATCCTGGCCGCCTGCTCGTATCCGACCTACGACCAGACCAATTTGGAAAACGCCAAGACCGAGGACATGAACCTTCGTCTGGTGACGGATGCCTACGAGCCCGGCTCGGTCTTTAAGACGCTGGTTGCGGGCGCCGGATTTGATTTGGGCGTTGTGCGCCCGAGCACATCGTTTGAGGTTCCCGCGAGTATCAAGGTGGGCGACGATACCGTTACCGATGCCGACAAGCGTGACTACACCATGACAATGGACGTACGCGAGATGATGCGCCGTTCGTCCAATGTCGGTTTTGTCCTGGTGGGGCGCAAGATCGGTGCCGATGATTTTGCCACCTATGTGGACAAGTGGGGTATCGGTCATAGCTCCGGTGTCGATTTTCCGGGTGAGAGTCTGGGCATCGTCAAGGAGCGCGACCAGTACGATGGTGCCACCTTGGGTGCTATGAGCTTTGGCCAGGCGCTGTCCGTCTCGCCGATTGAGGTCGCACGTGCCGTGGGCGGCATCGCGAACGGCGGCGTGATGATGACTCCGCACTTCTATAAGTCGAGCAAGGGCGATGAAAAGGATTGGGGCGAGGGGGATCGCGCGATTTCCGAGGAGGCCGCCTCGCAGGTGACATCGTGTATGCAGACGGTCGTTGCCGAGGGAACGGGCGTTGGCGGCGCGGTGGACGGCTACGACGTGGCGGGCAAGACAGGTACGGCCGAGCGCGCCGATGAGAACGGCGGCTACCTCAAAGAGAACTACATGTCGTCTTTTATGGGGTTTGCCCCGGCGCAGTCGCCCAAGGTCCTGTGCTATATCACCCTTGACGGAACCCCGTCAGGCTCCGATGCCGCCGCAGTGCCGTTCCAGTCCATTATGGCCAGTGCGCTTGACGTGTTGGGTGTCCCGCGCACCAAGTAGGGGGTTACTATCTATGAAATGGCCAGTCGGTTAATCCGGGTTGTTCACACGCCCTGCACCACGCGTAGGCGGCGCTGGGATACAATACGCCGATAGCATTATTAGGTTTACAGGGGAGCTGCAATGATAGAGATCGCCGTCAACAATCTCGCGGCCGCAACAGGGGCCCGAACCGTGACGGGAGAAGCCGATCGGGTATGCCGCGGTTGCGTTATCGACTCGCGCCAGGTTGAGGAGGGCACGATATTCGTCGCCTTCCCGGGTGAAAAGGTCGACGGCAACGACTTTGCTTCCCGTGCCATCGAGTTGGGTGCCGGCGCCGTAGTGATGACGCGCGAGCCCGATGCCGAGCTGCTTTCGCTGGCCCATGAGAAGGGCTGCGCCATCCTGCATACCGATGACCCCGAGGAGTTTTTGCTGCGCCTGGCTCACGCTTATCGTTTGGAGCTTGGCTGCCTGGTAATTGGCATTACCGGCTCTATCGGCAAGACAACGACCAAGGACGTGCTCGCCGCGGTGCTCGCCAAGCGCTATCGCGTTTGGGCAACCAAGGGTAACTACAACAACCTGATCGGTATGCCGCTCACGGTGCTGGCGGCCCCTGCCGACACCGAGGTTCTGGTGCTCGAGATGGGCATGAACCATTTCCACGAGATTGAGCGCATGTCTCAGTCCGCCAATCCCAACCTTGCCATTGTGACCAAGATCGGCACCTCCCATATCGGTATTCTGGGCAGTCGCGAGAATATCGCTCGTGCCAAATCCGAGATTGTTGGCGGCATGTGCGCCGCCGGAGACCTTCTCCCGTTGCTGGTTTTGGGTGGTGAGGACGACTTTACTCCGTTCATCCGCGACACCTTTGCCGCGCCTGCGGGCGTCGACGTGATGCTTGCGGGCGTCTCGGACGACGATGAGGTCCGTGCGTGCGACATTCGCATTGATGACGAGGGGCGCCCGGTCTTTACGCTCGATTTTGGCTTGGGCGAGACTATCGACACACTGCTTGCCATTCCCGGCGCGCAGTCCGTTCCCAATGCCGTCAAGGCCGCGGCGGTTGCCTATCGTCTTGGCGTGACGCCCGAGCAGATCGATGCCGCCTTTAGGGGTCTTACGATTACCGGGCATCGCCAGGAAATCAAGCGCGCCAAGAGCGGCGCTCGCGTCATCGACGACTCATATAACGCCAGTGCCGAATCGATGGCAGCCGGCCTCGACCTGCTGTGTTCGCTTTCGTGCACGGGTTCGCGCATGGCGGTTCTGGGCGAGATGGGCGAGATGGGCGACGAGGCTCCTCGCATGCATGAGCTGGTGGGCGCCTATGCGGCGGCCAAGAAGCTCGATATGCTCGCATGTGTCGGCGGTGAGCTTGCCCAGCGTATGGCCGAGGCCGCGCGCATGATGGGTATGGATGAGGACCGCATTCAGGTGTTCTCCGACTATCAGCAGGTGCTCGACCGTATGGGCGGCGCTCTTGAGCAGCATGATGTCGTGCTGGTCAAGGGCTCACGCTTCGTTGAGCTCGATCGCTTTGTGGAAGGTGTGTGCTAGTCCATGTTCGGCAATCCTTCGTATCCTACGTACCAGGCATTTTTGGGGTTGGGCATCGCCGCCGTCATCGCGATGCTGCTTATGCCGTGGTGGATTAAGCTCCTGAAGGTCGAGGGCATCGGCCAGCAGGTTCGCGCCGATGGCCCCAAGCGCCATCTGATTAAGCAGGGCACGCCCACTATGGGCGGCGTCATCATCCTGGTCGCCGTTTCGCTGACGTGCCTTTTGATGGGTAAGCTCACCACCGAGCTCGTGCTTGTGCTGCTCGCCACGCTGGCAACCGGCGTTCTTGGCCTCATCGACGACCTGACTTCTGTCACGCACGGCCGCTCGCTCGGCCTGACGCCTCACGCCAAGATGATTGGCCTTACCCTCATCTGCGTTACCTTTACCGTGCTTGCTGTCAACTGGTGCGGCGTCGCCCCCGAGATTCGTTTCCCCGGTGGCCTGACGATCGACCTTGGTGTGCTCTCGACCATCATTTGCGGCCTCTCTTTTCCGTGGCTCTACCTTGTCTTTTGCTGGCTGATGATCGCGGGCCTTTCCAACGCCGTAAACCTCACCGACGGCTTGGACGGTCTTGCCGGCGGCACCTCCATGATCGCCATGCTGGCCATGGCCGCCATGGCGTTTTTGCACGGCGATGTGAACCTGTCCATCTTCTGCACGGCGTGCGCCGGCGCCTGCCTGGGCTTTTTGTGGTTCAACTGCTATCCGGCGAGCATCTTTATGGGCGATACCGGCTCGCTTGCCCTGGGTGCCGCTTTTGCCTGCACCTCCATCATGACCAACACCGAAGTCGTTTCCCTCATCATCGGCGGTCTGTTTATCGTCGAGACCCTGTCGGTCATGATCCAGGTTGTCTATTTCCACTTTACGCACAAGCGCGTCTTCCTTATGGCGCCCATTCATCATCATTTCGAAAAGAAGGGCTGGGCCGAGACCAAGGTCGTCATCCGTTTTTGGATTGTCGCCGCGGCCTTCGGAGCCCTGGGCCTCGCGTTGTTCTTCCAGTTGGGATAGTGGTCTTTCATGCCTCTTGCTGATGTCTTTAGCCTGCTCGTTTTGGGCCAGGGTAAGTCCGGTCTTGATGTCGCTCGCTGGGCGCTTGCACATCCCGAGCGTGTGAGTGCCGTTACCGTTTACGGTGGCGGCACGTCCGAGCCCAACGATGCCACGCGCTCGCTCGAGGCGCACGGGGCATCGTTTGTCTACGGAACCGAGCAGGTCGAGGGCGCGTTTGATGTATGCGTGACGTGTCCGGGCATCTCGGAGTTCTCGGCATTCTTTAAGGCTGGCCGTGATCACGCTGCCCAGATTATGGGTGAGCCCGAGTTTGCCTACCGTCTGTCTCCCCAAAATTGGATTGCCATTACGGGCACCAACGGCAAGACGACAACCACGTCACTGACCGATTACCTGCTTAAGGCAGCGGGCGAGGCGAGCGTTGCTGTCGGCAACATTGGCGAGCCTCCGGTGAACGAGATCGATGGCCGTGCGCATAACGAGTGGTTTGTGGCGGAGCTTTCGAGCTATCAGATCGCAACGACCCAGGAGCTTCACCCCCGTGTGGCGGTGCTGCTCAACATTACCCCCGACCATCTGGGCTGGCATAAGAGCCATAAGAACTATGCGCTCGCCAAGATTAAGCTCTTCGAGAATATGGTCGACGATGACCTGGTGATTGTTGACGTCGAGGATGCCGGTATCCACGAGTTCGATGAGTACATCTATGTTCCGGGCCGTCGCATCTGCAAGGTTGCTTTTGACGAGCCTGCGGGCGAGGACGCCGCATTTGTGCGCGATGGCAAGATGGTCGTTCGTCTGAAGGGCGTCGAGACCCCGCTCGTCGATACGTCCGAGCTTAAGATTTCGGGCCATCACAATGTAATCAATGCCCTGTGTGCTGCCACGGCGGCCCTGACGGTCGGCGCCGATGTTGACGGTGTGTGTCGCGGCCTGGTCTCGTTCCAGCCGCTGGAGCACCGCGTTGAGCCCTGTGGCGAGATCGATGGCGTGCGCTATGTCAACGATTCCAAGGCAACGAACACCGATGCGGTCGAAAAGGCCTTGACGGCGTTTCCCGATGACGATGTGATCTTGCTGCTCGGCGGTCACGATAAGGGCACGCCGCTCGATTCCTTTGCCCGCGTTGTGATGGATAACGTTCGCTCGGTGGTCTGCTTTGGCGACGCGTGCGAGCGCTTTACCGCCGCTATGGACGAGGCGGATGTCGACGGTGATGTCGATATCGCTCAGGCCGACGACCTGCGCGATGCCGTGGACGTTGCCCGTTCGCTCTCGAGCCGCGGCGATGTGATCTTACTGTCGCCCGCCTGCTCTTCGTTCGATGAGTTCTCGGGCTACGAGGAGCGCGGTCGCGTGTTTAAGGACTATGTGGCCCAGCTTGCAGCTGCGTCCAATACGCAAATGGAATAGGGGTTGCCGGTGAGAGAGGAGAGCCCCCGACAGAATATGAGGAGGCCCGACTCGGACCGTGCTTCCTCGCAGCGCAGCACGCCGCGCGCCGGTCGTCGCACGCAGGGCATCGGCGAACGTTATATCGCCGGCGTCCCCGCACGTATCATGCGACCCCGCCTGGTCTTTTTGACCTGCCTGTTCTCGCTGGTCTGTTTTGGCCTGCTTATGGTGTACTCGGCTTCTTCAGTCGAGGCGCTTCACGAGAACGACTCCGCGACCTACTTTTTGTTCCGGCAGTTTATGTTCACTGTCGTCGGCGTTGCTGCCCTCGAGTTCATCGCGCGCGTTGCACCCGATAGCTGGTTTGGCGAAGGGGCGCTTAAACTTGCCCTTATCGCTATGATGATCTTGCTGCTTGCGGTGTTCCTCTTTGGTAGCGGCAGCCGTGGCGCTACGCGTTGGCTGAGCATTGCCGGCATTCAGTTTCAGCCATCGGAGTTTCTCAAGCCGTTTGCCATTGCCTATTCTGCCATCATGCTCGATCGCGTGTTTTCGCCCGGCGGTAACATCAATGAGTTCCTTAAGGGCATGGGCTTATATTTGGGCATATCGCTCGTCTTGATTTTTATTCAGCCCGACTTTGGCACCATCCTGATTATTCTGTTGACGATCATGTGCATGGCGCTCTTTGCCGGTCTTGACCCAAAATTCATTATCGGTGCGATTCTTGCTGGCGCCGTCATCATCGTGATCGCTCTTGTCGTCGAGCCGTACCGTATGGTGCGCATTCAGGTTCTCTTGAACCCTTGGGCAGATGAATATGGAGACGGGTATCAGGCAACGCTCGCCATTATGGCGTTTGCTTCGGGCGGACTGTTCGGCCGCGGTATCGGTAACTCAACCATGAAGTACTCGTATTTGCCCGAGGCACACAACGACTACATCCTGGCCATCATTGGCGAGGAGGTTGGCTTTTTGGGGACGCTGCTGTTTTTCTTGGTGTTTGCGATGCTGATCTACTCGGCGTTTCGAATTGCCGAGCAGGCCGCCGATCGTCGCGGGGCGCTCATGGCTTCGGGCTCTGCGGTTATCCTCGCGGTGCAGTTTTTGATCAACGCGCTGGGTATTCTCAACGTGTTTCCTATGACGGGTAAGCCGCTGCCGTTTATCAGCTATGGCGGCTCGTCGATTATCGTGTCGCTCATGCTCGCCGGGCTTATTTTACGCGTCTCGCACGAGAGCGCTCGACGCGATGAATACGATCGTCGTCGCGATAGCTTTGCCGTTATGGACGAGAGCACTGCCGGTGTTCCCCATACGCGTGGGGAGCGCTCGTCGCGTGGCGGTTTTACCGTCTTGAACGGTTTTGCTTCGGAGTCGGATGCTCGTCCGCGCTCGGTGCCGCAGAGTCGCCCGCAACGACCGACGCCGCGCAATACGGGTGGCGGATATAATCGGATCGACTTGAATTCGGACCCGTCGGCGCGCTTGCGCACCGACGACCAGGGGCCGCGCGTACGAAGGGACTACCATGACCGATAAGATGACCGTTGCTATCGCAGCCGGCGGCACGGCGGGACATATCAACCCCGCACTTGCCTTGGCCGAGGAGCTACGTGACCGTGGCCACCACGTTGTGTTTGTGGGTCAGTCGCATAAGCTCGAGGGTCGTCTGGTTCCCGAGGCAGGGTTCGATTTTGTGCCGATTACGGTTACGGGCTTCGACCGCTCTCGCCCTTGGACGGCATTGAGCTCGCTGTGGCGTGTCTATAAGGCGAAGCGCGCGCTCGGCAGCCATTTTTCTAAAGCCTGCAAGCCCGATGTCGCTATAGGTTTTGGCGCCTATGTCGAGGTCCCGCTTCTGGGCTGGTGCAAAGACTCGGGCATTCCGTATCTGCTGCATGAACAGAACTCCGTTCCGGGCCTTGCTAACAAGATGATGAGTTCGCATGCCGCCCGCGTTTGCATCTCGGTGCCGGCAGCACGTTCCGTGTTTGAGCGTGAGGGCGATCCTGACCATGTGCTCATGACCGGCAACCCCGTGCGCCGTTCTGTGATCGAGGGGGATCGGGTTCGCGGTCGCAGGGCTCTCGACGTGCCTGAGGACGCCACACTCCTGCTGGTTTTTGGCGGCTCACTTGGTGCTCAACATCTTAATGAGCGCGTGGCTTCGCTTAAAAACGAGTTGCTCTCGCGCGATAATCTCTATGTTTTGCATTCGACGGGCGCCGATGGCTTCGAGGACACCGAGCGTGCTCTTGCCCTGATGCCCGAGGAGGCGAAGCGGTATCGCGTCCAGCCCTACATCGACAATATGGGCGATATGCTGGCCGCGGCCGATTTGGTCCTCTCGCGCTCGGGCGCTTCGAGCGTTGCCGAGATCGCGGCCCTTGCCACACCTTCGGTACTGGTGCCGTATCCGCATGCGACGGCCGATCATCAGACCACCAATGCCCGCTATCTGGTCGATGCCGGTGCTGGCGTGCTCTGCGCCGATGCCGATATTGATACCCAGGCGTTTGCCGATGAGCTGCTGCATCTTATCGATGATGCGCAGGCGCGCGATGCCATGCGTCAGGCGGCTCGCGGTTTGGCCCAGGACCGCGCTGCCGTCCTTTTGGCAGACGCGGTAGAAGGATTGCGTTAGTTAGACGGGATATCGCGGGTCGCCCTCGCGCGGATGCGGTAGGTGCGGTACAGTAGACGGGTTACAGGCAGTGTTTACGCAAGGAGTACACGAGCACATGGCTGATTCCCAGACTGCAACCTCCGCGCCCGATTTCAAGAGCGCCCATTTTATCGGTATCGGTGGCGCCGGCATGAGCGGCATCGCCCTCGTCCTTCACGAACGCGGCTATGTCGTTACCGGCTCCGACCTTAAGACGTCGCGCTATATTCGCCAGCTTACCCGCGCCGGCGTGAAGGTGCATGTGGGCCATGAGGCCGCCACCATCGACGAGGTCAAGCCCGACGTCGTCGTGGTCTCTACCGCTATTCCCGAGTCCAACCCCGAGCTCGTCCGTGCGCGCGAGCTGGGTATTCCCGTGTGGCCTCGCGCCAAGATGCTCTCGGCTCTGGGCCACGGCTACACCACCGTCGCCGTCGCCGGTACTCACGGCAAGACCACGACCTCTTCGATGTGTGCCACCATGCTCGACCGCATGGGTCTGGACCCCAGCTTCCTGATCGGTGGCATTGTCGAGGGCTACGATACCAACGGCAAGAACGGCTCGGGCGACTATTTTGTCGCCGAGGCGGATGAGTCCGACAGCTCCTTCCTGTTCCTTAACCCCAATGTGGTCATCGTGACCAACGTCGAGGCCGACCATCTCGATCATTACTCGGGTATCGAGGAGATCGAGGCCACCTTCGCCAAGTTTATGAGTCTGGTGGGCGAGGACGGCACGGTCATCGTCTGTGGCGAGGACCCGCATCTGGTCGAGCTTGCCAAGTCGACGGGCCGTCATGTGCTTTCCTATGGCTTTGCCGAGACCAACGACATCGTCTGCGTGCATCCGGATGTCAAGGGCATCCAGAGCGACTTTATCGTTCGCTTTGAGGACGGCACCGAGCACGCTGTCGAGATTAAGAGCAACCCCGGTCGTCACAACATGCTCAACGCCACGGCCGTCTTGACCGTCGCCCATGTCCTAGGCCTCGATATCGACGCCGCCGCTAAGGCACTTTCGAGTTTTGAAGGCGTCCGCCGTCGCTTTACCCACGTGGGCGATATCGACGGCATCACGGTGGTTGACGATTACGGCCATCATCCCACCGAGATCAAGGCGACGCTCGCTGCTGCCTCTTCGCTGGGCTACAAACATGTCGACGTCGTGTTCCAGCCGCACCGCTATTCGCGCCTGCAGGCTCTGTGCGATGACTTTGCCGACGCATTCGCCAATGCTGACAAGCTGCTGTTGATTGACGTGTTCTCTGCCGGCGAGATGCCCATCCCGGGCGTCACGTCCAAGATGCTTGCCGATACCGTGCGCGCCAAGCATCCCGGCAAGGAGGTCGTGTACTGCTCGAGCCGTCTTGAGCTCAATGAGGAGCTCGAGAAGATGGTGGGCGAGGGCGATCTGCTGCTTACCATGGGCGCCGGCGACGTCACGACGGTCGGCCCCGAGTTCATCGAGTATCTGACTGCCAAGAAAGACGCTTAAACCCCATGGGTCTGTTTAACGCCGTCATGGCGCTTTCGGGCATGATCGATACGGACATAATTGAGGATGAACGCCTCGCGCGCCATACGAGCTATCGTATCGGCGGCAAGGCGGACCTCTTTGTGACGTGTCACAGCTATCATGCCTTGCGTCGCGCCGTGGCGGTGCTCGATCGTGAGCAGGTGCCGTGGGTCATTATCGGCAAGGGATCTAATCTGCTTGTTGCCGATGCAGGCTATCGCGGCGCCGTCATTTCGTTGGGGCGTGAGTTCCAGCGTACGGTTGTCACCGAAGACGGTTGTACGCTGACGGTCGGTGCGGGCGTGATATTCGCTCGCCTAGTCAACGACGCGCTGTCGCGCAGCCTTTCGGGCCTTGAGTTTGCGGTCGGTATTCCCGGCTCCGTTGGCGGCGCCGTGTCCATGAATGCCGGCACGCGAACCGAGTGGATTGGCTCGCTGGTCGAAGATGTCGTTACGTTTGACCCGAGCTCCGGCATCAAGCATTACGCGGGCTCGGAGATCGCTTGGGGCTACCGTGAATGCAGCCTGCCGCGTAACGAGATCATTCTGGAGTGCGTGCTCAAGCTCAAACCTGCGCCCAAGGCCGATATCCGTGAACGTATGGAGCGGTACCTGACGCGGCGTAAGCGCACACAGCCCATGGGCTGTGCATCCTGCGGGTCGGTATTTCGCAACCCGCCCGATGCGAGCGTGGGCAAGCTTATCGAGGATTGTGGATTAAAGGGTTTTTCGGTTGGCGGCGCGGAAGTTTCGCCCGTACACGCTAATTTTATCGTTAATAACGGAACCGCCTCGGCCGATGACGTGGCCGCGGTTATCAGACATGTGCACGGAAAGGTGAGGGAGGCGTATGGCATCGAGCTCAGACCGGAAGTTAAATTCCTCGGCTTCTAGAGCATCGAAACCAACCTTCCGCCGCGCCGGAGGGCGTTCCGGCGCACCGTCTCAGCCTCAACGTAAGTCCGTTATGCCTTCTAAGCCTGCTGGGTCCGTGCGGCCTGCCAAGCGTTCGACTGTCGGTTCGCAGCTTGGCGGACGCCCCGCGGCCAAAAATGTTGCTCGTCCGGTGGCACGTCCCTCGGTGACGCCCAAACCGGCGATGGGCGCCATACCTTCTCGCCCCATAGCGTCGCCCAAGCCCTCGTTGGGGGCAAAGGTGACGCGTCCCGGTCGCGCGCTGGGTGCATCTAAGCCACGTATGCTGACGTCGGTGTCGGCCTCCGCAAAACCGCAATCGGGCAAAAAGGGCTCTAATCCGTTGTCATCGATCGGCGCCCTGGCAAATCATGCGGCGGGTGCCGCTTCTGCCGTTAAGGGCAAGGGCAAAATCGCGGGCGGCATCCTTGCCGCTCTGGCAGCGCTTGCAGTCGTTGCCGTCGTCGTCATTAACTCTGGCCTGTTCGCCGCTACCGATATTCAGATCCAGGGCAGCGAGCATGTGACCAAGCACGATGCCATCCAGCTGATCGATCTGCCCGAGGACACGTCGCTGTTCAATGTGAATCCCGACCAGATCACCGAGGGCCTCAAGCAAAATCCGTGGGTTTCGGGCGTGGATGTTCAGCGTCAATTTCCCCATACGCTCATCATCACGCCGACGGAACGCAAGGTTATCGCAATTGCCTACATTAGCTCCGACGATCTTGCATGGGCGATCGGGGACGATGACACATGGATTGCACCGCTGTCTACCTCGGTCGATGTTGACGACCAGGGCAATGTCATCACAACGGGGGAGGGTGCCAACACCCTAAACGGCATCGATGCCGCCCTGGCGCTCGCCAAACATTACGGAGCCGTGCTGCTGACCGATGTCTCGGCCGATGTCGCGCCGGTTTCGGGGCAAGCGGTAAATTCCAAGGCGGTCAAGGCCGGCCTGGATTACGTCCGCGGTTTCTCGAGCGAGTTCCTGGGCCAGGTCAAGGATATTTCCACGCCCTCGGTCGAGGCCATCTCGGCGAATCTCGATAACGGTATCGAGGTGTCGCTCGGAGATTCGGACGACATTGCCAAAAAGGAGCGTATCGTGACCAAGCTGCTTTCGCAGGTGGAGGGCGTGACGTATATCAACGTTCGATCTCCTGGCAACTATACGTTTAGGAACGCACCGACCTCGTAGCGTTTTCTCGCCTTTGTTGACGGGGCATACCGCGCCGTTTATCTGGTTTGTTTGGTTTTCACCGTCAATTATTTGACTGATACGTTCATAATGTGCAAACATAATACGGTTTACCTTTGCATTTACTTTCAACTTGAAGGTTAATGTGCGCAGGGGTCAACCCATGCTATGGCAATAACCTTTGTTCGGAGGACCGACATGCACGAGACAGAGATCAACAACTACCTTGCCGTCATTAAGGTGGTCGGCGTCGGCGGCGGCGGTACCAACGCGGTCAATCGAATGATCGAAGAGGGTATCCGCGGCGTCGAGTTTGTTGCCATCAACACCGATGCTCAGGCACTCGCGATCTCTGATGCCGATATCAAGGTGCACATCGGCACCGACCTGACCCGCGGCCTGGGCGCTGGCGCCAACCCCGAGGTCGGCCGTAAGGCCGCCGATGAGTCCCGCGACGACATCGCCGAGGCGCTCGCTGGCGCCGATATGGTGTTCATCACCTGCGGCGAGGGCGGCGGCACCGGTACCGGCGCTGCCCCCATCGTTGCCGATATCGCGATGAACGAGGTCGGCGCGCTGACCGTCGCCGTCGTGACCAAGCCCTTTACGTTTGAGGGCCGCAAGCGCAAGAAGAGCGCCGAAGAAGGCATTAAGACGCTTTCCGACTGCGTCGACACCATGATCGTTATCCCTAACGACAAGCTGCTCGACATCGCCGAGAAGAAGACCACCATGCTTGAGGCCTTCGCAATCGCCGATGGCGTCCTTTCCCAGGGCACCCAGGGCATCACCGACCTCATCACCGTCCCCGGTATCATCAACCTGGACTTCGCCGATGTTAAGACCATCATGAAGCAGGCCGGTACCGCCATGATGGGTATCGGTACCGCTTCTGGGGACACCCGTGCCGTCGACGCTGCCCAGCAGGCTATTTCCAGCCCGCTGCTCGAGAGCTCCATCGATGGCGCTACGCGCGTCCTGCTTTCCATTGCCGGTTCCAAGGACCTGGGTATTCAGGAGATCAGCGACGCTGCCGACGTTGTCGCCAACGCCGTCGACCCCGAGGCCAACATCATCTTCGGTACCGTTGTCGACGAGTCCCTGGGCGATCAGGTGCGTATTACCGTCATCGCTACGGGCTTCTCCGACTCCAACGTCAACCGTCAGGACGAGCTCTTCGCTGCACAGCAGTCCCAGAGCAAGGCCGCTGCTTCTACCGAGCCGCAGCGCACCGCTCCTGCCACGAGCCCGGCTCAGGCTGCCCCGACTCGCAACGTCGGTGGTACCGAGCTCCCCAACTTTGGCAACGACCAGTTTGAGCTTCCTGACTTCCTCAAGCGCGGCAGCTTCTAGTTCGTTTTTCTCAGCGACCTGTATGGGGTGCGTCCGATTGGGCGCACCCTTTTTGTTGTGTTTTGCCTTTGTAAACGAAAGCCTCCAATCTCCTTACGTTCCCCTTACGTTTAGCCCCTACCGCTGCGGGTATCCTTTTGATGAAGTATGGCAGCCGTGTGGCACGGACTGCTGCGGCGTCGCCGCGATACTTGTGTTATTAGGAGGCTTTAGTATGGCAGCACGTGCGGACAGCGTTTCGCGTGTCGACCATGATGGAGTTACGTTGGTAGAGGGCGCGACGCACGATGTTCGCTTTGCTTTTACCGAACGCGCCGGCGGTGTTTCCGAAGATGCGTACTCCTCACTCAATCTGGGCTCGCATGTTGGCGATGACCCCTTTGCCGTTCAAGAAAATCGTCGCCGCGCACTCGAGGCCTTGGGTGCCGCCGAGTGCGAGCACAACCTGCTTGTTCCCAATCAAGTACACGGTGACCATGTCGTGACGGTGACCTCGAACGGTGCTGATGATCTCGAGAACATTCGCGAGCAGATTGCCGAGGGCTGCGATGCCATCGTCTGCATGGCCCGTGAGGTACCCGTGATGCTCTGCTTTGCCGATTGCGTTCCCGTGGTGCTGGTGGCTCCCGGCGGCTTTGCCGTGGTGCACTCTGGCTGGAAGGGCACGATTGCGCGCATTTCCGCCAAGGCGTGCCAAGCGCTCTGCGAGGCGGCTGGCTGCAAGCCGGACGACATCTCTGCCTACATTGGGCCCCATATCCTGGGCGACGAGTACGAGGTGTCCCAAGAACTTATGGATCGCTTTGCCGCCGAGTTCGCGTGCATCGATGCCTCTGCTTCTCGTATGCTCGATCTTTCCGCCGCCATTCGCGAGGCGCTGATGGACGCCGGCGTCGAGGCGAGCAGCATTGTGGACACCAAGCTTTCCACCGTTCGTCAGAACGACCGCTTTTATTCCTACCGCAACGAGGGCGGCACCTGTGGGCGCCATGCTGCGATCGGCGTGATGCTATGAGAAAGATCGCATCGGTCCTGAGTGCAGCAGTGCTCACGCTCACGCTGTGCGCCTGTTCCTCGGGATCTTCTGCCTCTTCCATTACCGTTGCCGGCTCTACGACGTGCCTTCCCATTGCCGAGATTGCCGCCGAGGGCTTTAAGGAAGAGGCCGGCACCGATGTGCTCGTCTCCGGCCTTGGCTCCTCTGCGGGTATCGAGGCCGTCAGCAACGGCACGGCCGACATCGCCAGCTCGTCTCGTGGCCTCAATGCCGACGAACAAGACCTTGGCCTGACCCCGATCGTAATCGCGCACGACGGCATCGCAGTCATCGTGAACGACGACAACCCGGTCGACAATCTCTCGACCGAGCAGCTCCGCGATATTTACGCCGGCAAGATCACCAACTGGAAGGAAGTCGGCGGAGAGGACCTGAAGATTCAGGTTATCAACCGCGACGAGGCGTCCGGTACGCGCGAGGCCTTCCGCACTATCGTGATGGACGGCACGCCATTCGATCGCCGCTCGGCTGTTCTTTCGGGCACGGGCCAGGTGCGCGATGTCGTGTCTCGCTCGCGTGGCGCCATTGGCTACATCTCGCTGGGTTTTGTCGAGAGCCTCAACGCCAAGACCTCGGTCAAGGCCGTTTCGGTCAACCATGTCGAGGCATCCGAGAAGACGGTCGCAAGTGGCGGCTATCCCATCTCGCGTGACCTTTACTTCTTTGTGAAGGGGACGCCTCCGCAGCAGGCGCAGGACTACATTGACTATGTGACGTCCGAAAAGATGGACAAGCAGATTCGCGAGGCGGGCTTTATTCCCGTCACCAACGACGGAAAGGGGAGTGAGTAGCGTGGAAGCACAGGAAACCCCCCAGATTGAGCAGGAGACCCGGGTGCCCAAAAAGCGTGAGTTGGCGTTGGTGTCGCGCAGCACCTATCTTAAGGAGAAGGCGCTGCAGTGGATCTTCTTTGCCTGCGCGTTCTTGGCGGTCGTCACCGTCATCCTGATTTTTGTCTTTACCACGTACTCGGCGCTGCCGGTCTTTACCGACATCGGCCTGGCGGACTTCTTTAGCTTTACATGGGCACCCTCTGAGGGCCACTACGGCATTATGTCGCTGCTGGCGGGTTCTGGTCTGGTGACTGTCGGTGCGCTCGCCATGGGTGTGCCCCTGGGTGTGGGCACGGCTGTGTATCTGGTCGAGATCGCCAGCAAGCGCGTGCGCAGGCTCATCAGCCCCGCCGTCGACCTGCTGGCGGGCATCCCCTCCATCATCTACGGCTTCTTTGGCATGGTCATCATCCGTCCGTTTATCGCGCAGCTGACCGGCGGTCTTGGCTTTGGCGCGCTGACGGCGTGGTTTGTGCTTGCCATCATGATCGTTCCCACCATTACCACGCTCACGATCGATGCCCTCAATTCCATCCCCATGGGCATTCGCGAGGCGTCCTATGCCATGGGTGCCACCAAGTGGCAGACCATCTACAAGGTCGTGCTGCCTGCAGCCAAGCTGGGCATTGTCGATGCAATTGTCTTGGGTATGGGGCGTGCCATCGGTGAGACCATGGCCGTGCTGATGGTCGTGGGCAACGCCCCGGTCATTCCAGATAGCATCTCGAGCCCCATCTCGACGCTCACGAGCCAGATCGCACTCGACATGAGCTATTCCTCGGGCCTGCATCGCTCGGCTCTGTTTGGCATGGGCGTGGTCCTGTTTATCATCTCAGCTGCACTGGTGGGTATCGTTCGCCTGATTTCAAAGAAGAGGGGGTAGGCTATGTCCGATTCCGTTGACACGACGGTCGATGCGACCTCGTCGCGCGAGCTCATCAAGCGTGCCCTTTCCCATGGCAAGAAGGGCCGCATCAACAAGGACCTGTCCAACAAGATTATGCTCGGCGTGTTTCGCGCCGCGGCCTATATCACCACCCTGGTGTTGCTCGCCATCATCGCCTACGTGGTCATTAACGGTCTTCCGCATATCTCGCTCGACTTTATCTTCGGCTGGCCGCAGGGCGTAAACGCCGAGGGCGGCATTTGGCCCACGATCGTCTCGACTATCTACGTGACGGCACTCGCCATGCTCATCTGCACGCCGGTTGCCGTCTTGGCTGCGGTCTATCTGGCTGAATACGCCAAGCAGGGCAAGATTGTCGACATCATCCGCTATGCTGCCGATGCTCTGGCCTCGGTGCCTTCCATCGTTATGGGCCTCTTTGGTTACGCCTTGTTTGTTGAGGCCATGGGCCTGGGTCTTTCGATGGTTTCGGCCGCCCTGGCGCTGGCGCTTCTGATGCTGCCCATCGTCATGCGCACCACCGAGGAGGCAATCCGCGCCGTTCCGCGCTATATCCGTTGGGGCGCATATGGCCTGGGCGCCACCAAGTGGCAGGTCGTCTCCAAGATCGTGCTTCCTTCGGCCTTTGGCCGCATTGCCACCGGCATCGTCCTTGCCATCGGCCGCGCCATCGGCGAGACCGCGGTGGTGCTCTACACCATGGGTCAGGCCATCAACCTGCCCATATCGCCGTTCGATTCCGGTCGCCCCATGACCGTTCACCTCTATTTGCTTGCCAACGACGGCATCAACATGAACGCAGCCTACGGCACCGCGCTTTTGCTGATGGCGATTATTCTGGCCTTCAACCTGTTTGCGCGTTATCTGTCGCGCAAGCGCCGCTAGTTAAGGAGTCCCATGTCCGTCTATCAGTCCGCTCCCACGCCGGAGCAAGCGGCCATCACGGCCAAGGATTTCAACTTTTGGTACGGTGACTTTCATGCGCTGACGGGGCTCGACCTCAACATCGCCAAAAACGCCATCACCTCGTTTATCGGTCCTTCGGGCTGTGGTAAATCGACGTTTTGTCGCTGCATCAACCGTATGAACGACCTTATCGAGGGTACTCGCGTCGAGGGCACCATGACACTCGACGGCAACGATATCTATGCCGAGGGCGTCGACCCGGTCGACCTTCGTCGCCGCGTGGGCATGATTTTTCAGCAGCCCAACCCGTTTCCCAAATCCATCTACGAGAATGTCGCTTTTGGCCCTCGTCTGCAGGGCGTGACTAGCAAAAGCGACCTCGACGACATCGTGGAAGAATCGCTCAAGCGCGCCAACCTCTGGAAAGAGGTATCCAATCAGCTCAACAAGGATGGTTTGGCGCTCTCGGGCGGTCAACAGCAGCGTCTGTGCATCGCGCGTGTGCTTGCGGTGCAGCCCGATGTCCTTCTGATGGACGAGCCCTGCTCCGCCATCGACCCCACGTCCGTATCTAAGGTCGAGGATCTGATGGCCGAGCTGGCGCCCGAGATGACGATCATCATCGTCACGCATTCTATGCAGCAGGCCGCTCGCATTAGCGACTACACCGCATTTTCTTGCAGGAAGTTGCCGGTGAGCCCGCCACGCTCATCGAGTATGGTCAAACCGACGCGATCTTCACCAGCCCGGTGGATTCGCGGACGGAAGACTATATCACCGGCCGCTTTGGCTGATCGGTGCGACTAGTCCCAAGCCGATCGGACCTGGTCCGGTGCGTATTCACTGTGCGGGCGGCATGACCGCACCCAACTGATTGGAGTGAACCATGCGCAAACTGTTTTCCCGTCAGCTCATCGAGGCCCGTCACGAGATGTTGAGCATCTACGAGGCCGTCGATCTTGCCCTTCACGACGCCGTGAAGGCCTATGTGACCGACGACCGCAAGCTCGCCACTAAGACCAAGAAGCGCACGCTTTCGATTGATGCTCGCTGCGCCAACTTGGAGGCCGTGTGCTACAACCTGATCGCTACGCAGTCGCCGGTCGCCTCCGACTTCCGTTTGCTGCAGACGATTATCTACGTCGACTTTAACCTGCAGCGCATGACCGATAAGGTTCGCCAGATCTGCCGCGCCACGCGTCACATGGTCAAGGCCGACATCTCGCTGCCTCAGGAGCTCGTCGGCACGGTTGAGGCCGAGGCCGAGGCCGTGTACCAGGTGCTGGGCTCGTCGCTGTCCGCGCTCGTCACCAACGACATGTCCATCATCTGCAACCTGGCCGTCGAGGACGAGCCGGTACATGCGGCGTACGAGAAGTTCTTCCGTACCTTTAACCGCATGGACACCGGCGATTTTATGGACGACGACAGCAACTATGACGACCTGCGCCGTGCCATCATGGTTTCGCGCTACCTCGATCGCATTGCCTCGATTTCCATCGATGCCGCCTGCCGTCTGACCTTCCTTTTGACCGGACAGCGTATGACTGCCGGCGATATCGCCCGTACGGATGAGGACGAGCTCGAGAGCATGCGCGTGCCTTCGGGCGAGGGCGTCATTATGAGGCCCGCCGTGGATGCACGCTTTGTTGCCAAGGTGCCCGCTAACGAGGTGAGCGAGGGTCTTCGCTACCTGTTGGATCATCTTGAGGACGAGGATGATGCCGAGGACGACGAGGACTAGGGCAGTCCCGTTCGTTGAGAGATTGTAAATACCTAAGGGTGCGCGGCCTTGCGGATGCGGGGCCGCGCTCTTGCGTTAGCATGGGACTACTTGTTGTGCTGTTAGCGGAGGCGATTGGCAATGGATAACTATTTGAATGTAATGCGCGCTCGCCGCGAGCAGATACTCGAGCGTTTCTATGCCGCGCTCGATCGCGCCGGGAGGTCCCGCGATGCCGCGCGTCTGATTGCCGTGTCCAAGACCGTCGGCGTCGATGAGACCATCACGGCCATCCAGGTGGGGTATCGCCATTTTGCCGAGAACCGCCCTCAAGAGCTCGTCCGCAAACTCGCAGGTTTGGCGGAGCATCCGGAGCTGCCCGAGGTACGCTTTGATATGATCGGCAACCTTCAGACCAACAAGATTAACGCGGTGTTGGGTTCGGCCGAGCTGATTCATTCGGTTGGTTCGCTTCATTTGGCGCAGGCGATCTCGAGCCGTGCCGTTCGCAAGATCGAAGCGGGCGAGCTTTCTGCTCCCCAACAGGTGCTGATCGAGGTCAACGTGAGCGGCGAGGAGTCCAAGGGCGGCTTTTCGCCCGATGAGATTCGTGGAGTTGCCGGCGAGCTTGCGGAACTTGAGGGAATTTGTGTGCAGGGCCTTATGACCATGGCCCCTCGCGGGAACAAGGATGTGGCACGTCGCACCTTTGCCGGGCTGCGAGAGCTGAGGGATGAGCTGGAGGCGGCGCATCCCGATCTGAGGCTGCCCGAGCTTTCTTGCGGCATGAGCGAGGACTTTGAGCCCGCCCTTGAGGAGGGCTCTACGCTCGTTCGCCTGGGCAGGGTAGTATTTAGCCCGGAGTTTGCAGTAAAATAGGGCTCTGAAGTGCGCACTGGTTTACAGAGCGCCTGCACTAAACCGTGAGAGGACACAACCATGGGCTTCCTTGACGAGATTAAAAATAAGATGCACCTGGGCGGCCAGCAAGGTTACGACCAGGGCTATGACCAGGATGACGACTACGGCTACGATGACGGCTACGATGATGGCTATCAGAACAACGGCTACAGCGGCGCCTCGGGCGAGGGCTTCTATACCCAGGACGAGCCGAGTAACGGCCTGCTGGGCCAGACACGCCGCGGTGAGGCCGAGTCGGTCGCCGTGTATACGCGCTCCGGCCAGCTGGTCGGCGATGACTCGCGTCATGCAACGACATACAATCCGCCGTCGCGTTCTCAGGATAGTGCCGCAGGCGGCTATCGCCCCGGCGCTTACGACACGCCGTCGAGCTATGCCGAGAGCGCCCGTGCTCGTGCCGCGGCACCTGCGCCCGCTTCTGCGCCGAGCGACGCCTCGGCCTATGCAAACAACATCATTAACGCCACGCCGCAGCTGCCTGCCTATGTCCTGCGCCCTGAGAGCTATGACGATGTCGAGACCGTTGTCCGCCGCGTGCGCACCAAGCAGCCCGTTGCGCTGATTTTTGTTGGCGTTCGCACCGAGGTCGCCAAGCGTGTCCTGGACTTTAGCTATGGCTTTGCCTGCGGCCTGGGCGCTACGGTCAAAGAGGTGGGCGATCGCGTGTTTATGGTGCTGCCCGCCGGCTGCGAGGTCAAGGATTCGGACCTCAAGAAGCTGCGCGCCGACGGCTACCTTAAGTAAACCCAAGACGAGGAGATTCTCATCAACATCTACACCATTGTCCAGCTGGTCAACACGCTGTTCAACTTCTACTCCACACTTATTGTGGTCTATTGCTTTATGACGTGGATTCCCATGAAGCAGGGCGGCCTGCTGCAGGATATCGCCGCGGTGCTCGATAGCGTCTGCGGTCCGTGGCTCAACCTGTTTCGTCGGTTTATTCCGCCGATGGGCGGCGTTGATTTTTCGCCGGTCGTTGCGATTATTGCGTTGCAGTTGGTGCAGAGGCTGATTCTGCAGCTTCTTATAGGTATACTCGTATAGTACTGGCTCAGTAACTTACGTCGGGCGCCCGGCGCCAAGGCGATGATAAAGGAGAACTTGTTATGGCTATTACCCCTGCTGACATCCAGGCTCAGACTTTCTCTGAGGCCAAGCGCGGCTATGATCCCGCCGAGGTCGACGTCTTTTTGGAGACGCTGTCCTCCGAGGTTGACGCTATGCTTGCCAAGATTGTCGATCTTAAGGGTCGTCTGACTGCCACCGAGCAGCAGCTTGCCGACACGCAGGCCCAGCTTGCCCAGGCTCAGGACGCTGCCGCTCAGGCCGTTCCCGCCGCTCCTGTGGCCGCTCCCGCACCCGACTTCTCCGCTCAGGAGCGCCAGATCTCCGCTGCGCTGATTGCTGCCCAGCAGACCGCCGAGGGCATCGTCAACGATGCCAACGAGAACGCTGAGCGCATCCGCAACGAAGCCGACGCCAAGGCCCGCGAGGTCATCCGTCAGGCCCTGACCGAGAAGCAGGCCGAGCTCGAGGAGATCGACCGTCTGAAGGCTTCCCGTGAGGAGTTCAAAGCCGAGTACCTCAAGCTCATCCAGCACTTCATGGACGATGCGCAGAATTCCTTCCCGTCCGACCTTATGGCCTCCACGCCGGTCGGTTCTGCGGCTTCTCCTGCAGTGACCGTTCCCGCCGCCGAGCCGCTGCCTGTCGCTGATCCGGTTGTCCCCGTGGCTGACCCCTTCGCCCCGATCGACAACTTTGCCGCCGACGACCTGGACTAGCGCCAGAGCTACAATCTCGTGTCCTTAAGAGGAGCTCGCACCTGCGGGCTCCTTTTTTGTGGCTGCATACGGGTTGGGAAACAAAACGCCGAGCTCTGCGTACGATAGGGCAGAACTCGGCGAAAGGGTGCGCGGTAAAAGGTAGATTTTAGGGCATGTGCCAAAAACTACTTGAGGAGGAAGTCGGAGAGGGGAATGGTGCGGGCATCGCGATGCTCGGGATCGGCGATGTGGTCGGCAGGATAGCCGCAGACGAGCATGTGATAGGGATAGACGCCCTCGGGCAGGTTGAACCGCTCTCGGGCTAGCTCGGGCTTAAAATGGCATACCCAACACGTTCCCAGACCCTGCTCCTCGGCCTCCATCATCATTTGATCGCAAACAATCGAGGTGTCGATAGCGCTGGGGTTCATCTGGTCATAGGGGCGAACCCAAGCGTCGTCGGTAACGCTGCAAATGAGGAAGATGAGCGGAGCGCCAAAGATGGACCCATCACGAGCAAACCGAGGCTGACAAGCAGCCGCCTTCTCCAAAAGCTCGGGCGTATCCAACACCATCACACGGGTTGGATGATTATTACAAGCAGAAGGAGCAATACGCCCAGCCTCAACAATGACATCCACCACAGCCTGCTCAACAGAACGATCCTCAAAAGAACGACAAGAATGCCGAGCCCGAGCCAAATCCAAATAACTCACAACCAAGCCCTCCAAATTCAACGAATCAAACCAAAGTAAATCAAAAGGTACCCAAAGCTACGCTCGGCCAAACGCTCAGTGCAGCCCCAAAGTATCCAATCGGGCATAAAAGGCCGTATCAGCCAGACCCCCATTGCATTCTAACCATCAGCCAAAGTTCCCAATGGTGGTACGTAAGGCGAAGGGCCGGCACCTGTTTACTTTCGAACGACTCTGCCGCGCAGCCGGAGTGAGAAAGCAAACAGGTGCCGGCCCTTCGCCGCCGGGACACGTACCCCCAATTAACTGTTCTTCATGACAATCGAATCCACGACATCAGCCACATTCTCGCAGCAGTCGGCGCAGTACTCCAGGAAAGCGTAGACGTCACGCCAGGCGATGACCTCGAGCGGGTCCTTGCCATTGACGTGCAGGTTGCGCATAGCGTTGATGTAGAGCTCATCGGCCTCGGACTCAATGGTGTTGATCTGGATGACCAGCTCGCGCAGGGTCTTGGACTTGCGGTAATTAGGCAGCTCGACCATAAGGTCCTTCATGGCGCGGCAGGCGTCGGTCACCTTGTGGGCGATGACAATGGCATCGGGGTGGATGCTCTGGATGTTGGTGAAGTAGACGCGCTGCACGAGCCCTCGATACGGTCAAGCACGGTGTCGAGCGAGCAGCTCATCAGGTCCAGATCCTCGCGCTCAAGCGGGGTGATAAAGGCAGTGAGCAGGGCATCCTCGAGCTCATGGTGCTTCTTGTCGGCCGCATGCTCAATCGCATGCATCTCTTCGAGCATGCCGTGGATCTGCGCGGGATCAAAGTTCTCAAAAATCTTGATGAGCAACTCTGCGGCCTGGACAGCAAGGTCGGCGCAGGCGACGTAGTTGTCAAAGTAGAACGAATCGGGTTTCTTTGCCATGAGTGGGTCCTTTCGAGGCGAAGACGGGTGGGCGAGGTATTGCGGTCCGGATGGCCGTTCGGTTTGACTAGATGAACATCATGAACAGCTTGGCCATGACAAAGCTGATGAGTCCACAAGCGGGGAAGGTGAAGAACCACGTGAACATCATGTCCTTGACCACGCCGAAGTTGATGGCCGAGAGGCGCTTGACGGCGCCGACACCCATAATGGCGCAGGTTTTGATGTGGGTGGAGGATACGGGGATGCCGGTAAGGGTGGCAAGTAGCAGGTTCGCGGCGCCCGCCAGGTCGGCGGAGAAGCCCTGGTACTTTTCGAGCTTGACCATGCTCTGACCGACAGACTTGATGATGCGCTCACCGCCCACGCTGGTGCCGATACCCATAGTGGCCGAGCACAGCAGCATAATCCAGATGGGGATGCCGGCATCGCCGACGCTCGTCTGGCCGCTGGCGAAGGCCACTCCTAAAAAGAGCACGCCGATGAACTTCTGTCCATCCTGCGCGCCGTGCATGAAGCTCATGGCCGCAGCGCTCGCGATCTGAGCGTATTTAAAGAAGACGTTGGCACGTCGCCTGTTGGCGGCGGCGAAAAGAATCGAGACGAGCTTGCACAGGACCCAGCCCATGACAAAGCCCAGGCCGATGGAGAGCGCCAAGCCGTAGATGACCTTCATCCACTCGTGGACGTTGACGCTGCTCGCGCCGCCGAGGGCGATTGCGGCACCGGTCAGGCCGGCGATAAGGCTGTGGCTTTGCGAGGTAGGGATGCCAAAACGCGATGCCGTGGCGCCGTAGACGACGATGGAGAACAGCGCCGCGCAGAGGCATGCGAGCGCCATGGTGCTGTTTCCGCCAAAGTCGACGATATGTGAGATGGTGTTGGCGACGCTCGCGTTAAAGTGCGTCATGATGAGCACGCCGAGGAAGTTGAATGCGGCGCTCATGAGAATGGCGGCGCGGGCGGGCATGCAGCGCGTGGTGACACAGGTCGCGATGGCGTTGGGCGCGTCGGTCCATCCGTTGACGAAGATAGCGCCGAGTGCGAGGATCACGGTGACGGCAAGGACTGGGTTCGACACAATTTGGCCGAGGAAGGCTGAGAACGTTACGTCCATATATGGGCTTTCTCGAAGTTTGCAGGCACGTTACAAAAACATGATAAATCGTATCACCTCCTGCGGGTTTCTTTACCGAGTTCTGATGGGAGAAGTGAATTTTTTGGCACTAACATTGAATATTTGCCCTGTTGACCGCGGGTGTTCTTTTTGCTAGCACGCCATGAGGACACGTGCGCGCCCCAACATCCCAAAACCACAGCCTGTTCGCTTTACAATGTGCAAACATGCGTTCGATAATAGGAGGCATGGAATATCGACAGACAGATGGTAAAACTCGACGCGTGCACAAGCAGTATGTGGACGTCGTGGCTCGCATCCTCGCGGGCGGACAGGTCGTGCCGGTTACCGTCTGCTGGGTCGATGGTCGTTGCTTTACGATTGACGAGATTGTCTCGTCCACCGGTTTTGGCCTGACGGTCCACGGCATTCGTACGGCGACTTATAAGGTTCGTTTTGGCGGACATGCGACCGAACTGTATCTGGAAGAACAGGCACGCGAGCGACCGGATGGCTCGCAGACTCATCTGATGCGTTGGTGGGTGTGGGCGTTCGACCGGACGCTCGAGAGCGAGCGTCGCAGGTAAGAACGCGTGGCGTTCGGGTACAATGGCAGGAAACTTGTCAGCTACGGCGCCGTCGCGGCGCTTTTTGAAAGGACGAAGTATGAACGATATCCAGGGCTATCAGAACGGCCCCATCGAAACCGGCGCAAGCCGTGCCAAGGAGATGTCGCCGCGCGCGTACAACCTTGTCATGTCTGCCCTGATCTTTTTGGGCTTTTGCGCCATGGGCGCCGGTGCCTACTTTACGAGCACCATGTCGTTTGCGCGCATGATGATGAGCGGCGCCGCTTTGCCGCTGGTCTTTGGCTCATTTATTTTGACCATCGTCGGCATGGTCATGATGTCGGCTGCTGCCAGCAAACAGTCCGTGGGCCTGTCGCTCGTGGGCTACGTGGTCTTTGCGAGCACCTTTGGCCTGACGGCGTCGTTTGGCCTTGCCAACTACGACCTGCCTACCATTAACACCGCCTTTATCGCCACGGCCGCCATCACCTTTGTCTTTGGTGCGCTGGGCGTAACCTTTCCCAAGTTCTTCCAGCGTGTGTACGGCATTGGTTTTGGCATCCTACTTGCCACGATTCTGGTCGAGATCGTGCTGATGTTCATGGGCGTCTCGCAGTCCATCACCGACCTGATCGTGATCGTGGTGTTCGCCGGCTTTATTGGCTATGACACCTATGTGGCCACGACGGTGCCGCCCACGCTGCCCAACGCCGTGCTCATGGCATCCAACCTGTTCGTGGACATCATCAACGTGTTCCTGCGCATCCTGAATATCCTTGGTCGTCGCGATTAAAGCGCGGCATTGCGACGCTTCCTGCCGGACACGGTAAAACGATGCGAAAGGCGGTCCTTCGGGGCCGTCTTTTTTGTGCGCGGCGGGGTATGATGGATGGGAAAAAGCCGATAGCGGCAGCGACAGGAAAGGTGGCCACGAATGGCAGATGTCGACAACAGGAACCGTAACCGCAGGTCTAACCGAGCGGGTCAGCCCAATCCCAAGCGCGAGGCGCGTGCCAAGGCCGCCGAGCGCCATGTGGTGGCTGTGTCCGAGGCCTGCGCCAAGGACATCGAGCGTTCGATTGCCGGCGTGCGCGAGTTCGATGGTATGCCTGCCGGATTTGTCGCGGCGATGAAGGCCAAGGCCCAAGCGGCCGACGCTGCCGAGGAACAGGTTGCTGAGGAGTCTGAGGCCGCCGAGGAGCCCGAGGTCGAGGCCGCCGAGGTTGCATCCGCCGAGACCGAGGTTGCGGCCGAGCTTGCACCCGCCGAGGAGGCCACGGAGGCCGAGTCCGCGCCTGCCGCCGAAAAGCCCGCTCCGGTCCTGCCCGAGGTCACCGTGCTCGACGCCTCTGCCACGCAGGCCATTCTGGATAACGGCCGAGGCTACGCGCAGTTCTGTGACATGGCCGTGCTTGCCTTTGCCTCGTTCACCAACCCGGGCGGTGGCTACATCCAGGGCTATCTGGGCCAGGAGGCCACGCTCTGTGCCGATTCGTACCTGTACAACGTGCTCGATAAGCAGCGCAAATGGTACGGCGAGAACCGTCGTCGCAACATCAACTGCGAGCTTTACCGCAACCGTGCGCTGGTGGTGCCTGCGGTGCGCTTCGACCGCAATCACGTACATGCATATGCTGACGTGATCGTTGCCGCCGCGCCCAACGCCAAGCGCGCTCGCCAGGAGTATCGCGTGGGTGACGATGCCTTGCTGGATGCCCTGCGCGATCGCATCCGCTTTGTGCTTGCCATCTGCGATGAGCTGGGTCGCGAGAAGCTCGTGCTGGGCGCTTGGGGCTGCGACAACAACGGCTTTGACGCCGAGGCCGTGGCTGAGCTCTTCCGCAAGGAGCTTGCGTCGGGCGACTTCAAGGTCAAGCAGGTGTTTTTTGCCGTGCCCTCTACGCGCTGGGATGAGGACTTCGCCAAGTTTGAGCACGTGTTGGCAAGCTTCCCCGAGTGTAACGAGGAGTCCTATGCTCAGGTGGCCGCCCGCGCCGCGGCCGCCCGTGCCGCCGAGCAGGCTCAGGCCGCTGCTGAGGACGATGAGGATGACGACGACTGGCGCAAGTACCTGTAAACGGTGCGCGTGATGCGACATGCCGAGCCGACGGGGGCTGCTCCCGTCGGCTTTTTACTAAAGGAAGGGCTTACGATGAAAAACGTTCTGTGCTTTGGTGACAGCAACACCTATGGCTATGATCCGGCTGGTATGCGCGATGGCACCGCGGTGCGCTATGCGCAGGATGTGCGCTGGTGCGGCGTGGCGCAGCGTGACCTGGGCGAGGGCTGGCATGTGATTGAGGAGGGGCTTAACGGCCGCACGACGGTGCGCGACGATATGTGCCATCTGGACACTAACCTCAACGGCATTCGCGCGTTGCCGATGCTGCTCGAGGCCCATAAGCCGCTGGACGCCATTGTGATCATGCTGGGCACCAACGACTGTAAGACGGTCTTTAACGTGACAGCTTCCGATATCGCCCGTGGCGCCATGGCACTGATTCGCGCCGTCCGCGCGTTTCCGTGGACCGACGCTGCGCCTTGTCCGCGCATTCTGCTGATGGCGCCTATCAAGATTAAACCGCAGATCGTCGATGTGTACATGACCGACTTTGACGAGCGCTCCGTCGAGGCCTCGGAGCATTTTGCCGAATACTATGCGTATGCTGCTAAGCAGTTTGGCTGCGACTTTTTGAATGCCGCTGATTTTGCCGAGCCGGGCGATATCGATTATCTGCACATGATGCCCGAAAGCCATGAGAGCTTGGGCCACGCCGTGGCGGCCAAGCTCAAAGAGATGCTCGGAGCGTAGCGCGACCCAAAGCAGTACAAAAGTTCCCCTTGCGGTGGCTTGTTTCGTTGGTTTGTCTTGATCTGTAACAGCTGTAAGGCCGAAAACGGGCTAGATGTTACAGATTGAGATTATTTAGGTCGATATCGGTCGTTTGTCTCGATCTGTAACATCTAGGGTCGATTTTGCCGAGTTACTGTTACAGATCGAGATTTTCTTCTCAGTGGAATTTGAATGTCTCAATCTGTAACAGGTGGGCCGAAAAATGGACTCTAACTGTTACAGATCGAGATGTTTGTGGGAACCGCCACAAAGGTGCCTGTCCCCTTTGCGGTGGTTTTGGGCTGCGAATCTTAGTACTGCCACAACTAACTGCGTGCCATCTACCTGCGGCTTTGCGGGGGAATATCCTAACTTATCCCAAGCGCGTCGAAGGTGGCGCGGACGACCTGTTCGGCGGTGGGGCGGATGTAGTGCCTGCCCGACACGCCGGGGAGGGCGTGGCCCATCAGCATCTCGATGAGGTCCCACGGCAGGCGAAGCTCGACCTCCGCTATCGTACGCCACGAGTTGCGCAGGTTCGACCACGGGATGTGCTCGATGCCGCGGGCGGCGCAGAGTTTCCGCCAGCGGTCGTTGCATATGCTGCGGTTCATGGGCAGTCCGTCGCCCCGGTCGCTCAGCCACTCGCGGCCCTCGGCGGCCCGCGCCGCCGCTATCTCGACGAGGCGGTCGGCGGCCTGTGGCAAGATCACGACGGTGCGGGCGGACTTGGCGGTCTTGAGGGCGCCCACCGGCTCGGTGCCGGACTGCTGCATCTGGCGGCAGATGTCGGCGGAGGCGAGGACGGTGCCGCTGCGCTCCCAGTGCAACACCTCCTCGGTGCGCACGCCAAGCGACTCGCCCGAGCGGCAGGAGCCGAAGCATGCGAGGATGAACGCGGGCTCCAGGGGGTTGCCGCGCAGTGCGTCGAGGACGCCCAGGGCCTCGTCGAGGGTGTAGACGCGCTTTGATCGCTCGCGGGTCTTTCTGGTGGGCATGGTGTACCTGACGCTGGCGGCGAACGGGTCGAGCGGCAGGCGGATGAAGGTCGAGACGCAGGCGTAGACCTTGCGCAGGGTGAGCAGGGCGGTATCGGCGGTGGCGGCGGGCAGTGTCAGCAGCCAGTCCTGCAGCTCGACGGCGCGCAGCTGGTCGACGGGCATTGCGCCCCAGCGGGGTCCGACGTAGTTTCTCCACGACCGCAGCACGAGGTCGCGGGTGTTGGGGGCGAGCGTCCCGCCTCGACCTGTGCGGCCATCTTGGGGACGAGCCACGTCTCGTAGGCCTTGGCTATGGTGGGCACGGGGGCGTCGTCGGCGTGCTCGACGTGGATGCGGTCAAGTTCCGCGCACGCCTCGCGGTAGGTGCCGTACACGGTCTTGGTCTTGCGCCTGCGGCCCTGCGGCGTGTTCTGCATCCAGCGCAGGACGTACTTCTTGCCGCGCCTCATCTCGGTCACGGAGCCCCAGACGCGGCGGCGCTGCTTCTTTGTCATATAATCAGATCCGTTCAGATCGCGGGCTTATTCTCCGTTTCGCCCGGTTCTGACCCCGGCCCCGTCTCACGTTCCAAAGTGCAGGGGCCGTCTCCTTAGTCTCGGGACCTCGGCATCAGCCTGCGGTCCCGAGATTTTTCGTTTTCATGGGCATCACCTCCCTAGATGTAGATGCATGGAATCTCGCCCTTGCCGACCCTCACGTTCGCGGTGCAGGGAACGGCGTCGGGCTATGACTCCGCCCCGTCTCCTGGCAGTTCGCCCGCTATTCCGTCGTCGGCCTCTATCTTCGCTATCACGGGGCTGCCCTCGAGGGTCGAGAGCTGGCTGATAGCCATCTCTCGTAGGTATGCCGCCCTCTGCCTGCGGCCGATTCCCCTTTTGATCAGTTCGGCGTTCATGCTTTCGAGGTTCGCGAGGACGAGCAGCTGGTGCAGGCTCGCCTCGTCTCGGATGTTGCCCGTCGCGCCTTCGTGCGACTCCCTCCACTGCTTTGCCGTCATCCCGAACAGGGCAACGTTGAGGACGTCCGCCTCGTTTGCGTAGGTGTAGCCCTCGACCTGCCGGCTCATGCTCGGCTTCAGCAGGTTCTCCTTTACGGCGTCGGTGTGTATGCGGTAGTTGATCTTCGAGAAGAGCCTCTTCTCGTTCCACTCGCCGGAGATCCTGCTGTTCTCGTCGTTCTTCAGGCGCTGGTAGTCTTTGATGACGTAGAGCTTAAATTCCGGGGAAATCCACGAAGCGAACTCGAATGCGATGTCCTTGTGGGCGAACGTGCCGCTCGCATACCTCCCCCTCTTGGTCCTTATGCCGATGGCGTTCGTCCTCGAAATCCACTTCGTTGGCGTCAGGGTGAAGGAGTTGAGCCCGGCCTCTTCCCTAAAGGCATCGAATTCGATGCCTTTAAAGTCGGGGTTGTGGAGCGACTCCCAAACACCGAGGAACTCGATGGTGTTCCTGTTCCTCATCCAGTTCTGCACCACCATCTTCGGCTCATCGCTCTTGTACCTCGCTATGTCCGTGAGTGAGATGTAGTCGTCCCCGCTGCCGGTCGACGCGACCCCGATCTCTATGCCGAGTGCGTTGATCTTCTCGATTGCCTCTTTCGGAGCCATCCGCGCTCCTCCGTTCTTCCAATCCGGTTGACAGGGGCATGGTCGGCCCCAATGTTTCTACCTCTCGTCCCGCTCGCCCATGTACCAGACGACGCGGCCCTTGCAGACCACGGGCTCGTCGCCCGGCCCGGCGAGGATGTCGTCGTACTCGCCGCTGTGGCTGTCCGCCGTGAGCATGACCGTGGAGCGGCCCCGGGTGTAGTTGCGCACCACGGCTCCGTAGTCGGACGTCTCGGCGAGCACCGGCTGGCCGTTGACCGGCTCCATGTCGGGGTCGACCAGCAGCAGCGCGTCGTGGGGGAAGCGGTTGTCCATGCACCCGCCCTGCGCGTGGACCATGAAGCCGCGCGGGTGCGCGTCGGCGATGGAGGCGGGGACCTCGACCTCGTCGGCGAGGTTCCCCTCGTCGCACGGCTCGCCCATGTGCGCGAAGCCCAGCAGGGGGACCATGCGCGAGGTGCCGCTGATCGCGGCCTCGGCGGCGTCCTCTCCCATGAGGTCGGCGACCGTGGTATCGAAAAGCTCGGCGAGTTGCTCAAGCCGGTACATTCTCGGTTGAGATTTGCCCGACTCCCACGAAGCAACGGCGGCCTTGGTTACCTTCGGGTTGAGTCTGTTTCCGACGTCCTCCTGGTTCCAATTACGCGCCTCACGCAGGGCTCTTACTCGGTTTGCGAAACTCATGGACCCTCCTTCGGTTAAACGTAATTTAATTCTAATTAAAGAAAAATTGATTTATAGATAATTTTAAGTTGACTCGCGGTCAAATAAGGTTTAACCTTTAGTCAACGAAAGGAGGAGCAGATGCAAAGCTTGCAGGAGTACCGAGAGGCAGGCGTCGAGCGTTTTCAAAAGAAGAACATCGCCGCAGCTCTTGGAATCTCTTTACCGGCATACGACGCTCTCGAGAACGACCAGGAGCACCGTATGAACCCTGCCAGAGCCAAGGCGCTTGGGGAACACTTCGGAGTTGACCCGACTATTTTTTGGCTGAAAAGTCAAATTAGAATTGACCGAACGAAACGGAGAGAACCATGAACGAGAACTACATCGACATCGAGCTGGGCGGCTGGAACGTCCCCGAGGCCATCACGGTCGAGGCCGAGCCAGTCGAGGCCCGCGACTTTTCCAACTTCGAGCTGTAGGGGAGGGCGACATGGGAGACGTGAAGATGCGCCGCGAGAACATCAGGTACGAGGCGCGCGGGAAGTCGTTCGAGATCGAGTGCCCGCAGGGCTTCTCGGGCATCGAGGCCATCGTCTGCTGGTGCGACGCTGGCGGCGGCTGGCACCACGAGGCCTTCGAGTCGTTCCTCGACGCCCGCGGGCGCCTGGACGGGCTGCTGCGCGGCGAGGCGGTCATGGCCTACGTCCAGCGCACGGTGGTGATGAACACCGCCGACGCCATCGACCCCGGCATCGAGCCGGTGATGGTCGGCCTCAGCGCGGGCGAGTGGGTCATGTACCAGCTTCAGAAGGGGCGTGAGTAGCGATGGGTAAGCGGGTCCGCTACGACTTCGAGCTTGTCGACGGCTCCTATGTCGAGACCGACAAGGGTGCCGCGTTCCGTATCTCGGAGACGTTCGGCTTCACCAACGAGCAGCACATCAAGATTTTGGAGAAGGGCACCGAGAAGCTGGGAAAGCTCGACGGGACCGAGTACTACATCGCCTCACCCGTGACGTTCGCCCTGTACGGGCAAGTCTACTTCACGCTGGGCAACTCGCTTGTCTACATGCCCGGCCTGGAGGAAGTCTACCTGGGCGGCGATCAGTGATGGTGAAGTCAAGGAGACGGCGCCTTATCCCGGCGGTCCAGCTCGCATGGCTCCTCGCGTTCCTCGCCGCAGCGGTCGTCGCCGCAGTTCGTTGCGACTGGACCGGCCTGTCGATCGCGCTCCTGTGGGCGTGCAGCGACGCCACGGCGCTGAGGGTCATGGCTCTAGAGGAAGAGCTTCAGGAGCAGCGCGAGAAGGCCGAGGGCGAAGCCGATGCGGTCGAGCCAGTCGATTAGGTTGGCGAGCGCCCTTGCGGCCTCGCTGTCGCACAGGCGGTTGAACGACCGGGCGATGCCCGGACGCCGCTTCGCGTGCCTCGGTCGGTATGTCAGATGTCTCCTAATCATGGCCCGAAGCCTACCGCGTGCGTCACGCGGACACGCGGGTATTGCCGCTCAGGCATCCCGCAGGCCCCGCTCCCGGGGCGGCACCGTTGCCCCGCGGCTCTCCATAACCATCCGCGGGGACGTTCCCTACCGGTGCCGTGCCGGGGGCGAGGCCCCGAAAGCAAGCAAAAAAGAGCCGCCCGGTTTGGAAAGCGGGGACGGCTCCCTGACCTGAAAGGAGGTCACTCATGGATTCTAGCAGAGCCAAAACGTTCCAGCAGATGGCCGACGAGCTTGGCATCCGCCACAAGCTGATGTACACGCTGCGCGAGGCGTCGAGGGTGACGGGGGTGCCATACGACACGCTGCGCATCGAGTGCAAGGCGGGCCGCCTGCGCTCGCAGCTGCCCGAGGGGCGCAAGGTGGGGCGCATGGTGCGCCCGGAATGGGTGGAGCAGTGGATCGAGGAGGGAACGCATGGGAGTGATTCTTTTGCAGCTTAGCGACCGGGTGTCCGACTGGTGGCACTCGCTGCCAGAGCGCACCCGCAGCGTCCTGAGCCTCGTGATCTTCATCGGCCTCATCGCCGCCGCCGGTGCCATCGAGGGCACGGCGCCGAGCGGCATGTACTACTAGGAGGAACGATGAAGATTAAGAAATGCCAGACGGGGGCGTTCCTATGACCGGGCGGCGATTCGCGTTCACCGTCCCGTTCGTGGCCGGCAAGCTTCGCCACAGGCTCGACCGCAGGCACGCCCGGATGTACACGCCGGACGAGACCATACGCAACGAGGCCGCCATACGCGACGCGGCGCTCAGGGCCATGCGGGAGGCGTACCCGGGAATCGAGGGGCTGCTGTTCCCGTTCAGGGTACCCGTCGCGGTGCGCATCGACGTGTACGAGCCGCTGCCCAAATCGAGACCGAAACGCGTCACGTCGGAGCCGAACACGTTCAAACCGGACGCGGACAACATCGCAAAGCTGGTGATGGACGGGATGAACGGGGCTGTCTGGGGCGACGACAGTCAGGTGGCCGAGGTACACGTGGTCAAGTGGCCCCGTCGGCGCGGCATCGAGCCGCATATGGACATACAGGTATATCGCGGCTGGGCAGACCCAGCCGAGGAGAAGAAGTAGAAACGGAGACATAGAAATGAAACGAAAGGCATTCAAGGAGCTCATGAGGCAGGCCGTGGGCAACGTCCTCATCAACACGGAGCTCAACGCCGAGGCGCTCGAGCGCGACGTCGACCCCGCGGTGCTCCGCGGAGTCGCCTACGGCATGGCGGTCGCGCCCGCGCTGATGGACGAGGAGCCCATCGAGTTCGACCGCGACTTCCTGGCGGTCATCATCGCGTACGGCAAGAAGTGCGAGGACATCTACGCCGAGAACGGCGCCGTCGCCACGATCTCCAAGCTCTACGGATGCGAGGTGAGCGTCGATGAGTAACGAGGTCATCGAGTTCAAGGACGATGCGGGCATGCCCGTCAAGTTCACCTCGCAGGACATCCGCGAGCGCCTGTGCCCGAACGCGACCGAAAGCGAACTGGCGCTGTGCATCGAGCTGTGCAACCGCCAGCACCTGAACCCCTTCACCAAGGAGGTCTACCTGGTGAAGTACAGGGACGCCCCGGCGAGCATCATCACGAGCTATCAGGTGTTCAACCGCCGCGCCAACCGTCAGGAGAGCTATGGCGGCATCAAGAGCGGCGTCGTGGTGATGCGCGAGGGGCAGATCGTCAAGAAGCGCGGCAGCGCCGTCTACAAGCAGGTTGGCGAGCAGTTGCTCGGCGGCTGGGCCGAGGTGCAGTTCAAGGACGGCAAGGAGCCGGCCTACGTGGAGCTGGCGCTCACCGACTACAGCACCGGCAAGAGCAACTGGGCGAAGATGCCGGGCGTCATGATCGAGAAGTGCGCCAAGGCCGGCGCGTGGCGCCTGGCCTACCCCGACGAGTTCGGCGGGATGTACACGGGCGAGGAGATGGACCAGAAGGTCGAACGCGACATGCACGCCGGCACTCAGGCCGTCGAGGCCGAGAGCGTCGAGCCCGTGGCCGACCTGCAGCCCGTGCGCAACCTGTTCAAGCCGTTTATGGCGGCAACCGGGCTCGACAGCGCCGGGGCCATGGCGGCCATCTGCGCCGCCGTGGGCTGCACGTCGGGCTCCATGCACGACATGACGCTCATGCAGGCGCGCCGCGCGGCCTCGTGGATGGAGGAGGAGATCGCGGCCGCCAGGGCCGTCGACGAGGCCGAGATTCCGGTCGATCCGGCATTCGACGGGCTGGGAATGACCGACGACGAGATACGCGACGACGACCTGCTGGGAGGCTTCTAATGGCAGACGAGGTTTTGGCAGTCGAGGCCGTGCCGCTCGAGGAGGACTTCGACACGCTGGTGGCGTCTCTCGCCATCGACGACACGCTCGAGGACAAGCTGGCGAAGCTCAAGAAGAACGTGGACGAGAAGCTGGCGGACTACGTGGACGTCAAGCACATCGAGAAGGACGAGGACTTCAAGGCGGCGAAGAAGTACCGCGCGGCGGTCAACGACGTGAAGAAGCCCATCGAGGCGCAGCGCAAGGCCGCGAAGAAGAAGTACAGCGACCTGCTCAAGACGTTCGACAAGACCATCGGCGAGATCACGGCGCCAATCGACAGGCTCTCCGATGAGTACAAGGCCGAAATCGACCGATATGACGGCGAGTGCAGGGCCCGCCGACTCACCGCGCTCAAGGGCCACTACTACGACCTCGCGGGCGAGATGGGGCCGCTGGTGCCATACGAGCGCATCGCCGACGACAAGTGGCTCAACGCGGGCTTCGGCGAGGTCAAGGCCAAGAACATCATCGAGCGCCGCGTGGGCGAGCTGCTGCACCAGTTCAAGTTCGTCAACGGCCTCGACTACGCGGACGAGTCCGAGAAGGCATGGGCCGTGGCGTGGTGGGCGAGGACCCTGCCGGCGGACTCGGGCGAGGTGGCGGCTGCGGTCGCCGCGCATCGCGAGGAGGTCGCCAAGGCCGCCGCGCTCGCG